>VFSW01000409.1_pt1 | contig 62344 bp, 51 predicted proteins | sample 5358111 | NCBI WGS metagenome assembly VFSW01 (sample SAMN11554181, study PRJNA540505) | mine drainage metagenome | isolation source: sediment from site ElyBrook_90M | place: USA: Ely Copper Mine, Vershire, VT | collected 2017
ACCCGCCTGGTCGTCCGCGAATCCACTACCTTTCCGCCAGGGGCCATGCAGGACCTTCGGCAAACACACGGCATATCGGAAGAGGCTTAATTTGTCTCACTTCCTATCGACTTTGTATTAGTCCACGCGATGTCGCAGGGTGCGTCAGGATAATGCCTAGATGACTTGAGGCTGCATCGCCTCTAATCTTTTGTTGACAAGAAATCTTGATGCCCTCATAGTTATCTTCTTATTTCCCGCATCCCCGAATTCCCCTGAAAGAGCTCACCTTCGATAGTTGCGGGATGATCCAGTAAGCTTGAGATCTTCATCGACCGGAACCGTAAGGATCAAAGCGAAGCCATGAGTGATATTGCGCTGAGCGTTTTCTTTCTTCGCGTGTTCAAGCCCCCGCGACAGGCGCGTGCCGCTCGCTCAGTGGAGTATTTTGGCTGGATCGATCTTGCCTTGGGCTGCCTCATTTTACTTGCACCTGTATTCACAGCATCGATCTTCCACTTGCCCTTGCTCCGGGCCCCGGAGATAGACTATCTTCGCGTCGTCGGTGCCTTGGTAGCCTCCCTCGGCTTGTTGTACATACTCAGCGGCCGGTTGAATGCCGCAGGTTTTGTCGTTGCCTCCCTATTGGACCGTCCGCTGGTTCCCCTGATCATGGCCGTACTGTGGTCAAAGGGAATCCTTCCCGGCCCTCTGGCAATTGCCTTCTCAGTAAGTGATTTCGGCGGATTCGTATGGACGGCCATCGCCTGGCGCACAGACGTCCTTCACGGCGACAATGTCGGAGGTCCCGGAATCCAGCGTCAGACCCGTGCGCATCGCTCGATCGAACAATACGGGTGGCTGACCCTGGTCCTTGGGTTTCTTATCCTCGTTCTTCCTCAGTTCGTGACAACTCTGCTTCAACTGTCGTCCGATTCACATCCGGGACCAAACTACTTCCAGTTGGTGGGCCTTCTCGTGGGTGGGCTGGGAATGTTGTACGTCGTAAGCGGTAGCCTCAACACAGAAGGGATTGTCTTCTCTTCTTTGTTCGTCCGCTTAATTTCATCATTGGTAGTAACGGTCTTGTGGTGGAAGTTTCATATCAATGTCGGCCTTGCAATGGGCTTTGTCACGATTCATCTTGCAGGCTTTCTCTGGACGCTGTGGGCTGAACGTACAGACGCTCTTCAAGGCGAAACTGCCACCCGGGTTCCTCTCATTGCGACCTGGAGTGCCAGCTTCTTTGCCTTCGTGAGCGGTGTGGTTCGAAATGCACGTACCTTTCACCCGGATGGAAGAGTATTCCTGGGGACAGTCCGATCACTCGATCCGGCAGATTCGAGTCTGTCCATAGCGGCTGAGCGATTGGTCGGCCCCGTGTTAATGCGGATCGGCATGGGCGTTATGAAAAGAGGCATGCCGCACTGGCTTGCAGAACACATCCCGGATGCGCCGAGCATTGCAGCCCGTTTTTTCTCCGCCTCCCCGGCCGGCGATATCCCTTTGCAATGCCGCACCGGGTTAGATCTGGACGTGCTTTCTACCGCCGGCGGCGACCGTTTGTGGAAGCTTCTCCTGAACCTCGCAACCGGCGGAAGAGGAAACGGCCTGCAGCAGTTTGACTACCTTCGAAATAGCTTCTTCGCGGATGTGCCGTACAAACTCCAGGCAGTCGGCTCCGAGAACTTAGCCGTGTGGCTGCGGTTAAGGCCAGTAGTTGAAGCGGATCGTGTCTCACCCCATGACGACATTGGAAGAGAGCAGGGTCTGACAGACGCGTGCGCCAATCACGCCGCGATTCGTGTCGAAATTCAGCGCGTGAATTCTCCCACAGAAGCATTTGTCCCCATCGCGGAGATCCGCTTCGAGCAAGAAATTTCAATCGACCAGGAAGCCTTGCATTTCGATCCCTTTGCAGGTCGAGGTTTTGAGCCATATGGCTTCTTCACAGAACTCCGTCGCTGTGTCTACCCAGCCAGTGCTCAGAGCCGACCTCACAGCAAAGCGCAACGCGCCCAGCGGGAACATCACATGGCTGGCCGCTTTATTCGATTCTGCAAAGAGACTCCCGTCAGTCCCTTCGAAGGAGGAGCTGCGGCAATGAATGACCCCGCAAGTTCGAATAATCTGCCTAAGGGAAAACCCCGCTGGACGCGAATCATTTTGTATGTCGCTCTATCCGTGATTGTGGTCGGCGGTCTTTATCTCTTAGTGCGTTTCACTCGCGATCAACCCGTGGATTATGCGGATGACGTCATGTTTTTCGAGCGCGGCTCCACGGGAGGCGAAAAAATGGACGGAATTCCGTACTGGGTATGGATTACCCTTCCCGAAATATTTCCCGAGTTTCTGCCCGATAAGCGACCAGGCCAGGGATATTCATCGTTTGGGATGATCTATGAACCAGGCGACGACAAGCGCTTTGCACTGCCGCTTGGAATGTCACGGCGCAACGTGCGCGGTCTCGATGTTGTTTACTTGAACTGTGCAGCTTGCCACACTGGTACGGTTCGCGACACGCCCACCTCTCAACCTCGATGGATCGCCGGAATGCCTGCCCACCAGTTCAATCTCGGTGCATGGGGAACATTTCTGACCACCATCCCGAAGGACCAGAAGTTCACTCCCCAGCGCATCCTTGACCAGATCGATGCAATGCAGAACGATCCTCATCGGCTTGTCCCCAAACCCGACCTTATTAACCGATTGATCTTCCGCTACTACGCCGTCTATCTGATGCGCGACAAACTAATTGTCCTTGGTCAGCGACTTAGTTTCATCGATAACACAACGTGGGGTCCCGGACGCGTCGATACATTCAATGCTCCCAAGGCGCTCCTCAACTTCCCAATGGATAAGGCGGACCAGAAAGAGTTGATGGGCAATGCCGACTTCCCTTCCGTCTGGAATCAAGGTCCGCGCGAGGGTATGCAGCTTCATTGGGATGGAAACAATACGTCAGTCAATGAGCGCAACCTGTCTGCCGCCTTTGGCACCGGCGCTTATCCGCCCATTCTCGATACCGATAGGGTTCTTCGTATGGCAAAGTATCTTCAAACAGCGCAACCTCCCCAGTACCCCTACTCCGTGGATAAAGCGCTCGCCACACAGGGCAAGCCAATCTACGAGGAGTACTGTGAGCGGTGCCACGGAAGTCCGCAACCTCCGTTCCACACACGCGCGCCTAAGGAGGGCGAATGCTCCGATCCTGCCTACGAAGCGCAATGCGTGGGAACCGTAGTACCGATCGAAAAGATCGGGACAGATCGATCGCGCTTAGACTCGTATACCTGGCTCCTCGCCGTTAACCAAAGCACCCTCTACGCAGGCTATGAGAAGGATTGGGGCTTTGACCCGCCCTATCCTCAGCGCTTCCACTCTTTCCGTAAGACCAATGGATACGCCAGCATGCCTCTCGATGGCATCTGGCTGCGCGCTCCCTACTTGCATAACGGATCCGTGCCAAACCTTCGCGAATTGCTGGAACCACAAACGAAGCGAAGTTCGCTCTTCTATCGCGGCAATGATGTCTTCGATCCGCAAAACGTAGGCTTCGTCTCCAATGTACCGGCGCAGAACGGACGGGTGTTCTACGCCTTTGATACAACCAGGCGAGGTAACGGTAACCAGGGTCATGAGGGAAAAGCGTACGGGACGGAACTTCCAACGGAAAAAAAGCAGGCCCTTCTGGAGTACCTCAAAACCTTCTGACTTGACCAAGGAGTCTTATGAGAAGAGTTGGAAAGACGATTCTGATCGCCGTCGCCATACTCGTCGTCTCGATTGGCTTTGTCGTCTGGTACAAGATCTACCGAGTACAAAAGCAGCCCGCGTGGATAGCAGCCAACCAGCGAGATACCTACTTCTATGGATCGGTCGATGCCCGCGATACCGCAGGGGTACCGTACTGGCTGTGGCTCGCAATGCCTCGCATCTTTCCCGAGCACATGCCCGGCCTTGGCGGCTATGCGTCCCTTGGCATGTCTTGGGAAGAAGGAAAGGAGATGCCCGTCGGGTTCGCTAAGCAGCGGGTCGGTTACATCCGTGTCACCGGTAACTGCGCCCTTTGCCACGTCACTTCAGCATCCAATGGACCGGATCGCGCTCCCACCATTGTTGCCGCCACACCTGGACGGACCACAAACATCACGCCATTGCTTCTATTCTGGAAGCAGTGCGCTACAGATCCACGATTCAATGCGAATGAGTTCTTCGCCGAAATCGACGGGGATATCAAGTTGTCGATCCTCGATCGCCTCCTTTATCGATATGTCCTCATTCCGCATATGAGAAAGATGCTGATGAACGATCCGGCGCAAGTTCTTCTTAGTCCTGCACTTCGCGCGCACCTTCGCGATCCACACTCTGACGTACCTTTCGAAGATCCGGAGATGAAGATGCTCCGGGATAATTTGACGCGACAGGGACTGAAAGCAGCGCGCTAGATCGCAGTTGTCTGGATGTGTTGTTAACCCCTATTCGCGGGAGTTGCGGGCGGAGTGTGACTTAACCGGCGAACACGACTTTCAGCAAAGCCGAGTCAGCCCACTTTCATGACTGCGGAAATTCAAGCGAGAAATGAATGGTCCGCGTCTTGTCCCAATACACAATGCCCAGGTAAACCCCTGGGCTCAACTGGCGAATCTCGTCACGAATATGTTTCGCGACCAAAGACGTCTTCGAGTAATCGAGGACAATGCACTCCTTGTTGTCGAACCAGCTTGCGTCCTTGTAGACTTCGGCCACAATAGCATTCAATCCGAAGGCGGAGATGTGATTGGTCAACGTACCGTGAGCTGCATCAAAAGTCTTTCCCTGCCATACAAATATGTTGATTAATGAAGCAATTTCAGCACTGAACGGTGTGCCTGAGGCGATGATGGCGGTACCGTTTCCCTCGCCACTGGGAATTTGTCCAGCAGGACTGTTTGTGAATAGTTCGTCTAGTTGCTGCTGCGACATAGCCAGGAGCTGCAACGAAGTGTATGCCATGCCTGAACCTCCTCGAACTACGACTTCCTCGGAGAAAAATCGTCGAACACTGCAGCTTTGTAAACTTTCCGCCCCAAACGTAATAACTATGAGGAGATACGTGGCCTATGTCAATACATTCCTTGGCTCCGTGAACTCTTCTTCCGCGCTTCTTCGAGAATCACGTCCGCAGCCTTTTCGCCAATCATGTAAACTGCGCTCACAATGAAGTACCCGGGGATGCGCGGAAACACCGAAGCATCCACGACGCGTAGCCCTTGTGTCCCGTGAACGCGAAAGGCACTATCCAGCACACCTTGTTGTTCCCTCGTTCCGATAGCGCAACTGCACGATGCATGGTGCCCCCAGGCATGCGAACGAACGAAATCCCTTAGTTCTTCATCGGTTTCGACATCCGGACCAGGCACCACTTCCTCCGCCCTGATATTCCCATGCTTGAACTGCGCGGTGAGCTTGCGGACAAAATGAATTCCATCAACCACTGAATCAAGATCTTGTTGACCGTCAGCCGTTCCTTCTTCGAAATAGTGGAAGTTGATCTCGGGCGGATCCCTCGGATCGCTTGAACGGAGCGTAACCTCTCCGGCACGGTTATTCGTGTGCGCCTTTAGAATCGCCCAGGTCAGGTAATTCAGGTTCTCAGCAAACAATCTGGAATAATTCGGAAAATACCCTTGAAAACGTCCAAGGAATGCCACACAGAATAGATCAGGTAGTGGGCGCTCCGGAGCCGATCGCTTGAACATCGAAAGTACCGCCCCGTTTGTGATATATGGCCCTTCCCTTCTCGCAGCCCACTCCTCATATTGAGTGTCGCTGGTACTGAACTTTGCCCCTTTGAAGATATTCCACTCTTCAAAGCCCATCTTGTTCACAACCCCAACCTCATATCGGTCCTGTAAATTCTTACCCACACCAGGCAAGTCAACTCTGACATGAATACCATGGCGTTCAAGTTCTTCTCGTGGACCAATTCCGGACAGCATCAAGAGTTGTGGCGTATTGAAAGCACCTCCAGCCAAAATGACTTCGCGCGATGCATAGAGGGTTCGCGCATCGCCTTGAGCAACCTCTGCATTTGGATGTGCCCTGTAAAGACGTTTGCCTTTCAGGTATCGAACACCTATGGCGCGGTTGTTGTCGTCCAAGACTACGGATGTTACAAGGGCATCCAGTTCAATCCGCAAATGACGGGGATGCTTGGCTTGAACTCCTAAAAGTCGCTCCCGTGCACCGGTGCGCGCGTGATTACTGGTTGTCAGTGGCATATACCGAATACCGAAGGAATTCTCTTTGTCTGTCCGCCAATCATTCGGATCAAGCATTCCTTCCACAAGCCAACGCGCTCTTTCTTCGATGTGCCCGATATCTTCGATAGCCGCAGCGGTCGATTTCAGGAGTGTCTCGATAAGGTCGACATTCGACAGGGAAACCATCGGAATTGCTTTCTGCGTACTCAGCCAGCCTTTGAATCCATGGCGAGTAGGGTTGAATCCCAACCGCGAAAGCCAGCGGTGCACGGGTCGATGATGACAGTTCTCAATAAGTTGGAAGTATTTCCTCATCCTGCCGGAACTCCAGCTTGAATCACCGGTAAGAGACGCAATACCATCCCAGTCCGCATTATGGGGATAGAGCAGAATCATCGCGTTGTGGGCAGTACACCCTCCCAGAGTGCCCGCACGCGGATATAGAACGCCATTCACGTGCTTACCGTTCCAGGTCTCGCGATAGTTCGGGTCACTTTTCTGCTTCGCATCATCGCGATAATGTCGCACAAAGAAATCCCACCTCAATGCTTCGTTCTCGGATGCGAAGGCGTGAAAACACGGCACATCGTAGTCTGCAGGCAGCCGATCGGCTTGATCTAGTGGATCTCCCCCGGCAAGTTCTCTGGGATCGCCGCCGGCCTCCAACAGCACCACGGAATGTCCGTTTTCCGCCAACCTGGCCGCCACCGTGCCGCCGCCCGCGCCCGAACCAACCACGATGTACTCGCAGTCGAATTGCGGAGTGTCGCGCGGTGTCACAGCTCCCTCCCCTGCAAGGAGTCCTCGATCATGGTCTTCATGGGGCAAAGTATAGCGTAGGCTTGGCCGTTCGGGCTGAAGAGAAATCCAGGCCGGTGGGCTCCAGGTTCTTCGGCATGCAATATATTCAAAAAACTGTTACGCACTCTGCAACCTTTGTGGCACAATGATGCAATTCAATCAGCCTCCCGCTTCAGCGGAGTGGTAAAAGAGGGCGGCCGCCCTGGATTGGGCTGAGGGTTCGAATTGGTTCCCTGAGATTCCCGCAATTCCTTCCCCCTTGCCTGGATCTAAGTTGCCTGGATCACTGCGAGTCTGCAATTGCCCGAAAGAGGTGGCGAATTCTATGGACAACACACATCGCAAGTCATGGTTGGTGCGCGGAATCGCCGCGAGTATAGCGGTTTGCGCTGTCGTCGCAGTTTTGGTAATCGCATGGCTTAATAAAGGGCCCGAGTCGGGTCATGTGAAGGATGAAGCCATGCTGGCCGGTCGCACGGCGAATTCTTTCCCGGCCGCCGACGAAGACTATTTCCACGATATGGATAGTGCGATTCCGCTTACTCCCGAGGAGATAAAAGGGCGCAATATGTGGATTGCGTGGACCGGGGGCAACGATAAGATGTGGGATACCTTAACGGTCACCAGCATCGGGACCCTTGATCTACTGAAGACAATATCGTCCTACCCCGAAATGCCTGCCGCGCGAGCCAACCGTTGGAATTACCTTGGACTTGTCAACGAACCATGTTTCAAACAGGCTCAGGCACCCAATCCCGATCGATTCGGTCTATGGCTTGATACGCGCGATCCGGCATGCCCACCGGATCCTTTCGAAAATGAGGCTAAGTATCCCGGCGTGAAGATTGGTGCGCGTGGCAAGTCGGTTCCCGTAGGTTCCTACTATGGTTACGCCAGCGGGATCGTCGGGCTCCGCCTCTTTCCTAACCCGGACTTTGACGACTCCGCCAAAAAACATTGGGATCCCAAACGTTTCTACACTGACCCCAGTTACTACAACAACAAGAACCTTGTCAGGCCCTACCGCGTCGCGATGTCATGCGGCTTTTGCCATGTTGGACCCAATCCGATCAAGCCCCCCGCCGATCCGGAAAACCCTAAGTGGGAAAACCTGAGTTCCAATGTCGGCGCGCAGTATTTATGGGTCGAACGGGTGCTCGCCTGGAATCCTGACATGAGCAGTTTCCCTATCCAGCTATTTCATACATCGCGACCGGGAACTCTCGACACGTCGTTAATTTCCTCTGATAACATCAATAATCCTCGCAGCATGAATGCCGTTTATGACTTACCCACGCGCATGGGCCTGGCATCTCGCTGGGGCAAGGAAGCACTCACCGGTGGCAACCTCGATAACAAGCAACTAAATGACTTCATCGCCTCCGGACCGCTCACGCAGTATTACCAGGCGCCGGCGACGGTTCGCACACCCCGCGTTCTGAAAGACGGATCAGATTCGGTCGGGATCCTCGGTGCCTTGAATCGCGTTTATCTCAACATCGGCCTGTTTAGCGAGGAATGGCTTCTGCATTTTCGTCCCTTGGTAGGCGGCCAGACCGTCACGCCAATCGAAATCGCTGTTGCAAATAAAAACTCGATATATTGGCAAGTCACACAACAGCAAACTCCCGACATGGCACTGTTCTTTCTAAAGACTACCGGGCCACACCGGCTCAAAGATGCACCGGGCGGCGCAGCATATATTACCAAAGACAATGCCAAGCTCGATCGCGGCAAGACAGTCTTTGCCGAACGTTGCGCGCGCTGCCACTCCAGCAAGATTCCCACGCCCGCTGCCGGTCTTGATCCAGATGGTTGCTCCGGCAAGGACTACATGAATTGCTGGAACAAATACTGGGAATGGACGAAGACAGAAGACTTCAAGGGGAAGATGCGAGCAATCGTTCACCAGAAAGATTTTCTCGACAATAACTACCTTTCAACTGATCAGCGCGTGCCGGTAACCTTGCTGCGAACCAACGCCTGCAGCCCCCTCGCAACAAATGCCATTGGAGGAAACATCTGGGATAACTTCTCCTCGCAGACTTACAAAGACCTTCCTTCCGCGGGTCGGATCACCGTCTATCATCCCTACACAGGCGAGCCCGGTACATATAACTTGCCTGCCGGGGGACGAGGATATACAAGACCTCCCTCGCTCATCAGCCTTTGGTCCACTGCGCCATATCTTCTCAACAACAGCGTCGGTGACTTCGATCCCAGCCCTGCGGTGAAGAACCGCGTAGAAGCGTTCCAAAAGTCCATCGAGCAGATGCTGTGGCCGGAAAAGCGCGAAAAAGACTCCCTACTCCCGGACAAGCTGCCAGGCAAAATTGACCGCACTACAGAAACAAGTTACATCCGCATTGCAGCAGGTTTTCTCCCTGACTACCTCAAGCCGTTATTGCCCCCCGGGGAACGATTCTTCCCCGCTCTCTTAAAGAACGGCGAAATTGTACTTGGACCGATTCCGAAAGGCACGCCCGTGGATCTGCTTGCGAACCTTGACCTTTTGGGCGAAGGCCTGAGTCCATCAGAAAAGCTTGACCACCAGAAGAAGGTGCTTGATCTGTTGCTCAAAATGAAGCACGATCTCGCCGCTCTTCCGCCAAACCCCACGGACGAGGATGGAAAGAGGATTTTTTCCAACCTGGTCCCCGACCTGTTCGCCCTCAGCAAGTGTCCCGACTACGTGGTCAATCGCGGCCATTACTTTGGCACGAGCTACTTTGGGGAGGAACCAGGTCTCAGTGACGATGACAAGCGCGCATTGATCGAATTCCTCAAGACCTTCTGATGCGAGGTCCGTATCTTGTCGCTGAGGACAGGCATCTGCGCAGTCTGTCTACGGGGTTCCCCTGGATGGGCAGAGTAAAATGGAAAACTGCGCACACCTCTCGGCAGACGAAATGCTCCTGTTCCGAGAGCAGCGGGAGACTCCATGAAATCCTTACTCTTGAAAGAGTATCTACAGCTTGAACTCGCCGACTTGCCGAAACCGGAGCCTGGTCCAGACGAGTTATTGGTTCGTGTTGCAGCTTGCGGCATCTGCGGCAGCGATGTCCACGGCTACGACGGCACCTCCGGACGACGCATTCCTCCCATCGTAATGGGTCATGAAGCTGCCGGCGTGGTCGCCGCGGCCGGCTCAGGCGTTTCCAGCTTCAAGGTTGGCGATCGAGTCACGTTCGATTCAACCGTCTACTGCGGCGAGTGTCCATTTTGCCTGCGCGGCGAGGTGAACCTGTGCGATCGCAGGCAGGTCATCGGCGTCTCTTGTGGTGATTACCGCCGAGCTGGTGCGTTCGCCGAATACATCGCGGTTCCGGAACGCATCTCTTATCTGCTCCCGGAAACTATGTCCTTCCCTGAGGCGGCAATGCTTGAGGCCGTCTCCGTTGCGCTTCACGCGGTGCGCGTGAGCGGTTCCATGGATGGACAAATCGCACTGGTAGTGGGCGCCGGTATGATTGGCCTTCTAACCATGCAGGCCGCCCGTGCCGCGGGCTGTGCACGTGTGATGATCGCGGACGTCGATGCAACACGCCTGAAACTCGCCGAGTCGCTTGGTGCCGACGAGGTGCTCTGCTGTTCGGGAGCCGAACTGACAAAAGAGGTTCTCCAACGAACCAGCGGCATCGGGGCCGACGTGGTGCTTGAAGCTGTTGGCCGCAACGAAACCATCGCCGCCTCCATCGACAGCGTGCGCAAGGGCGGCACGGTCACGCTCATCGGCAACATCACCCCTGAGGTAACTTTGCCGCTGCAAAAAGTCGTCTCGCGCCAAATCCGCCTTCAGGGCAGTGCGGCCTCGTCCGGCGAGTACCCACAGGCCATCCAACTCATGTCAAGCGGCCGCATCCAGGTAAAGCCGTTGATCACCGCGGTGGCTCCGCTCGAAGATGGCCCCCGGTGGTTTCAGCGGCTCTATGCCCACGAGCCGAATCTGATGAAAATCGTGCTCACAGCAGACACAGATAACTTATTGTCCCCCGCGACTGTGGAGGCCGCACGATGAGCGACAAGCTGTTTGACCTCACCGGGCAAGTTGCCATTGTGACTGGAACCAGCCGCGGCCTTGGCCAATACTTTGCACGCGCCCTGGCCAAAGCCGGAGCCGATCTTGTGCTCACCAGCCGTCGCAGTGAGTCTCTCGCAGCTTTTCAAGACGAGATCCACGCCATGGGCCGGCGCACCGTATCGCTGGCCCTCGATGTGCGCGACCATGCCAGCATCCAGAGCATGGTAAAGGAAGCAGAGTCAGCCTTCGGACAGGTACATATCCTCGTCAACAATGCGGGCTGCAACGTCCGCAAGCCGGCGCTGGAAGTCACATGGGATGATTGGAACCTGGTGCTGGACACCAATCTGCGCGGCAGTTTCTTTGTGGCTCAAGCCGTTGCCCGCGGCATGATCTCGCATGGCTATGGCCGCATCATCAATATAGGTTCGGTCACCAGTGTCTTTGGTTTCGCGGGTCTAGCCCCTTACGGCGCCAGCCGCGGAGGCATCCGGCAACTCACCATGAGTCTCGCCGACGACTGGGGCCGACACGGAGTCACCGTCAATTGCCTTGCCCCCGGATGGTTTCGTACCGAGCAAAACAAGGTGCTCTATGAAGACCCGGAATGGGTTGCCTACCTTATTGATCGAATCCCGGTGAAGCGGCCCGGCCAACCGCACGATCTCGACGGAGCAGTCGTTTTCCTCGCTTCGGAAGAAAGCCGCTACGTTACTGGGCAAACGCTTCTTGTTGACGGCGGCATCTCGACAGGCGCTACGCGGGCAACTGTCGCCCCCAAAGACAAGTCATGATCCGATTTGATTGATCCAGGTTCGCGCTGCTCACGTAAGTTGAGGCGGATGATCAATCTGTCGAATCTCGCCGAGTAGAAAAATGTACGCCGCGATGCCCACAACCAGGTACGCGGCGGCCACAAAAAAAGCTGCCGCGAACGATTGCTTACCGTTCACCAGATAGCCGGTCACGACAGGCGCTGCAATGCCCGAGATCTGATTCGACAGATTCATGATTCCGCCCACCGAACCGACACTGTCCCCTGGAGCAATGAGCGAAGGCACTGACCAGCCCACTGGAGCCGCAGCCGACAATCCCCCGATGGAGACACTGATCCAGAAAAGCGCCTGCGCGGGTGTATGTGCATGCGCTGCTCCCAGAATGCCAAGCCCCATCGCTGTTCCGCAGATAAGTACCGTCCGTCGCACATGGTCCGCATTCCACCCGCGGCGGATCAATGCATCCACGAGCCATCCCCCCACGAGAAGATCGCCCGCAGTGGCAATGAGCCATGGAAGACCGGTATACATGAATGAGTGCGCCAGGTCGATATGTAATGCCCTCGACAAATAAACAGGCAGCCACGTCAGGAATAGATAGAAGACATAGTTATAGGAACCAAACCCCAGGGCAAGGCCAATTACTTTGCGCCTGCGCACAAGATACCCGAGTGAGACTCGCCCAATCGAGCCGTCCGCACCGATCAAAGTGTCCGATCGCGAAGACCATTTGTTCTTCGGATCGTGATACATCGCAAAGAACAACAAGAAGTACAGGAAACTGATCAATCCCGTTGCGGCAAAGCTCAGTCGCCAGCCGATGTGCAGCAGCATGAGACCGATGAGTGGCACACCAATCGCCGGCGAAAACTTGGCGGCGCCATCAAACAAACTGGTTGCAAGGCTCCTCTCTTGCGGAGGAAACCAGTACCCGATGGCTTTCGCATTGGCAGGAAAGGTGGGCGCCTCGCCCACGCCCAGCAAAAAGCGCGCAGCGAAGAATCCGCCGATGCCCCGGGTAATTGCCGCCGCAAAGGATGCGATACTCCACAGCAGCGTGCTTACAATACCGACGCGCCGCACTCCGAATCGATCCAGGAGCACTCCTGAAGGAAGTTGGCAGAGCGCATAGGTCCAGTTGTATGCACCGAGCAGAAACCCAAAGGTAACGTCAGAGATATTGAACTCCGAACAAAGGGCATCGTGTGAAACTGTCAAGTTCACGCGATCGAAATAATTGACCAGTACTCCCAGCCCGAGCAGGAAGGCAATGGTCCACCGCCGCCGATCCACCGCTTCGTTCCCCAATAGACCTTCCACCTCAGAGGGTTTAATTCAATCCATAATCTATAGCGTTCTTTGCACGGTTCACGCAAGTCGAGGCGAGTGGACGCAGTTTTCTCCACAGCCCCAACGAGCGAAGCGAAATCATCGGTATCAGCTATTGTTTGTTATCAGAATCAGACGAATTGGAAGGCATCGATGAACCAGCCTTTGCGGTGGGCGTTCCAGGTGTCTGTTTGATCGGCGGCATATCCGTGCCTGCCGGGTAGATGAGAATTTGAATGGTGCCCCAGTCCTTCTCAGATCCTGTCCCCGATTTCTCTCCGCGTCCCAGCGTCTTTACGCGATCATCGTCAAACCCATAGTGCTCCACAAGGTATTCGCGCACCACCACTGCCCGAGCCTCTGTCAACTTCAGGTTTTTCTGGCTGTCACCTTCCATTCCAGTTGCAGCCGTAATCACCACCAGGCCAAACTCATTCCCCGCCAGGAATTCTCCCCCGGGGTTGAGAGATTTACCATGCTTGAGCTTGGCCGAGTCGCGGCCATCGAAGAGTTCCTTTGCCGGAAAACTGAAGGTCTTAACCGGATCGCCCGATGGTAAACGCTCCACCTCGTTGGCCGTTAGCTGAGCGGAATTCTCGTAACCCCGCTTCTTGAAATACCCGCTCAAAAAGAAATTATGCTTCAGCGCCTCCATGTTGTCCTGAAAGTCAGCGACGCCGGCCTCCGCATGAAAAACTGTCTCCTGAAGTGTGGCAGAGGTCTTCTGGAGATTGGTATACAGAGATGTGTCATTCACCAATTGACCCACGCTCCCCTTTCCCGAATCGATCTTCGCGGTAATCGACTTCAAATGCGATGTCGTCTCGGTGACGTTCTCCAGGGCTTGCTGACTGCTATCGAGAATGCCGCTCGTCTTCTTGAGCAGATCGGACATCTCCAGGGGAGCTTCACCCGCAATCAGGTCCCCATTGCGCAGATCGGCTGCCCCGGCAGAACCGAACGAGAGGGCGACATATTGGTTTCCAAGCAGACCTTCGGTTTCAATCGATGCGACTGAATCCTTTTTCAGAATCTCGTGTGTGGCGCGATCGACATCCATCACTACGGTGATCTTTTCGCCCGGATGGTGCGGTAGCATGATGCCATGAACTGTCCCGCTATGCACTCCACCAACCCGCACGTCAGCGCCTTGCGCAAGTCCCATCACATTATCGAATTGTGACCTTAACTGGTAGGTAGAGCTGAATAGGTATTCCTTGCTGCCAATAATGAAGATGCCCGCGGCCAGCACGACCAACGTGGCAATGATAAAAGCTCCCAGGCGCGCCACTCTCGACATATACCCTCCTATGAATGCTTCAGGAATTCCCGCACAAAGTCGTCATCGCTGTTCTGGAGTTCCTCAAAGCTGCCGTCAATCACCACGCATCCCTTATTAAGAAGGGTCAGCCGGTCCGCAATCGTCCTGGCGCTGTGCATGTCGTGCGTTACAACGATGAAGGCCATGTGATGTTCCTTCTGTAGCTTTAGAACCAGTTCGTTGATCTCTGCCGAACCAATCGGATCGAGGCCAGCCGTTGGTTCGTCCAGCAGCAGAAGCTCAGGCTCCAACACCAAAGCACGCGCCAATCCAATCCGCTTCTGCATGCCGCCGGAAAGATCCGCCGGCATCTTTTCGGACTGCTTCTCCATGCCGACTTCCGAGAGCACTTGCCGAACGCGATCGTCACGCTCGCCGTTCGTCAGGTCTTTTCGATGATGTACAAGTGGAAACGCCACGTTTTCCCCGACATTGAGCGAGTCGTAAAGCGCTGCATGCTGGAACAGAAACCCCATCTTCTTGCGAATGGGTGCAAGTTGATCGAGCGTGAGACCGGCAGTATCCTGACCGAATACACGCACTGACCCTGAATCTGGTTCCTGAAGCCCGACGATGAGGCGAAGCAACACGCTTTTGCCGGTACCGCTTCGACCCAATACGGCGCGGGTTTCTCCGGGATGAACGGTGAGACTCACACCGCTCAATACATGCTGCGGCCCGTATGACTTGTACACGTGATCCACGTCCACAATCGGTGCAGACATCGTGCTGCTGGCTGATTGATTGTCAGTCCCGAAATTCGACGATGGCGAGAGGCTTGGTCCCTTTGGGATAAAAGAATTCATGATGGAAACACGACAAGAATCAGTTTGACCAGGACAACATCGGCCAGTATTACGAACAGCGAAGCCAGTACAACCGACTTGGTCGCAGCACGCCCCACGCCCTCCGCGCCACCTGTGGTTGTCATTCCCTGGTAGCACGCGACAAGTCCAACGATGAGTCCAAAGACAGCCGTCTTGAACGTGGGCGGCAAAAACGTGCTCATTGTTGCGCCGTTGAATCCGCTTTCCAGAAACCGATGCAGAGATAGCGGCTCAATCAGAGCATCGGCAAACCATCCCATAAGCAATCCGCAGAAATCAGCGGCAATCGTCAGCAGAGGGAGCATCAGAATGCACGCAAGAATGCGAGGCGCCGCGAGAAACCTGTATGGGCTGACGGCCGACACTTCGAGCGCGTCAATCTGCTCTGACACCTTCATTGAAGCCAACTCGGCGCCGATTCCTGCCCCCACTCTTCCGCTAACCACCAGTCCGGTAATGATGGGTCCCATCTCCTGGACCACTGAGTAGACAATGGCCGAAGGGAAAAGCGACTTGGCCCCGAACTGTGTGAGGCTCGACTGCGCTTCCATCGCCAGAACCACGCCGATCGCAGATCCCGCCAGCGCCACCAGCGGCAGTGACTTCGATCCGACCTCGTCAAGTTGGCGAACCAATTCTCGCCACTCGTACGGTGGGGTACATGCCGCCCTCGCGACGTTCCAGGAAAAAATGCCCAGATTGCCGAACCACTCGAAAAACGCATTGACAAGTTCGCCCAACGGGGAAAGGAGCGGAATTCTACGCTCGGCCAGCGAGGGTGCAAAACCCTGAGTGGTTACTCCGCGGTCACTCAATTCTTTAGACCCGTGGCGGCTGCGGTGTCACAGACACGAAGACGCATCACGTTCGGCTGAGTGCGCGAGCTTTCGCATGGTATGAGATGGTCGATAGTAGCTCTCCCCGAAGGCCAGACTGATCGAGGACTCGCCCGCCCTCGCCGTAGACTAGGATGCGGTATTGCCTTCAAACGGCTACCTTGGCAACGGCCGCGCGGCCTTTGTGGCTCAGCGTGTGAAGGTCTATCCGTCTTGTTTTCATACAGCTACATAATCTCAATATTCCGCCCGACGAGACCGCTCCAATTCGCAATGCACTTTTCCGGCCATCGTTCCTTCGTGCATCCTCAACTTGCACATTGCTTGTAAACTGGTAATGAGGTTTCTATGCCCGATATTCAGCGGAGAAAGACGCCCACCGTCAAGATTGGCCAGGTTCGCGTGGGTTGGGAGGTCCCGGTCGTCGTGCAGTCGATGACCAACACCGACACGGCGGACGTCGCATCCACGATCGAACAGGTTGAAGCCCTGGCGCTTGCGGGCTCAGAGATCGTTCGCGTCACGGTCAACAATGAGGAGGCGGCTGGCGCCGTTCCTCATATCGTGGAGGGCCTCGAAAAGCGCGGCATCCACGTGCCCATTGTCGGCGACTTCCACTACAACGGCCACCTGCTGCTGAAAAAGTTTCCCGAAACCGCGCGGTCCCTCGCCAAGTACAGAATCAATCCCGGCAACGTCTCCATCGGACGCAAGGACGATGACAACTTCCGCATCATGGTCGAGTGCGCTGTTGAAAACCAGAAGCCAGTTCGTATCGGCGTCAACTGGGGATCTCTGGACCAGGCCCTTCTAACCCGGATGATGGATCAGAACAGCCGCTTGGCAAATCCGCTGCCCGCGCGTGAAGTGATGATGGAGGCCATGGTGGTCAGCGCGCTCGACTCCGCCAAAGCCGCCGAGCACTACGGCCTGCGAAAGGATCAGATCATCCTCTCCGCGAAGGTCAGCGGCGTCCGCGACCTGATCGACGTCTACACCAACCTTGCGGCTCGCTGCGACTACGCGCTGCACCTGGGGCTGACTGAGGCCGGCATGGGAGCAAAAGGTCTCATCGCCTCCACCGCCGGCCTTTCCCCGCTTCTCCTTGCCGGCATCGGTGACACGATCCGCGTGAGCCTCACGCCCAAGCCCAACGGCGACCGCACTGAAGAAGTGCTGGCCGCCCAGCAGATTCTGCAATCGCTCTCCATCCGCAGTTTCATGCCGCAGGTCACCAGTTGCCCCGGATGCGGCCGCACCACCAGCACCTACTTCCAGGAGTTGGCTGAGCAGATTCAGAGCTATCTGCGCACTTCAATGCCCGAGTGGCGCAAGATCTACCCCGGTGTGGAGGAGCTGAAACTGGCCGTCATGGGCTGCATCGTCAATGGCCCCGGCGAGTCGAAGCACGCCAACCTCGGCATCAGTTTGCCCGGTACATTTGAGGAGCCCAAGGCCCCCGTCTACATCGACGGCAAGCTCTACAAGACCTTGCATGGCGATACCATTGTGGCCGAGTTCAAGCAGATTCTCGATCGCTACGTCGAAAGCCACTACGGTCACGGCGCAAAGAACGAGGAATTGGTAGGCGCCCGGTAAACCGACGTAACTTCCCTTTCGAGCTTTTTGGGAATAGCATCTTTTCATTCCCCGGAAAGATGCGTCAGTGATCATGCGTCGATTTCTATCCGCGCTCTATGCCGTCTGCGTGCCATTGTTTGCCTTTGCTGGACAGCCGAAACCCTGCCTCACCGTTGAAGAAGCAACTCGGGTTGTGAACAAGGAAGTCTGCGTTGCCGCGCACGTGTATGACGTCGTTCAGTTGCCCGACGGCACTCGCTTTCTCGACACCTGCTCGCCAGAAACCCCGGATGCAAATTGCCGGTTCACCATCGTGAGCCTGTGGGAAGATCATGAAGATGTCGGCGAACTGCTGAAGTATCGCGACACCGATGTGCATATAAGGGGCCTCGTTGCGCCCTTGCGCGGACGTGCCGGGATGTTGCTGAGTCACGCGCGCCAGTTCAACGGCGGGCGGCCCAAGTTTCGGCCCAACCCCAGACTAATTCATGGCTTTAGCGGCGAGCAGGATAGGGCGCCCGTAAACGATCCCAACCTTCGAATGCACGGCGGGCGCCGCGCATTTATGAACGAACGCAGCAAGGAAACCATCTCTACAAAATAAACAGCCAATCCAGCCGCCCTGCCCTTGTACCGGATTACACCACCGCACTCGCCTCATCCAGCCGCGGGGCAAAGCGAGCACCCGTCCGAAGAATCGCGGCAGAGATCACCAGGAATACCAGCGTCAAGCCCAATGCAAGCCGAAGGTTCGTGTGATCCGATATCGCCCCAATAATCTGCGGCGAAAATGCGTCTCCAAAGCAATGGATGCAGAACAGGTTTACCGAAATCGCCGTCGCACGAACCGGTGCCGAGACCGAATTCACAATAGCTGCATTCAAAGGCCCGGTGTTCAGGAAGAGAAAGAACTCCGCCGCGAACAGTGCCGGCACCGACCATGCCGCCGGGCCGAAAAACACCAACGCCCCGCACGGAAGCGTCAATACAACGCTCCAGAATGAAAGCAAATAGAGGGCGCGGTCGTTGGTACGCAGCCAGCGCTGCGCCAACCACCCGCCAATGGCTGTTCCGGTAATGCCATCCACCACGGTGATGGCCCCTACGACAAGGCTTGACGATCCGGTCGAGAGCCCTGCGAACCGATGGAGAAACACCGCCACCCAAGCCGAAATACCGCCCATTGCGAACGTCAGCGTCGCGAGTCCGAACGTCGCGGTCAAAAAGGCGGGATTCCGGAACAATCCCATTGCCGTAGCCCGGTCAGCCGTAGGTTCTAAGCAGTCACTCGATCCGCGTTCCGGTTCCCTTCCCAGCCAGCCATACAGCGTTGCGATAATCAAGCCCGGAATAGCGCACACAAAGAACGGCGCGCGCCAGCCCCAAAACGTGCCCAGTTCTCCGCCCGCCACATAACCCAACGCGGCGCCCACCGGGATGGCCAGATAAAAGATGGAAAGGATCCGGTTGCGATGACGCTCGGGATAGAAATCCGCCAGCACAGCCGGAGCGAAGATGCCAATCGTCGCCTGGCCCACGCCCACCAGCGCGTGACGTATATATAAGGTCCGATAGTCGTGAACCCAAGCCGTCCCCAGCGTAGCCAGGCTCCATAGAATCGCTCCGCCAATAATGAGCGGCTTGCGCGCAAACCGGTCGCCCAGCCAGCCGGTAAGTGGCGCAACCAGCATATACACCACAAACAGTGCCGTCGTCAGGGCGCCCATTTTCTGGTCGTTCCATCCGTACTCGTGCTGGATCAATGGTTGCGCGCCCGGCAGGATATAGCGATCGATATAGTTCAGCAGGTTCAGCCCGATCAAAAGCACCAGCGTCGCGAGAGCGGGGCTGACACGAGACTGGCGAAGCTGGACCGTGGTAGACAGAAGACTCTGCTCCGTTTGAATCACAGGACGGCATTACCAATATCACACGCCACAAACCCGAAAGGGACTGAAAACTACTGTGCCGGACGCGGCCACCGCGCCTCAACCGTCGTGCCGATGCCACCCCGAGGTCGAAATTCTCCGCGAACCACCGCCCATACCGGATCGGTAGCCTTCACCACATCCTCCAGAACCTGGTTCACGATGTTTTCCTGAAAAATCCCCAAGTTGCGGTAACTGAAGAGGTACTCCTTCAGCGACTTCAGTTCCAGGCACCGTTCCCGCGGCATGTAGCGAATGGTGAGAATCCCAAAGTCCGGCAAACCCGTTTTGGGACACACAGATGTCAATTCGGGGTCGTCAATCAGAATTTCGTAACCCGGAAACTGGTTCTTCCAGGTTTCGATCGCCGGAAACGCAAAGTTGAGGCCAGCCTGGGCATGATCGTCGGTATAACGTGGTTCCGTTGCCATAGGACCATTGTACGGGTGTGCTAATTGAGTGGCCAAGTCCAGGAGCGCTATCGATTTTCCCGCTCCTTAAGGCCGTCTTTTGCGTCAGATATACTGACTCAGGTTAACTGAATGGCTCAGGAAAGAAAGCAAGTGGATTGGCGCTGGGCTTGGCTCGGTGTCGCCACCATCCTTGTTCTAGTGTTTTTCTCGGTGCGCTCTCTTACGCGGGAGCGGCTACAGGTGCGTGCTGTTCAGGTCGCGCATCAATCCCTGGCAAGCACGGTGAGCACCAACGGCCGAGTTGAGCCCGAGATGAACTACGAGCTGCACAGTCCCCTTGCCACAACGGTCAAGGCAATTTATGTGCAGCCCGGTGATATTGTTCCCGCCGGCAAACTGCTCATGTCACTGGATGACATTCAGGCGAAGGCACGGTTGGCCACAGCCGAGAGTGGGGTGAGGGCCGCGCAAGCCGTTGTAGAAGCGGCCACCCACAACGGAACCCAGGAGCAGCAGCAGGCAGCGGCGGCCGATCTTGCCCGGGCACGCCTGGATCGCGACCAGGCTCAGAACGACCTGAGCGCACTCATCAAGCTCAATGCCACCGGGGCCGCCTCGGCAAGCGAAGTGACCACGGCGCGGCAACGGCTCAATGCCGCATCGGCCGCGCTAAACGCATCGCAGACAAGCGCACAGAGCCGCTATTCTCCGGCAGAAGTATCGCGTGCCCAGGCTGCACTGGCCGAGGCCGAAGCCAATCTCGCCGCGGCACAGCAAGTGGAAGCCGAGACATCGGTCCACGCCCCGGCCGAGGGCACTGTCTACAGCATCAATGTCGGACGCACGGAATATGTTGAAGAAGGCAAGCTGCTGCTGCAGTTGGCCGATTTGCGCCATGAACGTATCCGCGCCTACTTCGATGAACCCGAGATTGGGCGGCTTGCCGTCGGGCAACCCATCGTCATTAAGTGGGATGCAAAGCCGACCAAGACATGGAGTGGGCATATCGAGCGTATTCCTGTCACGGTGATCACCATCGGTACCCGGAACGTGGGCGAAGTCCTGGTAAAGATCGACGATGTTGACGGGGAATTGCTGCCCGACACCAACGTGAATGTCACGGTCACTACCTCGGACGAGCCGAACGTGCTGAGTATCCCCCGTGAAGCGCTGCACATGGAAAACGGCAAGCCTTTCGTGTTCCGGATTGTGGACAACGGACTTAAGAGAACGCCCGTCGTTAAAGGAAGCATCAACCTGACGCAGGTGTCCATTCTTTCGGGGCTCAACGCGGGCGACTGGGTTGCAACGGGGACAACCAATGGGCAGCCCTTGCAGGAAGACATCCCCATCAAGGTCGTGCGGTGAGACTTTTCACGGTCATTTTGTTGGGAGCGTCTGTGACCGTCCTGGTGTCGGCGCAGTCCGCGAAGGGCGACCTCACCGAGGCCAATGCGGCACTCCAGGCAGGAGAGGCGGACAAAGCTCTAACCCTTCTTCGATCAGCGCCCCCGACCATGTCAGGTTCCGCGGAAATGCACAACCTGATGTGCCGGGTCTTCTTCACACTTGAGAAGTGGGATGCAGCCAGTGGCGAATGCTTACAGGCAGTTAATCTCGACGGACAGAACTCCGGCTATCATCTCTGGCTCGGCCGAACGTTGGGCGAAAGAGCGGAACAAGGCTCCTTTTTGAATGCGTACTCGCTGGCGAAGCGCGCCCGTTCAGAGTTCGAAACGGCTGTCCAACTCAATCCTCATAACCTGGAGGCGCTTGCCGACCTGGGAGAGTTTTACAGTTCGGCTCCCGGCGTGGTCGGGGGCAGCGACGCCAAGGCCGAGTCCATTGCTGCCCAGCTTGAAAAGCTTGATCCAGCCCGCGGCCACGAGTTGAAGGGGCGCATTGCATCGCAGAACAAGGACTACGGAACGGCCGAAAAGGAATTCAAGAAAGGTATTGAGGTAAGCGCGCATCCGGCCTTTCAATGGGCGACGTTAGCCAGCTTTTATCGACACAGGGAAAGATGGACCGAGATGGAATGGGCGGTTCAGAACGTGTTCAGCGCAGCCGAACGAGATAAGCATGCTGGAGTTGCGCTCTACAATGGGGCGTCCGTGCTCATCCAGGCACACCGCAATCAAGCTCTGGCAATCAGAATGCTCGAAGCTTATTTGAACGGCTCCATAAAAACTGAAGAGGCGCCTGCATTCGTGGCCCATGTATGGCTGGCGCGCCTCAAAGACCAGATCGGAGACGCCGCCGGAGCAACGCAGGAACGGACTGCCGCCCTCCAGTTGACCAAGCAATACAAACCCGCTCAAGACTTGAAGAATTAACGGAAAGACCTTAAGTGAAAATCGCATCCAACCCGACGGCCATATTTGCCTCCGCCACCTTCGGAATGGCACTCGCGGTTCTGCCTGCTCTGCTTCCCGCACAGGTCTCGTTGGCCACAGTGGTTGACCTGGCCCAGCGCAACAGCAGCGCCGTCAAGCTGGCGAATGCCGATGTGCTCAAGGCGCAGGCGGTCTTGGATCAGACACACGATGCGTATATCCCCAACCTTGTCGTGGGGTCGACGGTCGGCGGATCCATCGGTTTCCCCACCGGTCAACCCTCCATCGCAAATGCGTCCATGCAGTCCCTGGTGTTGAGCTTCCCCCAGCGCCAATACATTCGGGCGGCCCGCACTGGCATACAGGCCGCTTCCCTCAGCCTCAAAGATGCTCGCGAACAGGTCGCGCTCGACGCATCCACGGCCTACATCGAACTGGATACGGTGGGTCGTGAACTCGAAGCTGCACGCCAACAGGAAGAATACGCAAGCCGTCTGGCAGGCATCGAACAGCAGCGCACTGACGCGGGCGTAGATCCCCTGAGCGAACTCTTGCAGGTTCGGCTGACCGCAGCTCAACTCAAACTCAAACTTCTCCACCTTCAAACGCGCGCCGCCACTCTGGCCAGGCAGCTTGCCACCCTCACCGCTCTGCCCCTCGGCTCCATCACCCCCGATCATGCCAGCATTCCCGAAATCCCAGGTGTGAAAGCAGAGGATGCTGTGCACTCCACGGCAGGCATCGACTCCGCCTCGCTGCTTGCGCGATCCAAGGATTTTCAGGCTCGCGGGGATGCGCTCGTTGGCAATCGACCCCAGGTTTCTTTCGGGGCACAGTACAACCTCGACTCCAATAAGCTCAACAATTACAGCACTTACTACAACAACTTCACCCCCAACAACTTCAGCGTGGGGTTTGCCATTCAGATCCCGCTGTTCGATTTTGGCAATCGCGCAAAAGCCCGGCAGTCATCTGCGGAGGCCCTGCGTTCCACCATGGAAGCCGAACAGGCCCAGCGCCAAAATGACGTCCAGATCACTGAATTGAACGGCAACCTGCGCGAATTGGATACTTTAGCGGAGATCGCGAGGCTGAAACAACAGATCGCCGGCGAGCAGCTCAAGACAGTCCTGACAGAACTTGAAAGTGGAAATGGCGCTGGAACCGCCTCCGGCGCTCCACCGCAACTTACTCCCAAAGCCGAGCAGTTGGCTCGAATCGACGAGCGGCAGAAGTATCAGGACGCGCTTGACGCCGAATTCGATCTCGCCAAGGCTCGGTTGAGCCTGATGCGCGCTCTCGGGCATATGGATGACTGGCTCCACGAGTTGCACACAAAGTAACCCGCCCAACATTGGCGGCGACCGAAAACTGACGGAATGTTAGAATAAAAGGGATGCCTATGCCCCTAAAGACACTTTTTCTGAACCCGCCCTCGTTTGAAAACTTTGACGGTGGCGCAAGCTCGCGCTGGCCGGCGACGCGCGAGATTGAATCTTACTGGTACCCCGTGTGGCTTGCCTACCCGGCAGGCATGCTGGAGGGTTCGCGGCTCCTCGATGCCCCTCCCCACCACGTCTCGGCAGAAGAAACCATCAAAATCTGCAAGGATTACGAGTTCCTTGTCCTGTTTACCTCCACGGTGGGCTGGGAAGGCGATCAGCGCATGGCCGAAGCCATCAAGGCGGCCAACCCTTCCATCCGAATTGCGTTCGTCGGCCCTCCAGTGACCACTTCACCGGACAAGGCGCTGAACGAGTGTTCCGCGCTTGACGTTATCTGCCGCCGCGAGTTTGACTACTCAGTCGTCGAATTTGCCCAGGGTAAGCCGCTCAACGATATCCTCGGCATTAGCTACAAAAAGGATGGCAAGATCATCCACAATCCCGATCGCCCGCAGGTCGAGGACCTGGACGCGATGCCGTGGGCCACAAAGATCTACAAGCGCGACATGGATGTGACGCGTTACAACGTCCCCTTTCTGCTCCATCCCTACATCGCGCTCTACTCCACCCGCGGCTGTCCGGCGCAGTGCACGTTCTGCCTGTGGCCCCAGACCTTGAGCGGACATGCATGGCGCAAGCGCTCCACCGACGATGTCGCGGCTGAACTCGCCTGGGCCAAGCAGAACTTCCCCGAGGTAAAGGAGTTCTTCTTCGACGACGATACCTTCAATATCCAGAAGCAGCGCACCGTCGAGCTGTGCGAAAAGCTCAAGCCGCTCGGCATCACCTGGAGTTGCACCTCGCGTGTCACCACGGATCGCGAAACCCTGAAGGCCATGAAGGATGCAGGATGCCGCCTGCTCATCGTAGGCTTCGAGTCCGGCGACCCTCAGATCCTCAAAAACATCAAGAAGGGCGCCACAGTGGAACGCGCCCTGGCCTTTGCAAAAGACTGCAACGACCTCGGCCTTACCGTCCACGGCGACTTCATTCTGGGGTTGCCGGGTGAGACCAGGGAGTCGATTCAGAACACCATCAAGTTCGCCAAGAAACTTGATGTAGAAACTATTCAGGTTTCCATCGCGCACGCATACCCAGGCACGGAGTTCTACGACTTCGCAAAGGCCAACGGCTATATCGTGAATGAGGATGCAATGAGCGATGCCGGCGGTCACCAGATGGCCCACATCGAATATCCCGGCCTGCCTACGGACTACGTGCTTGAAATGGTGCACCGCTTTTACGATGAGTACTACTTCCGGCCCAAGGCTGCCTTCCGCGTCATCTGGAAGGCGGTTGTCAACCGCGATGTACCTCGTCTCTACGTCGAAGCCAAGGCATTCCTCAAGCTCCGCTCACAGCGCAACAAGATGGTAAAGGCAGCTCGCAGCCGTCGAGCAGATCCACCTGCTCCCGTTGGCGCGGGCGCTTAATTCAGTCGTTCCAATCATCGGAGGGCGGCGCAACTTGCGACCGCCCTTCTTTTCTTGCACCGCATAAAGGAACCGCGAAGAAACGGATGGCACATTCCAGACTGACATCGCGACAGTATCTGATTCTGGGACTTGTTGCCCTCTGCGCACCTCTGGGGGATACCTGCCTGTCACGGGGCATGACGCATCTGCCGCCCATCACCCTCGCTCATCCGGTTTCGCTCGTTGCAGCCGTATTCACGCCCTGGATCGCCGCGGGCATCGCCCTCCTGATTGGCTTTTTCGCCAGCTACCTCACCGCGCTCTCATGGGCCGACCTCACCTATGTGCTGCCGGCTACGGCGTTCGGCAACGTGATCGTTGCACTGCTGTCGCGTTTCTGGCTGCATGAGCCGATTTCGCTCCAGCGCTGGGCCGGAATCGTCCTGATCACGGTCGGCGTCGGCTTCGTCGCCCATGGCCCATCGTTGACCGAACGGCCAGTCTCTCCCGAAATAGCGAAAGAGCTTCCCGACCTTGAACCAAAGGAGGAGCAGGTTCGATGACAATCCCCTACCCTCTCGTTCAACCGGGACCATGGACCGCCGCCGCCATGATCGCCGCGATTGTTCTCGCATCCACAGCCGGCGAGGTGCTCACCGCCGCTGCCATGAAGTCCATCGGCGACCTCGATGAGATTCGCGCACACTCAGGGATGAAAGGTGCCATCCGCGCCGTTGTCACGTGCCCTTTGTTCTTCGCCGGCGTCAGCTTTCTGGCGCTGGCCTTTTTCGCGCTACTGTTCGCGCTGAATCACCTGAACCTGAGCCTCGTCGCGCCTGCCTCCGCATCGCTCACGCTGGTCACCAACGCAATCGCCGCCAAGCTCTTCCTCCACGAGAATGTAGACCGCCGTCGCTGGACCGCCGCAGTCCTGGTCTGCGTTGGCGTGTATTTCCTGGCTCACTAACGATCAGGAATCGCGACCTGGCACGAGGCGCATGAGGCCGCTTGGTTTCAAGTCCGCTTCCAGGCACTCAAGTGGAGTTCCAGATACCGCACCCAGCGCCTCGGCAGCCATATGCCCAGACCGCGCAGCACTCTCCATTGTGGAGGGCCAGCCGGTGTCAATCCAGTCTCCCGCCAGGAAACAGTTGGGCCACGGCGACATCGAATCAGGACGCGCTGTATCAATTTCGGGCGGCACTCCAAACGTAGCCCGCATTTCCTTGATGAGCGCAGCCTTCTCAAGACGGGCAGCCGCAACGGCGGGAAAGAACTCGGCCAGTTCCCTGACCGACTGTTCAATCGCCTGTTCGCGACTAAGCGCAGCAAAGCTTCGCGAAGCACTGACCACAAGTTCCAGGTAGCTGCCCTTCAATTGGCGCCATGGCTGCAGGCGCCCCTTGTTGTACATCCAATGAATCTCGCGATCCAGCAGCACCGCATGTTCCAGCTCCGTGATTTCGCGATCAAACCACAGATGCACGCTGCAAATGGGCCAGTGCTGAAGCTTCGCAACTTGTTTGGCCAGTGTCGTTGCGCCATCGACACGGGGCATATTCGGCAGCAGCTTGCCCATCGCTTCAAACGATAATGCGAGCACAACATAATTCGATTTCAACACCCCGGTGCGCGTCGTAATCGACCATTCCGCCGTATTCCGATCCCACTCCAGCAATTCGACATTCGTGTTGTAATGAAGACTCGACCCGCGCTGAATCAGAAACGACTCTGCCCCTGCGTAGAGTTCGCTGAGCGGAACGGTGCTCATGCCCATTGCGCCCGCCCGAGCCGAATTCAGGAACAATTCTCGAATCACCTTGGCCGCATAATGCACCGCGATATTCTCGATATCGGCGTTAAGCGCGCTGGCAATCACCAGCCGCCAGAAGCGATTCATTGCGCCGGGCGTCTGCCTGTGCTTGCGAAGCCAGTCGCCGAGCGATTCCGTTGAGGATTCCAATGATCCGCTTCGCATCATGGCGCCGAATGCACGTCCCACCGCCAGCTTGTCGGCCAGGCTGAAGGCTTTCGCGCCCATCAGACTCGGCGCTCCATGCAGCGGCGCGGGCAATCGCAATGGTCCCAGCACGAAAGGCCCTAATCGCGAACGCCTGCCGCCAGGCTCGATCATCGTCATGTCACTGGTCCAATGAATTTTGTCGGCAACTCCAATGCGCCGGTAGAAGCCGATCAGATTCGTGCAGCAGCCAAAGAGCACATGCTGGCAGTTGTCGATGGCCTCATCCACGCCGGGATGCAGATACGATGAGGCTCTGCCGCCCGGGTAGCCACGCCGCTCCACAAGCTTCACACGAAAGCCCGCATCCGCCAGCGCACAGGCCGCACTCATGCCCGCCACGCCTGCGCCAATCACTGTAACGGTCTTTCCCGGCTCTTCGAGCGAACAGCCCATCGTCGCTTTACACTCCGCCTTGATTGAAAAGCAAGGATTTCGGAACTCGCTTTTTTCGCCTGCGCCTGGAGCGGCACAGGCGATTCACTTCATCAGCCGTACCCATGCCATCTGAATAAGGCCCACAGCTAGAATCTCGAGTTTCTGAAACGTCGGAACACTGATGCGCCGGGAAAACACATCGTAGTCCGCGCGACGTATCCGCCTGAGCAGTCCGCGATAGATCCTGACCAGCACCCACAGCGCGGGCCGGCTCTCCCGATCAATCAGCGGCAGCAAGCTGCGTGCTGACTGATAGTAGTCGTCCGCTCGTCTTCCCATTGCAACCAGCAGTGCTTGCTCGTTCGCTGTGGGAGGCGTTCCAGGCAGGCGATGCAGCAACTTGTCCAAAGAGACGTTATGGGCCGCAAGGTCCTTCAGAGGCAGATACACACGATTGCGCGCCGCGTCCTCAGCCACATCGCGCAAGATATTCGTGAGTTGAAAAGCAATGCCCGTTTCCTCGGCCAGTTTTTCCGCGCGTGGATCCCGGTACCCGAAGATGCGAATACAGACCAGTCCCACAACGGACGCCACGAGGTAGCAGTAGCGATAGAGATCGTCAAACGTTGCATACGTATCCGGCTCATCTCCGTTGGACGGTTTCAAGTCCATCGTTGTCCCAGCAACCAGATCGTCCAGCAGCTTCACCGGAATTGCGAATCTTTCGACGGCGTCGCGCACCGCGACAAAAACCGGATCGGTGGTACAGCCGCCGCCACATGCATCGTGCCAGTTCGCAAGCCAACCGTCCAATCGCCGCCGCCGCTCTTCGCGAGTCTTCGATTCGTCGTCCGCCAGGTCATCGGCCTGCCTCATGAAGGCGTAGACCGCGCAAATTGCGTCGCGCCTCGGCCTGGGCAATGCAACAAATGCGTAGTAGAAATTCTTTGCCTCGCGTCTGGCGATGGACCTGCACACGGCGTAGGCCTGGTCGAGCTTTGGTTCGTCCAAAACAGTTCCCTGGCTCACGCCGCCTTCCCTGCCGGGCGAGGACCGAGACGCAGAAACGACAGCATCTTGCCGCTCAACGCCCGCAGTGCAAGCTGTACTTTGGTCCCCTTCGTTATCGCCGGTCGCGCCTTCAGCACGTCGTAATCCTGCCGCTCGATCGCGCCCAGAATCTCAAGTCCGCCGCGGCTAAACAGGTCCAGGTCCAGCGCTAGCTCCCGGTTCACCCGGCCGATCAACGGCAGCCCCTGCTCAAAGAGATCTCGCGCATAGCCCACCTCATAGCGCAGCAGAGCTCTAAATTCCGGCGTCGCAACACCACCGGCAATCGTCGCATCGGTCACGCCAAAGCGCTGCATGTCAGATTGGGGAAGATACACCCGGTCCTTTCCATAGTCCACGCGCACGTCCTGCCAGAAATTCGCAAGTTGCAACGCTGTACATGTGGCATCCGAGAGTCGAAAATTCTCTTCACTCACTTCGCCGCAAGCGTAAAGCACCAGCCGGCCCACCGGGTTCGCCGAATAATGGCAGTAGTCCAGTACATCCTGCATGGTGGTGAACCGAGTGACGGTCTGATCCTGGCGGAACGCCGTCAACAGATCGGCAAAGGGCTCCTTCGGAATCGAGCAGGCTCGAATCGTCTCCCCCAGCGCGACAAACACCGGATGCCGGGCCCGCCCCTCGTAGCAGGCGTCCAGTTCCCTTCCCCACAAATCAAGCAGCGCCAGGGCCTGCTGCTTATCGCCGACCTCGTCGCCCAGATCGTCAGAGATGCGGCAGTAGGCATAGATCGAGTGAAAATGCGGGCGAAGCGCCTTGGGCAGAAACCACGACGCTACGTGAAAATTCTCATAGTGCGATTCGGCCAGCCGCCTGCAATACGCGCGTGCCTCCTCGAGTGTGGGCGCAACGTCCGGAATGCGATAGCTCGCGGGCAATGCAGCCCAACCGCGCGCGATGAGTTCGCTCTGGTCCAGGCCTTCGTTTCCGGGTCGCTGAGTTGCCGTGGTCATGACGGTCCTCAGGGCACAATCGCCGTCTTGATTTCGCTGCTTCGCTTCATCAGCTTCTCAAAGACGCGATTGAGTTCGTAAAGATGCGCGTGGCCGGTGATGAAAGCTCCCGCCTGGAAGCGTCCTCCGGCGATCAGGTCAAGCGCCTTGCGGCAGATGGCCGGTGTGTGGTGGAACGTGGCGCGGAGCGTGATATCACTGTAATGGATGCGATTGGTGTCGAGCGTAACGTGCGTGCCTACTGCGCATCCGCCAAAGAAGTTGACCGTTCCCCCCTTACGCACTAGTTCAACAGCCTCTTGCCAGGCCTCGGGGACGCCAACCGCTTCAATCGCAATATCAACCCCTCGATTCTTATGCGTCAGGGCGCGCGTCGCCTGGATGGCCTTGCGAATGCTCGTCGTCTGCACCACGTGCGCCGCACCTAATTGCCGCGCCGCTTCTACCTGGCCATCATGCTTGACAATCGCAATCACCTCGCACCCCGCCAGCGCCGCCACATGCAAAATCATCAGCCCCAGCGGGCCTCCACCGATGATCGCCACCGTGTCGCCGGGATGTGGCCGCGAATCTTCAAACCCGTGCACGGCGCAGGCAAGCGGCTCCGTCAGCGCCGCGTGTTCCAGCGGAACATGATCGGGAACATGCAAGGTATTCTTCGCAACAATGCGCGCCGGAATGCGGATGAACTCTGCGTAAGCGCCGTTGTTGAAGAGCAGATCGTCGCACAGATTCTCCTGCCCCCGGTCGCAGAAATAACAATGACCGCACGGCGCGGAATTCAGAGCCACCACCCGATCTCCGGGAGCGAAGTCCGTTACTCCCTCACCCGCTTGCACCACGGTTCCCGCAAGTTCGTGGCCAAACAGCGCCGGCGGCACAATCATGCGCGCATGATACCCGCGGCGAAAGACCTTCAGATCCGTTCCGCAAGTCAGAGCGGCCCCGACGCTCACAATCAACTCTCCGGGCGCGGCCTCGGGAACCGGCACATGTTCGATGCGCACATCCTCGCGTCCGTGGAGGATCGCGGCTTTCATCGTCGTCGCCATCAGATCCCTCCTAGTTAGGATCTGTGAGCACTCCCGTGAGAGTACTGACAGATCCAGAGCCGAGCCCCGGAACAGGCTCAATCATAATCTTCATAGAGTCCGCTTTGGGGTTCGAGGCAATTTCAATTGCCGCCACGGCCCACTGCAGCGGGAAGCGGTGCGATATCAGTTGCGTCAAATCAAATCCGTTCCGGTAGCCGCCGAAGACTAGTTCCTTCACTTCGTCCAAAATAGGAAACGACGACGAGTAAGACCCCAACAGGGTCTTCTCGTCCATGCAGACCGCTCCCGGATCGAACGTCGCGTCCCCATGTTGGGTCTGGGCAAACAGCATCACCTTGCCGCCCGGCCGCGCCGCATCCATCGCGGTACGAATCAGGGCATTGCCGCCCACTGCCAGGATCACAGCGTCCGCACCCCTGCCATCCGTCTCTGCAATGACCCGCTCCACCACATTCTCGCTTCCAGCGTGGATGGGGTTGGAAAGCCCGAATTTGGCCGCAATTGCATGGCGTTCGGGGTACAGGTCCGAGGTCAGCACTCTTGCGCCTGTCCGGGAGGCCAGCACCGCATGCATCAAGCCAATCGGCCCCTGACCAATCACCAGTACCGTGTCATCCGGGGCCAGATTCAACAGCTTCACGCCCTTCAGCACGGTGTTCACCGGCTCCACAAAGGCAGCCTGCTCAAACGGCACTCCATCTGGAATTCGCACCACGCCGCCATTGGCGGCAACAAAGTCCATAACGCGGATATACTCTGCAAACCCTCCACCGGAAGGTTCAAAGCCCGCCGTCACACCGACCTTTTTATAGAGCGGGCATTGCGCCGGCGTTCCCTTGCGGCAGTAGTAGCATTCACCGCACGGCACGTGATGGAACACCATTACCCGCTCACCAACCTCGTAGCGCGTCACTCCCGCGCCCACGGCCGCAATCGTTCCCGCCATCTCATGACCAAAAATGCGCGGTGCGGAGTGCGAACCGGTATGAATCTTCTTGAGATCGGTCCCGCAAATGCCACACGTAGCAATGCGAACCAGCAATTCCCCTGGGCCGATCGACGGCACGGGGACCGTTTCGACCCGCATATCGTTGACGCCGCGGTACACCACGGCCTGCATCGTAGCGGGGATCTTCGAGTCAATCTGGCTTTCAGCGCTTGAGAGTTGGGTAGCCATTCCGTTTCCTGATGTGACCTCGTTCATCGAGAAATTCGAGCACAGACTCCGCGATGCTGTGGGCAGCCTTCCTGCTATTTTCGCCCATCCGGATGAGTGCGGGCCAGTACCAGGGCCGCATAATCGCAAAAAGGATAAACCTGCCGAATTGAAACTGTCCGTTTTGGGAGATAAAGCGGTTAAAATCCGGCAGCCTGGCGGTCAAGCCGTCACTGACACCCTTAACGCAATCGAAAGGAATGCCGCGCATCGCTGCCATTCGCGCCACTCCCGCGGCTTCCATATCCACCAGGGCCGCTCCGTACGCCGTTGCCAAACGCTGCTTCTCCGCCTCATCGGCAACCTTGGCGCTCGTTACCAGTAAGCAATCACTCAACGGCGCCGTACAGTCAAAGCGCTCCCCCGTCCGCGCATCGATCACTCCCGAAACCCGATAGGCTCGCCCGGGGACAAGTGCCTCGTTTAGCGCCCCCACCCAGCCAATCGAGACAACAAACGCAAGTTCGCCGTCTTTTTCCGCTTCGGCAAAAGCGCGGGTCGCCGCGGCCGAGCCGGCGCCGGCACAGGCTGCCACCCATTCGCTCTCATCGAAACGCCAGCGCCACAGGGCAACCCCGTTTCGGGACTCATCCATCCAGCCACGCACCAGCGGCTTCAACTCACCCGGCAGAGCGGCAATGATCGCAACCCGCCTCATGTACGGGCCCGGGGTGCATAGCCGTTGGCGCGGAACCACTCGATCGCGGCACGCATCGCGGGATATACCGGGACAATACGGAACCCCAGTTCCTGCTGCGCGCGGGCACTGGACGCGAACATCTTCTTCCGGCCCATGCGAACCTCTTCCAGCGTCGCCCGCGGCTCTCGCCCGCGGATGCGGCCGGTAATCCATTCTTCGAAGAACGCATAAGTCGCCGCAACGGCAAACGGAATCTTGACTGTAGGCGAAGGGATGCCGGTAATTGCAGACATCTTGTCCAGAATCTGCTTGAGCGTCAGGTTCTCCCCACCCAGAATGTAGCGCCGCCCCGATTGTCCCTTGCTCAACGCCGAGACGTGCGCGCGCGCCACTTCACTCACGTCCACAAGGTTCAACCCCGTGTCCATATAAGCGGGAAACTTTCCATTCAGAAAGTCGACGAAAATGCGTCCCGTAGGCGTCGGCTTGGAGTCATGGGGGCCAATCGGTGTTGTCGGATTCAGGATGATCACCTGCTGCCCCTCCTGCGCCGCGGCAATAGCCTGCTGCTCAGCCATGAACTTCGATCGCTTATAGTGGCCCACCATGTCTTCAATCGACACTGGTGTGTCTTCATTGATGACCAGCCCATCCGTGCGGAAACGCATCGTCGCCACGCTGGATGTATACACAAACCGCCGTACCCCCGCCTCCCGCGCCAGCCGCAACAGGTCGCGCGTGCCGTCCACGTTGGCGCGATACATGCTCTGCGGATCTCGAATCCAGAGACGGTAGTCCGCCGCGACGTGAACTACCGCGTCACACCCGGAAACGGCGGAACGTAACGACTCCGGCTCTGCCAGGTCGCCCACATGCGTATCGCCGGGAATGCTCTCTAGATTCGTCAGATTGCTGGTCTTGCGGATAAGCATGCGCAACTTGGCGCCTTGCGTAGCCAGGGCGCGAGCCACGTGATGGCCTACAAACCCGGTCGCGCCTGTGACGAAGACTTTCATAGAGGGAGTTGCTGGTAGATCAGTGGTAAGTGTTCAGTCTAATGCGTGCGGAAGGTGCGTGCGGGGAGACATGGCGCTACAACGGCGCGCATCTGTCAATCGCCGGATACTGAACATTGAAAGCTGATCACCGGCAACCTGTCGGCTAGTCCAGCTTATCGGGGTGGAGGGCGATATTTCGTTCGCCGGCGGCCTTCTTTTCGTTATAGGCCTTCACCCAGTCTTCCCAGTGCTTGCCGGCAGCGCGGTCCTTGCCGCTGAACTCCAGCCGCGCGATTTCCGCATAGTTGACACTGCGTTTCTCCGGCGCCGAGGGAGTAAAGTACTGCACGTAAGAGTCGGCCAGCGTTGCGCCTGTGGTGCGATTGAAGATGTAGGCCTCAAAGCGTTCTCCGCTCTTGAGCGTAAGCGCCACATCCCCGCGATACTCGAACGCCTTTTCAAGCGCCTGGCGCACATCTTCTTCGCTCGCCATTTCCGGAATCCAGCCCTCAAGCTGCTGATGTTCTGAGCCCGGAGCCAGTTCCAGCGCCTCAACCTGTTCCATCGTGTACTTCAGCACTTCGGCGGTCATGCGTTGGTCTCCTCAAGGCTGCGGGCGGAGCTCTCGATCTGCACCAGCGAGGCTGGCCCGTGTGGTGCCGGCTCGTTCAGCAGATCGAGCGCGTGCTTGTCCTTGTAGCTGCTGAACGTGCCGCGAATCATACCCCAGAATCCGCTGAGTGTACCGAATCCTTCAATAACCGCGGAGGGCTCATAGCCACAGCTCACCATGCAATTGGCGCACTTCGGATTGCCGCTGGCCACGCCGTACTCTTCCCACTTGGTGGTCTCCAGCAGTTCCTTGAATGTGGAAGCATAGCCATCCTGCAATAGATAGCAGGGCCGCTGCCAGCCAAAGATGTTGTAGGCCGGCGAGCCCCAGGGCGTGCACTCGTACTTGCGGTCACCCATGAGGAACTCAAGGAACAGCGGCGACATGTTGAACTTCCACGTCGGCTTGCGATTGGAAAGAATGGCGCGGAAAAGCCTGCGCACGCGCGCGCGTCCCAGAAAGCGATGTTGATCCGGAGCCATCTCGTAGCTGTAGCCCGGCGAAAGCACAATGCCCTCGACTCCCATCTCCATCACGTCGTCGAAGAAGCCCCGCACCTGGTTTGGATCGGTTCCATCGAAGAAAGTGGCGTTGGTGGTTACGCGGAATCCGCGCCGAACAGCTTCCTTGATGCCTTCGACAGCGATGTCGTATCCGCCCTCCCGGCAAACCGAGAAGTCGTGGTGCTCACGCTGCCCGTCAAGATGCACTGAGAAGGTCAGATACTTCGATGGCGTGAACTCCGGCAGCCGCCGCTTCAGTTCGAGCGCGTTGGTGCAAAGGTAGATATATTTCTTCCGCGCGATAAGTCCGTTGACGATCTCCACTATTTGAGGATGCAGCAAGGGCTCGCCACCGGGAATGGACACCATCGGCGCGCCACACTCCTCCACCGCGGCGAAACACTCCGCCGGCGTGAGCTGCTTCTTGAGAATGTGAGGCGGATACTGCACTTTGCCGCAACCGGCGCAGGCCAGGTTACAACGGAAGAGCGGCTCGAGCATCAGCACCAGCGGATAGCGCTTGTTGCCCTTCAGCCTCTTCTTCAGCACGTAACTCGCAACCGTCCACATTTGGGAAATAGGAACTGCCATAAATCGGTCAACCTCCAGCAACCTCTCCCGAGGCGCATTCCGTAATTACAGTTCGGAGCTTCTTGTTTCCAGCTTAAGACCAAAAACCATCAAAGATGCTCCAACAACCGGCCAAAAGCCAGTGGCTGGAAACTAGAGGCTAGAAGCCGTTGTTACGTTCCATGGCCCGCCGGTAACCGGTGAGAGCCAGCAGCGGGAAGTATTGGCGGTACATGTCGTATGCCAGGTAAAAGACTCTGGGAAAGCCCGTTCCGGTGTAGAGAGCTTGCCGTGCGGCGCCTGCCCCTGTGGTCTCATCCCAACTGCCGTTCGCTTGCTGGCGCGTCAGCAGCCAGCGCACACCCTTGGCAATGGAGTCTGAGCGGTCATCGCCCGCGGCCAGCAGAGCAAGCATTGCCCAGGCCGTTTGCGACGGAGAACTGGGTCCGACCCCGCGCGTGTTCGGATCATCGTAGCTACCGCAGGTTTCACCCCATCCGCCATCAGGATTCTGCATCATGCGGATCCACTCGGCCGCCTGCTGCACCTGCGGCTCGTTATGGTCGAACCCCACCGCATCGAGCCCGCGCAGTACCAGAAACGTGCCGTATATGTAGTTCACGCCCCAGCGGCCAAACCAGCTCCCATCCGACTCCTGCTGTTCGAGGATGAATTTGATGGCCTTCTCCACACGCTTGTCGGCGCGCGTATAGCCATAGTTCGCGAGCATCTCCAGGATGCGCCCGGTAATATCAACCGTCGGCGGATCAAGCATTGCGTTGTGGTCCGCAAAGGGTATGTACTGAAAAATCATCTTGGTGTTGTCTTTGTCGAAACTGCCCCAACCGCCGTTGCGGCACTGCATGGCGAACTCCCACGCAATGGCTCGCTCCGCAACCTGGTGCTGGTAGCGCTCGCGGGGATTATCCACCTTGTTTAGCGCCAGCAACACTTGCGCAGTGTCATCCGTGTCGGGATAGAACTCATTGTTGAACTCAAAATACCAGCCGCCGGGCTCGGTGTTCGGGACCTTCACTGACCAGTCGCCCTTGTGCCGGACTTCTTTCGCCAGCATCCAGTCCGCGGCCTTGATCATGCGCGGATCGTTGCGCGGCACCCCCGCCTCTCCCAACGCGTACACCGCCTGTGCAGTGTCCCAGACGGGAGAAACCGCGGGCTGCATTCGAAACGTGGGTTCGGGCATTTCCGCAGTCGCCGGCTGTTCGATTCCCAGTTTCTCAAACTCATCACGGGCGCGAATTACCTGAGGATCGTCTTCGGAGTAGCCAAGGCAGCGGAGCGCGATAATGGCGTTGAGCATGGCCGGGTAGATCGCGCCCAGGCCATCGGTCATCTCCAATCGCGCCAGCATCCACTTCTCGGCCCGCTTCAGAGCCAAAGCGCGCAACGGGCGAATATGAACGGCCTCAGCCAAATGCATGAACCTGTCGACAATCAGAAAGAAGTTCCGCCAGGAGATGAGCTTCTTGCGGTTCATGCGCAGTCGCAGAATGGAGTTGGCGCGACCGCCTACATACAACTCATCGATACCATGCTCTACCGGAATCTTCTTGTACGGCTTCTTCGCGTAAATGATGGCAAGCGGCACAAGAATCGAACGCGACCAGGACGAGATCTCGTAGATGTTGAAGTAGAACCAATTAGGAAAGAGAACGATCTCCGGCGGAATCGCAGGCACCGCGTCGTAGTCATATTGACCCAGCGCACAGAGATACATCTTTGTAAATGTGTTGCACTCCACCACTCCGCCGTGCGCCAGGACCCATTCTCGGCATTTCAGCAGCCGCGCGTCGTCAGCGCCTATTCCCATCAGCTTGGCAGAGAAATAACACTTCACCGAAAGTGAAATATTCCCCGGTCCACCGGGATAGAGACTCCAGCTGCCATCCTCATTCTGATAGCGCATCATCTCGGTGAAGGCCCGCTTGAGCCTGCCGGGATCGCCGCTTTCGAGCAGCGTGTGCAGAAAGATGTAGTCGGCCTCGAGCATCGAATCGGCTTCGAGTTCGCCGCACCAGTAACCATCGGGATGCTGCTGCGAGAGTATGAACTCCGCAGACTGCGTAATCGCCGACTCGACATCTGCCAGGTCCGCGTCCAGCCGCCCAAACCTGGGCGCTGCGGTTTGTGTTTTTACCTGCCGTAAACTCATGCGGTTTGAAATGCCTCAGTTCCTCTCCGGAAAATCCCGGATACGTGGCGGGCGTGCCAAACACTCTTTTCAGGCTTCCCGCTACTCTAACTGACAGACCAGCTAAAAATTCTCGAAGGGGCGCAAATATTTAAAGGCCAACCGCCCTGCGCGTTGGCCCCAGGCTGCGAATACCCCGCCCCGCCGGCTCAGCGCACCGAAACGGATTCGCTGCCGCCCACGCCGCTAATCGCCTGCACAATTTCTGGAGGCAGGCCGAAACGCACGTTCTCCGGCATTACTTCTACTTCTTCGACGCTTCCAAAGCCGTTTTGACGCAAATAATTCACCACGTCTTCGACCAGGACCTCAGGAGCGGAGGCTCCCGCCGTAACTGCAACAGTATTTACGTCTTTGAGCCATGACGGGTCGATTGCCTGAGAGTTATCAATCAGGTAACCCACGGTGCCCAGATTACGCGAAACTTCAACTAGGCGGTTCGAATTGGAGCTATTGGTCGAACCAACGACAAGCACCAGACCTGCATCGTGAGCCACATTGCGAACGGCGACCTGCCGGTTCTCCGTTGCATAGCAGATATCCTGCGAGTGAGGCCCGGCAATATTCGGAAACTTGAGCTTCAGGGCGTGAATAATGTCCCGCGCCTCGTCCAGGCTTAGGGTCGTTTGTGTCAGATAAGCCACACGGTTCGGGTCAGGCACCTGCAACGCCGCAACTTCCGCGACATTTGAAACTACCTGCGTCACATCGGGCGCCTCACCCAGCGTTCCCTCGATCTCGTCGTGGTCACGATGGCCGATCAGCACCAGCGAATAGCCTTGCTGGGCAAATTTGACCGCCTCAATGTGTACCTTGGTCACTAACGGGCAGGTAGCATCGATCACCTTCAGATTGCGCCCCTTGCTCCGTTCGCGCACCGCGGGAGAAACGCCATGCGCCGAGTAAATCACGCGCTGGCCATCGGGCACATCGTCTATTTCGTGCACAAAGATTGCGCCCTTCTCCGCCAACTCATTCACGACATAGCGGTTGTGCACAATCTCACGCCGAACATAGATCGGCGCGCCAAAGGTTTCGAGAGCGATCCTGACAATATCGATCGCGCGGACAACGCCGGCGCAAAAGCCGCGGGGCTTAAGCAACAACACCCTTTTCTGACTTGGGGAAGTCTCGGCGTGGTCACCGTTCGAGATGGATTCAAGCACAGTAGAAGTCACAGAGTCAGTATATCAATCTTTGATTTGTGACACTCGCAGAATGCAGCGAGGAGCCTTCTTGCACACCCTCCACACTCTTTGACTGGTCAATAAATGAGCCGAATGCATTGATTTCAAATACAGTTACCCCTGGTCGTCACGCACCCACGCAATCAGGTTGCAAAAACAACGCTCCAAAGCAGAGATCGCAGACCAGGTCGTCCAAGAGAGAAAGTCATTTTTCTCTTGCATTGATCTATACAATTAGTACATTATTATTCTCATGAAGCGTATCACTGATACGGCGACAGCGGCCTTCGATTTTCGACTCGATACTCACAGTGGCGTTCCCGTCTACAGGCAGTTGATTGACCAGGTTCAGGCCGCCATCGCAACCGGAGTCCTGCGGCCGGGCGATCAACTGCCCACCGTCCGCCTGGTAGCCGTCGAATTGGCGATCAATCCCAACACCGTCCTTCGCGCCTATCGCGAGATGGAGATTCGCGGCATTCTCGACACGCAGCAGGGGACAGGCACATTCATTGCCGACAGGCAGGTCGAGCCTTCGAAGGAGGAACGCGAGCGCCAGCTTGTGCAACTCGTTCGGGAGTTCGTCTCTCGGGCCGGATCGGCCGGATTGACCGTTGAAGAACTCATCGAAGCGTTGAACAAGCTTTTACCCGAAGGTCGACAGAGGAGGTAGCCGTGGTCCAGGGAAGAGTGTTTCAGCCGGCGAGGGTCAGTGGGGTTGGATTCCTCGCGTTCTTTGTTTGTCTGCTTGCCGGTGTTGGAGTTGGAGCGTTCATCCATTCGGGTGCGCCGGTCTTTCTGGGAGTTTTTGCCGCCATCTATCTCCTATTCGCCATCAAGGTTGTCGATCAATGGGAGAAGGTTGCGATTCTGCGGTTCGGCCGCTTCCGCGGATTGAAGGGCCCCGGCGTCTTCCTCCTCATTCCGGTGGTCGAAACGTTGAGCCGTTACGTGGACCAGCGCGTACGCGTGACAACGGTCAGCGCGGAGTCCACTCTCACCCGCGATACAGTCCCGGTCAACGTGGACGCGATTGTGTTCTGGTTGGTCTGGAATGCGGAGAAGGCCATCTTCGAAGTGGAAGACTTTATTGAGGCCATCACTCTCGGGTCTCAGACTGCGCTGCGCGAGTCCATCGGTCGCCACCAGTTGGCGCAGATGATCACCGAGCGCGAGACCCTGGGCCGCGAGTTGCAAAAGATTCTCGATGAGAAGACGACGCCATGGGGCATCACCGTGCAGTCCGTTGAGATTCGCGACGTCCGCATTCCCCAGGCACTTGAGAACGCGATGTCACAGCAGGCGCAGGCCGACCGCGAACGACAGGCGCGTGTGATTTTGGGCGATGCAGAGGTCCAGGTGTCTGAGCAGTTCGTAAAAGCATCGAAACTGTACGCTGAAAATCCCGTTGCCTTGCATCTGCGCGGCATGAACATGCTGTTTGAAGCGATGAGGGAGAAGGGTTCAATGGTCGTTGTGCCGTCCTCGGCGCTCGAGACCATGGGGCTGGGCGGAACGCTCGCCGCCACAGCCATGAATAAACAGCAAATCAGCCAATAGGGCATGTTCGCTGGCGCTCGGCGAGGAGGAACCATGAAGCGCGGAGCTTTTATCCTCGGGTGCATATTCATCGCAGCCGCCGGCGCATTCGCGTCCAGGTTAAGCGGCGACGAAACCTGGGTCGGAACCTGGAACGGCGAACTGGATGGTCAACCGAGCGTCAGGCTTACCCTCGCCGATGACACCGGCGAACTGGGCGGACCCGTCGTCTTCAACATTGTCATAAAGGAGAAGGGGCAAGCGCGGGTTGCGGGGAGCGATGCGCACGTCCTCATGCACGCTCGCCTGGACGGCTCCACCCTGTCATTTCAGGTTGTGCGCGCCAGCGATTCTCGTAAACTATAGTTGACGGTGACGCATGATGCCGACGGTAAAACGCGTCTTCGGTGTTTGAACTGCGGTGCGGACACCCCTGTCGCTGAACTGGTTCGAGAGCGGTAAACTCCAGGCCCGGGTCTCCTCCGCAGCAACGGCAGGCCCGGGCATGCAAATTCGATTCTTGCCTCGAAACTTCGGCGCTGCATCTAACGCTGTAACCGTATGAGCGCCTACGAACCGGACAAGACCATCGAAACTCAGGAACGGACCAGAAGCAATGGCACTCAACTTGGCGCAGCGGCATTCGGCGTTGTGCTCGGTTTCCTCCTGCTTTCGGTGTTCGCGCACATCGCGCGCGAGGGTACATGGAACCACCTTGCCGCCTTGCTTACCGGCCGCAGCACGCGCATCGATGTGTCTTCCCCCTCCGTGGTCGAAAAGATCCGGCAACTGTCGCGCCTCGAAACCGTGGATTATTCCATCGACAAAATCGTCGAGGGAGACAAGCAGAACCCCTATCTCCCCAACTTCCTGGTGGGAGACAAACTCCTCCTCGTTGCGCATGGCGAAGTGATTGCCGGCGTTGATATGAGCCAGCTCAAATCCGGCGATGTCTTCGTCAATGGCAATGCCGTCCAGGTCAAGCTCCCGGCGCCGCAGGTACTCATCACCCGCATCGACAACGGACGCACCCGCGTCTACACACGATCGACAGGCGTCCTGATTGAACCCGATCAGAACCTTGAGTCCCAGGTCCGCATGGCCGCGGAACAGCAGATCGCCCAAGCCGCCCTCTCCGACGGCATTCTCGACAAGGCGAGCCAGAACGCCCGCACCAGCGTCACTGCCCTGCTCTATGGCCTTGGATTCCGCAGCGTCAATGTGCAATAACATTCGCCTCTCGCAGCCGTTGCCGGTGATCGCGCTTCAGCCGCGAAGAACTCCCCGCCATTACATCGGATAGTTCAACATCCCAGTGTGCAATTACACTTCCTTCGCAGACAAAACGAGGGGAATACCAATGCTCAACCGCCGCACATTCCTCAAGACAGGCGTGGGTGTCCTTCCCATGGCCGCCGCGATCCACGCTCTCGAACCATCATCGACTCTCGCTTCCGAGGCAGTTGCTGCTCCCGCCGCAACCGGGCCTGTGCCCCGCCTGGCTCCGCTCCCTGCGCGTCTGGCCGCGATTGACCCCGCCTCCCAGTCCTGGCAGCAGAAGATTCGCCGCGTGGGCCAGAGCAACATGACCGAGCACGACCCCGCGGTCATGAATATTGAAGAGTGGGCAGATTACTGGCACTCCGCCCACGCCGACATCGTCTTTATCAGCGTTACCGGCATCCTGGCCTTCTATCCCTCGAAGGTAAAGTTCCATCGCCACGGAAAATTCCTTCAAGGCCGCGACTTCTTCGGCGAGTGCGTCGCCGCCGCCAAAAAACGCAATATGCGCGTCGTCGCCCGCATGAGCCCCGATCTCAACTGGGGAGATGCGCTTGAGGCTCATCCGGAGTGGGCCATGCGCAACAAGGACGGCTCCGTCCAGTTCAGCATTGAAGATCCGCGCCTCTTCAAGACATGCATGTTTTCCACTTACATGGACGACTACGTCCCCGCCATCATGCGCGAAATCAATTCGCTCTATGAAGTCGACTGTTTTTACACCAACGGCTGGCCGCCGCTGGGCAGCCTGCCCGACTGTCATTGCGCCATCTGCGCCAAACTGCCGCCTGCCGGAACGCCCGCCTACTGGCGCGTCTTCACTGACCGTGTCCTCGATCTCTGGCAGCGGTACGACTCCATCGCCAAAGAGAAAAAGCAGGACAGCTTCTTCTTTGCCAATTCGGGTGGGAACGTGCGCGGCGGACCCAATCTCGATCGTCTCGGCAAGATTGCAGCTTGGTTCCAGGCTGACAACCAGGGGCGCACCTACGAAGACTCCGCAGTGTGGGGATGCAGCCTGCAAGGGCGCGTTTGCAATGCGGTTCTCGACGGCAAGTTTGCTACCAACGTCACCGCCGCCTACTCCACTGGCAACCCCGGCTGGCGCAACGCTTCAAAGAGTCCTGCGGAAGCAAAGATGTGGTTGAATGAAACCCTCGCCAGCGGCATGGCGCCCTACTATCACTTCATCGGTTCTGAAGACGGTTTTGGAGAGGACCGCCGCTGGCAGAAAGTCGGCGTCGATTATTTTCGTTGGACGGCCCGTCACGATGCCCACTTCGCCACCCGCCGATCCATCGCCAACATCGGAGTCGTTATCGGCCAGAGCACGCAGCTTCTCTACCCCGGTCCCTCCACCGTTCGCTCGCACGCGTATATGCACGAGACCACCCAGGGCATCTACGACGTGCTCCTCCGCGGCCGCTTCGCCTTTGACTTCGTCCATGAAGATCGTCTCGATCCGAAACGCCTCAGCAAGTATCGCGCTCTGCTGCTGCCCAATATCGCCATGCTGAGCGATCGCCAGTGTCAGCAACTCAGGGACTATGTGCAGTCCGGCGGATCGATTATGGCCAGCTTCGAAACCAGTCTCTATGACGAAAACCTGGCGCCCCGCGCAGATTTCGGGCTTGCCGGGTTGCTCGGCATTCAAAAGGCCGGAGACGTGATCGGCACGAACGGCAATCCCTACTACGCGCGCATCGAGGCGCCGGACGCGGCCTCGCCACACCCAATCCTTGATGGCTTCGCCAACACCAACTGGCTCCCCGGCGCGCAGAATCGACTTCCCCTCAAGCCCGTGCAGAATCCAGTGCTCACTGTCGTTCCGGGATTCGTACGTTATCCACCGGAGCTGGCCTACCCGCCTGTACCACGTACCGACGAGCCCGCCATTGTTCTACGCCAATCCGGATCCAGCCGTATGGCCTATATTCCCGGCGATATCGAGCGTACCTACTGGCTCACCGGCAACGGCGATCTGCTCCGACTTCTGCACAACACCATCCGCTGGATCTCCAGCGACGATCGCGTTGTGCACATTGAAGGCGACGGCTTCATCGAGATGTTCTGCTGGGAAACAACTCCGGGGTACACCGTGCACTTGCTCAACTACACCAACCCCAATGCCCATCATGGGTGGATGCAATCCATCTACCCTCTCGGTCCGCAGACCGTCACATTGAAACTGCCGGGGAACGTACGTGTGAAATCCGTCGAACTCCTGCAGGCCGGAAACGTCCTCCCCTTTCACTTCGAGAATCAGATGTTGCAGTTCACCATACCGCTCGTCGAAGACTACGAAGTCGCAGCAATCACCGTCGCCTGAATGAGCCTGACGAACATCGGCGATTTGGAATAAACCGAGACGATCTGCCTGCGCGGGTCGCCGCACTACCCTTGCAATCGAAGTTGTTTTGAGATCGGAGAGGGTTCATATTGATGGAGGGCCTTGAAATTCCGATTCATTCCTTCGAACTTCGTCATCGGATTCCAAAATACTGACGATCTGTCAATGCAAATAGCGATTTAGCTGTTTTTTTAAGGTTTCCCAAAGGCAACTCCGTGCATCTAATCAAAATGGGCAGCAAGCGCTTCCGCGACGTAGAGTTTCTCGCGGAATAGAGTACAACTCGAATCGAACGCCGGAACACCAGCGAGCGTCGATGGCAAAGATGCGTCATTGCTGTAAGGTTTTGGGGTTTGCGAATTTGCCCGCAAACAAAGGGGATTCATGCCTAGCATTTCGGTTGGCCGCAAGATTCTCATCGTCGATGACGAACAGACAATTGCGGATACGCTATCTCTAATCTTCGCTTCCAACGGCTATGAGGCGCGCACCGCCTACTCCGCTGAACTGGCCCTCGAAATTCTCGAAGAATGGCGCCCCGATCTTGCTGTCATTGACGTCGTCCTTCCCGGTATGAACGGCATTGAATTCGCCATCTTCCTCAAGGCCAGCTATCCCGGCTGCCACTTTCTTCTCTTTTCTGGCCAGCCCGGCACAAGCGGTCTTCTTGAGGAAGCCAAGAAGAAGGGCCACATCTTTGAGATATTGGCCAAGCCCCTCCATCCCACGTTCATGCTGTCGACCGTCTCTGAGATGCTCTCCCCGCCTCCTGGAGAGCGCACGCACGGTTTCACAAACTGAGAAATCGAAAGCTGCACCCGTCCTTATTTAGCGGCATGTGAAATCCATTGCCACGCGGTCTTGCTCACTTCGCTCAGCAATGCGCTCACCAGCATCATTGCCAATGCTCCAAGACCGCCTGTGATGAGAGGCTTCCGGGTCGAAGTGGCATCGATCGTTTTTGATATTTTAGGGTTTCGAATGTGATATTTATTTATGCATTGGTCGGCAGCGTCCTCAACCGTGGCCTGGCTTCGCTGCTGTAGATCGGCGATGATCTCCTCCACTTCACTTCGGAGCTGGCTCAAATCATCCAGAAATTTGAAGCGCGGATCAAGACTGCGCGTCTTTGCAATTACGTCTGCCAGGGACTTGTCCTGATCGGAAATCTCATCCGTGCGTCCCTTCAATTTTTTTTCGTAGCTCAACCAGCCGTCCTTTTCCACAAACTGGTCTTGAGCATCGCCAATCCTTTGTTGCAGGGCGCCGAGCTTGGCAATGTACGTGGACGCCGCTGGGGTTTCCAGAATGTCTGCCAGTTCTGAAACATAGCTTCTGACAATTTGCGGAAGGTCCTGCCTTTTACGAAGGGCTCGCTGCGTGCCCACAATGTAAGGGAGCAGCACCGTGACAACAAAGAATCCCAGCAGCAGTCCCAGGGTCGGTAGCGAAAGCGTACGGTCCGGCAACCCAAGCATGTTAACCGATAGCCGGGTTCCTCCCACGCCAAAAGCCCACAGTGCCAGCGCAACGTAAATCGCAGCAGGAATCAGTCCCCCCAGTTGGTTGATAAATACACGCTGCCTCGTCTCTTCATCCAGGTTCTCTGAAGAAAGCATCATTCCGGTCACGATCACCAGCAACACATACCCGCTGAGATTCAAAAGCAATAGTGCATATTTGACCTGAAGAATCTGCAAAACAGAAGATCCCCACGTATGCCGGAAGAAAGCCACTCCCGCGAAAACGGGATAGGACAACACGAGCAGGCCGCATCCGCCGCCCAGGATTCCCATAGGCACGGGATACCTGATGTCAATCTCTCTTCCCGCGGAGAGTGTGCGTATGCCGACCTTCTCACTCTGCGAGCCCACAATGCTGCTCATTAACCAGGCCACCAGGGCGCCCAGGTGCGACACGATGAAGATCAACAGCACCAGTTTCAGGCTCCACATTCCAGAGAGAACGTAGATAAACCCGAAGAAGCCGGCGATGCCTTCAATCAGCATGAGTTCGCTGCCCATAAACGATTTGCCTGACAGCAAATCAGTCTGCACCTTCTTCAAGGTCTTGGCGCACATCAGCGTCCAAATCCCATAGGCAATTAGAAACGACACAAAGAGCAGGACTTTCAGCATGGAACCCCCTCCATCGTGGATCGCTGCGAATTCAGGTTCTCCAGTGGCGTGATTCCCGCCATGGATACCTTCGGTTCATCAACCCGAGGAAAGAGCCTTACGCTTAAATTTGGAAGGCCAATTGAAGTGAGGAATGCATTGAATCTCGCAATGCCGGAACGTAACGAACGGGCGTTGGCATTTCAAGTCGAGCCATTATGACGGAAGCCGCACATTGTCCGCAACTTAAAATCCACTTACTTGCTGGCTGCAATCATCTGCGCCGCATGTTGCAGACTCGTTTCAGTTACGGTAGCTCCGCTCAGCATCCGGGCCACTTCGCGTGTGCTGGCGCGCTGATCGAGAAGACGAATCTGCGTCTTCGTTCGGCCGTCCGTCTCGCGCTTGTCTATGAGGAAATGCTGGTCCGCAAAGGCCGCGATCTGCGGCAGGTGGGTTACGCAAAGCACCTGCTGGCCACGGCTGAGAGCCTTTAGTTTCTGTCCTACCGCATCCGCTGCGCGTCCGCCGATTCCGATGTCGATTTCGTCAAACACCAGCGTGCGCGGCGTGGGGAACTTCTTCTTCGGTTTCACGGCGCCCTCTTCCACGCTCACTTTCAGAGCCAGCATCACGCGGCTCATCTCGCCACCTGACGCGATCTCGTGAAGCGGCTTTACCGGCTCGCCGGGATTGGTGGCAATGCGATATTCCACTTCATCCCAGCCGTTGGCTGTCCAATGAGATGGGCTCTCCACGCAGTCGACCGCAATCTCGAAACGCACCTTCATGGCCAGCGAATTGATCTGCGTCTCGGCCAGCCTGGCGAGCTTCAGCGCGGCCTCTTTCCGGTCCGCGCTCATGATGCCGGCGGCAGAGCGATAGCTGGCAGCGGCAGCATCCACTTCCTTCTTCAGATGCTTCAGAATTTCGTCTCGGTCTTCCACCTCGGCCAGCTTGCGTGCAACGTCTTCGCCAAACACGCTCACCTCGGCGACAGTCTTGCCGTACTTGCGCTTGAGGCGGTCAAGAAGCGCCAGCCGGTCTTCGATTTCTGCCAGCCGCTCGGGAGATGCGTTGATGCCCTCGGCATAATCGCGCAGGCTTGCGGCCACGTCCCCGACCGTGGCGCGTGCAGACTCAAGCTGCTGTGCGGCCTCAGCAAAGCGTTTGTCGTAGCGCGCCAGTTCATCCACATTACGAACTGCGGCACGCAGTGCCACCTCCGCCGAATCGCCGCCCTCATATAATTTGTCGAACGCGCCCATGGCCGCTGCGTATAGTTTCTCTGCATTGGCCAACACACGCTTTTCTGTTTCTAGCGCCTCATCCTCGCCTGGTTCCAGCCGCGCAGCCTCAATTTCTTTGTTTTGATAGCTCCACAGGTCCACCATGCGCAGGCGATCCTGTTCTCCCTGGATCAACTCCTCTAGCTTTGCCGATGCGTCCTTCCATCGCGAGTAAGCTTCCGATACTGCTTCCGTGGAAATGCCGCCAAAGCGATCGAGCAGGATGCGCTGTTGCGCCTGGTCGAAACTCGACAGCGTCTCACTCTGTGCATGAACCAGCGCAAGTTCGGGTGCCAGGAGCTTGAGAACCGCAGCAGTGGCAGGCTGATTGTTGATGAAGACTCTTCCCTTGCCGGTCGACAAGATCTCGCGTCGCAAAATGATCTCGTTGCCTTCGGAGTCGATTCCGTTCTCTTCAAGAATCTCCTCGGCCCCCATCGTGGACTCAAAAACACACGCGACGACGGCCTTGTCAGACCCGTGACGCACCACCTCAGCCGACGACTTGCCTCCCATCAGCAGAGCCAGAGCATCCACCAGAATTGATTTTCCTGCACCGGTTTCGCCCGTCAGAAGGTTCAGCCCCGGTCCGAAAACGGCGATGGCGTGATCGATCACAGCGTAATTTTCAGCGCGTAGTTCGACAAGCATTTCTGAGGTCCATCCACCCGCATCTATTTGAAAACTAGCCACCAAAATGCAGCAGCGTTCCGAGCGCAGCATAGCATGATCGGCGTGTCTTCGCGCCTTTCGGGCGGCGACTGAATGTGCCGGGGGCATCCTACTGATAACTTGGATGGTTTTATCCCGTCTGATACCGTTGAAGATGAGGTGAATGCCGATTTTTACTGCTGCGCTCCTCTTTGCATTGCAGTCTGACAGCGACGTGACTCCAGCGAGCAGTTCGCTGGCGCATGGCTCCAGCGCGCTGATGGAAATGTTGAACAACATTGGACCCATCGCGATGGCAGTCATGCTGGTGCTGCTGGCTGCCAGCCTTTACTCGTGGACCGTGATCTTTGGCAAAATGTCCACCTTCAGCAAGGCCACGAAGGAAAGCCGCCGCTTTATCCGAACATTCCGGAAGGCCACACGCCTGCAGGAGATTGCGGCACTTACCGGCGACTTTAAGGCCAGCCCGCTTGCGCAGGTCTTCGAAGATGTCTATGAGACCTACAAGCGGCAAACCGGCGGAACAGGGCCGCCGCGCAACCTGGTGCCGCTGGAGCGATCCGCCCAGACCGCGGCAAGTGAAGCCGTAACCAGCCTCGAACGTCGGCTCACCTGGCTGGCCACAATCGCTGCCACCAGCCCTTTTGTCGGCCTCTTCGGAACCGTCATGGGCGTCGTCGATGCCTTCCATGGTCTTGGCACCGCCGGATCGGCAACGCTTCGCGCTGTGGCGCCCGGCATCTCGGAGGCGCTTGTTACCACTGCCGCCGGCCTGTTTGTTGCCGTCCCCGCCGTCGTCGCCTACAACCAGTTCTCGGCCCGCATCCGCATCTTTGCATCGGCGATTGACGACTTCAGCCGTGAGTTGCTGAACTCGCTTGAAGAGATACCGGTACGTCCAGCCGCTCCGCCCCGCGCGCCAAATCCCGAGGGTGGTCGCGAAGTACCCCGTGAGGTCGAACGTGGCCTTTACAAGTAGCAACGGCCAGACGCGTAGTTCGCTTGCGGAGATCAACATCACCCCGCTGGTGGACGTAGTACTGGTGCTGCTGGTCATTTTTATGATCACGGCTCCGGTCCTCCAGTCGGGTATCGAAGTCGCGGTGCCAAAGACGCGCACCGTGCGGGAGATCACAGAACAACGCGTAGTCCTCACGATCGACCGCGATCAGCAGCTCTTTCTCGGGGACAAACCGGTCAATATCCACGAACTGCCGCAGAGACTGCGTCAGCCAAACGTCGACGCGGCCAAACAGGTGATCTACCTGAGGGCCGACGAGCGGGTACCCTTCGGTGCATTTGCAAGCGTGATGGACGCGGTGAAGCAAGCCGGAATCACCAACATCTCCATCGTGACCCAGCCGCTCGATCTCAAAAACTCGGGCGGAAAATAGCTCACGACAACACACATTTCAAGGTCCGAGTAACAGGATGAGCACTCTGCTGGAAGGCGACGAACGGCTGGAGCGGGAACTCACGGGGGAGCCGGTGATGGCGCCCGCAACCGGTTCCATTGTGCTCCATCTTGCGCTTGCTGGCAGCATTGTCCTCTACGGAATCCTTGGTGGATTCTTTCATTCCAACATATGGGGAGGCTCTGCTGCTGGCGGAGCCATTCGCGTGAACCTCGTGAGCAGTGCCCTGCCCCTGCCCTCCGACCAGCCTCCGAATGAAAACGTCCTGGCCACGGATAAACCCAGCCAGGCTCCGGTTTTACCCCTCCCCAAAGCCGCTCCCACGGTGGACGAAAAGGCCATTCAAATCCAGGGAAAGCAAGAAAAACAAAAGCCCAAGCCGGCACCCAAAACGCCTCCCAAGGTTCCTCAACCCAAGCAGGACAATCGGGCCCAGTACGGCGAGCAGGCCGCCAGTTCGATGCCCCGTGCCGTGCAGGGACAGGCCACAACCAACGGCCCAACCTCTGTCGCCGAAGGCGACTTCGGCAGCAAATTTCCGTGGTACGTCGACAATATCAATCGCAAGATGTCGACCAGCTGGAATAAGGGTGAAGTCGATACGCGCACGCCGAAGGGGGCTCGCGTCTTCCTTGTCTTCGTAATCGACCGGTCTGGCAGGCCGGGCGATGTCCAGCTTGACCGCTCCAGCGGTAGCCCGACGCTCGATCGATCGTGCATACGGGGAGTGCAACGTGTAGACACCTTCGGCAATCTTCCCGGGACTTACACATCAAGTACCTTGAAAGTCTCTTATTATTGTGAGTACTGAGGATCGCACTTGGTTGAGTCCCCAAAAGATGCCGAATTGCCACGCTGCATCACCTACCCTAAAATCCGTTCTTTCCCAGGAAGGATTGCTATACGCATGAAGGCATACTCCCGGCTTCTTCCCTTCGCAGCCCTCATCATCGTTTGTCTGTTTACGCCTCAATTGCGATCACAGGATTGGGTTCGTACCGGCACGAATCTCGGTAACGCCCGCATTCGTCTTGCCACAGCCGATTTCAAACCCGTGGGCGTCGATCCGCAAACCCCGGCCTTGAAAGCGACGTTTGACGCTACCCTCTATGGCGACCTTGCCAATGCCGGTATCTTCGATCTGGTTTCGAAGAGCATGTTGCCCCAGGCCACACCCGGCTCGCCCCAGGAGATCAATCTAACCCAATGGTCCGCGGCGCCCGCCAACACGGAGATGGTTGCGTTCGGCGCACTCTCTGACACAAATGGCCGCCTCGTGGTCTACGGCTGGCTTTTTGATACCCGAAATACCGCAAATCCCCAGGTACTCGGCAAGCAATACAACGAAACGGCCAGCCAGGATATGGCGCGCACAATCGCGCACCGCTTTGCGGACGAGATCATCCTTCGCCTCGGCGGAGGCATCAATGGTATCGCCGAAACCAAGATTTATTTCGTCAGCTCGCGAACCGGCACCAAAGAGATCTGGGCGATGGACTACGACGGGCAAAACCAGCACCAGATCACTCACTTGGGTAGCGTCTCGATCTCCCCGCGCATCTCACCTGATGGCAGCCGGGTGGCCTTTTCTTCCCTTGACCGAAATGGATGGTCGATCCGGATGTATTCTTTGGATCTTGGCCGAATGGTCAGCTTCCCCGGTGGCACCGCAGGTGGATCGAATCTCTCCCCCGCATGGTCCGCAGACGGAATGAAGATCGCCTTCTCCTCGTCGCGATCGGGCGATCCTGAAATATGGGTTGCCGACCCCAGCGGCGGAAATCTGAATAAGCTCACATCGTTCCGGGGACCCGACGTCTCTCCCGCCTGGAATCCACGCACAAATTCGCAAATAGCGTGGGTAAGCGGGCGTACCGGCCTCCCGCAGATCTACATCATGGACCAGGATGGCGCCAACATTCAGCGCATGACCGATGGAGGTTATGCCATCTCCCCCTCGTGGTCGTCCAACGGCCAGTTCCTCACCTTCAGTTGGAATCGCAAATATGGTCCGGGAGCGCCCGGCGGCCAGGACATCTACGTGATGGACATCGCCAGCAAGCGCTGGTTGCAGCTCACCCACGATGCCGGCAGCAACGATTTCCCAAGCTGGGCTCCAGACGGTCGCCACATCGTGTTCGAACGCGCCATCGGCGGTCGAAGCCAGATATGGTCGATGCTGGCGGATGGAACCGAACAACATCAGCTTACGAACACCGGAAGTAACTTTATGCCGAACTGGAGCTGGAAATAGCTCACATCAAACGGGATTGCTGATACAAGATGGATCCACTTCCGGAGCAAAACACTCTCTGAGTTCCCGGCCACCGCACGGAGCGGGGATAAAATAGTCCGTTGTAAGAAAATTGCCCCTTCAAGTCGTAAAAAAGGAGACGAACTTTGAAACACGTTCACCGCATTTTGGTTCCGGTTGTACTTCTGCTCGTAATGGTTGCCGTTGCCGGCTGCAAAAAGAAACATGAGGCGCCACCAATGCCCGCGGAAACAGCGCCGCCGGCCACAGCTCCCGCCCCTACCGCACAGATTAGTGCAACTCCAAGCTCCGTTTCAGCCGGAGATCAGGTGCAGTTGACCTGGCGCACAACCGACGCAACCAGCGTCTCGATCGACGGCATCGGCGACGTGCCCTCATCCGGCGTGAAGACCGTGACGCCCAGCGTCTCCACCAGCTATCACCTGGTGGCGCGCGGCGAAGGCGGCTCGGCAGATGCAACCGCCCGTGTCACCGTGAACGCTCCGCCCGCTGTTGCGGTGCCAACCAACACCATGACCGCCGAAGAAGAGTTCAAGGCCAACGTGCAGGACATCTTCTTCGACTACGACACTCCTGAAATCCGGGTCGACGCCCAGGCAACGCTTTCAAAGAACGCCAGTTACCTGAACAGCCACCCCGATGTAAAGGTAGTGATCGGCGGATACTGCGATGAGCGCGGCTCCAATGAATACAACCTCGCCCTGGGCCAGAACCGCGCCGAGGCGGCAAAGAATGCGTTGGTGACCGCAGGGGTTGCTGCCAACCGCATCCGCGTCATCAGCTACGGAAAGGAAAAGCCCTTCTGCTCCGAGTCGACCGAGGATTGCTGGCAGCAGAACCGGCGCGCCGGCTTCACGATGGACCGATAAGCACGAGAAAGGACACCGTTGCGTGCCTCTCATCGTGATACCAGCACTGGAGCCCTGTGGCATCGGCTCGGCTACTTGAGCTGGCCAATGGGACACGAATGGCACGCCAGGTGCGACAATTAAATCAGACTGCGGCATCCCGGCCTTTGGGCTTGGGTGCCGCACTTTCTTAATGGATGGGTGAAAGATGCACACAGCACGCACATTTCGCAATCGTCTCCTCACTGTGGCGATGCTCGCAATACTCCTTGGATTTGCCCCCGTTCGCGCTCACGCGGCTTCGAAAGAGATCATCGAGTTGCAGACCCAGGTGCAGCAGCTTCTCGACATGGTGCAGAGGATCCAATCCACGGTCGATGCGCGCTTCGGCGTTCTGCAGCACCTCGTCGAACAGACCGCGGACAGTGCCAACAGAATGACGGCGAGTGTGGATGCTTTGCAACAAAAGATCAATGCGCAAAGCGAGACGACCAACAGCAAACTCGATACCGCTTCCGGGCAGGTTCAGTCGTTGAACGATTCAGTGGATGAGTTGAAGTCTCGACTCGCCAAACTCGACAAGGCGATCCAGGATATGCAGGGGCAGTTGCAGAACATTCAAAATCCGCCTGCCAGCGCACAGCAGGTTCCAGGGACGAGCGGAATGCCCACGACTGAGCCCGGCCTGCCCGGTGCGGCACCCGCCGGCCCCCCAGTCGTCCCGGCCGTCAACCAGGCCCCCCCACTGAAGGAGACCTATCAGTCAGGAGTGCGCGATTACAACGCCGCACGCTACTCGGTGGCAGCCGGAGAGTTCCAGGATGTGGTGACGTACTACCCGCAGGACGATCTTGCAGGCAGCGCCCAGTTTTATCTTGGCGAAATCGCCTATAAGCAACAGAACTATTCAGACGCGGTGAAGGCCTACAACGCCCTGCTGGAGGGCTTTAGCGGCAGTTCGAAAGCGCCTGCGGCACAGCTCCACAAGGGACTCGCCCTGCTTCAATTGAACAAGCGGCCAGCTGGAATTCAGGAGTTGCGCTCACTCATTCAGCGTCATCCCCAAACACCCGAGGCGGCCCAGGCACGCAGCAAATTGAATGCTTTGGGAGTACGAATCTCGGGCCGCTGACCTTGCACAATTCCAGTTTGCAGATAGAAAAGCCCCGCTGAATGCGGGGCTTTTCTATCACTGTTTGCGGTTGCGATTTACTGTAAGCTCGCCATCAGGCTTTCCAAAGCGGCCTTTGGCGGACGAGTCACTGACTCGGGCTGGGTGCCGAGGGGCTCATCCACCACGTTGAGCAAATCGATGAACGTGGGCTTCTTCGTGTCGATGTAGAACACGCCAGTAAGAATTTCGCCATTCTCATGCCCTTCCATCAGGGTGCGAACGGCGTTCGCCTTATTGGTGGGGTCGTAGTCCTCGCGCAGTTTGCGTAGGCGCAGGCTTGAACCGTCGTGCATTTGCACGTCGTACACCTGGCCGGAATCGTAATCGACGTCGATATCTTCGAAGCTGGGCACAAACCCAATTTCGTTGATCGGCTCATCGTTCTCCTGCATGAACTTGTAGCTCTTGGTCGAACCTTCGTGATCGTTGAATGTTACGCATGGGCTGATCACGTCGAGCATGACCGTGCCATTGTGCGAGATGGCCGCCTTCAGCATCGAGAGCAACTGCTTCTTATCGCCCGAGAAAGACCGCCCGACGAAAGTTGCCCCCAATTGAATAGCGAGAGCGCAGGTATCGATGGCGGGCAGGTCGTTGATGACGCCGGTCTTGAGCTTGGAACCAATGTCTGCCGTTGCCGAAAACTGTCCCTTGGTCAGGCCATAAACGCCGTTGTCTTCAATGATGTAAATCATCGGAAGGTTGCGGCGCAGCAGGTGCACGAACTGACCCATACCAATGGAAGCTGTGTCGCCGTCGCCGGAGACGCCCAGTGTCGTCATGGTGTGATTGGCCAGGATGGCGCCGGTGGACACTGATGGCATGCGCCCGTGCACGCTGTTGAAGCTGTGCGCACGGCTCATGAAATACGCCGGGCTCTTGGACGAGCAGCCAATGCCGCTCATCTTCATCACCCGCTCGGGCTCCACGCCCATCTCGTACATTGCATCGATGATGCGTTCGGAGATAGCGTTGTGGCCGCATCCGGCGCAAAGCGTCGACTTGCCGCCGCGGTAATCAACAATCGGAAGGCCTATGTGGTTGACTTTGGGGGTCGGAGTTGCGGTTGCCATTTAGAGGCCCTCCTTGGTTGCGAATTCTTCGGTGATCGTGCGGGCATCAATCGGCAAACCGTTGTAGTGAAGAATGCTACGCAGCTTGGTAACCTGATCGGCTGGCAGATCGAGTTTAAGCAGGCTGGCCAGTTGAGCATCGCGATCCTGCTCAACCACATATACGCGTTCGTGCGAGGCCACGAAGTCGTGAATCTCGTGCGCAAAGGGATAAGCCCGGATGCGCATGTAATCCACGTCGACATCGTGCTCTGCCTTGATCTGGTCGAGGCTTTCACGCATGGCGAAATCCGTGCTGCCATACGCCAGAATACCGATCTTTGAGCTTCCGTCTTTCACAACCACCGGACCCGGAACCAACTTGCGGGCGTTCTCGAACTTCCGGGTAAGGCGATCCATGATGGCCACGTATTCTTCCGGCTTTTCAGTGTAGCCGGCTGCATCGTTGTGGCCGGAACCGCGCGTAAAGTAGGAAGCCTTCGGGTGACGCGTACCGGGCAGCGTGCGCCAGCCGATGGCATCGCCGTCCACATCCCGATAACGCGCGAATCCGCCCAGACGGTTGAGGTCCTCGGCGGTCAACACCTTGCCACGATCAATGGGCTTTTCCGGATAGTCGAATGGATCAGACATCCAGTTGTTCATTCCCAGATCGAGATCGGTAAGTACGAACACGGGAGTCTGCAACCGCTCTGACAAATTGAACGCTTCACAGCCCAGTTCAAAACACTCCTTTACCGAACCTGGCAACAGCACAACATGCTTCGTGTCGCCGTGCGAAAGGAATGCAGTCGAGAGCAGATCGGCCTGGGAGGTTCGCGTAGGCATACCCGTCGAAGGTCCGGTTCGCTGCACGTCAAAAATCACGCCGGGGATCTCGGCAAAGTAGCCGAGACCGGCAAACTCCGCCATGAGCGAGATGCCCGGACCGGAAGTCGAAGTCATGGAACGTGCACCGGCCCAGCCCGCGCCAAGCACCATGCCGATCGCAGCCAGTTCATCCTCCGCCTGGACCACGGCGAAAGTCGCTTTACCATCTGCGTTCACGCGGAATTTCTTGAGCAGGTCGGTGGTAGCTTCAATCAGAGATGTCGAGGGCGTGATGGGGTACCATGCAACCACCGTGACGCCCGCAAACACTGCTCCCATGCCGGCCGCCGCGTTGCCATCAATGATGATCTTGCCTGTGGTCTGGTTCATCCGCTCGATGACGTAAGGATCCTGCTTGGTCAGTTTCTCCTGCACGTAATCAAAGCCCGCTTTGACTGCGCCGAAGTTCAGGTCAAACACCTTCTGCTTCTTCGAGAACTGCTTGCGGAGTCCCTTCTCAACAACACCGAGATCGATGCCCAGCAATTGGGCGACTACACCCACGTAGACCATGTTCCTGACCAGCTTGCGTAGCTTGGCTTCAGGACAGGCCGCCGCCGTGATCTTGTCGAAGGGAACCGGATAGCAGACCACATCATCGCGGTACTGTTTGAGGTTAAAGTTCTCCTCATAGATGGCCACGCCGCCGGTGGGAAGGGCGAGAATATCGTCTTTCGCGGTTTCGGGGTTCAGCGCCACCAGAATCTCAGGATCGCGTTTGCGAGCGACGTAACCGTCTTTGCTGGCGCGAATCGTATACCAGGTGGGAAGTCCGGCGATGTTCGACGGGAAGAGGTTTTTTCCGCTGACGGGAACGCCCATTCCGAAGATGCTTTTCAGCAGAACGCTATTGGCGGATTGCGAGCCGGACCCGTTCACCGTTGCTACGTTGATGCTGAAGTCGTTTACTACGCGCTGTTGCGCGCTGATTGCGCCCTGTTCTTGACCAAGGGCCAGGTCTCCTGTCGCCATTTGGCGGGATTCCCTTCAGGTGAAATTCTCAAAATGAGTTAGTCGTTCACTCACATGTGATTATAGTCACTTATGCGGACCGGCGCCTTATCCTCACATTGTTCGTTAACTCACTTGAGTCCTAGGAAAGGAATCAGGGCCTTCCGGGGCAAAAAAACGATCGCACGATTTCAACGTAAACAAATCATAATAATACACTTAACACCATGGCCGCGGAATCCTTTCGCCACCGTAACAAAAGTGTCAAAGCTATAACCACCAATGCCAGTGTGAGACCTATCCACATACCGTAGATGCCCCAATGAAGAACAAAACACAAGGTAAGCCCGAGCGGCAATCCCAGCACCCAATAGCCCACCAGATTGGCGAACATGGGGATCCGAGTCTCACCAAGGCCACGCAGCGCACCCGTGGATACGGTCTGGATACCATCGAAGATCTGAAACGCCGCTGCCACCCACAACAGGCTGGGGCCCACGGCCAGCACCCGTGGATCGCGTGTGTAAAGAGCGATAAGCGGCTTGGGCGCCACCAGGAACACCACGGCGGCAAGCAGCATAAAGCAGGTACCCAGTCCCAACGCCAGCCAACCCGCGCGGCGCGCTCTTTCCGGGTCATCCGCACCCACTGCATGGCCCACGCTGACGGCTGCCGCTGCCGATACGCCCAGCGGAACCATATACGTAATGCTCGCGTAGTTGAGCGCAATTGAATGCGTAGCCAATGCCACCGGCGTCAAGTAGCCGGCGGAGAACGTCGCCAGGTTCCACGCCCCCACCTCAAGCACAATTTGTCCTGCGGCCGGTGCGCCCAATCGGATCAACTCCTTCAGCTTTGTCAGGCTCGGTCCAGCCCAGTGGTGAAACAGCGGATGGCCGCGGGTGCGTTCGTAGCGCCAGGCAAAGCCGATCAGAGCCGCGGCCATGGCGAAGCGCGCCACGCACGTCGAGATCGCGGAGCCATCCACTCCCAGGGCGGGCATGCCAAGGCGCCCGTAGATCAGTGCCCAGTTGCCGAACCAGTTCAACACATTCGCCAGCAAAAAGGTCACGGTGATTACACGCACCTGCCCCACTCCTTGCAGATAGCGTCGCGCGCCTCCGTAGAGCAGCAGCGGCAGCGTTCCCCAGTTGAGAATGCGCAGATAGCCGCCGGCCAGTCCGGCGACCTCTGCATTGATTCCTGCACGCCCAAACCCATAACTGGCGGCTGCAATCAGAAGCATAAGTGGAGGGGTGACAATACAGGCCAGGTACACCCCCTGCGCCAGCCATCGATGGCAATCATCGTGGTCTTTCCGCCCATACGCATGCGAAACGAGGGTATCCAGCCCAAGCAGCAGGCCAATGCCAAAGAGCGAGGGCGTGTAATAGACAGCGTTGCCCAGTGCCACGGCGCCAATGGCCGCCGGCCCCAGTTTGCCCACCATGATGGTGTCGACCACGCCTTGAGCCATCCAGCCCAATTCGCTCAGCACCACGGGAACCGCGAGCGTGATCATCGCGCTCAGTTCCCTCTTCCACTTGGCTTGCCCACCGACCATTTTTCTACTCTATACGGGGAGCCACCTACGGGTATCGCACAAGGAAAATGGCGGCCCGTGGGCCGCCATTATGTCCAGGCTTCAATCTGGTCGTCTGGTTTCAACCCCTGGCGCTATCGTCCCGAACGGCGGGCCGCAATTCGACATGCTTGGTCGTAATCACCAATTGGGCCGGCATCAGTTCAGGACCGTCCCAGCCCTCCTTCACGGCTTCAATGCGAATCTCGCCCGGTCGCTTCGTTGACTGCACGATGACCTGCGCGAGGCCGTTAAAGAGCGAGCGCTTTGGTTCCTTGTCGCTCTGCTGGCAGTTGGGATCACCGTTGCCTACGCCGATAAGCGCACCCGCGCCCGAGACCTTGAACCCGATAAGATTACCGGCTGTCGGAATCGCTCGACCTTCCTTGTCCAGCGCCTCCACCTTCAGGACAGCCACATCCTCACCGTCTGCACTGATCTCGGTGCGGTCCGCGGTCAACCTGATCGCCACAGCGGGACCGGTGGTTTCACGCTTCTCCGTCAAGACCACCTTGCCGTCCTTCGAGCCCCGCGCCTCAATCGCGCCCGGTTCATATTTCGCTTTCCACTCCACATGCCCAAGGTGAGGAACCTTTTGGCTGCCCAGGCTCTTGCCGTTCACGAATAGCTCAACTTCATCGAGATTGGAGTAGACCCAGACCGGAATCTCATCGCCTTCCCTGCCCTCAAAATTCCAGTGCGGGAACAGGTGAAGCGACGGTTCCTTGCCCCACCAGGCCTTGTAGTAATAGAACGTGTCCTTCGGAAAGCCACACATATCCACAATGCCGAACTGCGAATTGATTGAAGGCCACCCGTACGGCGTAGGCTCGCCGCGATAATCGAAGCCGGTCCAGGCAAACCCGCCCGCCGCCCATTCGCGCGTCCCATAGAAGGTCCACCACTCCTCAGCCGTTTCACCCCACGGAACAACGCCGTTGTAGTCGTTCACCGTATTGCGCAGCGGGTCGGTGGTATACATGCCGCGCGTTGAAATCGCGCTTGAAGTTTCAGAACCATAGATGGGCCGCTTCGGATTCTTCTTGTGGAAGTCATCCGGCATCTTCAGGTTGTAATTGAAGCCGATGACATCGAATGGTTCGGAGACGCCCTTCTCGTTGTTGCCGTTGACGGCAGCGGAGACGACGCGCGTGGGATCCAGTTCGTGGCATCTGCGCACCATGGTGGTGGCGATCCTGGCACCCTGCTCTGCCATTTCGTCCTGCAGGATGAACTCCTCGTTGCCAATGGACCACAGAATGATCGAGGGCGAATTGCGATAGCGCTTGACCATCGCTTCCAACTGCGCCAGGCCCTCATTGTTCGAGCTCATCTGCCGCGTCTCGCACATCATCATCATGCCCATGCGATCGCAGGCGTCCACCCACTCCGGTGTCGGCATGTTATGCGAGGTGCGAACTGCATTGCCGCCCATCTCACGTAGCACTGCCAAGCGGAACCACTGCAGCCGGTCAGGCAATGCGGCGCCCACTCCGGCATGATCCTGGTGATTGCAGGTTCCCTGAATCTTGAGCGGTTTGCCATTGAGAAAAAAGCCCTTGTCCGCGTCAAAAACGGCGGTGCGCACGCCGAATGTGACTCGCTCGGCATCGCGTACCTTCCCGCCCGACTCCACTGTCACGATGGCCGAATAAAGATTGGGTGCATCCACTGACCAGAGCGCCGGATTCGCAACTGTCGCGGTTGCACTGAACGCTGCCGAGCCATCCTCGGCGATTGTCTGCGCTGGAGCTTCCGCTTCTGCCACCGTCTTGCCTGCAGCGTCGAGAATCTTCCAGCTCACCTTGGCATTTTCTGGCTGTTTCCCGTCATTCTGGACAACTGTTCCCAGCGATAGCTTCGCCGACTCTCCGCTCAAAGATGCTCTGACAAAACTGTCCAGGTTTCCCAGGTGCACTGCATCGGTCTTGGTGAGCCACACATGGCGATAAATGCCGGCACCCTCGTAGAACCACCCATCGCCGAGACTTGCATCCACACGCAACACGATGGCGTTCTTTGCTCCATAGGCCAGGAAGTCGGTCAGGTCAAAGAGAAAGGGTGCATAGCCGTTGTCATTCCGCCCAATAAAGCAGCCATTCACAAACACCAGAACACTTCGGAACGCTCCATCGAACTCGACCGTAATGCGACGGCCAATATCGCTCGCCGGAATCTCAAACTCGCGCCGATACCATCCCACGCTTGTTTCTGGATAGCGCCTTCCGAGCGGTTTGAATCCGTGCGAGGTCTGTTCTTCGTCTCGAACAAAGGGCAACTCAACTGCCCAGTCATGCGGCAAATTCAAAGTGCGCCATTTCGAGTCGTCATACTTGGTTTTCGCGAAGGCGAAATCGCCGGTCTTGGCAAAGTCGCCTTCGCCGTAGCCGAAGTTGAGATCGCGTGCCGGATCGACTCCGTTGCCAAACTGAAACTTCCAACCAAAATCGAAGAGCAGTTTTTCCCGCGGTGCAACAGCACCGAGCGCTGTTGCAGTACCGGAGGCTTGCTGGTCAGCCAGCATCGCAACCGTTCGCGCCCAGGCCGAGCGCGTAATCAGAGAAGAAGCGGAAAGTGCCAAACCGGAAGATAGAAGAGTGCGACGGGAGACAATGGGCATGGGCGTCCTTTTACAATCGGGTTGAAAGCAGCATCTTGTTGGAGAGGCCGCCTGAACCTGAAGCTGGAATCAAGGCGAAACTATAAATCAGGCAGGGCGCAAAAGTAAACGATTTCATAATGGCCCGCACTATGGCCCGACTACAACGTGTCGCCCCTCCCCCTGCGGAAAATCATCCCGCTCCATATGGTAAATTCATAGAGATAGACCACCCTACGGAGAGATGGCCGAGTGGTTGAAGGCGCACGCTTGGAAAGCGTGTTTAGGGGAAACTCTAACGTGGGTTCGAATCCCACTCTCTCCGCCATACATTCTATAAGTCAAATGTAATCAATAACATAGATCAACTTTATCACACTTCGATAGTCTGAAAACTGTGGTGAAAAAAGGACATTTACGTCTCTTTCGTTTGATCTGGGAGATCATTGTCTGACCAATGTGACCACGCTGCCTGAATATGCTGGAGTCTTCGACGCGTGATTGGAGACACTGGGCAGTCCGGGCACTTCATTACGCTTCGTTCGGGCACTATGGTACGGTTCGTCGCGAGTCGGGCACTTTGATACGCCGGGAAGCTGTAGCCGGGTCCTATAGCCCGGTGGAGTTGTTAGGTGGAGAACCAGCTACCCTCAACTCATGGCGCGACTTAACGCACTCCATCCCATACACCGGGCGTGAGACAAGAATAGGCTCCGGACAAGACCTGACTGTGCCCTGCGACACCGGTGGAAGTGACGGCAGCGGTCAACTCTTCAGTTTCCGGTTCACGTTGATCTGCTTCATCATTTCTTGGTACCTCTCCAGATCGCTAAGCTTTGACTGCTCCTCAACTTTGGCCTGCGCTGGGCTCAGGAGTCGTTCTCCTCCGGAATTCCACTCGACGAACTGAACTGGCTGACGCGCCTCGTCTTTCCAGAACACGCCGACTTCGTTGATGAAGAATCGTCCGCCTTCTTCCCGTTGCCCCTTGTAGAGATCAGCTATTCGATCGAGCAGCCGAGAGCACTCGCGCACGTTCTCCCTCTCGGCCGGCGGTGTGTATCCGTTGCGCACGTACGGCCATATATCACCACGGCTGTTGGTGCTGAATGTTGCCGGCCAGTCCCAGCGCCGCTTCGCTTGCAGGCGACAGAACTCCTGGAACTCCGCAAGAGTGATTCTCACTTTCATCACCAACGATTCCTTTCAATCGGGTGCCGAGTCATCGACAGTTACGTTCCGTCCGATCCTTACCTTTCCCATCAGCCAGACTTTGCCACTGCATGTTCGAGGGATCGTCCGCCCCGCCGCAAGACAGCGGCGTAACGTGGTCGATCACATATCCCGCACACGCTCCCGAACTTCTGCCTGTCAAGGGACAAAGTTGCTGCCGTTTGAACGCATCCTTCGCCCGCGTGCTTCGCCTGATGCGGCCGCGGGAGTCTCGTTCTACAGCTCTGCGCAGCCAAGGCTAACGCTCAAACTATTTCAAAATAGGACACCTCCGGGTTTTGCCGAAAATAGACTTCCCGTGGCGCACAATGCTCAATGGGAGACGAACGGAGAGATCCGGTCAATACCCAGGCGGGGGGGGCGCCCCCCCGAGCAGGGGGGAATAGGAGGGATGGGGAAAGAACCCC
>VFSW01000410.1_pt1 | contig 62289 bp, 53 predicted proteins | sample 5358111 | NCBI WGS metagenome assembly VFSW01 (sample SAMN11554181, study PRJNA540505) | mine drainage metagenome | isolation source: sediment from site ElyBrook_90M | place: USA: Ely Copper Mine, Vershire, VT | collected 2017
CACCTCGGCTTACATTCGTGCCTGCGGAATTTCAATCCACGCGCCCCTCGCGGGGCGCGACACAACTGCAACTGCTTCGAGATGGATTTCCAAAAGTTTCAATCCACGCGCCCCTCGCGGTGCGCGACGGCAGAGCAGGTTAATGCTCTGCTTTGAATAGCATAGCGCCTGGCTTTCGCGAACCGGGAAGTTTTTTGAGCAACAAAATAGCGAGCCGCTTGCACGGGGCGCATATGTAGCGAGTTGAACAAGGCTTAGCTGGTTGAGGAAACATCCAGGATACGAGCGGTCGCTTAGGGTTCGCGCGGATCAAACCTCGAGGAAACCTTCCGGGTCGTAGGTCGGATGGGCTCCGACATGCTCCACTCGTTGATGCCAGCGGTTTCCTAGGAAATAAAACCGCAGACTGTCGGTGGCGGGATCGATCTGTTCAACGATGGTGGAGCGGAAGGCGACGAATTGGGCCGCATCCAGAGAGCATTCAAAAACTGACTTTTGCACCCGCTGACCATGATCGACGCAAATTTTCGCGACCCGCCGCAGTCGTCGGCGGCCGGCCGCATCTTCGGTAGAGACATCATACGTGACTAGAACCAGCACAAAGCCTCCATCAACGCCAAATCAGTGCAGGGTAGGCGTCGAGATCGCCACGCAGCCAGCGGGCCAGCAACAAGGCTTGCACATAGGGAAACAGGCCAATCGGCACCGTTTCTTCGAGAAAGGGGTGCATGACTTCCTCCTGTTTTCGCTGTTGCCATGATTGCAGCACGGTTCGGCGGGCGTTCTCGTTCATCAGAACTGCGCCATTTGGCTGCACTTCGAACTGATCGGCGGCAACTTGTTTTCTGTTCACCAGGGTGAGAATTAATCTGTCAGCCAGGACGGGGCGCATTTCTTCCATGACGTCCAGGGCAAGGCTTGCCCGCCCGGGACGGTCCGTGTGCAAGAAGCCGACGTATGGATCGAGGCCGACCGACTCCAGCGCTCCCACGATGTCGTGCATTAGCAGTGTGTAAACAAAAGAGAGCAAGGCATTGATTCGGTCGAGCGGCGGTCGGCGCGAACGCCCGCAGAAGGAAAAGGCGGGCTTTTCCGCGCGAATGAGAGTGTCGAAAGCGCCAAAGTACCGCTGCGCGGAGTCGCCTTCCACTCCGCGGACAGAATCCACCGTCAAAGCGCGGCACTGGTTCCGCGCCTGTAGGGTTTCAATTGACCTCGCGAGGTCGTTAAGTGCGGAGTCCAGTGCGGGGCGTAATTCCGGGCTATCCCGGCAAGCTCGGAGCAAAACTGTACGACAGTTCGCGAGCTTCGCGGCAACGAAGGCGTAGCTGGCAGCAGCGCATTGTCCCGGGCTGTCGGCCGCACGGTATTGGGCGCGCCGGAGTAATACGTTACCCACAACGGGTCCCTGGACTCTAGCGTAGAACTGGCCGCGATCGGACAAGCAGCTTATCTGTACCCCTCGCTCAGCGCATATCCCCATAAGGGGCGTCGTGAGGGAGGTGCGGGCCAATAGAACGATGCCCTCCAAGGTGTGCAGCGGCAAACGCAGCGCAACCTCGTGGTCTTTGAAAACAACGACGGTCTCGCCTTCGCGTGAAAGATGGGCTCCCTCAGTGGTAACAAACAGCGTGTTGAGCAGCTTCTTCATTTATTTGTCAGGGCTCCAATGCCGAGCGAAGCGCGCGCTCGAACCAGGCAGCCGTACCTCGAGAGCGGGCGAGTTGCTTAGGCCGGCAGAGCGCAAAAAGTGAACAGCGGTCGCACCGTTGAGGGTCGTAATGCACGAGCGGCGTGATTTCCTCTAAGTAGAGCTGGCGCATCCGCCCTGCGGCTCGCTCTGTTAAGCTGCGCAAATTGTCATCAAAGACAACCTGCATGCGCCGGCGTGGCCTGCCATAGAAGAACGCACCCTGCGGGACCACGATGCCCAGCATTTCCTCCAGGCACATTGCCTGGGCACAAAGCTGCACCTCATCCCAGGCTCCAGTTTTCGGACGACCTCGTTTGTACTCGACGGGCTTAGGCGGACCTTGTCCGGAGAGCGGGAACTCGACAACATCAGCCTTGCCGGAGATGCCCAATCGTAGCGACCGCAACGGGAGGGAGCGGACAATCCGCACCCCAGAGTGGGATTCATCGGCGGCATCGTCAACAGTATGGTGCAGAACACGGCCTTGCGCCGTGAGGCGGTTCTCGTCCCATTGCTGCTCGATGTGGATCAAGGCCCACTGCCGTTCGCAGTAAAGCAGATGTTGCAGTCCGGAGAGCGGCAGCAGGTCAGATTCTGCGTACATGAGACAACACTGATGTTTCAGCTAAGCTTTCGCGGCCATCGACCGTGATTCAACCCATTCTTCGACCGTCACGCCATCGGGTAAGTTGTCCCCAACCGCGATACTGTAGTCGGTGCGAGTCCTTGCCGGACGATTTTCCGCTTTTAGCTCTGGCCGCTTCTCGACCGTTACAAGTGAGAACAGTTCGTCAGCGCGTGCATTGCCCAGCTTATTCTCATGCCGGAAGGCAATGCATCGAACCGGAGCCATGAGGCCACGAGCGGATGAGTGGTCGAGGTCAAACATTTCGTTCAAAGAACGCTTCAGCAGGCCCAAATCGTAATCATCAAAACCAGTTTTTTCGGCGAGAGTAGGGTTGATGAATCCGTGGCAGCGGTAGAGCCCATAAGGGACGGTAAACTTGCGTCCCATTTCGCGCTCTTTGTCATCCTTTTCGTTGGTAACCGCGCAGCGCGTGATGGCGAACTCGGCCGAGACAATCGGATCAATGCTGCGTGCGAAGGTGAGTTGCACGGGACCCCGCACCTGGCCGCAGTTGATTTCCGTCGACATGACCGCTCCGAACATTCGGATATCGAAAAAGTTCGTACACATCCATTTGGTAAGTTCATTGGCGGTTTTTTCGTCTTTGGGAAGTTTCTTGGGCTCCGGCTTGAGGGGAGGCGTGTGATTGGCGTAGGCCAACTCGTGCTGTTTATTAAGAATGGCGCGCTCACGCACGTAAATGTCGAACCTAGTCTGACCCGCCTGGGTAAGGGCAATGAAATTGCGGATCTTGCGCTTGAGGCAGACGTCGGTGACCAGGCCTTGGTTGGTTTCCGGGTCGACGCGCGGAAGATTGCCTGCATCGGGGTCGCCGTTAGGATTGCCATCGGTCACATCAAACAAATAAACGAAATCATAGCGATGCTGAATTGGGTCACTCATTGCCGACTCCTTCTTCATGAGATTTCTTCGTGAACAGCTTTTGTCTCTGGTGTTAGTACCCGATGACGAACAGGCCTTGGTCCTCAAGGGCGAGGTGGGCGGGAAAGCTGCTGAGCCCCGACATTGCCTCCTGCAACAGTTTTTCGTAGTAGATTTTCGCGCCCGTCGCCAATTTGGCCTGGTGGTGTTGAGAAAGGCGGAACAGACGCGGGAATACAATTGCAGGAGTTGCGCTGGCCGACGAGAAGTATCGATCCTTGACGGTAGTATTGAGGTCGCTGTCGGCGCTGTCCTCTTGGATTTTTTCGAGCAGCGCAAACACGCGGCCCATCCGGTAAGCGGGATTCGCATACGATGCATCGAGTTCCACTGAAACCTCCAGGCTTGCCCCGCGCACCCGGGAGTTTCGAACCAAACATCCCTTGATGGCGGCCACGCGGGCATAATGCACCTCGCCATCGCTGCGGATGCGGCGGAGCATGGCGGAGAGCAGGGATTGAGGGTAAGCGCCGCCGGTAAGCACCGAACGTGCTAACTCGCCGACGAGTTGATCCGGAACAGAATCAGAGTCAAAGCGCTTGAAACGGCCATCCGGGTGATATTCGGCACGACCGGTCGCGCGCGCGATGTCTCGCAGCGTGAGTGGCCTGTCATCGCGACGTATGAGATCCGTGTCGCTCAGGTGCTGTGCAAGGCGGCGCTCCATTTCTCCAGCATCGGCTTCGATCCAAAAGCGAACCGAAATACGAGATGCGTTCGGCGCCAGGCCAAGAATAAAAAAGCGCGTTCGGGATGAGGGATCGATTGCCCGTCCCGTAGCAGCGCCGTCGCGCAACTGCTTAACGAACCTACGCACTTCGTGGACACGCTTCTCGTCTTCTTCTGCACTGTCGTTAGTCGGGGCTGACGGCACATCTGCCAGGAGGTCGCTAATGAATTCTTCCAGCGGATGCCGTCGCTCGGCCCAAAATACGACCGTTGCATCCCCTAAAGAAACCCGCCGACGCTCGTCATTCAGCAAGAAATTTAGAGCATTAGCATACTTGAATGCTGCATCAGTTCTGATTGGGGCGTTGTAGCTCTGTTCCTTGCAATAGGACCAATAAGCCGGTTTGTTCATGGAAACCAGCGGAGCGCCGCCGGGCGCATCTGTAACGCGATCTATGCTAAGGTGCAGTCTGGCGATGGCACCATAGGCACCCGTGACCAGACACATTCCCTCTATGGGCGGGTTTCTCTTTTCGTTGGGTTGGGCTGCTTCGTGGATTTTGTGTTCCATTTCAATCAGGGCCGCTGGAATTACTTCATGTACCCAATGTCGCTCTCCGGCGATCCTGAAAACCCCAAAGTTGGTAGCAACATTGTCCAGTTCTGTTGAATATTTTGCTGCTTTTTCCGGCGACCAAGAACGTAGAAATGTGCACACTGCTTTGAATTCAGGATGGTGAATATACGTCTCTGCAACGAGATGCCTATGGCGGAAAGCCTCGAAGCACGTGGCTGTACGCTCTGGTTTAGGATTTGTCGGATGATATCCAAGCATGTACTGCGACTTCTCCCAGAGGAAATGCGGGGTGATTCCGCTGGAACGTTCCCCGTAACCGGGGACATTCACTTCATGAGGTACTAGCTTGCGCCCGGCCGGCTCCAGCAGGGATTCAAAACTATGCAGGCTCCCGTCTTTGTTCAAGACCACACAGAAACTGACCTTCTGTAATGACCAACCGGGCCGGGGCAGCCGGTTATCAGGATCGGAGGCGAGCCGGTCGTAATGTTCAGAAAGCCTTTGCAGGATCATCGGCGTGCCTCCGCAAATGGCGGCACGGTCACAATGCCGTCGTGCATAGTCGCGTGGAAGAACCGAGGTTGCAGGGTTTCTCCGAACTCAATGTCGTGCAGCATCCATCCCAGATCGCGATCGCCTTTCAATCCCGTTGGAACCTCAGGAATGGTCTCTCTGTCTTCAATCAAACTAAAATTGGCGACGAACTCTCGGCAGCCGAGACATGGTCGCGTGTAGCACTGGCCTCGGCGCGCCCGCCGGCAGAATTGATCCAAGTGCTTGGCGTCATTTTCAGGGCCGCTCAGGACATCAAAATGTGCCTCGATCAGATACGCCACATCGTGCAGAACTAGCGCGGCTCGCTGCTGCCGGACGTCAGCATCATCAGCATAGATAGCCAAATTCCCGCGACCGGCGCGCATCGCTTGCTGCGCTGACTTCTCGCTGATCTTTTGGCTCACTTCGTTTCGGCGAATGGAGGTGAACCGGATGGGCTTCAGTACGGTAATACGCTCGATGCACCATCGAATTTCCGGCTTCCAGTAGATCGATTCCAGAATGCCACGGGCGGCTGAGGGCGTTATCACATCGTAGCTGACGCGCTCGACCTTCATTTCCGGCCTGGTGAAACATGCCCACTCTCCCCAGCAGTGCAGCTTGACGCCATATGCCATGGGACCTCCTTTGTTAAATCTCCAAATACGCAGGGCCTGTTTGCGCAGTTGCGAGCAGCAAGCCCTTGGATCTTGAGTACGCCGCCTCGTTGAGAAGCAGCCAGACGCCCGAGCCGTGTTCGATTACCAACCCTTGCTGCTCCAGCCTCTGCATCTCATGCTTACGGACCGAAACCATGTACGGCTGCAGTTGTCGCTGCGATACGTACTCAGCGCCGCGATGCAGCGCTGTCCACAGTTTCCTCGCAGTTGCATCATAGGGAATAAGGATTGGGTACTGGTCATCCTCAATGACTTTGTACTTTCGTGCCGCCTCTCGGAACTGAATCGACAGAAACTCGTCCGCAAGATCTGGGCTGAGCTCCCGCATGATGTGCCGCTTATCCCAATTGTGCGATTGCGACCAGTAAAAGTGACGGAAGTAGGCCTCTATCGCTTCTGGTTTAAGAGGGTCGCCATAGCTGTCTATCAGCTCGCGCGCGGCTTGTGCTGCGGCACGCAACAGGCCCGGCGGTGGTGGCTGTTCGGCCTCAAATATGTAAGTCTGCCCGAGCGGAAGTCGTCCTTCGCGATTACAACGGCCTGCTGCTTGTGCGATTGAGTCGAAGCCAGCCTCCGCGCGAAATACCACCGGAAAATCAAGATCCACGCCAGCCTCAACTAATTGCGTGCTGATTACACGACACGGCTTCCCCTGCCGCAGGCGATTGCGAATAAGACGTAGAACGCTCCGTCGATGCGCCCCGCACATTAAACGGCTGAGGTGAAAAGCTTCGCCGGCGGAACATTTAGATACCACCAGGTCAAGCAACTCCGCTGCGTGCCTCCGGGTGTTGACCACACACAGGACGGTTTTCTGCGCAGCGAGCCGTTGAGCGAGAGCCTCATTGGTCAGTTTTCCCGGTGGGCACGATCTGCACTTTATCACCTAAGTTGTTATCAGCGCCGGCCCGAGCTGAGCGGCGGCGAGCGCCGTGATCTTTTCCTGCGCGTGTTGGAGCGGGCCCGCCAAAAGTATCGCTTCGTGGTAACCGGTTACGTGGTGATGCCCGAGCATTTCCACCTTCTGATAACCGAGCCGGAAGTGGGAGATCCTTCCGTTGTGATGAAAGTGGTAAAAGCGCGCTTCACAAAGTTGCTTCGCCACGGCGGCGTGCGCCCGGGCCCGATCTGGCAAAAGCGTTTTTACGACTTCAATGTGTGCAGCATGGAAAAGCGCCTCGAGAAGCTGCGCTACATGCATCGCAATCCTGTAAAACGCGGTCTGGTAACAACCCCCGAAGAGTGGAAGTGGAGTAGCTTCCGGACCTAACCGATGCCTGCGGAGAAGAGGGCTTGGTAAAGCTCAACTTTCAGGAGTGGCCGGTGAGGCTAACGTATGCCTTCTCGCGGTCCCACTCATTCGAAAACCGCGAATGAATGGGCACCCGGCAGAGATAGCAGGTAGTCGCGTTGAGTCGCGTCGAGCTCCAGTGTGTAAGTAGGTCTACCCTCCCCAGGTGCGGCTAGGTGCCCCTTTTAGGTAGTGGGTCAGTTTGAAGCTTTGTCGGGTAGAGCTGGCCTTTAGGCCAGCGTCCAAGGCGCTTATTTCAGCTATTGAGCCGGCTTTAGCCGGCGGCACAGCATCCTGCGCTTCGACGGAGGTTCAAACTGACCCACTACCCCCTTTTAATTTACCTGGACCCTCGGTTGGTGAAAAGGTATGCTGGCGAAAATCATGCCAGCCTACTACCGTGCTTCCTTTCCGGAGTTTGCGCGCGCACCGCAGCCTGAAATCGAAGCTATTCTCGCTGGGCAAAATGCCAAAGCTGCATTTCCGTTGCAGCCGGAGGCGTTGTTCGCTTGGAAAACTCAGCTTCCCCAATTTCAGAACGCCGTCCGTTGGCTGCTTCGGGCGGTTCCCGACGCAAGGTCATGGTCGATTCTTCTCGAATATCCCATTCCCCGGGTCGGCAAGCGCATCGATGCAGTCCTGCTGGCGCGCGACTTGATCATCGCGGTCGAGGCCAAGACAGGTGCTGCGCCCACATCAGCGGTTAGGCAGGTGGACGATTACGCGCTAAATCTCGCGTGCTTTCATGATGGAAGTACGTCCCGGCCTATTATTCCGCTAGTCGTCGCAAATGCGCCGGTTGCCAGGCGGCGCGAGCGAACCACCCTAGACCATTTGATCGAACCTTGCATGCTTACCACATTTGCCGAGATCGGGCCGACTCTTCAGCACATCGTTGACAGCCACGCCAGCAATCATCCCCAGTTCGACGCTCATGCTTGGGACGAGGCACAGTTCAGGCCGATTCCACCGATTATTGACGCAGCTGTCGCGCTATATTCGAACATGAATTTCTTCGAAATTGGACATTCATGTGCAGCGCGCGAAGACCTCCTCCGAACTACAAACCAATTAGTGAAGATCGTATCTGCTGCTCGAGAGCATGGGACAAAGACAATTTGCTTTGTCACAGGCATCCCAGGAGCGGGGAAGACGCTGGTTGGACTGAACGCTGTCCATGAACCGGCTATTCGCCAATCTGGATCCTTTCTGTCTGGGAACGGCCCACTTGTGAAGATCATCCGCGAGGCGTTGGTTCGCGACGTGGTGAGGCGCAACCGTGTTACCCGAATGGGAGCTAGCCTGACGGTACAAACATTTATTCAAAACGTCCACCGTTTCGCAGATGGCTTCCACAAGAACGACAAGATTCCTAACGAACATGTAGTTGTGTTCGACGAAGCACAACGGGCTTGGATCTTGCAGAGTCACAACGTGCCGGGCGAGCGGTATCGGAACCAGAGATGATGTTAGACATCATGGATCGCCACAAGGATTGGGCGGTCATCGTGGCACTCGTAGGAGGCGGCCAGGAGATCAATCGCGGCGAGGCGGGATTGGCAGAGTGGGGCCGCGCGCTCCCGAAATTCATGGATTGGAATGTTGTAGCCTCGCCAGAGGTATTAGGGGAGCGAAGAACAGGCCCCGGTTTTACTCTGTTCCAAGAGGGGGACGCCTGTGCAGAGCGCGTGCGATTGGACGACTCCCTGCACCTTAGGGTTGCGGTTCGCTCCATCCGTGCACAAAAGACTTCGGATTGGGTCAACGCAGTTCTCGTCGGCGACCAACCTGGCGCGCGGGTTATTGCGGACAGCTTGGCCGAGCGACCACTACTGACCCGCGATTTGACAAGCGCAAGGGTTTGGCTCAATCAGAAGCGACGTGGCTTCACTCGTGCTGGCCTGGTGGGCTCAGCATCGGCGATGCGCTTACGTGCCGATGCGTGGAGCCTTCATTCGATTTCCACCGTCGTTTTGATTGGGAGAACTGGTTCTTGGACGATGACGACGATGTGCGTTGCTCATCCCGCCTGGAGGTTTTTGCCACTCAGTTTGAAGTCCAAGGGCTTGAACTCGACTGGGTAGGTGTGTGTTGGGGCGAAGATTTTATATGGGACGGAGTTAAATGGGTCAGCAATCGGTTCACAAACAAGAAGTGGGTTCCGCGAAGAATGAAGACCGATACTGACGCGCAAAAGCATCAATTCCGTATGAACGGCTATCGGGTTCTACTGACGCGGGCGCGTCAGGGCATGATTATCTATGTGCCGCAGCCCCCTCCGTCCGATCAGAGTCGACTCCCGTCCGAACTACAGCAGACAGCAGCGTACCTCATTGAGTGCGGAGCTGTTGAGGCGACGCCAACCGCCCTTGGTCGCGGGACGGTTTAATCAACACGCTGAAATGAACTACTTGGTCACGGGACAGCTGCAGCCCGCCGCCGAGGCCTGTGCTGCCATTTACACCATCCGGCAGGCGCGGGGAACGTTTACAGGAGTCCCCAAGATGGTATAGTGTTGCGCCGTCGGGAGCTAAAACGGAAATTCCGGCTTAGGTCATCGTCTTTAAGCTGCTGCCCTGACATGCAGAGGGTAGTGTCGGATGCCAGTCCAGACCTTCGCCTTTGAAGCTTATGATGCTTTGGCTGCCGGCGACGTAACTCCAGGTGCCCTTCTTTCATCCGAGGTGCCGCGATGCCGAGAAAAAAACCTCTAACCGCGCTGCTTGCCGCCCTAGCTTTACTGGCTTTGTCCGTCAGCGGGACGGCAGAGGCACAAAGCTACCAGGTGCTTCACTACTTTAACGGCGGTGCTGATGGCGAGAGTCCGCTAGGGGGACTTACCATGGATTCGAACGGCACTCTGTACGGCACGACCGCTGTCGGCGGGGAATCCCGACCTGTCTGTGGCCAGAACGGGTGCGGCACAGTTTTCAAGCTAACCCCAGGAGCCTCCGGCTGGACGATTCAGCATCTGCACGAGTTTGGAGTGGAGAATGACGATGGGTTCAATCCAATTGCCGGCGTGATTTTCGGGCCCAGCGGGAACCTGTACGGTACGACATTCTCTGGAGGAAGTGTGCCACCACGCCCTAACGGCCCTACCTATGGCACCGTCTACGAGCTTATTCGTCCACCTTCAAACTGCAGCGGCGCCCCTTGCTCCTGGGAGGAGAAGGTCATCCACCGCTTTCACGGCGACGACGGCTATGCACCCGGCTACTGCAGCCTATCGGTCGACTCGGCGGGGAATCTTTATGACACGACCTGGTACGGAGGCTACCGAGGACTTCGCTTGTGCGGAGCAAACTATGGATGTGGCGTCGCCTATAGGTTGACCAAGTCGGGAGATGACTGGATGGAAACGGTTCTACATGAGTTTAGGGGTGGTGACGGATACATGCCTTCGTCCGGCCTCATTTTCGACGCGAGCGGCAATCTCTATGGCGAAACCGAGTATGCCCTTTCACCGGCCGGCTACTGCGGACCAAACGGATGCGCATACGGATTGGTCTATGAATTGTCGCCCAGCGACGGTGGTTGGCAGGAAACCGTCTTATACGAGTTCGGCGTGAGCGGCGGGGCCTATCCTCGTGGGGGACTGGTATTTGATCCGTCTGGCAATTTATATGGGGTCGGCGGCCTGGATACCGGCGAGGCCTTTGAACTGACGCCCTCCGGGCTGCGGTGGACATTTAGTATCCTGGCTCCCCTGCATGGGAGTCCGGTGAACTGCCAGGGTTTGGTGAGGGACGCGGCTGGGAACTTCTACGGCATAAATGGCCTTGGCGGCGCCTACGGAAACGGCAATGTATTCAAATTGACGGCAACAGGATCCGGCTGGGCCTACACCTCACTTCACGACTTCACCGGGCTTAGTGACGGCCGATATCCGGAGGGTGCCATTCTGCTCGGAAGTGACGGGAACCTCTACGGAACTACCGCCAACGGCGGAGATATCCTCACCTGTAATCCACCTCTCGGCTGCGGCGTGGTTTTCAAGATTGTCCCGTAACTCGGCGTTATTCGCCGATTTGCCAGTGGGGTCAACGTCCAGGGCCGGTATGGTTCAATCTGGACAGAAGATATCGATTCTTCGGCTGTGGTGTCGCCACGAGCAGGGGTCAGAAATATCCTGGGAGGCAAAGACAGCGAATCTGATCAGCCCCAAGTTGGTCAGGTTGGCTGCCAGCGGGAATCTTGATAAGTCGCGTGGAGACCTTGGAACATAGCCGCGCAACGATTGCAGCGCTGGCCATACGTCCTGCTTTGTCGCCGTCGAGCAACAGCGCAACCTCTTCGAAGTGCTTTTGGAGGGGTCGCTCCTGATGCTGCGAAAGGGAGCATCCCATGAGGGCAACAACACAAGGCAAACCCGCCTGATGTACAGCCAGGCAATCGAAAAACCCTTCCACAACCACTGCCGCCTTGCCGTGAAGCACGGCCCGATGCAGATTGAAGAGAACCAGCGATTTGCGGAACCGGGGCGGAAAGCGGTATCTCGGTTCGGTTGTGCCAAGCGATCTGCCTGCATAGGCCACGAGTCGGCCATCCTCGCTGTGAATGGGTATCACAATGCGTCTTTGCATGTACCCTTGCCCTTGAAAGAAGCCAATCCCAATTACATTCCTGATTACAATGAGTTCCTGGAGCGGGACACTGATCTCATCGTGGGCAGTCGGTTCTGGAACTTCATCGGGGACGAACAGACATACCGTAAACTCTTGGAGATCGCGGAGGAAGTGGGGACGTCCACCGCGGCCCTTATTCCCGCAGCAGTCACCAGCGTCCATAACGGGGCGCTCGATGAATTCCGCATCCACTACCACGACCCGAACATCGCCAAGTGGGACACCTCTCACTACGTCTATGCCGTGCTTCCACCCCAGTTCGCGCAAAATCGGCGCGAACCGGGGACCCCGGTGCATCATCCCGACTATCGCCATCGCTACGCCGCCAACCTCAAGCGCGAGCTACCGCGCATTCCGTTCGTAAGCGCACCCAATCCAGTCCCGCTTAGCGGGACGGAAGATGAAAGCCCAGCGCTTCAGCCCTGGGTAGGCGATAATGATGGTCCCCGAGTCCCTTCGGGGACGGCACAAACAGCAGGTCCCTCCAAGCGGGCAGAATGATGGGCAGATAAAAGCCCTTCAAGGGCGGCTTCCGCTAGAAGAGGTCTGCTACGCATTGGGTCTGTCGGCGGTATCTGCTGGCAGCGACCCTCAAGGCCGGTGAGCAGAGCACTAAATGGACGCAGGCCTTTCTCCCAGAGAGCACAACCGAAACCAATCTGCCGTTATAACTACCATATCAATAAATGCAGGTTATAACGAGCGGATGGTGGCTCGCCGATCACAGCCTGTCGCCTGCTCGCGATCAACCCTTCTCCTCGCCTTTCCCCCTCTTCTCATTCAAGCGGCTGTAGTTCGCCTCCCCGCTGAGCGCCGCAACCACGCGGTCAAAGTCCTCCAGCGTCGAGTACTCGATGAGGATTTTGCCCCCGCGCCCCTTGTGGTCGTCAATGGTGACTCGCAGGCCTAATGCTTGTTGCAACACGTTTTCTGCGGCGCGCACGTTGGGGTCGAGCATCCGCTCCTTCTTGGCTTTGGCCTTGCGCTCCAGCGGCTCCAGCAGATGATTCACCGCGACTTCCGTCTCCCGCACCGACATCCCGTGCTCCCAGATGCGCCTCGCCAGATTGTCCATCTGCTTGGGGTGCTCCAGCGCCAGCAGCACCTTGCAGTGGCTCAGGCTGATCATCTCGTGCTCCAGCAGGCCCTGCGTGTATTGCGGCAGCTTGAGGAGGCGGAGAAAGTTGGAGACGGTGGCGCGATCCTTGCCCGTGCGCACCGCCATCTCCTCTTGCGTAAGCCCGAACTCTCGTCCTAGCCGCTCGTAGGCACGCGCCTGCTCGATGGGGTTCAGGTCCTCACGCTGCAGGTTCTCGATGATGGTCATCTCCATCGCCTGCTCGTTAGAAACCTGTCGAACCATCGCCGGAATTGTCGGCAAGCCGAGCGTACGTGAGGCTTCCCATCGGCGCTCGCCGGCGATTACCTGGTAACGGCCTCCCTGCACCGGGCGAACCATGATGGGCTGCAACACGCCCACCGCCTTGATCGAGGCCGCCAGTTCGCTGATCGACGCCGGGTCAATGCTCCGCGTCTGGTAGGGATTATGGTCGAGCTCCGTAAGCCGAATGTGGAGGACCTTGTCGGCCTCTGGCGTGGCGGCAGCAGCAGACGTAGCGGCGCCAACAGCAGCGTGGGGAACCTGGCGGGGAGGGAGCAATGTCTCCAGTCCGCGACCGAGCACTTTTCGTTTATCTGTAGTCATCTTCCGTACCTAGCGAGCGATCCTCTCGCTCCACGTGATCGGACCTGCAAAGCCACGTTTCGGCGGCTTAGTCTGAACCTCTTCCCTGACCTTCAAAAACTTGTCTTAACTCGAAGGATCGATTTCACCAGGGAAATACAAGCGGCAAAATCTGTCCTATCCAGCGGTGCAGAAGTCTGAACTTTGCTGATATTGGCATCAATGCGATCCCAAGTGACACAAAGACACTAAACGTTGACCTGCAACGGCCTCCAGCTTCTGCGCCCATGCCGTAAGCGTGGCAAGCCGACTCCGCGCGCAAGAAAACCATATTATAGGCAGGCTATTGCCGGAGGGAAGTAAAATTCGTTGTGGATCATCAGGGAAGCTGGCCTTCTTCAGCCTTCGGTCCTCTAAAAAAACGCTCCGCGTGAACATCTCATCGACAGGCCAACATAGCTGAGTTGTCGGAAAATGTTCCACGTGGAACATTTTTAATGAGGGGGTATATCGCCAAACCGCCTCGCGGCAGGCCAAATCCAGACATATCCCACATGGCTAAATTTCGTATGACGCAAAGTGTTCCACGTGGAACATTCTCCCAACCCAACGATGACTGAGTACGCTAAGGAGACTCTGATTAAGCCCGATTTTTGCTCCCAACCCAAAGTCTCTCCCAAGCTCCTTCCACAGCCGTTTTAAAGATTTGCCCCGGCGAATCATCATTTTCCGGCTTTGCGCCGCAGAATTGCACAGCTTTTCCTCTGGAAATTTCGCCGCCCCGGAACTCTCGGGTTGCCGACGCTATTGCCGCCGTTCTAAGCTGCTGAGAGGTGTAGTGTGGCCGCTGCCAGCCCGGTGGCCGGGACTCCGTCTAGCGGCTCAAAAGGGCACAGATCAGAGCAGAATTCATGGCACGCGTCATCGCAGTCACCAACCAGAAGGGCGGCGTAGGCAAGACGACCACGGCGATCAACCTTGCGGCCTCGCTCGCCCAGCGACAGGCCCAAACACTGCTGGTGGACTGCGACCCGCAATCGAACGCCTCCAGCGGCATGGGGTTTCTGCGTGACCCCGACCGCCCGAGCACCTATCAGGTGCTGATGGGCGAGATGACCGCGGCCGACGCTTTACAGTCCACCGAGATCGAGCACCTAAGTATCATCCCGGCGCACAAGAACCTGCTGGGCGCTAACATTGAGCTGGTCGCGCTTGACTATCGCGAGTACCGGCTGCGTCATGCCCTGCAGGCGCTGCGCGAGCGCTTCCAGTTCATCGTGCTCGACTGCCCTCCAGCCCTCGACCTGTTGACGCTTAACGCGCTGGTTGCTGCCGACACGGTGCTCATCCCCATGCAGGCCGAGTACTTCGCGCTGGAGGGGGTCACGGAACTGCTGGACACGATCGACCGAATTCGCATCGATCTCAACCGCGGGCTGGCGGTGGAAGGCGTGGTACTCACCATGTTCGACGAGCGCACCAACCTGGCGCAGTCGGTCGCGGCCGAACTGCGAAGCTTTTTCGGCGACTTGATGTGCCAGACTACGATCCCACGTAACGTGCGTCTGGCCGAGGCTCCGAGCCACGGCAAGCCGGCCATCCTTTATGACAGGGAATGCCGCGGCGCCGAAGCGTATCTGAAGCTGGCGGAAGAGATCATGCAACGCGTCGCCGCGCTGCAACCCGCTGAAGCCACCGAGGAAGCGAGCAGCGGCTAGCTGCGAGCGACAAGCTGCGAGGCTCGACCGGCGATCTCGGTGGTATAACCACCGTATGTTGTTATAGGGGTTATAGCGATCGAACGATTTGGCGCTGCCCAACGGCGCTAGAGCCGCCCCGAAAGAGCGAAAAAGCAAATTTTAAATAGGATGTATATACCACATTGTGGGATATACCTTGGCAAATACGATTTAGGGAAACTCTGATTCAGTGGGAGTGAGGTCCCTCAGCGGCCAAAGAGGCCGCTGGAAAGTCGAAAGGCAGATCCCTCGCGGGCTGAAGCCCGCTTCGGGATGACGAAAATAAAGGGTTGGCGACGGCGCACCTAAAGGTGCGCCCCTTCAAAGCAGCTTACAACCGACTTTTTCAGCAGCCTCTAAAGCCGCATTGATTTTGCAGTGTCCACGGACGGCCTCAAGGCCGTCCCCTTCAAAAGCCGGACTTAATCGGAGTCTCCTTAGGGCAATTATATACTTGACAAATCAATAGAATCGTTCTAGCTAGCTATCTGCTTGACTCAGGTTGCCACAAGCGGTAGTGTTTTGGTCTGTGGAAGATTATCCGCGGGATTTGCTTGAGCTGGAAGCGCGCTTCTCGACGGAGGCAGCTTGCCGGGAGTGGTCGATCCAGTGCCCTTGGATCAGATTCTCCATCCCGATGACTGGGAGGAGAAACCACAACCGGTGGCGTTCACCTGAGTCAAGCAGATAGCTAGCTCGTTAGATTCTCGCCCGAGGTCAATAGCTGTCGGACGTGCAATTCCGCAATTTTACCCTGCCGCTGTGAACGGGTCGTGACTATCTGCTCGCCTGACAATATCACACTCATCGTGTGTAGGCTCATAGTGGTCTAAGTTCAAGCATGGGAGTGTGGCGACACGCTCCGTTAAGTCTCGATTTGGCTCCAGGTTGCGGCAACTCCGCGACGAGCGCGGCTATTCACAGGAAGAACTGGCAGAACGGGCCGGACTGCATCGAAATTACGTTGGTGGGTGGAGCGTGGCGAGCGGAACATGGCCCTCGAAAACATCATCAAGCTGGCGAAGGCGCTCTCTGTCAAACCAAGCGACCTGTTCGTAGACTTTTCCTAAAGCTTTCGCTCGTTATAACGGAGATGTCGATTGGCGTTTGGGTGTTTGGGCCAGTTCGTCGTCTTGCTCCACACAAGTTATTCAGGCATCTTCGGTCTGATACGCTGCGAGACGGGTGCATTCGACCAGCCGGGCCAAGGTCTGCAACGTGAACACCTTTCCGCGTGTCGCGAGGATCAGCTTCTTCATATCTTCGCGGCGGACTTTGAAGCCTCTCCCTGCTATGCACGCGATTACTTCAAAACGAGGTGGCTCGCCAGGTTTGAGACCCTGAGTACTTAGTTCACCAAGATGTTGAACGCGAGTCACCTTGTCCCGCGCCGTACCATCATCTTCCGTTATCTTTGCTTCGATCACGATCTGCGGATTGAATTCGTTGGGAATAATGAAGTCAGGTGCCTGATCAAATCCGGTGACCCGTTCAGCCCGCTTGGTCTTCCGGTGACTGATACCTGCTCGCGTCAAAACACCTTCGATGGCAGTTTCGAGAACGTCGCCCACGAGTTCGCTCACAGAGTCGCGATGACCGGCAAAGGGACGTCCAAGAAAACGCTCATAGAGCAACATCGCGTATGGCACACCCAGATCGGCCAACGGTTGGATACTGCGAATTCCGTCACGAGTGTCGGCTTTATCAAGCCGATGAATGAGCTCAGGAGTGCGTTCATCATTCGGCACGCCTTCAGTCAAGAGCTCACACGCGGCGGTCACTAATGCACGAAGCCGTGTGCCGCCTACACCACCGTTTATTCGGAGCGGAACGAGTGGATTCATGCGAATATTGCGGTCAAGAGTCCTCGCAGCACCTTGCGGAACTTCTACACCACCTCGCTGTGTTGCCACATACGCCCATTCTAGCGGAGTGAAGCCAAGCATTGACCGTAGAACCATAAATGCGACCGGTGTCCGGTGGATCAATTCGACGATAAGCTCGGGTGACATCTGGCGGAAATTGGCAGTGATATGTTTCAACGCCTCGTATCCCTGCTCAAAGACGGGATATTCGATGAATCCATCCCCTTTGGGCAAGGTCAGAAACTCTGATCTTAATGCGCCGAAGATGGCGTCAACATAGGTATCGAGGTCAGCGTCGAGTTGCTCAAAAGGAACCTCAAAAGGAAACGGCATCCGGCAGATCCTCAAAAAGACGTGGAGCACAGGCGGTAGCGCGGGATTCTGATTTCATTTGCTTGGCAAGCTGATCAATCACAGAATGGAAATCGCCAACTGTATCCATTTCTTCGCGGACGCGGTGTAGGCGTTCCAAGGTAGGTGCCTGCGCATCCCAGGCTCTGCGGAGATTCCAAACTGCCATCTGCGTCAAATGACCGTAGACAATGCACCGAATATCTCCAGATGATGGCTTGAGCCCTGCGACTCTGAGTTGATCCAACTCGCGGAGAACAAGCGTAGCGAGTTCACCCGGCGTTCTGAATTGCTGATACTGGACGCGTATCTTCGCTCGGCAGACAAACACGGTATCGATGACAGAAGAGCCCGTGCCATGAATGTGAATCGAGCCACCCATTTCAGCCGGGCACGGCAAGGTCATCGAACATGTGAGGCCCGCATCAAGGAGCGCGAGGCCTACGGTTTCATAGGCTTCGAGCCGATTGTGATGAAACGTGAAGGCAAGGGGTGCGCCAGGCTTGAGCGCATGTGCCATCGCGCCGTAGACGGCAGCGAGGCCGTCTGCGAACTCTTCAAGACCGCGCGCTTCGGTTTGATTACCTGTGAGTTCATCGACAGACCGAGTCGAGGGACGGTCAAACCCTTCCGCTTCAGTGCTCACAAGTTGACGGAGCCAAACGTAGCAAAAGTCCATCAGCTCGCCGTACTGCACATTCCCGAAATATGGCGGATCGGTAAAGACGGCATCAAGACTATTTGGTTGAAGTGCCACAGTAGTCGAGCTCGTGCAGCGAATGGAAACCGCGCGTCTGCGTCCTCCATTCAGGCGCTCACCGATCCATTCGCCGTGAATCGGCACGGTGACCTTTCGGCCTGCTTTCTGCCTTACTTCGAACGGAGCATCGCAGTATTGCTTCGCTTTGGCAAACTTCTCGATGATGTTTACCCAGCCCCCGGAGCCAACGTTTGTACCGTTTCCGTTGATGATGCCCAACAGGTTGGATTCGCACTGCACCAAACCAACGGGGAAACCATGGACAGAGAAAATGTCCAGAGATTTCAGCGCCATGGAATCGTAGCGGCACAACATATTCTGATAACGCAGCAGGTCCGAGAGATTCGTCGCGAGCGCCCGTCTTGCGCGTTCATCCGGCTGCGCTACGATCAGTCTGCAACTCGCTTCGAGACCGAGAAGTTGGCGGTCGTTGAAGAGATCGCGATAGTGTCGATACCCCCACCTATGAAGCCGGTCGGTTTCATCGCCGGGGAGTATTTCTTGTTTCGGTGTAAACTGCGCATTTAATCTCTGCCAGCGCTTTGATGCAGCTTTGGCTCGCTGGAGGTCTTTGGCATCGGGCTTCTTAAAGAACCGGCCCGAATGCCCTTCTTTTCGTTTAGGGTTGTAATACTCGATAGCAAACAGACGATGCCGTGGTGGGCCCGAAGCGCTGCGAGGGTAGGCATTGATGTGGCCGCACGCGGGACACGCGCATTTGCTGCGCTTGGCAGGACCGGTAACAATCAGAGCGGAACGGCAGGAACCGCATCTGCCTCCCTGATCCAACCGAGCAACCTCATTCAATTCACCGCATTCAGAACAAACCAGTACGTTTTTCGGGTGCCGTGTATCGTCAGCCACGAGGTAACCGGGAAACAGGTCGAATTCCTTGCCACACTTCGCGCAATCCAAGACCTTTACCCAAAGGAAGTACTTCACCGGGACGTTGCGGTCTCCGTAGAGCGGGCAGTCAGTCCGATAACCATCGCCAATGTCTTTCTCAAGCGCCTCGACTAGAGCATTCGCTGCCTTCCGATACGCCGCGAGATCGAGGTGCTCGATCTCCTCGCGGACAATCCATGCTGCCATTGGATTGATATCGAAACCTTGCACATCACAGCCAACACGGTTGGCCTCTAGCAATGGTGTCCCGCCGCCCATAAAAGGATCAGCCACCATTCGGCCGGAAAAGTCATTGGCCTCAAAGAAGCATTCCGAGAGAGGCCGGTCGCAAAATTCAGAAAGTATGAGGCCACGAAATAGCGTGCCTGGACGCCGCGCAAACCACTTATGCACCGCAATGACCGGTCTATAGTTCTGCTGAATTTGCTTTTCCTTGAGCGCCAAAGCGGCAATCAGAGGGATGTCAAAATGAGTTTCAATCGACATGCAGCCGCCTAAACCTTTTTCGATAGGAAGCTGGCCAACGTGTAGAAAGCCAGTCCGTCAAACCCAATCGTAACGCATTCAGAATCAAAAGGATCGATGATAATGAAAATGTTCCGGGCCTCTTCGTCCAACCCTGCGATTACCTCTTGTTTTGACTATTATCGCAGTGAACGTCTATGCAGTATCGCAAATACTGCAAAAGCGCAACATTCGGTCTCAATCTCCTATCGCCGCACGCCGAGGCTGGGGCATTCCTCGACGCGGCTATACCCAAGGGAGTCAATGACCCACTCTAGACGTATTTTGAAGGACACGCTTTCGGCACGACGGAAGTCGTGCCCTGTTACAAAGCGTCGGTTTATGTAATGAACTGCTGACTCAGCACATTAGCGTACTGAGTCATTACTTCGTTGAACTCTTACCAGCAGCTTGGACGATTCAAGACGCTGTCACCCTGGGGCTAAAGCCCGTGTTTTGAGGGACGAGCTTTCGGCACGACTCGAGTCGCGCCCTGATACAAGGCTTCGATTCATGCAGCGAGCTTCTGACTCAGTACACTAGCCGCCTTCGGCCACACGGAAGCTCGCATCTATAATCCCGAGCGCTTCAATCCCGAGCGCTTCCGAAAGGACGGCACAAATCATGACTCATGCCTGGCACGACATCTCTCCCGGTGAAAATCTCCCGCTGGAGTTCCGTACGGTCATCGAAATTCCCTTCGGCTCCAGCGTGAAGTATGAACTCGACAAGCCCAGCGGGCTGATCAAGCTGGACCGCGTGCTCTATTCCGCCGTCTACTATCCCGCCAACTACGGCTTCATCCCCCAAACCCTGGCCGAGGATGACGACCCGCTCGACGTGCTCGTGCTCTGCCAGGAAGCCGTGGTGCCGCTCACTCTCATTCAGGCCCGCGCCATCGGCCTGATGACCATGATCGACTCCGGCAAGCGCGACCACAAGATCATCTCCGTCGCCACTCAGGATCCCGAGTTCAACTCCTACCGTGAGGCAGCCGAGATGCCCGAACATCGCCTGAGTATGCTGCGCCGCTTCTTCCTGGACTATAAGCAGCTAGAAGGCAAGGCTGTCGAGGTCGATCAGATTCAGCCCATGGAACAGGCGCTGCCCATTATCGATGACGCTCTCGCCCGCTACAGCCAGCAACGCCGGCGTGGCTTCGCCAAAGGACACCTCTGAGGGAACTCGCAGTTTGTTGCTTCAAGGCGAGGTCCCTCAGTGGCTATAAAGCCACGGCAAAAAAGAGCTCTTTTACGGCACGGCTAAAGCCGTGCCCCCTCAAAACCTGCAATTCGTCATGAATAATCCTGGCTAAAGGAAGGTGGAAGGCAGGTCCCTCGCGGCCTAAAGGCCGCTCGGGATATCAAAAATAAATGACTTAGACGCTGGCCTAAAGGCCCGCTCTACTCGAACCTGCCATCGCAGCGACTTTTTCAGCTGCCTGTAAAGCCGTGCCCCTTCAAACTACGACTGTGCGCCCGGCGCACCACCAACCTGGGGAGATGAAAAATTAGCAGGAACGGGGTTCAGGCTAAAGCCTGGCTCGTCCCGCTTTTTACGGCGCGGCTAAAGCCGCGCCCCTTCAAAGAATCTCTTTGGCTTCATGAATAATGCAGGTTAGCCTGTTCAGCCGCTGAGACAAAAAAGACCTGGGCTCATCACGGCGGGCTCGATTCTCGCGTTCTCCTATCATCGCCGTTGCTCGCTCAACCACGGTAGCAGCCTCGATATCCGCTTCCGCCCCAATTCCCAAACTCCCGTCGCCCGCATTACTATACCGGCGTGTTCTCTGCTCTCTCCCATCAGCGCGACGACGATCCCGCCGCCGGCGAGCGCGCCTGCATGGTGAAGGAACAACTGCGCGCGCGCGGCATTCGTGATGAGCGCCTGCTGGCCGCCATGGCCAAGGTCCCCCGAGAGGCCTTCATCGCAGCCGAGGACGCCGCCAACGCCTATGGCGATTTCCCCCTGCCCATCGGCGCCGGCCAAACCATCTCGCAGCCCTACATTGTGGCCGCCATGGTCGAGGAGCTGGCGCTCCGCCCTGAGGATCATGTGCTTGAGGTGGGTACCGGCACGGGCTACGAAGCCGCAATTCTAGGCGAGCTGGCCGCCGAGGTCTGGACCATCGAACGTCTCGCCGAACTTGCCGGCCAAGCGCGCGAGATATTACAGCGCCTGGGCTATGCGAATGTTCACGTGGTTGAAGGCGATGGCACGCTCGGTTTGCCCGAGCACGCCCCCTTCGACAAGATTCTCGTCGCCGCCGCGGCACCGCGCGTCCCCGCAACTCTACTCGCACAGTTACTCGATGGCGGCCGGCTGGTGGTGCCTGTAGGCAATCGTTTCGAGCAGCAGGTACAAGTGGTGCGCAAGCAGGGCGATCAAACCGTCATCATGCTCCGGGATCCCTGCCGCTTCGTCCCCCTGGTGGGTCAGCAAGGATTTCGGGAATCGTGAAGAGCCGTGAATCGTGGATCGTTTATCGTGGATCGTGGAAAAAACGATTCGCGATCCACGATCCACGCCCCTAATGCAGCTTCACATACTCATAATCCACCGGATTGCTGTTGATCCCGCGGTCCGGCGGCGCAATCCAGGCTGCCATCTTGCCCTGCTCGTGGACGCCGTGCATCAGGCTCAGGATGTACGCCTGGTCCCCCTCGCTCGGCAGCCATCCGGCAATCCGCGCATTGAATTCCTGCTGCGTGATCGGCTGGCCCGCCGGATCGGTCGGCACTCCTGCCCACACTCCGATGTTGCGCCGGAACCGCGTCGAGGGCAGCGCCAGCCGGAACGAATGTCCCGCCTTCTCGATCAGCCGGTTCCACCTGGTCACTCCCATCTCGCAATCCCGCACGTACGCGCCCCGCGTCACGTCGTTCATCGCCGCGCGCATCGGAATCTGCTCCGTCTTCGTTCCGGCGTCGCCGGGAACTTCCAGCGTGTACATCTGGTCAGCCGCAACGTGGTCTTCGTAGCGCGCCTCATCCGGGCGCCCCTTCAATCCATTGGCGAAATACGACGCCGCATTCGACGAGCTCTCCGAGCCGAACAAATCCAGCGACGAGCTGAACCAGAAATTCAGATACCGCTGCACGGTCGGCAAATCAATCGCTCCCGCGGCGCGAATCGCCTGCGGATCGTCGTTCCCCAATTCCTTCATCACCTCCAGCGTGCGCTTGATCACCCGGCTGATGCCGGTGTCGCCCACGAACATGTGGTGCGCCTCTTCCGTCAGCATGAACGAGCAGGTCCTTGCCAGCGGATCGAAGCTCGACTCGGCCAGGGACTTCAACTGGAACTTGCCGTCGCGGTCTGTGAAATAGGTAAACATGAAGAAGCTGAGCCAGTCGCGGATCGGCTCATTGAAGGTCCCCAGAATGCGCGGCTTGTCGGCGTCGCCCGAGTGCCGCTCCAGCAACTCTTCCGCCTCCTCGCGGCCGTCGCGGCCAAAATACGCGTGCAGCAAATACACCATCGCCCACAGGTGGCGGCCCTCTTCCACGTTCACCTGAAACAAATTGCGCAGGTCGTAGAGCGACGGCGCCGTATGCCCCAGCATGCGCTGCTGCTCTACCGACGCCGGCTCGGTGTCGCCCTGAGTCACGATCAGCCGCCGCAGCGTGGCGCGATACTCGCCCGGTATCTGCTGCCACACCTCCTGCCCGTAGCTGTCGCCGAAGCCGATCTTGCGCTCGGGATTGCGGTCCGCCAGAAAAATTCCCCAGCGATATTCCGGCATGCGCACAAAGCCGTACGTCGCCCAGCCCTTGGCGTCAACCGAGGTCGCCGTGCGCAGATACACGTCGGCCACCTGGAAATCTTTCGGCCCCAGCTCCTGCCACCAGTTCAGAAATGAAGGCTGCCAGTGCTCCAGCGCGCGCTGCAGCGTCCGATTCGATCCCAAATCAACGTTGTTCGGAATGCGATCTTGATAATTCAGTGACATGAGGAAACTCCCATAATTGCAATTGAGGCTGATCCAGACCGCGCTGACGCCGGCGTGAGGCTAACATTGTGCGCCTACACCAACACCATGCGAATCACTAATTGTCATTACACCAACACCATGCGAATCACGTAATTGTGATCATGAGCGGAGCGAGGGATCTGCTTTCGTTCCGAACAACGACATTGGCGTAACGCCAGCAAACACGGGGCCCCCGCAACTGAAATCGGCCCGTGAGGACAACCTTCGCGCTTCATTGCCCTATTCGCGCGTTACCGAACTACACCCTCTCCCAACTGAACCGCGCCTTCTTCCCGCTGCCATACACCTTCAGCGCGCCCTGCTCGCCGGTCGAATTCGGCCGGATGAAGACCCAGTTCTGCCACGCCGAGAGCCGCCCGAAAATCTTCGTCGCCATGGTCTCCGCGCCCGGGAAGCGCAAGCTGGCCTCCAGGCCGGTGAGCGCGTCGGGGGACAAGCTCGCCCGCTCCTCAATCGCAACCCGCAGCTCCTGTTCCCAATCCAGATCGTCCGGCGCCACCGTGATCAGGCCCATCGCCTGCGCTTCCCCGGCTCCCAGCAGCTTGCCTTTGTGCTCTACCGCTGCCGCCATGCTCTTGGAATCCCCGCTGAAGCGCGTGTGCAGCCGGCTGCGGTCATCCACCGCCGGCAGCAAGTCGAAATTGAAATCGTCAATCGCAATCTTCGCCGCATCCCCTTCCGCTTCCGCGGTGTCCAGCATGTAGCTGCGGTCCGCCGCCAGCGCCAGCTCGAACAGCACTCCCGCAAAGCACGATCCCGGCTCAATCACCGCAAACATGCTGCGCGAGGATACTTCCAGCCGCCCCAGCGTGCGCCGCAACATCCCGATCGTCTCCCGCACCAGCCAATCATTGCGATGCTCCAGCATCACTGCATCGTTCGCCAGCACGGCCTGCGGATCGCCCGCCGTCTTCAACAGCAGCAGCCCCAGTTCCGGCTCGTTCACCCGCAGCATCAGGATGGCGTCGTCCAACTCTCGCGCCATCGCCAGCGGCCACCACTCGTCGCCGGCGGCGTGGATCTCGTCCACTGTCTTCGGCTGCTGCCGTTGCGGGGCGCGCACGGTCAAGGTCGCCGTCCTCGCCGCTCGATCAAAGCTCACATCCACATGCGTGTAGTGATAGCCGCCGTCATCCACCGTGCGCCGCACCGCGCCCAGCCTGATCCCCGTGGCATCGGCCGGCCGGCTCGAGATCGCCACCAGCTTCTCCGCCCGCTCCCGCACCACTTGCTGAAACTTCGCCGGCACGGCAACCTCATCCACCAGGCCCCATTCCCTGGCGCGCCCGCCTTTCACGCCGTCGGGATTGGTGCAGAACAGGTCGGCCAGGTCGCGCCGCACCTTGCGCTTGCCCACCACGCGCGTCAGCCCGCCGGTTCCCGGCAGCACGCCGAGCAGCGGCGTCTCCGGCAAGCTCACGGCGCTGGAGCGGTCGTCGATCAGCACAATTTCGTCGCACGCCAGCGCCAGTTCGTAGCCGCCACCCGCCGTCGTGCCGTTCAGCGCCGCCAGAAACTTCAGCCCGTCGTGGCGGCTCGAGTCCTCCATGCCGTTGCGCGTCTCGTTGGTGAACTTGCAGAAGTTCACCTTCCAGGCGTGGGTCGAGGTGCCCAGCATATAAATGTTGGCGCCGGCGCAAAACATGCGCTCGCGGGCGCTGGTGAGCACCACGCAGGCCACTTCCGGATGCTCAAAGCGAATGCTCTGCAGCATGTTGTGCAGCTCAATGTCCACGCCCAGGTCATAGGAGTTCAGCTTCAGCTTGTAGCCGGGACGCAGGGCCGCGTCCTCGTCCACATGCATGGCCAGCGTCGCAATGCGGCCATCGATGGTCAGGCGCCAGTGGCGATATGCGCCCTCAGGCGCGTCAAAGGTAACCAGCTCGGCTTCTTTCACCTCAGGCATGTCAGGTAAGCTCTCCTCAGGAAGGGCGCCGGGAAGGGCGCCCAGACCCCACAGTTATTCGATCCATCCCACAGCTATCGGTCGACTCCCCGCAACGATTCGACCAGTCCCCAACTACGCTGGGCGCAGCATAGCCGGGCATGTGCGGCATGGTCCAACCCCAAAACGATTCGATTAGCCCCCACAACTATAGATGCATTATAGTGCAGACCCGCCCTCCCGGCTAGGGAGACTCTGATTAAGCGCAGTTTTGAATTAAGTGCAGTTTTGGAAGGGGACGGCCTTCACCGGGGTCCCCAACACGCGCCGGTTTTGCGCGCGCTGGGGTGAGAGGCCGTCCGTAAGAACCCCAAAGCATTGCGGCTTTCCAGGCTGCGGAAAAAGTCGGATTCAGGTCTGCTTTGAAGGGGCTCAGCTTTAGCTGCGCCGTTGTAAGTCCTTTATATTTTTCATCCCGAGCGGACGACCGGGGCCCCCGACAAGCGCCGCATCTGCGCTTGTTGGGGTGGTTTAGTCCGCGAGGGATCGGCCTTTCGGGCTTTTTCCGCAGCCTGCTAGGCGCGACAGAGGACGCTGCCGGATTGCTGCGAAAACTAAAAGAAAACTTCAGGCGACACCTGGAAGAACTGGCTGAGGCGCGCCACCTGCGCCTTGGTCAGCTCTCGCTTGCCACTCATCACCTCGGAGACCGTGCTGCGCGCCCCGAAGATGCCGGCCAAATCCTTTTGCCGCAGACCGCGCTGCTCCATCAGAAACTCCAGGGCCTGAATCGGCGTGGCCCGCGGCAGGTTGTACCGCTTCGCCTCGAAATCCTCGATCAGCAAGGTAAGCAAATCGGCCAGCTCTCTTTCCTCACGCGTTGGCGAGCGCTTCTGTTCCAAGGCATAAAGCATCGCAAGGTAGTGTTCATTCTCGGCTTCGGTACGAATAATCTTAGGAGCCGTCTTCGCCAAAAGGCGGCCATAGAGAACACTGTTTGCCGAGGCGCTCATAAACGCCACCCTCCTCTATCGTATTCAGCGTGGGTAAGCACATGGCGGATGAAAAGCCTGCCCGTTCGATAATTGATCTCCACAATCAAGCGGTACGAGTTTCCCTTGATGTTAAAGACGGTGTACTTTTCCACCACGTCCGCTTGCGGAAAGACCTGCCGGACCTCGGCAATAGACCGCCATTGCGCCCGTTTGGCTACCCGGTACCACACGTCAAGCGGCACGCCCAAATCCGGATGCCGCGTAGCCGCCTGCAGCAGTTTCTTTCGGCTGATTACATGCACCGTCTAGGATGTTCGCAAGTTGCGAACAAGTCAAGCGCAAACCTGCCAGGATCGCCGGTGTGTCAGGGGCGCCTAAGGGTCTCCAGTAACATCTCCACACTCCGCTCCGCTGCGACTCCGCTCGTCTCCACCGTAACGTCCGCCTTGCGATACAGCGGCTCGCGCACCTCCAAAATCCGCCGCAGGTCGGACATGGCTTCGCGATTGTCCGACATGGGGCGCATGTCGCCCTGCGCCATCACCCGCTGCATGTGCTCCTCCGGCGTGGCCCGCAGCCAGGCGGTGAAGCACATGGTTAACAAACGTTCGAAGGTGGCGGGTTCGGACACCAGGCTGCCGCCCGTGGCCAGCACAAAGCGCGGATAGCGCTCAATGACCTCATCCAGGCAGCGCCGCTCGAGCCGCCGGAATCCGCTTTGCCCGTAGAGATCGAAGATCACGCTCAGGCTGACCCCGCTCGCCTGCTCGATCAGCCGATCCAGCTCCACAAACGGCGCTTCCAGCCGCTCGGCCAGCATCGCTCCCAGGGTCGACTTCCCGGCGCCACGCAGGCCGATCAGAGCAATGCGCCCGCGGCGCGAGCCCGCGTCAACCCCGCCGAAGCGCTGCACCAGCAATCGCCGGGCCTCGGCCAATTCCGCTGCCGGCAAGCGGCGAAGAAATTCCGTGCTGTGCACCAGGTCCACCGCCGGCTCCGGGCCCTGCAATACCAGCGCTTCCACCGGGATGTCGAGGGCGCCGGCAATTTGCCGCAGCCGCAGAATAGAAATGTTGCCTTGCCCGGCTTCGAGTTGTGCCAGGTAGCGTTCCGAGACGCCGGAATCCCGCGCCAGCAGTTTGCGCGTCATGCCGCGCCGCGCCCGCGTCTGCCGCACCCGCTCGCCCAGCAGCCGCAGATAGCCGGAGTCGTGGATCGTGGTTCGTGGTTCGTGAATCGTGAATCGTGAATTGTGAATCGCGCCCGGTCTGCTTGTGGCTTGTGAATCGTGCATCGAGCCACGATTCCCGGTCCCCGATCTACGATGCTCGCGTTTTCGTCCCATCGTCCTCGTTGATCCAGGGTCCGCGTGTTCGTCCCGCGGCAAATGCATTATACTTCCGTAGGGATGTGCATGATAGTGCGAGAGTGGGTGGGCCGTTCGTCCGGCGTGTATCTAATTATCTGAGCGCACGTGCATCGGGCATGGTGAATGATGAATCGAGCCACGATTCACGATCCACGGAACCAAAACATGGGGATGGACATCACAATCCTGGTGGGCACCATGACCGGCACTGCCGAAATGGTGGCGCAGGAGGTCCAGCAGACGCTGGAATCCGCCGGCCACCACGCCGCCATTCGGGTGATGGACAACCTCGACGCCGACGTCTTCCGCGGCGGCGGTGCTTTCCTGATCTGCACCTCCACCTACGGCAACGGCGACGTACCCGACAACGCGCAAGCCTTGTTCAGTAGCCTCGAAAGCGGCAAGCCAGACCTCAGCGACGTGACCTATGGCGTGATCGCCCTGGGCGACAGCACTTATAAGGATACCTTTTGCCAAGGCGGCATCCGCTTTGACAAAATGCTTACCGCGCTCGGCGCCCGGCGCGCCGGCGAGATGCTGCTGCACGATGCCAGCTCCGGCACTTTGCCGGAAGAGCTGGCGGCGCAATGGGTCGTGCCCTGGGTTGAGCACCATCTCGCACCGCTTCACCAGGCGCAGGGGAAACTCTTATCGGCTGACGGCTGATAGCTAAGAGCTATCTCATAACCTGATTTTTGGAGGGGCGCGGCTTCACGGGGCTGCTGAAAAAGTGATTCTCGGGGCTTTTGTAGGGGCACGGCTTTAACAGGCTGCGGAAAAGGTGATTCTCGAAAGGTCTTGAAGGGGCACGGCTTTAGCCGCGCCGTAAAAGGGCTCTCTTTTGCAGTGGCTTTAGCCACTGAGGGATTTCGCCTTTAGCAACAAACTGCGAATTCCCTCAGAGGCTAAAGCCTGACTCAGTCCGCCTTTACGGCGCGGCTGAAGCCGCGCCCCTTCAAAGAATTCCTGAGCTTCATGAATAATGCAGGTTAGCTGCGCCGTTGTAAGTCCTTTATATTTTTCATCCCGAGCGGACTTCCGCCCGCGAGGGCTCCGCTCTGGGGATTTTTCAGCGACCTCTTCAGCCGCGTCGTCCAGGGCTCTAAAATCCAGGGCTTCGGCCCCTGAGGGAACTCGATATCGGGCATTTGGTTCATTATGAGATAGCTTCTAATATCTGATAGCTGCTTTCAGTCCTGCAGCCACTGCAGCCAGAAATTCCGGATCGTGGCTCGCCCCCGATCCCGATAAACGATTCACGATTCACGATCCACGATTTACACGAGGCAGCTTATGTCGACAACAACAGGAAATCGTATCGCTTCCGACGCCAAGGTGCTGGATAGCTACCTCGGCGGTAAGTGGCAAACCGGCGCGCAGCAAGGCACGGCTTTGGTAGATCCCACAACCGGGGAGATCGTCGCCTGGGCCGGCTCTCAGGGCCTCGATTTGCAGGCCGCTCTTGCCTACTCCCGCAATGTGGGAGCTCCGGCGCTGCGCCAGCTCAGCTACGGCCAGCGCGCCGAGCTGCTGGGCAAGATTGCCGACCAGCTCGCCTCCCGCCGCGACCAATGGTTCGAAATCGCCCGCAAAAATTCCGGCAACACGAAGGCCGACGCCTCCATCGATGTCGACGGCTCCATCGGCACGCTGAAGTATTTCGCCAAAATTGGCGGCAAGCTCGGCGATGCCCGCCTGCTGCGCGACGGATCGCCCGCCCGCCTGGCGCGCGATCCGAACTTCCAGGGGCTGCACGTCGGCGTGCCCGTGGATGGCGTAGCCGTACACATCAACGCCTTCAATTTTCCCGCCTGGGGACTGTGGGAGAAAGCCGCGGTCAGCCTGCTGGCCGGGGTTCCCGTGCTGGCAAAGCCGGCAGCCGCCACCGCCTGGCTGGCGCAGGAGATGGTGAACGCGGTCATCGAAGCTGGCATTCTCCCGCCAGGAGCGCTGTCCCTGCTGTGCGGCGCGCCCAACGATCTGCTCGATCATCTGCAACTGGGCGACGTGGTGGCTTTCACCGGCTCGGCGACTACGGGAGAAGCCATTCGCCAGCATGCCCGCATCCGCCAGCAAAATATTCGCCTCAACATCGAGGCTGACAGCTTGAATTCCGCCCTGCTTGGCCCTGACGTCGCCCCGGATTCGCAGGAGTTCGGCTTCTTCGCCCGCGAGGTGGTGCGCGAGATGACCTCCAAGGCCGGGCAGAAATGCACCGCCATTCGCCGCGTCTTTGTCCCCGCGGAAAGATCCGCAGCCGCCATCGATGCCATCGCCGCACTGCTGCAGAAGACCGTCGTCGGCGATCCCGCCAACACGCAGGTAACGATGGGGCCGCTGGTCAATATGCCACAACGTAGGACAGTGGAGGAAGGCGTCGCCAAGCTGCGCACCCAGGCAGATGTCGCTTACGCGCCGCAGAATTTTGTGCCGCTCGATGGCGATCTGGCGCGCGGCGCCTTCGTCCCGCCAACACTGTTGAAGGTGCGCCGCAGCGCCGATGATCTGGTCCACGAGCTTGAGGTCTTCGGGCCGGTGGCGACCCTCGTCCCCTATAGCAAGAAAGAAGATGCTTTCGCGCTGGTGCGCCGCGGCGGCGGCTCGCTGGCGGCCTCGGTCTTCAGCAGTGATGCCGAATTCCTGAGCGAGGCGGCGGTTGCGCTGGGGACGACGCAGGGCCGCGTGCTGCTGGTCGATCCCTCGATCGGCGACAGCCAGACGGGGCACGGCATCGTCTTGCCGTCCTGTCTGCACGGCGGCCCGGGACGCGCCGGCGGCGGCGAAGAGCTGGGCGGATTGCACGGCCTGTGGTTCTATCATCAGCGCGTCGCCATGCAGGGCGCAGGCGCCACGCTGGCAAAGTTGGCCGAGCAGGCGGCGGATCCGTCGGCGGAATAGGCGTTTCTGGGCCGAGCTCGGGAAAGCAGGTCCCTCGACTGCGCGCCCGCCCGACGCGCGAAACCGCGAGTCGGAAAGAGCATTGCGGGCGCTCCGCTTGGGATGACACCTTTGATCTAATCGCAGATTTCTCGCGGCGAGAGCGAAAAGCGAAAGGCGGTCTTCATGGCTGAGTGGGTACACACCTTCAAAGGCGCGGTGCTGGCTTCGGAATACGACTTTGCCAGCCACATGAACTCGCGCATGTACGTCTCACGCTTCGACCAGGCGACCTGGTTCCTGCTGCACGCCATCGGCATGACGCCGGCCTCGATGAAGCAGCAGAGCCTGCGCGTGGCCATCGTCCGCCAGAACTATCAGTTTCTGGAAGAGCTGCGCGGCGGGGAACTGGTGGAAATCAAAAGCGGCTTTCTCTCCGTGGGCGAAAAGTATTTTCGCTTTCTCCACCAGATGTTCGACGACGAGAGCGGCCAGATGGTCGCCACCTGCGACAGCGTGGCCGTGCAGGCCAGCCTAGAGACTGGCAAGAGCGTGCCACTGACAGCGTCGCTGCAGGAGAAAGCCAAGCGTTACCTGGTGACGGCCAACGTGGCGGAGGATGAGGTGATCGGATGAGAGCAGATGACAAAACGGCTCGGGTCGCTGAGCTAGAGCGCAACCTTTTGCAGGCTGCGAAGGGCAAGCGACTCGAGGTTCCGGTTGAAAGGATCAAGAAGATCGGACTAGTCGCCAGCCTGCGAGAGTCGATCCGCCACCAGACGCCCCACCCTTCGGCCTGATTCCGGCGGAGTGTCTGAGGGAGCTTTCGCACCTTGTCCGAATCCTCACCGCGCCTTAAACCCCACGCTCTCCCACAGCGGCGCGGGGTCGTATAGCACTCCATTCGCCAGCACCCAGTGCACGCTGCGAATGTTGTGAATGTTCTCCAGCGGATTGGCGTCCAGCACGTCGAGGTCGGCGCGCTTACCCGCTTCCACGCTGCCGCTGTCGGCATCAACCTTCATCGCCCGAGCCGGCACGATGGTCGCCGCCTGCAGTGCTTCCATCGGCGTGAAGCCGGCCTGCACGTAAAGCTCGATCTCGCGATAGACGGAGAAGCCCGGCACCGTCTGATCGGTTCCGGCGATGATGGGCACCCCCGCACGATGCAGCGCGCCGATGAGAGCCAGATAGTTGTGAATGACCTTTTGTCCGTAGGGAGCGGCTTGGGGAGGCAGTCCGCCGCTGACCAGTTGCTCGCGGAGCTCAGGGGCGACGCGCGCAATGCCCGGCTCGACCTCGGTCGCGGGCTCGCTCGCCGGGCGCAAGCTCAGCTCGAACACCGACATGGTCGGGTCGATGACCGTCTGGTGCCGCTTGAAGAACGCCACCGCCTGCTTGCCTGCATCGGAGTTGACGTCAATCGCCGCCAGCTCTTTCAGACGCTCCCTGCCCTTGGCTTTCGCCGGATCGAAGTCCTTCGGCAGCAGCAGATTGGCGATGTACACGATGTGGTTGATCATGTCCATGCCGTCGTCGACGCCCTCATAGGCGTTCATGCCGTTCGGGATGTGGCCGGTAACGGTCATACCCAGCCGGTGCGCGTCGGCGCAGATGGCCTTCACATTCTCTGGCTTCACCGAGCTATAGATCTTCATCTGCTGAAAACCGGCGTCGTGATAGCGCGTGACCCACATCTCGGCATCGGCGGGCGAATTGACGCGGGTGACCCCGATCGCCATGGGACTGTCGCCGTCGACGATGCCGGCCAGCAGCATGTGCGGGCCCAGCGCGTGGCCGCGGTTGACGGCGTTGCGCACCTGGGTGATGAAGTCGAATTCATTACCGCAATCGCGCACCGTGGTCACACCGGCGGCCAGGTAGACTGGCCCCCACTCCACCTGTTCGTAGTGCGCGTGCATGTCCCACAGGCCGGGAATAATGTACTTGCCGACGACGTCCATGCGCTGCGCGTGCGCCGGGATTGTGACCTTGGCGCTCGGGCCTGCGGCGACGATCTTGCCGCCGCTGGTTACGACCGTTGCGTTCGGAATGGCCGGTTTCCCCGTGCCGTCGATCAGGGTTGCGCCGACGAACGCGAAGGTGCCGGTGCGGCGTCCAGGAAGCTTCCGGCTCATTTCAGTAAGCGCGGCCATTTGGTCACGGGCGGCGCTGGCGACGAAGCTGGAGAGCGCGGTCTCGTACTCGTTGCGCACCGCCTCGAAGTGATCGAATTCGGCATCGGTGGAGACCAGCGCGGCCAGATTGTTCGCCTTGTCCATCCACAGCGTCTCCATGCCCCAGATCAGCCCTTCGACGGTGTAGCGCTCCACCTGAACGCTGCGACCGTTGATCTGCATGGTCTCGGAGCCGCGGTCCTGGATTCTGACCGCCCCGCTGGGCAGCGTCGCCATCTGCGGCGGCTGGCCATGCGCGCGCCAGTAGCGCATCATCTCCATTTGCACCGCAACCGGCGCGTAGCCGGAAATGGTGAAGAATGGCGGCGAGGGCAAAGTGACTGTGCGCGTCTCTTTACCCTGGCGGATGGCGGCGCTGTTCCCGCTGATGGTCACATCGCTGTCGATGGCAGAGGACCGCGAGGTCTTGCCCTTGATCACGAAGCTCTGCGGCACGTAGCTGCCTGAGGTGCGCAGCGCTGCCGTGAGCGGAACCGCGGTGCCGCGATCGGTGAACCTGAAGTCCGTCTTCAACGTCAGCGTGTTCCCCTCGGGCGTGATGGCGTACGTCTCCTCACCGATGGGCTGCTCCACTTTGTGCAGGATGAACTTGCCGGATTCGCTGGAGGGCGCGGTCTGACAGAGTAGGACTGCCGGCACGAGCACCAGCAGCAAGGCACACAGGCGACGAAGGCGATTCACGCGAGAGGCTCCTTGGCTAAAGCACGATTACAACACAGACGACTGTCGTGGGAGAATGGAAAGTATGCCACGCCGATGCTGGGATGCGGTAATCTTCGACTATGGCCGGGTGCTGAGCCGCTCGCCATCGTTGGCCGAGACGCGCGAGTTCGCCGCGCTGGTGGGGATCAGCGAGCCGCCGTTTTTTCAGCTCTACTCCGACACCCGCGACGACTACGACTGCGGCCGGCACGATCACCGCCAGCACTGGCAGCGCTTTGCCAACGCAGCCGGCATCGCGCTCCATGCCGATCAGGTGGAGCGGATCGTGCAGTTCGAAACCCGCATGTGGATGCGGGTGAATCCTGAGGCGCTGGAACTGGCGCGCCACATCAAGGTGCGCGGCGTTCGCACCGCCATTCTCTCCAACATGCCCGCTGACCTGCTGCGCGAGATGCGGAGCAGCTTCGTCTGGCTTGATGAGTTCGAGGTGCAGATCTGGTCCTGCGAGCACGGCGTCATCAAACCCGACGCGGCCATCTATCGCATCTGCCTCGACGCACTCGGCTGCCCGCCGCAGCGCGCGCTCTTCTTCGACGACCGCCCCAACAACGTGGCTGGCGCGCGCCTGGCGGGAATGCAGGCGCATGTCTTCGAGTCGGCCGAGCAGGCCGCCGCTATTGTGCGCACCGGACTGGATGGGGCCGCCGAGTGACCGACGCTAGCGCAGATTTCACAGTTGATGCATGCACACCGGGTGGAGCACGCCTTCAGGCGTGCAGGACGCCGTGCCAAGAGAAGAGCCGCTTTAGCCGCTGAGTAACTGGTGGCCAAATGTACCTCAGCGGCTGAAGCCGATTGCATTAATGTTGCGAACTCTTATGGACGCCTGAAGGCTGCTCCACCCAATTGGTATACAGCAATCCTGAAAATGCGCTCTAGCTAGGGCACAATCTCCACGCCGCCGTGGACCTCGACAGCCGGACGGCGGACCATGATCTGCCTAGCCTCGTTCTGGTAGTAGTAATAGGAACGGCCCTGATAGATGTAGGTGCGGCAACCGTACTTCTTCGCCTGCCCGGGCGGCATACCGCAATTTCCCCAGCCTGTCTTCTTCCCGTGGCTCCAGCCGGGCGGCACGTTCCCAGGCCCATAAGCGCGGTATTCATAGCCGCCGCGACGCTCCCAGCCGGGCTCCGCCTTCGCGTGCGGGTTTCCATGCGAGTGCCCGTTCTCAGCCTGATGCGGGTTTCCATGCGGGTGCCCGTTCTCAGCCTGATGCGGGTTTCCATGCGAGTGCCCGTTCTCAGCCTGATGCGGGTTTCCGTGCTCACCATGCTCACCATGGTCACCATGTTGCGCCAGCGCAGCCGGCGCATTCAATCCGAGAGCGATCGCCAACGTAATCACAGCCAGCAGAGCTTTCCTCATGTTCCCTCCCAACTCACACTGACAAGCCTACGCCAGCAAACGAGTTTCCGCTGCAGAGGCTTACTCTATCAGATGCCAAACTCGCTTAAGGAAACTCTGATTAAGTCGCGGTGATTTCGCCGCATTTACGGACGGCCTCAAGGCCGTCCCCTTCACCGCCTGAAGGCGGTCCCCTTCAAAGATCAGACTTAAATCAGAGTGTCCCTAAAACGCAACTCAGAAATCGAGCTTGCCGTCTCGTGTTGACTTTTGGTGTCGAGTTCTACACCCGCAATTGGGCATGGATGCTGGTAAATCTGTATCGTTGCCGCTACGTTCAACATGCCGGAGGACGAGGTGACCGGGTAAGCGATGCGCTTCCACCCTACGACTGATCTCACTCCTCCACCGCTGCCGGCATCTCCGTCACAGGCCCACGCGGGGCGGCGCGGCTGTTCCTTATTAGAAGGTAGATCGGGCAGGTGAGGGCAACGAAGACCAGGGTGAAGAGGGCATCTTTCAGATCGGCGGCCACGGTTGCTACCAGGAAGGCGGCCGAGGCCAGCAGCACGGCCAGGTTCGACCAGGGGTAGCCCCACATCTTGAAGGGCCGCGGCAGGTGGGGCTCGCGGACTCGCAAAACAAACAAAGCGGCAAAGCCGGAAAGATACACCGCCACGAACAAGAACGAGGCGATTGCGATCAGCCTCTCAAAGCTGCCGCTGAGCACCAACCCGATGGCGACGACGGTGCCGAACAGCAGCGCCGCAGCAGGCGTTCCGCCGCGGTTGACGCCGGCGGCCCAGGCCGGCATCAGCCCGTCGCGCGCCATGCCAAACAGAATCCGCGGCGCCACCAGCACGCAGGCGTTGATCGCACTCAGCGCCGTAATCAGCGCAATGATCAGGATGAACTGCCTGCCGTGATTGCCCAAAATCGCCATCGCGGCATCAGCCATCGGCGTCTGGGACCCCGCCAACTGGTTCATCGGCAGAACGTGCAGCAGGGCGACATTCACCAACACGAAAATCGCAATGCAAGCCAGCACGCCGATGATCGACGAGCGCGGCAGGTTGCGGCGCGGGTCCGTATCCTCCTCGGTGAAGTAGATCGCACAATACCAGCCGTCATAGGTGACGATGACCGCTTGCAGAGCGACCACCATCGCCAACAGCAGGCCGCCTTTGGGCCCCATCTGGTGCAGCGGCGCCGCAGCCGGAGAAGCGTGGCCCGGCGAAAACAGCCAGCAGCCGGCAATGAAGGCGATGAGGCCCAGCGCCTTCAGCGCGCTGGTCAGCTCCTGCGCCCGGCTGCCACTGCGTAGCCCCAGCCAATTCAGCAGCCCCAGCACGATCAGCGTCGCCACCGCCAGCAGCTTCACGTAATGGTGCAGCGCGGGCTGGAGCTGGGCGGCGAATTCGCCAAAGGCCACGGCCAGATACGCGCTGGCCACCATCTGCATCATCCAGTCACTGCATCCCACCACGAAGCCGACATATCCGCCAAACGCCCGCCGCGAGAAGACATACCACCCTCCGGCGAAGGGCAGCATAGTCCCCAGCTCGGTGACCGAGAGCGTGCAGAAAAAGGCGTACGCTCCGCCCAGCAGCCACACCCCCATGATCCAGCCTTTACTGCCCAATTGCGCCGCGATCTCACCCGGCGTCCGCAGAATGCCCGAGCCGATCGTGGTGCCCACGATCACCGCGACGCCGAAGCCCACGCCCAGAATGCGCAGCAAGTGCGACTTCGCGCGCAGGGGGGTAACGCTGCCTTCCGGCCTGGCGCGGCTCGCGCCAACCCTGATTGTCGATGGGGAGTTTGCCATCCGTGTGCTTGCCGTCAATCGCAAGCCAAAGTGGTGGGATTGTATGGTGAAAATTAAGAGTCTGTCAATGCAGGTGACGATGGGATCGTGGATGAGTTTGAAACCTGGTTGAGGCGCCGGTGCCGGGTGCCCCATTCATTCGCGGTTTTCGAATGAGTGGCACGGCGAGAAGGCATACGTTAGCCTCACCGGCCACTCCTGAAAGTTGAGCTTTACCAAGGCCTCTTCTCCGCAGGCATAGGCCCGGAAGCTGCTCCACTTCCACTCTGCGGGTGCTGTCACCAGACAGATCGTGCCCACCGTACCAGCGCTCCAGAGCTCTGGTCATAGCCCGAAAGTATTGGGATCAGGTTCTCCGTCTGTGATGGGAGGTACCGGAAGCTGTGACTCGCAGAAACCCACTCATTCGAAAACCGCGAATGGGTGGGGCACCCGGCTCGGGGCCGCGGGGTCAGGCACAGCCGAGTCCGCCCGACGCGTGTTTAGCGTTCTTCATCGCTGAGGAGCTTGCCCAGCGTTGGCTTGTGCTTCTCGGCCCTGGTTTTGGGCTTTTGGGTGGAGGGTTCAGAGCGGGTGGGCGGAGGAGTGCCGATGGCGCGGCGCGCCGCGGCCTTCACCGCCGAGGCGGCGCGAAAGGGTTTGGGTTTGCGCGGCTTGGAGGGCATGAAATCGGTGGCTCCGGAAATGCTAGACCTCCGCCATCATAGCTCTCTGTCCATATCCCTGGCATGAAACAACAGGTGGAATTTGTGGTTCTCCGCAGCGGGTCACTTTGAACGCTGGTCTCGGCGCGCAATATCGCGCCGCCGGCTCCATTCGGAAATAGACAGCTTGGACGCCGACCTGAAGGTCGGCTCTATCGGCCTAGGTTCACTCCGAAAGTTCACTTAGCCGAAGCCATCTACAGACGCGCGTCACTGCGGGAACGGCGCTGGTTGCTTTATCCTGATGCCTATGCCTGCACTGGTGGAATGTGTACCGAACTTTTCTGAAGGGCGCGATAAGGCGAGGGTTGACGCGCTGATCGAAGCCATGAAAATGGATGGCGTTTATCTGCTGGACCGGGAGATGGACGCCGATCACAACCGCTGCGTGATAACGCTGGTGGGCGATCCGGTGAATGTGGCCGAGGCGGCGATTCGCGGCGTCGGCAAAGCGGCCGAACTGATCGACCTGAGCAAGCACACGGGAGCGCACCCGCGACTGGGCGCGGCGGATGTGATTCCGTTTATCCCCATCGAAGGCGTGACGCTGGAGGACTGCGTGGCGATTGCGCGGCGGGTGGGGGAAGAAATCTGGAAGCGCTGGAAGGTCCCGGTTTACCTGTATGAAGCTGCCGCGCAGACGCCGGAGCGGCAGAACCTGGAGAACGTGCGGCGCGGGCAGTTTGAGGGGATGCGCGAAGAGGTGAAGACGAATCCGGCGCGGCGGCCGGATTTCGGGGAGGCGGCGCTGCATCCCACGGCGGGCGCGACGATTGTGGGCGCGCGCAAATTCCTGGTCGCCTACAACGTGTACCTCAACACGCCGGAGGTGGACATTGCGAAGAAGGTCGCGAAGGCGGTGCGTTTTTCCAGCGGCGGGCTGCGCTATGTGAAGGGCATGGGCGTGCCGGTGCGCGGGCTGGCGCAAGTCTCGATGAACCTGACCGACACCGACCAGACGCCGATTGCGCGCGTCTTCGAGTACGTGAAGCGCGAGGCGGCGCGGTACGGCGTGATGCCGATCTCGAGCGAGATTGTGGGACTGATTCCGAAGAAGGCGCTGGAGGATTGCGCGGAGTGGTTTCTGCAGATCGAGAACTTCGATTCGTCGCTGATTCTGGAGAATCGGCTGGCGGCGGTGATGAGCGGCAAGGTGGCGGTGGGAGGGATTCGCGCCGGAGTTGAGCCGTTCGTGGAGCAACTGGCCGCGCCGACAGCAGCGCCGGGCGGAGGATGCGCTTCGGCGGCGACCGCGGCAATGGCGGCGGCGCTGGCTACGATGGTGGCCGGGATGTCGCGGGGCAAGAAAGCCTACGCGCAGCATGAGCGCGAGCTGGGCGATGCGCTGGCGCGGCTGGGTGAGTTGCGCGAGCACTTCAAGAAAGCCATTGACGCCGATGCGGAGTCGTTCAACGAGGTGATGGCCGCGTTCAAGAAGGCGAAGGAGCAGGCCGAGGTGGAGGCGGCGACGAAGAAGGCAACGCTGGTGCCGCTGGTGGTGGCCGAGCGGGCAAAGAAAGTCGGCAAGATTATTGAGTCGCTGCGGCCGATCACGAATCCCAGAATGGCATCCGACTTGAGCGTGGGAGCGTCGCTGGCGCGGGCGGCGATGGAAGGCGCGCTGGCCAATGTGGAGATCAACCTGGGCGATATCAAAGACGAGGTGTTTCTGGCGGAGGTGAAGAAGAGGGTAGAGGCGATCAAAGGTCAGGGTAGGGATTAGGCATTTTCCTGATTGCTGTTCAGGTGTGCGTCTGTCATGCGATCAGCCACAGCCGCTGCGGTACATCCGGTAACGAGTTACCTTAAGCGGCTCTTCTTTAGCGGTCGGTTCTGCACGCCTATAAGGCGTGCTCCACCCGGGTTGCACCAACTGTGAATTTGCTCTTAGCGCCTGGCTGCTCCCGTTGCAGCAGCGCCTTCCGACAAGAACAAAGCTGCAAATTGCAAGAACAGGGCAGAAGTCGCCAGGAATTCGAGCAGACGGGCAGTGCTTGAGCCTCGGCGAGATTTCCGCCGGCGTGTTACCGGCCGTTTCCCCAGCGGCTGGCGTCGTAGACGAAATCCACCAACCCGTCGCGGTAATCAATTTTGATTTGCAGCATATGCAGCGTGTCGAATCCCAACAGCCCGGAAACTTCCGTCCCCATGCGGCGGCTGATACCGGAGAGATCAAAGCTGAGCATGTCCTGGTTCTTCTGCGCCAGATGTCCGAACCGGATGGTTGCCTTGTCGGCGCGGTAGACGTTGGAGACGCTTCCGTTGAGCCCTTTCACGGTAGTGTAGGGTTCGTCTCTTACCTTGGTGACCTCGCTGGCTGCCTGCCTGGAGATCACATTCACCATGGCGCCGGTATCGATCACAAAGAGCAAAGCCGGCGAGTCGTTGACATGGGTCGGGATTAGAAGTGAAGGTCCAAAGCGAAAGACTGGCGTCCATCTGGCCATCTCGGGTGCAACGTAGCGATCATGCGGCAGATGCTTAGGCGAGGTTGCGTTGGCATTTACGGCAGCCCTCTGCGATGTCGCTGACGGCGGCTGGTCTTCAGGCGCGTCGGCTTTTTCCTCGGGATTGTCGCCGGATTGACTCTGGCTGTTGAGGCCGGGCTGAGGCGCGGCGGTTTCGTCAGGACGCTTGGGCAGCGGCGACAAGCGCAGCTTTTGGCCGGGCAGGTCGATGTCAATCAGATAGGACGCGAATACATTGGCGCCGATCAGCCCGTCCTCATCGCTAACCGAGGCGCGGTCGGCGACCTGGACCACGCAGTCGGCAAACTCAAGCCCGCCGACGCGAATATGATCGGCCACAGCCAGGTATCCGCTCTGCATTCCTTTGTCGCCGATGCCGGCATACGAAACGGCGGAGATGCGCGTGAGACCGGCCTTGTCCGCAGCCTTACGGCCGATGACCATGCCGCCTGCCCCGGTGTCGAGCTGCAGCCGCGTGTCATGGCCGTTCAGCTTGGCGACAAAGCCGACGCCGAAGATGTGTGTGGGGTCGCGTCTCATCAGCTCCAACTTGGTGTCGGTCTGCTCAACTTTGTTCACCAGTCGGCAGGCGTGTACTGGCTGATCGACGGTGGCCTTGAGAAATTGGAGGCGTTGCTGCAGCGCCGTCGTCTCTTCCGGGGTGTCAGGATGCGGACCAGCAAGGTAGGCTTCGATGGCGGCGATCTCCGCCTTGCGAGAGAGCTGCCTGAACCACATACGCTGGACCTCGGGATCATTGGGCGCAATCTGGTAGGCAAGCCGCAGTGCCTCATAAGCGTGAAGATAAAGCGAGTAAGCGCGGTAGAGCCTGGCAAGTCCCAGATACGCCTGCGCCTGTTGGGAATCGATACTGATGGCCTTGCGATAGGAGATCTCCGCCTCCTGCATCTCGCCGCGGCGGAAGTGAACGTCGCCCATCACGGCATACAGCGGCGCTGCGTTGGGGTTGACGGCCAGCGCGCGGTTAGCAGCGGCGAAGGCGTCACCCGCCTTGTCCTCGCGCAGGAGCGCGCGCACCCATCCGGCCTGAGCCGCGACCAGCGTGGGATCAAGCTTCAGAGCTGCCTGGTATCTATCGGCCGCTTCGGCAAAGTTGCCGGAGTTGTAGAACCGCTCGGCTGCAGCCAGATCGGCATTGGTCGCGGCTTTGGCGTCATCACCGGAGGCGAGCGGGCAGATGGCCAGAAACAGAAGCATCGCTAACCGGCAGAGGCGGCGCTGGTTCATGAAGACTCCCCCTGGGAGCGAGAATGCTTCGAGAAAACCGCAGCGGAGTGGCCCTCTGCCACGGCGACGTTGAAATGTAGCGGAACAACCCCGCCACAATAGCAGAAGCCTTGCCAGAGTGCAGTGATTTTTTCGGTCCGCTGTACGAATTTCTTACGCAGGATTTATTCCGAGCTTACGGCGCGATGGTCCGGTCGAGGCCGCCGGGAATAGCCCTTAAACGCCAAAATCAAGGGCACACAACGCTCGATGTGGCATAATCCGCTGTGCGACGGCGGCGGATGCCGGATGATTGCGGGAGCGGAAAATGGCTTCACAGGCGGCAGGAAATCTGACCGGCAGAACAAACAGTAGGTGGGCGGTGATGGGGTGGTGCGCCATCTGCTTGTTGATTGGCGCTGTTGCCGGGCATCTGGTGACCTATCACTGGATGGAGCGCGACGTGCCTGGCTTTCGTACGAGCTACCAAGCGGTGCTGCTGAGTAACGGGGCGGTTTACTACGGCAAGCTTTCCGGCTACGGCACGCGCCATCCCATACTGACGGACGTCTTCTACATCGTCAGCAAGACCGACCCTGAGAGCAAGCAGGTCACGAACATTCTGGTGAAGCGCGGCAAGGAACTGCACGAGCCGGATCGCATGTACCTGAACGGCAGCCAGATTGTGTTCGTGGAGCCGGTGGGGCCGAAATCGAAGGTGGCGCAGTTGATTGATGAGGCGAAGCGGTAGGGGAGGGCTCGGCGTATGTTTGGGCCCAGCTCTATCCGCAACTGCGGCGGACGAGATGGGCAAGCAGAGTTCCAGCCTTAGCAGCCTGTGGTGAAAGTGAGGGTTTGGGAGAAAGGTGCCCTCAGGGGCTAAAGCCCCATTGAGGTTGCGAGCTTTACGGCACGGCTGAAGCCGTGCCCCTTCAAAATCCGACTTTCACCACGGGCTGTTAGTCGTCCTGCTGGAGGAATACGCGCTCGATGGCCTGGCGCAGGAAGTGGCCGCCGTGAGCGCCGGCGCTGGCGGCCAGGAGTTGCAGAAAGGCGGCGGCAACTTCGCCGCGATTATGCGGCCAGTGGACGACGAACTGGTAGTAAGCCAGCACCAGGGGCACGCCGATCCAGACCGACAGCATCCATCGCCAGGGACGCTGCTTCTTCCACACGCCCATGAACATGCTGAAGGCCACGACACAGAGAGCCGTGAGCAGCGGGTCGCCGACGATCTGGTTGATCCAGCCGGCCAACAGGCCGAGGGCGAGCGCGATGGCGTAGACGAAGGGACTGGTGCGGAGAACAGGCGGGCTGGGCTGCAGCTCCGGCGAGGGGTCGGGATGAGCAACGGCCGGCTGCGAGGACGCGGGGTGAGACTCCAAAGAACGAGTTTAACAGAGTGGCCGGATCGATACCTGTAACAGGCTTTGTGGCGTCCGGCAAAACAGAATTTCTAAAGTCCGCTCGGAATTACAAAAATAAAGGGCCTATCGGCATGGCTGAAGTCGTGCCCTGATACAAAGCATTCGAACTCGACCGCAAAGACATGGCGGACGCTCCGCTCAGGATGACACAGTAATAGGTCCACCTTCATGTTAATCAGACTTCCTTAGTATTGAACTGCCCGAGAACCAAGTCGAACGTACGATAGAGCGGAAGTAGTCTTTCCAGCCGTTGCATATTGGCTTCCCATTTCTGGAATGAACATTGGCGCATGGCGCGGAAAAAAGTGGCCGACCGGTGTGCGGAGGGGTTGCGGTTCGGCTCCCATTTCAGTCTTGTTTGTTTCGGCAGGATCATGACGCCGGTGCGCGCTGCCGGCATTCACGCTTAAGGCGGGCCTGCAAAGCGGGGCAATTTGCGATAAGCTTTCACGCAGAGAAATTCCGGGCCGGGTCCCGAACCGAGGCAGGATGGTGGCGGCGGGCAGGCCGTGGGGTCGGAATGTATCCTCGAGCGTTTGCCTATCATCGGGCAAAGTCCTATGCGGAAGCCGTTTCGCTGCTGAGCGAATTGGGTGAGGACGCCAAGTTTCTGGCGGGCGGGCAAAGCCTGATCCCGCTGATGAAGCTTCGTCTGTCTGCGCCGCGCCACCTGGTCGATCTGAATTTCATTCCTGAGACTTCTTACATTCGCGGCAACGGGAAGCTGCGCTTGGGCGCGATGACGCGCCACAGCGAAATCGCCGCGTCGGCCGAGGTTGCGCGGCTGGCGATTCTGCACGACTGCGCGGCCGGGATCGCCGATCCGCAGGTGCGGCACATGGGGACGATTGGGGGATCGATTGCCGAGGCCGATCCGACTGGGGATTGGGCGCCGGTGCTGCTGGCGACGGGGGCGACGGTGAAGGTGCTGGGCCCGGCGGGCGAGCGCATGATCGAGATTGGCGATTTCATTCTCGACGCTTATACGACGGCGCTGGAAGCGGCGGAGGTGGTGACGGAGATCGCTGTGCCGCTGACGGCGGGGCGAAGCGGCGGGGCGTATGTGGCGCTGAAGCGCTGCGCTCCGGTGTACGCCAGCGCCAGCGTTGCGGTTCAACTTACCTTGCATGACGACGAGACTTGCCGGGAGGCGCGGGTTTACCTGGGCGTGCTTGGGCTGACGGCGACGCGGGTGGAAGCGGCGGAAGAGAGTCTGCGCGGGCATGCAATGGAAGAGGCACTGATGGCGAGAGTGCGCCAGGCGGTGATGGACGTGGCGCAGCCGGCCGGAGACATGCGCGGCTCGGCCGAATACAAAAGGCAGGCGGCGGGAGCGTTGGCCAAGCTGGCGGTGGAAGCGGCGTGGCGGCGCGCCCGTGGAGAACAGGTGGAGGTGACGCATCTTTATGCCTGAAGAGATTCCGCGGGTGCGGGTGAGGACGAGGGTCAATGGCAAAGAGTACTCGCGGGAGGTGGAACCGCGAATGCTGCTGGTGGAGTTTTTGCGCGAGGAACTGAACCTGACCGGCACGCATATTGGCTGCGACACCAGTTACTGCGGCGCCTGTACAGTGCTGATGAATGGCAGGAGCGTGAAGTCGTGCACGGTATTCGCTTTTCAAGCCGATGGCGGCGAGGTGCTGACGGTGGAGGGACTGGCGAAGGATGGCGAACTGCATCCGCTGCAACAGGCCTTCAGCGACTGCCACGGCTTTCAATGCGGATACTGCACGCCGGGATTCCTGATGAGCAGCGTGCAATTGCTGGAGGAAAATCCGCATCCCACAGAGTGGGAGATGCGGAAGGGGATCGCGGGCAACACCTGCCGGTGTACGGGATATCAGAACATTTTCAAGGCGATTCGCGCAGCGGCTACCGCCCGCAGCCCGATGGGGCGAGGCGCAGAGGCGGCTGACGAGTCTGCTCACAGGAGTTGACGTTGGCAATCCAGTTTTTGGGCGAGTTCATTGCCCCGCGCAGCCCGGAAGAAGTTTTCGAATTTCTTTCCGACCCAAATAAATTCGCGCCGCTGCTGCCTGACTTTCAAAGCATGAGCCTGCAGGATGCCACGCACTTCACGGTGAAAGTGAAAGTGGGAATGGGGAATATCCGGGGTTCCGCTGAACTTAAGATGGAATTGAGCGAGGCGGTAAAGCCGCTGCGCGCGCAATACAAAGGGCAGGGGACGGCGGTGGGCAGCCAGGTGACGGTGAGCGCCGGGTTTGACCTTTCGCCGCAGCCGGAGGGCACGCGGGTGGCGTGGCAGGGGGAGACCAGCGTCTTCGGAAAGCTGGCATCGATGGCCGGCGGCATGTTAGAGCCGCTGGGGAAGAAAAATATTCAGAAGCTGATCGACGGATTGCAGAAAGCGCTGGTGAAGCCTGTGGTTGAGGCTCCGGCTCCGCAGGCGGCGGAACCGGGCTTTGGCGGTGGGGCTATCGATGTACCACAGGGTGGGATAGCGGCTGACGTAGCAGCTCGTGGTGAAGGTGAGACTTCGCGAGAAATGTCCCCTCAGGGGCTGAAGTCCGATTGATTTTACGCGCTTTACGCACGGCTGAAGCCGTGCACCTTCAAAATCGGCGCTGAAGAGGATGCGGAAGAATTAGAGAAAGCATATCCCTCGCGGACTGAAGTCCGCTCGGGATATCAAAAATAAATGGCTTAGACGCGAGCCTAAAGGCTCGCTCTACCCGAAACCTGACACAAAGCGTACATAAGCTGTTTTTTGAGCGGGCTGTTATGGAGAAGTTACAGCGAAAAACGGATATCCCACAGTGGGGTACAGCCGTGGGACGGCCAGAGCCGCTCGAAGGAGATCATGGCAACCACAACCCATAAGAGTGGCGGGAGCGGCCAGTGGGTGGGGCAGTCGATCCGGCGCAAGGAAGACGCTCGCCTGGTGCGCGGCAAGGGCAAGTTTGTTGACGATATCAAGCTGCTGGGCATGCTGCATCTGGCGTTTGTGCGTTCGCCGTATGCCCACGCCAACATCACCGGCATCGACGTTTCGGAAGCGGAGAAATTGCCGGGGGTGGTGTGCACGCTGACCGGGGAGGAAGTTTCAAAGCTGATCGATCCCTTTTTCGAGATTGGGCCGGCGCCTAGCAATCGCATTCTTGACTACCCGATGGCCGTGGAGCGCGCGCGTTATCAGGGAGAGCCGGTAGCGGCGGTGATCGCCGAAACCCCGGCCCTCGCGGAAGACGCTGCCGAGTTGGTACGCGTGGAATACGAGCCGCTGGCGGCGGTGATCGACGGGGAAGCCGCGGCCAGCGATGAGAACGTCCTTCACCCGACGATGGGGACGAATGTGGTTTGGCGCGGGGTGTTCGAGTACGGGGACGTGCAGAAGGCCTTTGCGGAAGCGGCACACGTGATCCACATCGATCATCTGCACATGCATAGGTTTTCCAGCACGCCGCTGGAAACCAACGCGGTGATTGCACAGTGGGACGACAGCGACCAGCGGCTGTATTTCTGGAGCAACAATTCGTTTCCGACGATTGGCATACAGTTGCTGGCGCCGGCGCTGCATCTGCGCATGGACCAGGTGCGGGTGCAGACGCACGACATCGGCGGCAGCTTCGGCATCAAGATTACGAATTATCCGCAGATGGCGGTGTGCGCGCTGGCCTCGCGCAAGGCGGCCGGCGCGCCGATCAAGTGGAGCGAGACCCGCTCGGAGCATATGACGGCGAGCGCGCATGGCAACGAGCGGACGTTTCGCGACACGCGAGTGGCGCTCGACAAGGACGGCGTCATCCTGGCGGTGGAATCGCGGCACATCGACGATTGCGGCGCTTACCCGCGCTATGAGCCGCTGGGCTGCGTGATCTGGTCGCAGGTGACGCCGGCCACCTATCGGCTGAAGAACCTGCGCATCGACTTCACGCAGGTGGTGACGAATAAATGTCCGGTGGGGCCGAACCGCGGCTACTCGCGCATGCAGCACCTGTGGTTTCTGGAGCGGGTGCTGGACATCTGCGCGCACAAGCTGAACATTGCTGCCGATGAGATGCGGCTGCGCAATTACATCCGGCCGGAAGAGTTTCCCTATACCACGCCGAATGGCTGCGTTTACGACTCAGGCGATTATCCGCGCATGCTGCGGGTGGCGAAAGAACTGATTGGCTGGGACAAGTGGCAGGCGGAGCGGGCGAAGGCGCAGGCGGATGGCCGCTGGTTTGGCATTGGCATTGGAACCACGCTGGATTCGGGGACGAACAATTTCGGACAGGCGCAGATTGTGAATCCGCAGGCGCCGTTCTCCGGCAACTCGCAGGCGGCGAATGCCAAGCTGGATATTTACGGCGAGGTCATTGTGGCAGTGGGCTCGGTGCCGCAGGGACAGGGGCACGAGACCACGGTTTCGCAGGTGGTCGCGGACATTCTGAACATTCGGCCAGAGATGGTGAATGTGCGCGTGGGCTTCGACACCGAGCGCAACGTCCACACCGGGCACAGTGGCACGTATGCCAGCCAGTTCGCGGTGTCGGGATTGTCGGCGGTGAATGGCGCGGCGCAGTTGCTGAAAGCTGAGATGAAGAAGCTGGCGGCGTTCGCACTGCAGGCCAGCGAAGAGGAGTTGGAGTTTGAAACTGGTAAGCAAGGGCCGGAGGTGCGGGTGCGCGGCACGGAGAGGGCGATCCCCTACATTGGGCTGGCGAACCTGGCGAACGTGAATACGGCGGTGGTTCCGGAAGAATTGCGTTGGCTGACTTTGAATTGCCGCTACACGTGGCGGGCGCCGTTCCAGGTGCCGGATGTGGAGAAGAAGTACGGCAACCTGACGCTGACGTATTCGTCGCAACTGCACATCGCGGTGATCGAGATCGATAAGGAGACGTACATTCCGAAGATTCTGGACTATGCGGCGGTGGACGATTGCGGAACGGTGATCAATCCGATGATTGTGGAAGGGCAAGTGCATGGCGCGACGGCGCACGGCATTGGCGCAGCGCTGATGGAGACCTGCGCTTACGACGCCGACGGTAACCTGCTGACTTCGACGTTCAGCGATTACACGCCGATTACGGCGATGAACATGCCGGTGGTGAAATACGGGAACATCGAAACGCCGTCGCCGCACAGCTACAGCGGCGCGAAGGGGATGGGGGAAGGCGGAGGCGGGCCGCTGCACGCGATCAGCGCGGCGCTGCAGGATGCGCTGTGGAAAGAGGGCGTGGTGATCGAGGACTCGCACAATACTGCGAGCACGCTGTTCGAGATGATGCATCGGGAATAGTGGATAGTGGAATCGTCCATTAACGATTCACGATTCACCAGCAATGAAGAACATCTGCGTTATCGGAGGGGGGGCCATTGGCAGCCTGTATGCTGCGCATTTGGCGCGCGTGGCTGCGGTGTGGGTGTTGGTTCGCCGTGGGGAGCACGCGCGCAGCATCAATGAGCACGGGATACTGGTGACGGGGCGGAATGAATTCCACGTGGGTTTGCGGGCGGCGACCGACTGGCGGGAGATGCCGGAGTTTGACTTTGGGATTGTGGCGACCAAGGCCAATCAGACGCGCGAGGCCTTTGCGCCGGTGGCGCATTTGTTTGCGAAGGGCGCGGTATTGTCAGCACAGAACGGGCTGGGGAGCGAAGAGATCCTTGCCGGGCTGATGCCTTCGGGTTATGTGATTCGCGGAACGACGTTCATGAGCGGCACGCGCTTCGCCGACGACCATGTTCACTACGAGCTGAACACCGCAACCTGGATGGGTCCGTTTGAGCCGACGAAGACGCCGTTCGAAGTGGTGGAGGAGCTGGCGGCGCTGCTCAACCGATCAGGGTTGAAGGCCGAGGCGTTGCGGGATGCGCGTCCGGCGCAGTGGTCGAAGCTGATCTTCAATGCGTCGGTGAACGCGGTGGCGGCGCTGACGGAGCTGCCGCATTCGCCGCACTTTGCGGCGGAGAATGAGTTCAGCGATTTGGGGCACCTGCTGCACGCGCTGATCGAAGAGGGCAAGACGGTGGCGGCGGCGCTGGGGATCGAATTGCACGAGGATCCGTGGACGATGAACTGCATTGGGGCGCGAACCAATCATCCGCCGTCGATGCTTTACGATGTTCGGCACCGGTTGCCGACGGAGGTTGATTTTCTTGGCGGCGCGATTGCGCGCGAGGCGCAGCGGGCGGGCGTTGCTGCACCGTTGCATACGGCGCTGTATCGGCTGATCAAGGCGAAAGAAGCGGGCTGGAGTTGGAAGAACGAGAATGTGCTGGAAGCGGTGAATGATGCCTTATCCCATTGACATTCCCAAACTCGAGCGGGTTCGCGAGCTGATGCGGCGCGAGAATCTCGACGCGCTGGTGGTACGCGCGCCGGACAACATTGTCTATCTGACGAACTACTGGTGCATGAAAGGCTACGACGTTGCGATCTTCCCGCGCGAGGGCGAGGCGACGCTGCTAGCGATTGAGCCACAGGAAGAGGATGCGCGGCGCACGGCGTGGACGGGGGACATCCGGCTGTTCAAGAGCTATGACGAGCGCGATCCGCGGCCGCCGACGTTTCGCTCGCTGGACGTTGCTTTGCGCGTGCTGAAGGAGCGCGACCTGACGGGCAGAATTGGCTTGGAGCTTTCGCAGGGGACGCAGAGCGCCGACCGGATGGTGGGCGAGCCGACGACGTGGACGCAGCCATGGTTCGACGCGTTCGAGCCTGTGGCAGGCGAAGTGATCGACGCTTCCGGGTTGCTGGCGGAGGCGCGGGCCATCAAAACCGACCAGGAGATTGAACGCATGAAGCTGGCCAACGAGCTGGCTGCGCTGGCGATGGAGCACACGGCTGAGCGGTTGCGTCCGGGCATGAAGGAAAGCGAAGCGGCTGCCATTTTTGAAGCCTATGTGCATGCGACGGGAATCGGCTTCAAGGGCCAGGTGGAGATGGCGCGGGCGTTCACGCTGGTGTGGTCGGGCAAAGGGATTCGGACGTTCACGGCGACCGGGGACCGTCCGGTGCAGGAGCACGAGCCGACGCTGTTTGAGATTTGGGTTTGCGTCGATGGGTATTGGAACGATTTGACGAAGAACCTTTGTCCGGGCGAGCTGTCGCCTGAGTATCACAAGCTGCTGGATTTGCTGCTGGGAGTATTTCATGAGGCCGCGGCATTCGTCAGGGACGGCGCGAGTTTGCCGGAGCTGGACCGCCTGATTCGCGCGCGCATTGCGGAGGGCGGTTATCCGGGGCAGCCCTCGCACCCGGTGTGCCACGGTGTGGGAGCTCGCGCGCATGAGCCGCCGTATGCGCATCAGGCAGGAAGAGGGACGATTCGCAAAGGCATGGTGCTGGCAATTGAGCCGGGGATTTACTGGCCGGGCGGCGGAGGGCTGCGGCTGGAGGACAACTTCTGGATTACCGGCGATGGCAATGAGAAGTTGTGCCGGTTTCCGGACGACTTCCGCGTACTGAAGCGCACACGTGCGGGAAAGGCCGCAAGCTGATGGCGACGGCCGGCAAAGCTGCTATGTCCCACAATGTCAGAGATGCGATCCTCAGCCGTGTTCGCGAGGAGGAAATCGTCGCCATGTGCTGCGAGGTGATCAATATTCCAAGTCCCACAGGCGGGGAGTTGGCGATGGCCGAATACATGCGCGCGGCGTTTCAGCGGTTGGGGCTGAAGATTACCTGGCAGCCGGTGGAAGAGGGGCGCGCCAATGTGATTGGGCGCTGGGAGGGCAGCGGTAACGGAGCGTGCCTGATGTTCAACGGCCACATGGATACGTCGAATACGGGCGAGGAAGAGTTCCTGACCGGCATCGGCTACAAGCCGCACGCCGTGGTGAAGGACGGCATGATCTACGGCCTGGGCATTTACAACATGAAGGGCGCGCTGGTGTGCTACGTCCATGCGGTGAAGGCGCTGATGGAGGCGGGCGTCAGGCTGGAAGGCGACGTGATTCTGGGCGCGGTTTGCGGGGAGATTGAGAAGACGCAGTGGGGGGAATTTCGAGGCGCGGAGTACCGGGGCTACGGAGCCGGAACACACTATCTGGCGAGCCACGGTGTTCTGCCGGACATGTGCATTCTTGGCGAGCCGACGGATATGCGTCTGGTGCTGGAGCACGCGGGTTCCATGTGGGTGCGTTTCGGGCTGACGGGCAACTACGTACATTCGGCATTCGCACCGGGCAAGGAGGAGCAGAACGCGATTCGCCGCATGTACCACATCGTGGGAGATCTGATGCGATGGATTCCGGAATGGCAGGCCGAGGCGCGCTGGGCGGGACGGGGCGGATTTGTCAACGTCGGGTGCCTGCAGGCCGGGCATCCGTGGCGCGCCAGCCGCACGCCGGAACGGGCTGACTTGTTTCTCGACGTGCGAGTACCGCCGACCATGAACATGACCGAGGCTCGGCGGGCAGTGAAAAAGCTATATCTGACAATGAGGGACAAGTATCCCGAGTATGGACTGGAATTCGAGACATATGTTTCGGTTCCGGGAGCGACGATTGAAGAAAGCCACGGCATGGTGAAAGCCATCGAGCGCAATCATCAGATTGTGGTCGGCGAGCCGGTGGTGCGCGACACGGTGCTGTGGTGCTCGGATGCTTCGGTGCTGTCGCGGTTTGGATGTCCGACGGTGAATTATGGACCGTCGAGTGGGCCGCGGGATGATGAAGGGGAAAAGGTGGCGATCAAGACGCTGGTGGAGATAACGAAGGTGTATGCGCTGGTGGCGGCGGAGATGTGTGGAAGCAGCAATTAGCAATTAGCGATTAGCTCTGACTTGAGCTGCCGTTTTGCCCTAAGGCAGTGCATCTAATTTCGACTGCCGGGCGGATTGGCCCCAGGAGAGCGTGTTGGCAAGATGATGTTGCTTTGAAGGAACGCATGCCTGAACGCTGATTGCTGATTGCTTAGCCTGGATTATTCATGAATGTTGCGCCTTGTTAAGGAGTGTCATCCCGACCAAGGGCTTCAGCCCGCGTGGAGGGACCTGCTGTTCGCCCCGACAGCCTGCCACCTCGCACCAACAGCAGGTCCTTCTACTGCGCGTCCGCCCGGCTCGCAAAAGACGCAGGTCGGAAAGGCATGGCGGACGCTCCGCTCAGGATGACACAGTAATAGGTCCACCTTCATGAATAATCCAGGTTAGGGGCCCGTGGTGAAAGTCGGGATTTTGTGAAATCGGTCCCTCAGGGGCTAAAGCCCCGTTGATATTGCGAGCTTTACGGCACGGCTGAAGCCGTGCCCCTTCAAAGCTGGCCTTTCACCACGGGCTGCTAAGCTCCAAGTGCTAAGTGCCAAGTGCCAAGTGCCAAGTGCTAAGTGCTAATTGCTAAATTGCTGAGGTCTGTTTTGCCTAGCCCATCGGAAATTCAGCGGCGGTATGACAACCTTCGCGCCAAGATGCGCGAGCAGGGCATCGATGCGCTCATCGTGTGCGGGAACCAGTACGCGGGATTTGAGGGCGCGGTGTTCTATGCCTCGGGCTTTGAGATCGTTCATCGTTATATTTACGTGCTGATTCCGCTGCGGGGGGAGCCTACGCTGCTGTTTCCGCAGGAGGCGCGCTGGATTGGCGATAAGAAGAAGCCGTTTGTGAAGGCCAAGGTGTGGGCCGAGGTGCCGGGGCGCTGGCTGCGGGAGCGCGCGCAAGATGAAGACTGGAAGCGCGTTGGCGTCTACGGGCTGGACTACATTATGGCGGTGCGCGATTATCGCGAGCTGCAGCAGGGGACATTCGAGCTGGTGGCTTTCGATTTTCACTTTGACATGGCGCGCGCGGTGAAGAGCGAAGAGGAGCTGGCTGAAGTTCGCGACTCGATGGAGATCATTCATGCGGGCTTCCGGGCGCTGCGGGAGGCATTCGCGCCGGGAAAGACGGAAGCGGAAATCATGGCTCCGGCGGTAGAAGTGTTTTTCGCGCGTGGTGCGGGGCCGCGGATGATGAACATCGTGCTTTCCGGCGAGAACGGCGAGGCGGAGGCGCACTTTAAGGTTCCCGGATTGCGCCGCGTCGGGGAGCGCGACCTGATGCTGTATTCGCTGGAGATTGCGGGGGCAGGCGGGTATTGGGTGGAGTTCTCTCGCGCGCTGATTGCGGGCGAGGCGAGCAAGCGCACGCTGCAAATGGCCGAGGTGTATCCGGAGGCGATGGAGGCGGCGCGCAAGCTGATGCACGACGGAGTGCTCGCCTGCGATGTCCATAAGGCGATTGCCGGCGCTTTTGCCCGCCACGGATTTGCGCTGGGGCACCTCTCGGGGCACTCGATTGGAACGACGATGATTGAGCATCCGGCGATCGGCGCCGAGAGCCGGGTGGAGCTAAAGGAGAACATGGTTCTTTCGTTGCATCCGCAGGTGGTCGATGAGGACGGCAAGGTTTGTCTCTATACGCAGGACACATTTCGCGTCGGACGAAGCGAGGGCGAAAACCTGAGCAACATTGCGTGGAAGTTTTATTCCGTGGATCGTGAATCGTGAATAGTGGATCGTGAATCGCGCAGCCAGCGCAACAACCGCCAACGCAGCGGCTGCTGGGGCCGCGGTAGCTCGGCGCTCCGCTCAGGATGACACGGTGATCATTTCATCTCCATCAACAATCCGGGGTGGGAGACTCTGATTAAGTCGGAACGAAGTTCCTCAGCGGCTAAACAGGCTGCGGAAAAACTCCCAAAAGCCGCTCCCTCGCGGACTAAAGTCCGCTCGGGATGAAAACTATAAAGGACTTACAACGGCGCAGCTAAAGCTGCGCCCCTTCAAAGCAGCCTGAATTCGAGTTTTTCCGCGGCCTGTAAAGCCGCACCCATCGTGGGGCGCTTCCGGACGGCCTTAAGGCCGTCCCCTTCAAAGACCAGACATAGTCAGAGCTTTTCTGACGCGCAGCAGGTAGAGGGCAAGGCATGAAGAAGATTTTGGTGGTGGGATGCGGCGCGATTGGCAGTCTTTTTGCCGCGCATTTGGCCAAAGGCGGCGAGGTGGAAGTATACGCGTTCGACGTCGTGCAGCCGCACGTGGACGCCATCAGTCGCGACGGGTTGCGGCTTTCCGGCGCGGAAGAGCTGCACGTGAGGCTGGCCGGGGCGAGTACGAATCCGGCGGAGCTGCCGCTGTGCGAGTACGGCATTGTGGCGACGAAGGCGATCCATACTGCGGGGGCAATCAAAGCGGCGGCGCGATGCTTCGAGCGCGACAGCGCGGTATGCTCGGTGCAGAACGGCGTGGGCAATGAGGAGATCATCGCCGAGCAGGTGGGCTACGTGATTCGCGGGACGACGTTTCCTGCGGGACATGTGATGGGGCCGGGACATGTCGGATTCGACATCAAGGGCGATACCTGGATTGGGCCGTTCGAGCCGAGCGGGACGCCGATGGAGCGCGTCGAAGAGCTGGCGGGCTACCTGACCCGCGGCGGCATGAATACCATCGCGCTCGGAGACGCGCGCGGGGCGCAGTGGACGAAGCTGATCTTCAATGCGGCAACCAATCCGGTGGGAGCGCTCACACGATTGCATCATGGGGCGGCGACGCGCTTTCCGCCGACGGGAGAGTTGTTTGAGGCGCTGATTCGCGAAGGCGAGGCGGTGGCGAAGGCCATGGGGATCGAGTTGCACGGCGACCCCAGAGATTTGGTGGCTAAGGGGGCTAATGCGCCGGGCAAGCACAATGCCAGCATGTTGCAGGATGCGTTGGCGTCGCGAACTACGGAAGTAGACTTCATGAACGGCGCGATCGTGAAGTGGGGGGAGAAATATGGAGTGCCGACTCCGTTGAACCGCGCAATGTGGGGGCTGGTTAAGGGGCTGGAGCATTCGTGGATGGAGCCGTGAGTTCGTGGATAGTGAATAGTGGATAGTGAGCAGTGAATAGTGAACTGAATACTATTCACGATCACGATCCACGATCCACGATTTCACATGCAGACGCGGTTGCGGCCTTGGCGTTTGGCCTGGTAGAGAGCGTTGTCGGCGTAGCGGATCAGGTTGTCCACCGAGGACTTCTGGGAGGGATAGAGGGTGGCCACGCCAATGCTGATGGTCACCGAGATTTCGGTCTCCGCGGCGCTATGGATGGGCGAGGAGGAAACCGCCAGCCGCAGGCGGTCGGCGAAGTGCTGTGGGAGCTCGGGCTCGAGCTCGGCGGCAGCGACGATGAACTCTTCTCCGCCATAACGTCCCACAACGTCATAGGCGCGGACGGCGGTGAGTAGCCGCTGGGCGGTTTCCCGCAAGACGGTGTCACCGACGGGATGGCCAAACTGATCATTGACGCATTTGAAATGGTCGAGGTCGATGAGGAACAGGGAAAGCGAGGTGGCCTTGCGCTGGGCGCGCTCGAGTTCGGCGTGCAGCAGATCGAACAAGGCTCCGCGGTTCCAGATGCCGGTGAGGGGATCGTGGGTGGCCTGAAAGCGCAGAGCTTCCTGGGCGACGAAGAGGCTGTCCTGCAGCCTGATGATGCGCGCGCCGACGCGTATACGAGCGAGGAATTCGCGGACGTTGAAGGGCTTGGTGAGATAGTCGTCGGCGCCCGCCTCGAGGCCTTCGACAATATCAGCGGTGTCGCGCTTGGCCGTCAGCAGCAAGAGGTACTGGTAGCGCTCGCGTGGAGTGGCGCGCAGACGGCGGCAGATCTCGGGACCGGAGAGGCCGGGCATCATCCAATCGAGGACGAGCAGGCGTGGTGGCTGCGGCGAGAGCGCAATCTCGAGAGCTTGCAAGCCATCGCTGACCAGGTCGATGGCGTAACCCTTGTCGGTGAGAAAACGCTGCAAGGCGCGGCAATAGAGGGGATCATCTTCGGCCACCAGGACGCGGCCGATTTCGCCGCCGGCGTGGTTGGCTAACGGGGAGGGCTGGACAGCCTCATTGCAAGGGGCTGGCATCGTTGGGTTCTCCCGCCGAGGAAAGCATAGTTTGGCGGAGGGCCTCGATGTAGGCCATGAGTTGGGCTACAAGGTCACCGGCGCGGGCGGAATCGCCGGCCAGGCTGGCCTGCTCGACGGCGCGGGCCAGGATTTCGCCGTCGGAGGCGCCGAGGTATCCGAGGCTGCCTTTCAGCGAATGCGCGACCTCGCGGAGATTGGCGAAATCCTTCTGCGAAAGCGACTGGGTGAGGCGGCGGGCGAACTTGGGATACTCTTCAAAGAAAATGGTGATCAACTCGACCAGCAGTGGTTCGTCGCCTCCCACCCTCTCCAACGCAGCGGTATAGTCCCAACCGGCGGACATCATGCTGTGGCACCGCCTCCTTCGAGTCCTCCGCCAGCTTCGACAAGCAGGGACCGAAATCACAACTCATTAGGTGAATCGGCAAAGGGGCAGGCGGCCTTGAATTACCCAGGCCGGGACCTGAGTTGCCGGCAAGCCTAGAACGTTCAGGAAATAGTGTGACCCAAAGTCCCTCAGCGGCTAAAGAGGCTGCTGAAAAAGTGCCGGTGGCCAAGCTGGTGTCGCCGGCTGAAGCCGGCTCGTAAAGTAAACCAAGCGCTTGGAACGCGGGCCTGAAGGCCCGCTCTACCGAGCCTACCTCCGTAGCGACTTTTTTCAGCGGCCTGTTAAGCCGTGCCCTTTCAAGTCGTATCCCCAGCCACACTATTTCCTAGATCGCTCTAGCCCCAACGGCCGCGCTACTTCTCCTCTTCATTGCTCGGTTGTGGGCGGTTGTGGAGCAGGGTCTTCGGGAGCCAGATCTGAAGACGGCGGCGCCTGAACCACTATTTCCATAGGGGGTGCAGTGTATTCGGCCGGGGCCGGGAGCATTTCCGCATGGCCCTGATACCAGGCCGAGGCGGCGGCGAGTTGCCACAGCCGGGTGGCGAGTTGGGCGAAGACGATGAGCTCCAGCACGAGGAAGGTGAGCGGGACGGTGGCCGCCGGCAGGTGGGCCCAGATGACCAGCCCAACCCCCAAGGTGATCCATGCGACCACGGCGATGCGAAGGTACATCCAGAAGAGCCGCCCCAGGTCTTTTGAGGTAATGCGCCACGAGGTCCACAGATTGCGCCACATGCGGCGCTGGTTCTGCGCCACCGCGCGCACCTGGGCGACATCGAACCAAAGCCGCACGGCCAGCGCGAGCAGCAGGAAAACGATTAGCGCCGCGAGCGAAAGGAAGATGCCGACCTGGTCGGCAATGGCGCGGTCGCCGATGTGGTCGGCGAGCTTGCTCAGCATCGAATAGATGGTGCCGACGATCAGGAAGGGGACAATCGAGAGCAGCATGAGCCGCACGAAGGGCCAGAAGAATGCGCCGGAGGCGGCGAAGAAGTCGCCGGGGGCGAGGCGGCGGTCCTGGCGATAGGTTTCCAGAATGCCACCGGTAACGAACAGCATGAAGACGAAGAACACGAATGCGAAGGTGTAAGAGGCGGCGGTGAAGCTGAGGAGGTTCACGCTGGGCAGCCGCACCAGCTCAAAGAACATTCCCAAATCGAAGCCGTGGGTGAGCTTGGCTCCCGCCAGCGAGTGGGCCAGCGCGTGATGCAGATGCATCGCCGCCGGCGCGGCACCGAGAGCGCCGCACAGCAGGTTCACCACGAAGACCCACCACAGGACACTCTGCCTACGCCACAGGAGACTGTGGCCGGTGGAGACAAAACCTTTTTGATCGTCTGACATTGCTAACCTCTTTGATCTCGCCAGGGGGCCGTGGTGAACATCTGGCTTGTATGAAATCGGTCCCTCAGGGGCTAAAGCCCCGATAATACTGCGAGCTTTACGGCACGGCTAAAGCCGTGCCCTTTCAAAGCCTGCTTCATTTTATGAAGACAGCTTCTAGCTAATTGCTAACTGCTAATTGCTAATCGCTCCTACGCCAGCCAGCTCAGCATCTGGGCCAAAAATTGAGTCAAGAAGGTCCAGTAGGTTGCGATCTTTGTTGTCGCCCTGTTGTGCGGCTCAGTGGTGCGGCTGTTATTCAGGTAATTATTGTCCAGTGTCACCTGATAATCGGGATCGATCTCGACCGACTCGACCTTGGCTTTCTTGTGATAGACGTAGCGCACCCAGCGCTGTTTGCCGTCCCAGCGCTCGCGCGTAGTTTCACCGTTGTCGAACTTCACCACCGCTTCAACCGGGAAGATGAAGTCGCCCTTGCGATGCAGGATGACCTGAGTTTCGTACTCGGTCTGGCCCTTCTTCTCCTTGAGGTTCTCGTCGTACCACTTCACCGGCGTGGAATCGGCGCGCTGGACGTCGTAGTCCAGCATCTGGGTTCCGTAGACCGCCTGGTTCCAATACCAGCTCAGGTCCTGGCCGGCGACCTGGCTGACGGTGTTGATGAAGTCTTCTGTCGTGGGATGGGTGAAGCGGTATTTCAGGAAGTAGACGTGAAGCGCGTTGCGCAGGGTCTGCTCGCCGATAACGGACTCCAGGGTAAGCAACATGCTGGCGGTCTTGCCATAGCTGATGGCTCCGTAGCTGTCCATGCTCATGTCCCGATAGCTATGGCGTGCGAGAGGATCGAAACCGGGGGCGCTCAGATATTGCATGCGCTGCACATCGGGCTCGCCGAGCTGCGCACCTAGCAAGTTGATGGTACTGGCGTTCTTGCCATACATGTTGTCGAGCACCTTCGCTTCGGTGTAGCTGTTGATGCCTTCGTCGAGCCAGGCGCTCTCGAACTCATTGGTGGCGACCATGGCGTACCAATATTGGTGACCGAACTCGTGTTCGACGACGAGCTGAATGAGGTGAAGGCCGCTGGGGATGTACCAGCCGCTATCGCCGGTGATGAAGGTGGGATACTCCATGCCGCCGGCTTCCCCGGCCCCGTGCGGCGGATCGACCACGGTGATCTGGGCGTAAGGATAAGGCCCATACCACTGGTCGAAGCGCTTCATGGTGCCGCGGACGCAGTCGATGTAAGGCTGCCAGGCGCGCTGGTGACTCTGATAGCTGAGGAGGCGGATGCGCACCGGGCCGACGCTGCCGTTGAAGGTACTGGTGATGACCTTGAAGTTGGGATCGGCGGTCCAGGCGAAGTCGTGAACATCCTCGGCATGGAAGCCGACGGTCTTGGTGCCGTTGCCGTTGTCGTGGTCGGAAACCTGGACGCCGGTCGAGCCGATGACGTAATTCCTCGGCAGGGTGATCGTGACGTCATAGGTGCCGAAGTCGGCGAAGAACTCGGTGAGGGCGTGGAACTGATGGCAATTCCACTGGCCGTGCCACCAGACGCCGACCTTGGGGAACCACTGTCCGGCGAGCAGGAAGGTGCGCTTGTAGCCGGTGCGGGCGATTACCTCAGGGAAGGTCGCCTTGAACTTGATCTTGAAGACGACATCCTGTCCCGGCGGAACCGGGCGCGGCAGCTTGACCTGGAAGACGGTCTTGTCATCGGGATTGCCGTCGTCAGGCGAGATGAATTGCATCTGCTTGGTCAGATCGCCCATACCTACGACCTCGAACGAAGTGACGACGTTGGAGCCGTAGTCCTCGGGCTTCCAGTGCGCCAGGCTGCTGGTGCGGAAGTTGCCGTCGCGGTGCGCCTCGTGAATCCAGGTGGCGTTGGGCTGGAAGGCGTTGAGATAAAGATGGAAGGGAAAAGTATCGAGCGGCTGGCCGGTGAGATTGTGATAGGTCAGCGTCTCGGTGGCTTCGACCGTGTGCTTGGGCGGGTCGTAGTTGGCGTCGATCTGATAGGCGACAACGCGCTGCGAGAGCGGCCCGGTGACTTGGGGGGCGAAAGGACTTTGCGCGGCGGCAGCCGCGCACCCGAGCAGCAAAGCGATGGATAACCAGGATACGAAGCGATGGTTCACTCATACCTCCCGGGCGTTCCTGCCGCGAATACCAGGCCTGGATCATTCATGAAGGTCGCGCTCAGGATGACACATTCCTGCACTCCGCTGCGGCCAGAGTGTTCGCTGACAGCGCAGGAACCAGGAATTCCGACAGCAAGTGTACACTGGACCCCCGGGTCTGACTACGATGGCGGAGCTCAGTAAGTTCCATTTCTTCTATGGCAAGCTCTTCGATTTCTAGCTTCGAGTTCCTGCTACACTCACGGCAATGCGAGTTCTGGGCATTGATTGCGGCGGGGAATACACCGGCTACGGCGTGGTGGAGCAGGACGGCGAGGGAAGCCTGCGGCATCTGTGCAGCGGAGCGATTCGCCTCTCACAGCGCGAGCCGTTGGAGCTGCGGCTGAAGAAGATTTGCGAGGAGCTGACGCGAATCATCACTGCCTGGGCGCCGCAGCAAGTCGCTATTGAAGACGTGTTTTATGCGGTGAATGCGAAGTCGGCGCTGAAGCTGGGCCATGTGCGGGGCGTGGCCATGCTGGCTGCGGCGCAGGCCGGGCTGGAGGTCGTCGCCTATTCGCCGCTGTCGATCAAGTCAGCGGTGGTGGGTTATGGCAGGGCGGAGAAGCGGCAGGTGCAGATCATGGTGGCGCGCCTGCTGGATTTGCCCGCGCCGCCCCAGCCGACGGATGCGGCGGATGCGCTAGCCATCGCCATCTGCCATCTGCATACCGCCGGGACGCTGCGGCGGCAGCAGGCGGGCGCGCGCTGATAGAATGTGACACCAAGATGAAATGGTGGTTCCTCTGTCTGCTGTGCTTGCCGGCTTTGTGCGTAGTGGCGCAACAGCCTTCCTCGACAGCGGCCGCTGCAGATCCAGTCCAGACCTCGGTGCGTTTCAGTTTTGACTGGAGCCGAGGCTTTCCCTGGCAGAAGTATTCCATCACGGTGGAACCAGACGGCAAGGCCCGCTTCGATGGCGTGCCGCACGCCGATGACAGCGGCGACAGCTCGCCCTACCACCAGGACTTCACCATCTCCGAGGCCAACCGGCGGAAGATCTTCGAGCTGGCGCAGAAGCTGAATTACTTCCAGGGCAACTTTGATGCTCACCTGAAACACGTTGCCCAGACCGGCGAGAAGACGCTGCAGTACCAGTCGCCGCGCGTCCAGGGTTCGACCACGTATAACTTCTCGCAAAACCCGGACGTGCAGGAGCTTACCGGCTTGTTCGCGGGCATCGCTATGACCATCGATTATGCTCGCAAGCTGGCGTTCCAATATCGCTATGACAAGCTTGGGATTGATGAGCGATTGAAGGAACTGGAAGGGCTCGAGGCCAGCCACGAGGTGGAGGAGCTGGCGATCCTCGCCCCCATGCTGAGCAAGATCGCCGACGATCCCGACATGATGCACATCAGCCGGCAAAGCGCGCGCCGGCTGCTCAAGAGCATCCATCAGCCGGGGGTCGCGGCACAGAGCCCCGCCGGACGGTGAAGAAGCGTGGCAGGGCCGAGGTGAAGCGGGTTGAGGCAAGCCGGATTTCGACACACCTCTCGCAGCACAGTTTTTGCAAATTTTCCGAAACCTGCATCGAATTTGGTGTTTAATATCTTTAAGAGGGAGAAGGCCTCGACGTGGCTCGTCCAGCCATTCCTTGCCGATACCGTCTCCCAGGATCAGCAAAGCACGGGCCCAAGGAGTACTCCCATGAAAAGGCACCTGCTCTCTGCATTGTCTGCTGTTGGGGCTTTTGTTCTGGTTGCCGGCTGCGTCGGCGCCTTTGCCGATTCCCACATCCGGATCGTTCGCCTCAGCTCGGTAGAAGGACAAGTTCAGATAGACCGCGGCACCGGCGCGGGCTTGGAGCGCGCCGTCTTGAACACGCCCATCGTTGAAGGCACGCGCCTGGTCACGGGCAGCGACGGCCTGGCTGAGGTGGAGTTCGAAAACCAGAGCGCGCTGCGGCTGACCGGTGATTCCGAAGTCAAGTTTTCCCAGTTGCTGATGAATGACGCCGGCGACAAGATCAACCAGATACAGGTTGTCAAAGGGTTGGTCTATCTCGATGCTGCGTCTCACGGACACGATGTGTATCGCCTGCGGACCGGCGACAGCAGTTTTCTGATACATCGCGACAGCCAGATGCGTCTGAGCGCGACTCCCGAGAAGGTCCAAGTCGCCGTTTTTAAGGGCGATGTACAGCTCGAAAACCAGGCCCAGCCGGTAAGCATACGCAAGAACGAGACCCTGACCGTGGCGGCGAAAGACCCGCCGAATGCTCCTCCTGCCTACACCGTGGCAAAAGGCGTGGAGCAGGTGCGTTTTGATGGCTGGAACCACGAGCGCCAAGCTTACGGCAACGCCTACGCTGATAACGCGGGCTACGGCGGACCCAGCGGCGCCTTCGGCCTCGACGACCTGAATTACTACGGCAACTTTTCCTATGCCGGCGGCTACGGATATGTTTGGCAGCCTTACGGTATGTTCGGCCTCACCGGTTGGAACCCATACATGAATGGGGCCTGGATGTTTTATCCCGGCATGGGTTACTCGTGGGCGTCGGCTTATCCCTGGGGCTGGTTGCCCTATCACTACGGCTCTTGGGCGTTCATCAATGGGATGGGCTGGGCGTGGATGCCGGGCGGCGGCTACGGTGGCCAGTGGTACGCCAACAACTACCGGACCGTTCCCCGGGTAACGCGAGCGCCGGCAGGTTGGAGCGCGCCCCCGCCGCCCGCCGTTACAGCGGCCAACAACTTCATGCCGCGGACGGTGCTGGTGGGGAAGGCAGGCGCCGGTCCTGTGGCGATCGCGGGCGGACGGCCGGTGCCGAATTTCGCCAGTGTAGTTCCAGGGCGGGGCATGACGGTGTCACCGGCGCACGGATTTGCCAGGCCTAACGCCGTCGCGACGGCGGCCAATCACGGTGTGTTTGCGACCCCGCGGAGTGGCTTGTCTGGCGCTGGTCACGGTGCGCCGGCGCATGTGTTTGCTCCGCCGATGCGCGGCGGCGCGTTTGGTGGCTCGTCACTTGGCGGCATGTACGGCGGCAGGATGTCAGGGCGGCCGGGGGGCGTCGGGGGTATGTCGCAT
>VFSW01000411.1_pt1 | contig 62242 bp, 47 predicted proteins | sample 5358111 | NCBI WGS metagenome assembly VFSW01 (sample SAMN11554181, study PRJNA540505) | mine drainage metagenome | isolation source: sediment from site ElyBrook_90M | place: USA: Ely Copper Mine, Vershire, VT | collected 2017
ATCCCCAGCTTTGAAAGTTCCCGCATGCTCGTCCTCGAGGATGGCTCCATCTCCGGCACCATCGGCGGCGGCTGCGTCGAGGCAGACGTCTGGGCCGCCGCCAAGGAAGTCATCCGCGAGGAGCGCCCGCGCAAGCTCGTCTTCCAGCTCAATGGCGAGGCGGGCCAGGATTCCGGCTTGATCTGCGGCGGCCAGCTCGAGATCTTTGTCGAACCCATTCTCCCCCAGCCCATGCTCTGTCTTTTTGGCTGCGGCCATGTGGGCCTCGCCGCCGCGCGCGTGGCTCACCAGGCGGGCTTCGCCGTCAGCGTGGCCGACGATCGCGCGAGCTTCGCCAATGCCGCGCGCTTCCCCATGGCCGCCGAAATTTTCACCACCTATGAGGACGCCTACGCCAAAATTCGCCCCGGCCCCAGCTCCTATCTCCTCATCGTCACCCGCGGCCACAAGGACGATATGAACGTGCTCGAATGGGCCCTCCCCACTCCCGCGCGCTACATCGGAATGATCGGCAGCCGCCGCAAAGTCATCTCCATCTTCAGCGCCCTCGAGAAGCGGGGCATCTCGCCCGGCCTCTTCGCTCGCGTCCACGCCCCTGTCGGAATTGAAATCGGGGCGCTCACGCCGGAGGAGATTGCCGTCAGCATCGTGGCGGAGATGATTGCCGTGCGCCGCCACGCTCTCGGCGCGCCCCACATGGCGCAGGGCCTGCCCGCGGCTGTTGCGGAGCGCGCCTGAGCGGCTCGGCCCTCATGCCGCTCCCATTTCCTTCCGCGCGGAGCCTCCTCTGCTCGCGGTAGCGATTCTCGCCGCTGGTGAATCCCGCCGCATGGGCGTGCCAAAGGCGCTCTCGCCCCTTGACGGCGTCACCTTCCTCGAGCATCTCCTTGACGTCACCCGCCATCCGCGCCTCGCCTGCCGGCGCGTGGTCCTCGGCGCGCACGCCGCGGAGATTGCCGGCCGCGTAGCCATCCCCGCTGCGGAGCTTGTCTTGAATCAGCATTGGCAGCTTGGCCCGCTTTCCTCGCTTCACGCGGCTCTGCGCACACTTCCCGCCGGCGCCGAGGGGCTTCTGGTCGCTCCCGTGGATCACCCCATGATTTCCTCGGCGCTCATCGCCGCGCTCATCGCCGCTTTCGACGCTTCCCCTAAATGGATTGTGGTTCCCACCTTCGCGGGCCGCCGGGGTCACCCTGTGATTTTTCGCGCCGCGCTCTTCGCGGAGCTGCTGGCCGCTCCGCTCGAGATCGGTGCGCGCGCCGTCGTCCGCGCGCATCCCGATCAGGTTGAGGAGGCGCCCACTACGGAAGAGGGTGTGGTGCTGAACCTGAATGATCCGCTGGCGCTCGAGCGCGCCCGCCGCGGACTTCTCTGATTCCAGCAGACCTCGCGCCCGCGCCGGTCCGTGCTTCAGCCGCTCTGCTTCAGCACGGCGGCAAGCCCGTCGCAGGCCAGCTGCGCGCCGTGATAGCTCGCGGGAGGCAGCCCGCCCAGCGCGCTGGAGATTTGCGTGGCCGTCACGCCCGCCGCTTGCTCCCGGGTGAGGCCGAGAATTAATTCCGTCAATAGGGAGCTCGCCGCCACCGCCGTCACGCACCCTTGCGCCTGGAAACGCGCCTCCGCAATTCGCCCATCCTCCAGGCGCACCGCCAGCCGCAGCACGTCTCCGCAGACGGGATTGGAGACTTCGGCCACCGCCGTGGCGCCCAGCAGCTCCCCCGCGTTCCGGGGATTGGCAAAATGGTCGAGCACCTGTTTCGAGAACATGCTCGCAGTATAGTTCATCAGGCGGGCTTTCCCTCTCCGCGACGGTAGCTCGCGGGAGTGAGGCTAGGGCAGCAGGCCGTAGACATCCAGCGCCGTCTGCGTGCCGAAATACACCTTCCCGTTCGCGATCGTGGGAACGGTAAACTTGACGGCATTCTCCGCCGTATCCCGCGTGCCCGCCAGTGAGCTATTGTAGAGTTCGTTTGCCACATTCGTGGCGTCGTAGGCGTGCAGCACGGCGGGCGAGGGGTTGGCTCCATTCGCGCCAAACCCGCCATTATTCAGTATCCAGAAGATGGCGGCCGGCGAAACGCTTGACGCCGAAGAAACCGTCCCCATGGAACCCGGGAATTGATATTTGGAGGCTGAAATCGAGGTCCAGCTCGTCGAGAGCAGTCCATTCGACAATTGGAATGCCTTCAGGTAATCCGAGACACCCGCAACATAGATGTTGTAGTTCCAGTAGGCAAGTGTGCCGTAGGATTTTACCAGGGGACCATTCAGCTCCTGCACCACCTGATCCGCTGTGGAATTGTATTGCCCCAGATTGTCCCGATTGAGCAGATACAGCGTGCCACCCTTTCCGATCATTACGGCCAGGTGCGGGAAGGCGCCCGGCTGGTCGGGCAGCAGCATGGGCGTTCCCGAGCCGAGGTCGAGGTTATTGGCGTCGAGATCGGCCTGATTGTAGGGAGTGAAATAATCCACTTCGCTGAGTGTATTGCCGATGATCGCAAGCTTCAGCACGCTATCGCCATAATCGCCCAGCCCCGTATCCGCATCGAACGTTCCGTTGCCTGTTGCAAGGTAAAGATTATTCGAGGAATCCATGGTGAACCCGCCGCCTGCCATCCACACGCCGCCGCCGGAGCCGTTCGCGGTGGTGTTATAGACCACCAGTTGCGAAAGTGTGAACTCGTTATAGGCGAATACCCAGCCGTAGTAGGGCTGGGAATCGCAATTCGAGCCAAACCCGAAATAGAGGATGCCATTTACCAGCCGCAGTGCCGTCCGGGATTTCTGCTGCTGGCCGTTGAAAACGACCGAACCACCGCCGGAGTTTGTAATCGTCGCTGCAATCACCGTGGGACTTCCGGGCTGCTCGAGTCCTGTGGTCAGGCTGATGGCGTGGAGCCGCCACACATAGGAGGCAGAAAGATTTGACGGACCTTCTAGTGTGCCAGCCACAAGGAAGAGGGTGTTGTTCGCCAAATCAATGGCCGGCGTGCCGGAAATGCCAATCTGCGGCACAATCTCCATGCAGTTCCCCGCGGATACATCCGAACTGGGAATCGGTGTGGCTCCGGAAATGAGGAAACTTGTCTGCCAAAGGATCTGGCAGGCGGAGCTATCGGCGTCGAAGGCGTAAACCGTGTCATTTTCTGTGGCCACGAAAATAACGTTGTGCGTGGCGCCATTGATGTTGAAGTTCGCCACGTAGAGCGGCTGGGTGTAGAGAAATCCGTCTACGGGGCAGGAGAAGAGTTTGCCAAAGGTATTGGTATTGACGGTGGCGGAGGTGAGGGCGATTTCATCCAGATTCTGGGCGGTACCCGTCAGATCGTTGCGGTAGGTGGTCATGCCGGCGTAATCGGATACGTATACCGTCGCGGTCGCACTGGCGGTGGGATCAGCCACGCTGGTTGCCGTCACCATGTGCGTTCCGGAGAGCGAAGGAGGCGTGTAGAGACCTGCCGTGGTCACCAGCCCAGTGACGGAGTTTCCGCCAACCACGCCGTCCACCGACCACGTGACCGCGGTATTCCCTGTGTTTTGCACCGTCGCCGTGAATTGCTGCGGTTGCGTGAGCGTCAGCCCGGCCTGACGGGGGCTGATGGTGACGGTGACAATGCCGTTGGAGGTCACGGTAAGTTCCGTGGATCCGCTGATACCCGTCACTGGGTCTGTTGCCTGGATAGCTGTCATCCCTACGCTGGCTGACGTGGCAAGGCCATTGGAGCCGGGGGCATTGCTGATGGTGGCTATGGCAGTGTTCGTGGCGCTCCATGTGGCCGTGGTGGTCAAATCCTGCGTGGAATTATCCGTGTAGGTGCCGGTGGCTGTGAACTGCTGCGTGCCATTGAGCATAATGGAAGGATTGGCAGGTGTCACGGCGATGGAAACCAGTGTGGCCGCGGTGACAGTGAGTGATGTGCTACCCGTTACGGTTCCCGAAAGCGCGGAAACGACCGCGGTTCCAGCCTCCACAGTTGTTGCCAAACCGCCCGGCGCGATGCTCGCTACAGCGGCATTCGACGACGTCCAGGTGGCGCTCGCGGTCAGGTTCTGCGTGGAATTATCGGTGTAGGTCCCCGTGGCCGTAAACTGCTGAGTCAACCCCTTGGCAATCGAGGGCGAAACGGGCGTGACAGCGATGGCGACCAGGTCTGGGGGAGTGACGGTAAGCGCGGCGCTGCCAGTAATCGTTCCGGAAGAGGCTGCGATCGTGGCGCCGCCCACTCCCACGGCCGTCGCCAGCCCGCCCGGAGGAATGGTTGCCACGGCAATATTGGAGGATGTCCAGACCGCAGCCGCCGTCAGATTCTGCGTCGAGCCGTCGGTATAGCTTCCCGTGGCGGCGAATTGCTGGGTAAGGCCCTTGGGCAGGGCCGTCGTCCCGGGGGTTACCGCAATCGAAAGCAGAGCTGCCGGGGTGACCGCAAGCGAAGAGGAGCTTGAAATGCCCGAAAGGGCCGCTTGGATGGATGCGGTGCCTTGCGTCAACGCCGAGGCCAGACCGGATGGCGCAATGCTTGCGACGGCAGGATTTGAGGATGTCCAGGTGACACTGGAAGTGAGTGATTGCGTGGTGCCATCCGAATACGTTCCGGTGGCCGTGAATTGCTGGGAGAGGCCCTTCGCGATGGATGCGGTCCCGGGCGCAACGGCAATGGAGAGCAGCGCCGCGGGATTGACGGTGAGCGAAGCCATTGCGGAAATTGACCCTTGCGCGGCGGAAATCGAGGCCGCCCCTTGCGCCAAGCCGGTAGCCAATCCCGAGGAATTGACGGAAGCGGCGCCGGCATTTGAGGTGGCCCAGGTAACCGAGCTTGTCAGATTCTGTGTAGAACCGTCCGTGTAGGAGCCGGTGGCCGTGAACTGCTGTGTGAGTCCCTTCGCAATGGTCGCGGTTCCCGGCGTGACGGCGAGGGAGACAAGAGCAGCCGGATTGACAGTGATGGACGAGCTCGCGGAGATGCCCGATTGTGTAGCGGTGACGCTGGTGCTGCCGGCTGAAAGTGCGGTAACCACCCCTGTAATCGCGACGGCCGCAATTCCCGTGTTTGCCGACGACCACGCGACCGAAGTGGTAATGGCTTGCGATGTCCCATCGGTGTAAGTTCCGGTTGCCGTGAATTGCTGCGATTGCCCCTTCGCCATGGAAATTGCGCTTGGCACCACGGCGATACTCACCAGAGCGGGCGGCCCAACGGTAAGACTTGCCGCGCCAGAGAATGTCTGGCTGGTAGCGGAGACCATCGTCGTTCCTGCCGCCAGTCCGGTGGCCAGTCCTGCCGCAGTGATGGTTGCCACCGTGGGATTGGCCGCAGACCAGAGAACGCGCGAGGTCAAATCCTCGGTGGTGCCATCGGAGAATCGGCCGGTGGCCGTAAACTGCTGTGTGGTTCCTTTGGCAATCGAGGGGCCGGCGGGGCTGACCGTCACACCCACCAAATGCGCCTCAGGGGGCGTGCCGCCGCCCGTGCCGCCACAGCCGGCCAGGAACACAGGAAACAGGGCGAGGAACAGGAAAATCCTTCCGCGGGGAACTCTGTGGCTGAGGGCTGTGGCGGCGATGGCAGGATACCTCCCGATGCCTTACGACAAATGATAGCAAACAGGCTATTGGCCTCCTATACCCGGAGGTACCTTTTTGGTCTCAACTTCCGTCCCGGTACGTCACGCGCCCTTTTCGGCGCTGAGTGTCGTTTATGGATAAAATGGAAGGGGAAAATCCTGAATGGCGAAGGGAAAGAATCGCAAGCTGCGCATCGTCTCGCTGGCGCCGAATGCCACATCCATACTGCTTGCCCTGGGTGCGGGAAAGGATGTGGTGGGAGTGAGCCGCTGGTGCGCCGACGTGTGCGAAGTGGGGCGTCGCCCGCGGCTGGGCGATTGCTGGTCTCTCGATGCGAAGCAGGTGGCCGCGCTCAGGCCGAGCCTGGTGATTGGTTCTGTGCCGTTTAAGGCGGAGGCGGTGGCGCAGCTGCTTGCGCATCCGATGACATTTCTGGCCCTCAATCCGCGAACGCTCGCGGACATTTATGCGGATATTCGCCTGCTTGGAGCCCTTACACATCGCGAAGCCGCGGCAAACAAGCTGGTGGCCGGCATGAGCGCGAGCTTCAGGGAGATTGGCCGTCGCGCAGGTAAACGCGGCTCGCGCAAAAAGAGGATTCGTGTGTACGCCGAAGCATGGCCCAGCCCGAGAATCAGTTCCCCACCCTGGGTGGCGGAGCTGATCCACATTGCCGGAGGGAAAATGATTGTCCCCCCCGGTGCTCGTGTGTCCGACGACCAGGTGCGGAAAGCGACGCCGGAGGTTATCATCCTGGCGTGGACGGCCACCGGCAGAGGAGCGAAACCGGAGCGTATGTTAGGTGATGTCGCCTGGCAAGACGTGCCCGCGGTTCGACAGAAGCGCGTCGTGGTGATCTCCGATGAGCTACTGAATACGCCAGGACCGCCCCTGATTCGCGGCCTGAAGGAATTGTTTCGCGCCATTCATCCGGAAGTGGCCGGATGAAGCAACGCAGCGAGGCGGCACCGGTCGAAGTGGTGGCCGCCATCATCCAGAAGCAAGAGCAATTCCTGATCTGCCAGAGGAAAGCGGGGGGAACCTTCGCACTGAAATGGGAGTTTCCCGGGGGAAAAGTGCAGGAAGGAGAAACTTTGGAAGAGGCGCTGTCCCGCGAGATCAATGAGGAACTTGGAGTGGAGGCCGAGATCGCTGGAGAGGTATGGAGGACGCGTCACAAGTATCCAGAGATGAGCCGCGAGCTGATTTTGATTTTCTTCGCCGCGGAACTTGGCGCGCAGGAGCCCAAAAATCTGGCCTTTGAACAGTTTTTATGGGCTCCCCCGAGCCGCTTGCCTGAATTCGATTTCCTTCCCGCCGACCGTGAACTGATTAAGTTTTTGGCCGAGTCCGGGCTTGCAAATCCGCCGCACGGAGGCTCGGCGGGGAAACTTTCTCATTTTAGGAAGAAACCCCATCGGTGATTTTGTAATCCTAGTAGAAGCAGCTCAAATCCGGAGGAAACGCGGCGTGGCGAATGATGGTATAGTGGGAAGTGAATCTATACTCGACCGGAAACGCCTCGAACGTTATCCAGTGAACAAGGAGTACCAGATGGCAGAGAAGGGGAACCGGGCAGTGATGGAGCCCGAGACGGAGGGGGAGACGTATTCGCCCGCGCTGTTGCTGGATTTGTATCGCATGCTTCGCAAATGCCGCCTGTGCGATGAGAAGGCGAGAATCCTGTTTCGCCAGAGCAAGTTTGCAGGAAACTTTTATTCCGGAGTGGGGCAGGAGGCCACGGAAGTGGGCACCGCCTTCTCGCTTCGGAAGGACGATTGGATTGCGCCCTCGCACCGGGATTGGACCGCCAACATTATCAAGGGCGCTCCATTAAAATTTTGTTTCGCGCAGCTTTTCGCGAAAGTCACCAGCCCCGATCGCGGCCGCTCCTCGCCCGCCCATATGGGCTATCCCGAATTGCATGTAATCACGCCCGCGAGCAGCATTGCCGGACAATTGAACGTGGGCACGGGAGTGGCGCTGGGGATCAAGAAACTGAAGCAGGACGGGGTGGTGGTCTCCTATTGCGGCGATGGCGCCACCAGTTTCGGCGGATTTCATGAAGCCCTGAATTTTGCGGGGGTGCACAAACTCCCGATCCTCTACGTGGTGCAGAATAATCTGTGGGCGGAATCCGTGCCGCTTAAATTGCAAACCGCGCTGACCGATCTTTCCGACCGCGCAAAAGCCTATGGCTTCCCCGGCATTTCCCTGGACGGAAACGACATTCTGGCCGTCTACGAGGCTGCCAACGCCGCCATTGAACGGGCGCGAAGCGGCCAAGGCCCCACTCTGCTGGAATGCAAGACCTACCGTTGGTACGGGCATTCCGAAATTGATCCGGCGAAGTACCGCATCAAGGAAGAAGTGGAAGCATGGAAGAAGCGCGACCCCGTGGCGGCCTTCGAGCGTGCCCTGCGGGAGAAAGACCTGCTCGACGATGAGTCCGTCGCCCAGATAACCAGTGAAATCAACGCGGAGATTGACGAAGCTGTCGAGTTCGCGGAACAAAGTCCCTACGCAGACGCCAGCGAGCTGGCCGAACACGTCTGGGCATAGACAAAGGGCGGAGCCAAACGATGCCGAGGATGCTGAATTATATTGATGCCATCACGGAAGCTTTGGGACAGGAAATGTCCCGAGACGAGCGCGTGTTCCTGCTCGGCGAGGATATTGCCGTCTCCGGCGGGGTATTCAAGGCCACCGCGGGGCTTTGGGAGAAGTTCGGTGATGAGCGGGTGATGGATTCGCCGCTTTCCGAGGGGATAATCATCGGAGCGTCGGTGGGCGCATCCATGATGGGCCTTCGTCCCGTCCCTGAGATCCAATTCGCCGACTTCATAACGCCAGCGATGGAGCAGATTATTCAGCAGGTGGCCAAGCTCCGCTATCGCAGCGCTGGTGGATTTTCCTGTCCCATCACCGTGCGCATCTGCTGCGGCGCAGGAGGCTCCAGCGGCCTCTACCACAGCCAGGAAAACGCTTCCTGGTTCGTGCACGAGCCGGGCCTCAAGGTTGTAATGCCCTCGACCGCCTACGACGCAAAGGGCCTGCTGCTGGCGGCGATTCGCGATCCCGATCCCGTCCTTTATTTCGAACACAAGAAACTTTACCGCACGATCAAAGAGGATGTGCCCGAGGGGGATTACACCGTCCCCATCGGGAAAGCGGCCATCCGGCGCGCGGGCACGGATATGACCGTGCTCACCTACGGCCTGATGGTTCACGCGGTGCTTGAGGCTGCGCAGCAGATGGCTTCCGAGGGCGTGGAAATCGAAGTGGTGGACATGCGAACCCTTGCGCCGCTGGACAAGGAAACGATTCTCGAATCCGCACGCAAGACCAGCAAGTGCATGATCGTCCACGAAGATAAGCGCACCATGGGCATTGGCGCGGAACTGGCGGCGATTGTTGCCGAAGAGGCATTCGACGACTTGGATGGCCCGGTCATTCGCCTCACGGGCCCGGATGTGCCCGCCATTCCCTTCAGCCCGCCGCTCGAGAAAGCCTGGATGCTAAACAAGGACAAGATCCTCACCGGGATGCGCCAACTGGCGGCCTACTGATTCGGCGAATCTGAGCCACTTGAGCCGGAAGGCCGCACTGCTTGCGCTGCCATTTCCTTGGTGCTGGGGCGGGATTCCCCTTTCCGCCAGGCTGGAAATGCCCTCGGAGCGGGCCGCAAATCCACCATGCGGTTCCCGATCCGTGGCGGCGCGGTGAATCGCACACCTTCTTGAGCCCCTCCCCCGAACTGGATGGCGCCTTCGCCACCCCTCTCGCATATCGCAGGAAGAGTAGAAAACTTTAACCCGGCAAGCACGTCCTTACTCTTCAGCCGTTCCGCGCCTGCTGCGCTGCCGGCGTGCTACCGGATGGGAATTCCTGGAAACATCTGGCTGGGGGCGACGCTAGGCTAAATCCGGCGGCGACGATACATTCTTTCTGGCACAGAGAGACCTTAGAAGGGGGACAAATCGGATGGATGGGATTTCAACAAGGGCCGCCCGCGCGGGAAGGTATCTGCGCAAGCATATGCAGCGGCTGGGGATTTTCTGCGGAATTTTGCTTGTGCTATTGGCGGCCAGCCTGGCCACGCCGGGTGTGCAGGGCGGGAATGATCGTCCACTGATTCTACGCAGCCCCACCCTGAGCAAATCCGAAATAGCATTCCAGTATGCCGGCGACATTTGGGTGGTTGCGCGTGAGGGCGGCAACGCACGGCGGCTTACGGCGGGAGGCGAGGAAAGCGGCCCGATCTTTTCTCCCGATGGGACGCAGATTGTTTTTGAAGGGCACTATAATGGCAACCCCGATCTGTATACGGTGGCGGAGGCCGGGGGAGAACCCAAGCGGCTCACCTATCACCCCGGCCAGGACTATCCGGTTGCATGGACGCCGGACGGAAAAAGAATCCTCTTTGGTTCCAACCGTGCCAGCGCGACGGATCCCACAAAATTGTTCACCATTTCGGCCACGGGAGATTTCCCTCAGGAGGTGCCGCTCTCGATGGCGTTTGAGGGCTCCTATTCGCCCGACGCGACAAAGCTCGCCTACGTCCCCAACTTTCAATGGCAGGACGCGTGGAAGCGCTATCGCGGCGGCCAGACGAAGCCCATCTGGATCGTACGGCTATCCGATTCGGAGATTGTGGATCGCATTCCCCGGAATAATTCCAACGACTTTAATCCGATGTGGGTGGGAAATCGAATCTATTTTCTTTCGGATCGCAACGGACCCGTGAGCCTGTTCGCCTATGACCAGGGCTCGAAGCAGGTAACCGAAGTTCTCCCCAGCGACGGGCTAGACTTCAAATCCGCAGGAGCGGGGCCAGGCGGCATCGTGGTGGAACAATTCGGCAAGCTGCTGCTGTATGACCTTGCATCGGGCAAGGCGCATCCCGTCGTTGTGCGAATCGCAGGCGATCTTCCCGAGGTCCGCGCGCACTTCGAGAAACTGAAACCATCGCAGATTCGCAATGCGGATATTTCTCCTTCAGGAGTCCGGGCTGTATTCGAAGCACGAGGTGAAATCCTGACCGTGCCCGCGAAGAAGGGCGACCCGAGGAACATCACGAACACGGTGGCTGTTGCGGAGCGCGACCCGGCCTGGTCTCCCGATGGCAAATCGATCGCCTATTTTTCCGATGAGTCGGGCGAATATGCATTGCACATCAGCAGCCAGAGCGGCATGGGCGAAGTACGGAAGATTCCTCTGGGCAACCCTCCTTCCTTTTTCTATAGCCCCACCTGGTCGCCGGATTCGACCAAGATTGCCTATTCCGATAAGCGGCTGAATCTCTGGTACGTGGACCTGGCCAGCCCCACGCCCGTGAAAGTGGATACGGATCTATTCGACACCCCACTGCATGAGTTCGATACACAATGGTCACCGGACGGGAAGTGGCTGGCCTACACCAAGCAGCTCACCAACCACATGCGGGCAGCCTTCGTTTATTCCCTCGGGACGAAAACAGTCACTCAGGTGAGCGACGGGATGAGCGATGTGCTCTATCCCGTATGGGATCGAAGCGGGAAATACCTGTTTTTCACGGCCAGCACCAACATGGCGCTCACCACAGGCTGGCTCGATATGACCAGCGAAGCGCATCCCGTCACCCGCAGTGTGTACGTTGCGGTGCTGGCGAAGGATCTTCCCTCCCCGCTGGCTCCAGAAAGTGATGAGGAGAAATCCCCCAAGGAAAAGAAAGACGAGCCAATGGCTTCCTCCTCCTCCTCGAACCCCGATGAAGGCTCGGCTAAGGGGAAGGAAGATCAGAAGAAGGAGAGCGAGGAAAAGGATAAGGAGAAGGACGAGAAGAAGGAAAAAGCTCCTGTGAAGGTCACGATTGACTTTGAGAATCTTGGCCAGCGAATCCTGGCGCTGCCTCTGCCAGAGAAAAATTACGTCGGCCTTTCCGCGGGGAAGGAAGGAGTGCTCTTCCTGTCTGTGGCGCCCACAGTGGCCGAAAGCGGGCCGGGAGGGTTCCATGTGGAGCGCTTTGACCTCAAATCCCGCAAGACCGAACCATTCCTGGAGGGCGCCGCACAGTCTTTTACGATTTCCCACGATGGCGAAAAAATATTATACAACCAGGGCGATGATTGGTTCATCGTGGCCAGCGAGAAAGCGCCCAAAGAGGGCGAAGGCAAACTGAAGATGGATGGCCTGGAAGTGAAAGTGGACCCAGTGGCCGAATGGGCCCAGATGTATCACGAGGTTTGGCGGATCGAGCGGGACTTTTTCTATGACCCGCATTTTCACGGCCTGAATCTCGAGCAGGCGGAGAATTTCTACCGCCCCTACCTCCAGGGCGTTCGCAGCCGGGGAGACCTGAACTACCTCTTCACTGAAATGCTGGGGAACCTTACAGTGGGCCACATGTTCATTCGTGGCGGAGACATGCCCGAACCTCCCAAGGTGACCGGAGGGCTGCTGGGAGCCGACTATGCGGTGGAAAACGGCCGCTACCGCTTCGCCCGGGTTTACAGTGGCGAAAACTGGAACCCCAAATTGATGGCGCCACTGACACAGCCGGGCGTAAACGTGAAGGCTGGGGAATACCTGCTGGCCGTAAATGGGCGGGAACTTCATGCCACGGACAAGATTTACAGCTATTTTGAAGAGACAGCAGGCAAGCAGGTGCAATTGAAGGTCGGCCCCAATGCGGATGGCTCAGGGTCGCGCGAGGTCACCGTGATTCCCATCGCCAATGAGTTTGCGCTGCGCAATCGCGACTGGGTGGAAAACAATCGCCGGAAAGTGGATCAGCTCAGCGGCGGCAAGTTGGCCTACGTCTACCTGCCGGACACAGCAACGGGCGGCTTCACTTACTTCAACCGCTACTTCTTCTCGCAAGTGGGCAAGGAAGGAGCGGTGATTGACGAACGATTCAATCATGGCGGCCAGATTGCGGATTATGTTGTGGATTCGCTCCGGCGCCCGATCCTGAGCTGGGTGGCCACCCGCGAAGGCATGCCCTTCTCGAGTCCGCAAGAGGCCATTTACGGTCCCAAAGTGATGATCATCAATCAATTCTCCGGCTCCGGCGGTGATGCCCTGCCGTGGTATTTCCGCAAGCTCAATATTGGTCCGCTGGTGGGAATGCGCACTTGGGGCGGGCTGGTAGGCATCGGTGGCTATCCTGAGCTCATGGACGGAGGCATGATTACCGCTCCGCGCTGGGCCATCTTCGGCACCAGTGGCGAATGGGAAGTGGAAAACCACGGCGTGGCGCCCGACGATGAAGTGGAAATGGACCCGAAGCTTGTCCGGGAAGGGCATGACCCTCAGCTGGAGAAAGCCGTAGCGGTGGCTCTCGAGCTGTTGAGGAAGAATCCTCCTCCCGCCGCCAAGCTGCCAGCTTATCCTGACTATCACCAGCATTTCACATCCGCTCCGTAGCGGCCACGAAGGCGGCAGGGATGGCACGCACGATGAAAAGGGGTGGCGCGGGCAAGCAGGCTCCACGCCAGAGGCGCTGGCGATGACTCTGTTGGAGCGCCTCAAATGGCTCGGCAAAGTCATCCTCCTGGTCTATCTGCTGGCTTCCGTGGCCTTCCTCAGCGCCGTCACGGCTATGCGCTTCGCCATCGAGGGCCGCGAGGTGGTGATCCCAGATCTCACCGGCAAACGGCTGCTCGATGCTGAATCCATGCTTTCACGGGAAGGGGTGGGCATGCGAATTGAAGATCGCGTGTTCAGCCCACAGCCGGTGGATGCCGTGGTCCGCCAAAGCCCCCAGCCGGGCGTGCACGTGAAGACCGGACAGCGAGTCCACGTGGTGCTCAGCCTGGGCCAACAGCGGGTGACCATCCCCGCTGTCGAAAATGATTCTTCGCGTGCGGCGCGCATCGAACTGCTTCGCTCGGGGCTGCAGCTAGGTGAAGTGACCAGCACGCACCTCTCCGACTTCCCGGTGGACACCGTGATCGCTCAGAATCCCGCCCCCGGCAGCACGCGGGCCTCCAGCCCCCACGTGGACGTCCTGGTCTCCCTCGGGCCAAAGGATCAGGCATGGGTGATGCCGAATTACGTTGGGCTGCCATTGGGCGAAGCGGAGCGCCGGATAACAGAAGCAGGGCTTCGCTTGGACACAACCACATCCTCGGCGCCTGCACCGGCCGTTGCCGCACCGGCCGGCGCCGCAGCGGGTTCGCCACCGGCAGCCGGCGTGGCCGCTCCGCCGGCGGCCACGAGGGCTCCCTTGCCTCCGGTGGCGGAAAGCGCTGTGGTCGCCCAGGAACCGCCCGCGGGCTCGCGGATTGCCGCCGATGGCGCCATCCGGCTGGTGGTCTCCCCATAGGGCTGGGCGATTGGCTGTGTGCTAGAATCTGGGGTCAGGATGAACCGGCGCAGCATCGAAATCGCCCCCTCCCTTTTAGCCGCAAATTTCGCCTCTCTTGGCGATGAGATTCGCTCCGTGGAGAGCGGGGGCGCGGAAGTAATCCACCTGGATGTTATGGACGGGCATTTCGTCCCGAACCTCACCATTGGAGTGCCTGTGGTTGCGTCGCTACGCAAAGCCACACTGCTGGCCCTCGACGTCCATCTCATGATTCAAGCGCCGGAGAGGTATGTGGCGGCATTTGCCCAGGCCGGGGCAAACCGTATTCTGATCCACCAGGAAGCCACGCCGCATCTGGATCGCGCGCTGGCGATGATTCGCGAGGCGGGGGCGGAAGCCGGCGCGGCGATCAATCCCGCCACGCCTGTCGCCATGCTGCGGGAGGTGCTCGATCGTGTGGATACCGTGCTGGTAATGAGCGTGAATCCCGGCTTCGGCGGCCAGAAATTTATTGCCCGCAGTGTGGATAAAATATCCGAACTCTGCGAGCTCCGGGCGCGGTACAATTATAGCTATCGTATCGAGGTGGATGGAGGAGTCGGCACGGAGAATGTCGCGCGGCTTGTTGCCGCTGGCGCCGATACTCTGGTAGCAGGCACCTCGGTGTTTGGCGCGGGGGATCCCGTGGCAGCCGTAATGCGATTGAAGCAAATTGCCCTGGAGGCAATCTCGTACAAGGTCTGATGAGCTACCCGCATACCAAACGCGCTGCACTTCTGCTGGCTACACTGAGTCTCACGATGCTGGGAAGCGGATGCCTAATCCCCAAGGCGAAGAAGAAGGCTGCCCCCGCCACAGACGCCAGCGCGGAGCCGGACAAGATTCTGTATGACCGCGCCGCGGACGATATGAAGCACAGCCGGTACACCGAGGCCCGGCTCAACTTTCAAACGCTGATCAACACCTATCCCGATAGCGAATATCTGGCGAAAGCCAAACTGGCAATCGCCGATTCCTATTACAAGGAGGGCGGGACGGAAGGCTTGACGCAATCGGTGGCCGAGTACAAGGACTTCATTACCTTTTTCCCGTTTCTCGATGAAGCGCCCTATGCCCAGATGCAAGTGGCCATGGCGCACTATCGCATGCTGGAGAAGCCTGACCGGGACCCCACTGAAGCACGCAGCGCCGAAGAGGAGTTTCAGGCTTTCCTCCTGAAATATCCCAATAGCCCACTGGTGCCCCAGGCACAGCAACACTTGCGCGAAGTGCAGGAGGAGATCGCGGAGGCCGATTTTCGAGTGGCCCGCTTCTATTATTTAAGGCGCACCTATCGTGCTTCGGCGGCACGCCTGATTGATCTTTCCGAGCGCTATCCTCTCTATAGCAAGAGCGATCAGGCGCTCTTCATGCTGGGAGACATTTACGATAAGGCGGAGAAGAAGGATATTGCCAACCGCTTTTACGCCAAGCTTGTACGTGATTATCCGCTTTCGCCGCTGGCCGGAGAGGCCAAGGCAAAGCTGGTGGCCGCCGGTGTCCCCGTGCCGCAGCCTGATCCTGGAGCGATGGCGCGCATGCGTGAGCAGCAGCAGAAACCGCGCCGCCGCACCTCCACTCTTTTCGCGCACGCCACCAGCATCCTCCACAACGGACCGGATCTTTCTGCTGCCGCGCATAGCGGTCAGCCAAACCTCACCCCGGAAGGCGATGAAGTTTCCGCCACCGACGTGCTCCACCCCGGAACACAGGATCCCGGCGCAATTGCGGCCGGCAGTTCCAACGCCTCCATTGGCGCGGGCGCCAGCGGCGTTTCGGTGGAGACGGTTCCAGGCAGCGCTCCCGGCACAGGCGTGCCTGTGGGCGAAGCGACGGCCCCTCCCAATGATTCGGGCGTCCCCACAGCTACCACAGGAGGGAATGAGAGTTCCCTGCCCCCGGCTCCGGCAAATGCCACCGATGCGCCCGCGGCCGATGCTGCCGGAACAACCCAGGGCTCTACCGCTCCTCCCAGCTCACCAGGTTCCGCGAGCTCCCCGGCCACCGCCGCAAGCTCCGCAGCGCAGCCCACGCCGGCCGATAAGCTCGACCCAAAAACTGAATCCTCCAGCAAGCGCAAGAAGGGCTGGCATAAACTCGTCCCCTGGTAGTCCACGCGGCGCCAAATCCACACCCGTTTGACGGAACCGCGCCCGGCCCCGTATAGTCGTAGGATTCAAAGCGAAAATAGAATTTCGATTGTAGGAAATTCCCCGCGCTGGAGGTCAGCAGCCTGCTATGGCGAATGAAATTCCAAAGGGCTACGAACCGCAGGAAATCGAAGAGCGCTGGGCCCGTACGTGGTTCGAGGAAGGCCTCTATCGCGCCGGCGGCCCTGCGGACAACCCTACATTCTCCATCGTTCTTCCTCCGCCAAACGTGACCGGCTCGCTCCATATCGGCCATATGCTGAACCACACGGAAATCGACATCCTCGCCCGCTGGCGGCGGATGCGTGGCTATAACACCCTCTTTCTGCCGGGAATGGACCACGCCGGAATCGGCACGCAAGTGGTGGTGGAGCGCGAGATGGCGAAGGAGAATCTGACACGCCAGCAGGTGGGCAGGGAGGAATTCGAACGGCGCATCTGGCAATGGAAAGAACAAAGCGGCGGAGCCATCAAGCAGCAGATGATCCGGCTGGGGGAGAGCTGCGATTGGTCGCGCGAGCGTTTCACTTTGGATGCCGGTCTCTCGAACGCCGTCCGTGAAGTCTTCGTCAGGCTCTACGAGGAGGGCCTGATCTACCGCGGGCATTACATGGTGAACTGGTGCCCGCGGTGCCAAACGGCACTGAGCGATCTGGAAATTGAGCACTCCGATCATGCGGGAAAGCTCTGGCACATCCGCTACCCGCTGGCGGATGGCTCCGGCTATCTGATTGTGGCGACCACGCGCCCGGAAACCATGCTTGGGGATGCGGCCGTCGCCGTTCATCCCGAAGACGAACGGTATAAGGGATTCGCCGGACGCGCGCTCAGGTTGCCATTGACCGGCCGCGAAATTCCGGTGATTGCCGACGCCTACGTGGATCGCGAATTCGGAACCGGAGCGCTCAAGATCACTCCGGCGCACGACCCGAACGATTTCGAAATTGGCCGGCGCCACGGGCTGGCGGAAAGAAACGTGATGACCGAGGACGGGCACATCAATCAGGAGGGCGGGAAGTATGCCGGCATGGATCGCTATGCGGCGCGCAAGCAGATCCTTGCCGACCTTGAGGAACTGGGCCTGCTCGAGGGCATCACCGACCACATCTCCGCCATTGCCCGCTGTGGCCGCTGCAAGACGGTCATCGAGCCTCGTGCATCCACGCAATGGTTTGTGCGCATGCAGCCGCTCGCCGAACCCGCACTCCTGGCGGTGGAATCCGGGGCCATCCGCATTATCCCTGAATTTCACCGCGCCACCTATTTCGAATGGATGCGAAATATTCGTGACTGGTGCATCTCACGGCAATTGTGGTGGGGTCACCGCATTCCCGCCTGGCATTGCGGAGGCTGCGGCGAGGTGATCGTCGCGCGCGAAGCCCCATCCCGGTGCTCCCGCTGCTCCGGGGCTGACCTCCATCAGGACTCCGACGTCCTGGACACCTGGTTCAGCTCGGCGCTTTGGCCATTTTCCACGCTTGGCTGGCCCGAGGAGACGCCGGATTTCAAAACCTACTATCCCACCAGCCTGCTCATCACCGGCTACGACATCCTTTTCTTCTGGGTGGCGCGCATGATCATGATGGGCCTCAAGTTCACGGGGCAACCGCCCTTCCGGCAAATTTACCTCCACTCGCTGGTGCGCACCCCCGAGGGCGACAAGATGTCCAAGTCGAAGGGCACGGGCATCGACCCCATCACCATCAACGCCCGCTACGGCACAGACGCCATACGCTTTACGCTGGCCAGCATGGCCGCCCCCGGCACAGACATCGTGCTCTCCGACGACCGCATGCAGAGCGGCCGGGCCTTTGCCAATAAAATCTGGAATGCCGCGCGATTCCTCTTCGTGAATCTGGAGAAAGCCCCCGCGGGCGATTTCCGCCTCGAGAATCTTGCCTCCCCCTCCATTCGTGAATCCGCTCCTTACGCCGCCGCGAGCGGGATTTCGCTTGCCGACCAATGGATTTTCTCCCGCCTGGAGAGCGTGGCACGGAATATGGATGAGGCGCTCGAGGAGTTCCGCTTCCACGAGGCCGCGCACGTGATTTACCAATTTTTCTGGGGCGATTTTTGCGATTGGTACATCGAATGGGTGAAGCCGCTGCTGAGCGGTGATGCTGGCGAAGCTCTGCCGGCCTGGCGCAATCTCTTCGCCGTCCTTGAGGCAGCCCTCCGCCTGCTCCATCCTTTCATGCCTTTTCTTACCGAAGAGCTCTGGCAGCGCCTGCCGCAGCGCTCCGGCTCCCGGTCCATTTCGCTCGAAGCGTTTCCCGAGCCCAAACCGCAACGTTCCCGCCCGGATGATGAGCAGGCTTTCTCCCTGCTGCAGGAAATCATCGTGGCCGCCAGGAACATCCGTGCAGAGAGAAAGATCGATGCCAGGCGCAAGGTCGCTGCGAATTACCATTCCGAGGATCAGGCTCTTAACGCGGCCGTGCGGGAGCACCTCGAGCAGATCCTCCGCCTCGCCGAGCTTTCCGAACTGCACTTTTCCCCGGCGCGGCTGGACCCAGCGCAGAATTCGTTGCGCTCCAGCGCGCTCTTCGAACTTGGCATCCCCATGGCAGAAGGACTGGACATTCCGGCTGAAAGGGCCCGGCTCCGGAAGGAGGAAGAGCGGCTACAGGCGGACATCCTCTCGAAGCGGGCTCGCCTTGCCGACGAAATGTTCCGCAGCCGCGCACCGGAAAATGTGGTCCGCCAGCTTGAAGTTACGCTGGCGGAACGCGAAGGCGCCCACGCCAGGACGCTCGAGCTCTTGCGACAGCTCGATGCACCGCAGTGAAACTCTCGTGAACGAATCCCGCCAGAGCACCGGCCGCGATATGGACGCTCTGCTCACTCTTTTCTCAGAGAACGGCACCATCGTGCTGAGCGGACCCCGCATCGCTCGGGAACTGGGCATCTCCCGTCACTCCATCTGGCGACGCATTTGCCGCCTGCGCTCGCTTGGATTCGACGTACAGGGGCATCCCGGAACGGGCTACCATATCGAGGGCCTGCCGGAGATCCTTTCCCCCAGGCTTCTCCGCCGACGCCTGCGTGGCTGCGTGTTCGGCAAGCGCATCCATCATTATTTCCGCACCGATTCCACCAACAGCGTGGCCATGAGACTCGGGGAAGAGGGCGAACCCCACGGCGCCGTGGTCCTCGCCGAGGAGCAAACCGCCGGGCGCGGCCGTGCGGGACGAAAATGGGTTTCCGAGCCGATGGCCGGCATTCATGCCACGATGCTGGTACGCCCGGGAATTCTGCCGGCACAAGCGCCGCTGCTTACCCTGGTGGCCGGCGTGGCTGCGTGCGAAGCGATCAGGGAACAGACCGGCATCGAGGCCGACATTCGATGGCCGAACGACATCCTGTTGCAGGGACGGAAGTGCTCTGGAATTCTCACCGAACTTCGCGCGGAGCCCGATCGGGTCCACTACGCCGCCATCGGCATCGGCGTCAACATCAATCAGGAGCGCATGCCCGACGAACTTGCTTCGGCCGCAATTTCGCTGCGCATGGCCACCGGCCGCGCACATTCCCGCCTGGATTTTCTGGCCCGCTTGCTCCGCTCCCTCGAACACCACTACAATCTTTTCATCGCTCACGGCCCCGCGCCTGTGATTTCGCGATTTGCCGCGGTCTCCAGCTTCTACCAGGGCAAGCGCGTCAGAATAGCCACCGCCGCCGAGACCTTTACCGGCACGACGGCAGGACTCGAGCCGACGGGCATCCTGCGCGTTCGTCGCAACGACGGAAGGATCGAGGCCGTCCTTGCCGGCGACGTTTCGGAGGCGAACTGATGCTTCTTACCATCGATGTCGGCAACACGAACACCGTCCTGGGAGTCTTCCGCGGGCCAAGCCTGCAGGCGCAATGGCGGCTGACCACTTCGCGGACGCAGACCGTGGATGAATACGGCATTCTCACTCTGAACCTGTTCACACTGTGGAAGCTCGATCCCTCCGCGATTGCCGGCATGATCATCAGCTCCGTGGTCCCGCCACTAAATCCCACCCTGGCCGAGATGGCCGATCGCTATTTCCACCAGACCGCTCTTTTCGTCGAGCCCGGCATCCGCACGGGCATGCCGGTGCACTATGACAATCCCCAGGAAGTGGGAGCGGACCGCATCGTCAACGCCGTCGCCGCCTTTGAGAAATATGGCGGCCCCTGCATCATTGTGGATTTTGGCACGGCCATCACGTTTGACAGTATTTCCGCCCGCGGTGAATACATGGGCGGAGCGATTGCCCCAGGTTTGGGCATTTCGGCGGAAGCGCTTTTTACCCGTGCCGCGCGGCTACCCCGCGTTGAATTCAGAGATCCCGGCAAAGTCATCGGCACCAACACGGTGAGCTCGATGCAGGCCGGCCTATACTATGGTTCGGTGGACATGGTGGATGGCATTCTGGAGCGGATGAAGAGGGAACTTGCAGGCACGCCGCGGATCATCGCCACCGGGGGTCAGGCGTCGCTGCTGGCCAAGGGTTCTCGTTTCATCGAATTGGCTGATGACTCCCTCACCCTGGAGGGGCTGCGCATCATCTGGGAACGCAACCATCCGGCTCCGATTCCCGCAGAAGGCTCGCCGCGCGAGGCCCCCACAGGCAAAGCGGGCGCCCGCGATTCGCGCGCCAGCCTGGCGTCGAAGGGCCGCCGTTGACCACCACAGCTCTCATGCCCGCCTTCAACTACTTCAATTATTTCACGGAGATCGAGCAGCATTTCTGGCAGAAGCGTGGCGCCAGTCTGCTCATCTCCCCTTTGGATTGGGCCATCCTGGAAACGTGGCAAAAGGAAGGCGTCCCGCTCGATGCGGTCCTGCGGGGGATCGACCGGGCATTTGAAAGCTATGGCCGTTCCCGGCGGGGCGCCTCAGGGCGCCCTCTCAAGAGCCTCACCTATTGTATGGACGCGGTAATGGAAGCCGCCAGCGAACTTCGCGAAGCCCGCGCAGGCACAGGGCCAGAAACGGGCCGGGCCTCCGCGCCGGATGCGTTCACGCGCCCCGACATACTTTCCTTCTTCGCGGCCAATGCCGCCAAGATGCGCGAGAGCGCCATACAATGCGCCGCAGACCACGATTCTCTTGCGGAGACCTTGCGGCAGGCCGCCGCGCGCCTGGAGGATGCGGCCCTACTGCCGGAGCCCGGCGCGCCGCTCGATCTCGAGGATCTCGAGCGCCGCCTTTCCATCCTGGAGGAAAAAATCACCTCCGCGGCCGTCGCCGCCGCTTCGGAAGATAACCTCCTGCAATTCCGCCGCGAGATGGACCGCGCCGTATCCTCCTTCCGCCGGAAAATGTCGGCCAGCCAGATCGCACTTCTCGAGCGCCAATACCTCCAAAAGCGGCTCTTCGAACACTTTCGGATCCCGCGATTGAGTCTCTTCTACCTCTTATGAAAAAAGTTGCCGAAGGCCGCTTCAAAATTCGCATAGAAAAACTTGTCTATGGCGGCGATGGCCTCGCCCACCAGGATGGCGCTACGGTCTTCGCACCCTATCTACTGCCTGGGGAGGAGGCCTACATCGCTCCCGTGGAGCAGAAAAAACACTTCATCCGTGGGCGCGTGCGCGAAATCACGCTGGCTTCGCCGGAGCGCATCGCGCCCGCATGCCCGCATTTCACCATCTGTGGCGGTTGCCATTACCAGCACATCCCGTACGCCGCCCAGATTCAGTACAAATCCGATATTCTCCGGGAGACCCTGCGCCGGTTGGCGCATCTCGATTGGCAGGATGAAATCACCGCTCATCCTTCCCCTCCCTGGGAATACCGCAATCGTGCCCAGTGGAAATTCCGCCCCGCTGAGGCTTCCAGGGGCGCGCAGCTCCAGATGGGATATTTCCGTGGCCGGTCCACTTCCCTCTGCCCCATCGAGCGCTGCCCGATTCTGGCCCCGGCTCTCACCGATACCCTTCATCGTCTGAAGGGCGCCGCCGCCGAGGGCAAGCTCCCCCGAACGCTCCGGGAAATCGAAGCATTTGTGGATGACCGCGGGGCTTCACAGCTTCTCAACGTTCAACTCTCGGAATTTCCGGAATCGCCCGAGGCTCTCGCTGACCTGCTCGGAGGCATTGTCACCGCCGCTTCCAGCATTCTTTTGCAAGCGGAAGAGGATGCGCCAGCCCACGTCCGCGGTCCCGGATATATCACCACCCGCGCCGCAGGCCACGATTACCGCGTCAGTCACCTCTCATTCTTCCAGGTCAATCGCTTCCTCCTGGACGAACTTGCCGCCGTGGTGGTTGCCGCCGCCGGCCAGATTTCCTCTGGCTCGGTGTTCGATCTCTATGCCGGTTCCGGTTTTTTTGCTTTGCCGCTGGCCGCGCGTTTCGGTCGTGTAGTCGCCGTCGAATCGAACCCGTCTTCGTCACAGGATCTCGCCGCCAACACATCTTCTCTTACGAATCTTCAGGTCCTTGGCATCCCCGTGGAAGAGTTCCTGCAATCCTCCCCTGAGCGTCCCGATGCTGTGCTGCTCGACCCTCCGCGCGCCGGCCTTTCCACCGAAGCCTGCCGCTTGCTCGACGCGCTCCAGCCTGCTCGAATTGTGTATCTTTCCTGTGATCCGGCCACACTGGCTCGCGATCTCACTTCCCTGATTTCTTCCGGATATGGGGTGCGTACAGTCGAGTTTTTTGATATGTTTCCCCAGTCGTTTCATATTGAAAGCCTGGTGACGCTCGAGAAACTTCCATGAGACTTCCCGCAATTCCGGTGGCCGCTTCGCTTGCCGCCGGGATTGCGCTGGCGCCTCATCTTCGCTTTGCCGCTGCTTCCTGGGTATTTTTCTCTCTCGGGGCCCTTCTCCTATCCGCCCTCCTCCTCGGCTTCCGTCTGAACCGGGCGGCTCTCGCGATGGTTCTGCTTGGCTGGTGCTGTGTCGGAGGGCTCGCCGGCGTTCTCTCCCGCCGCATTGCTCCCGATAGCGCAGCTCTCGCTGTGGCGCAGGGAAGGCTGGATGTCTCGCAAGCCCTCCGCTGGCGCGGCCGCCTCCGGAGAGACCCCGAATCCCTTCCCGGAAGGCTGCGCTACACCATTGATCTCGAGCAGGTGGAGACCCCCGTTGGAAGCAAAGCACTTTCAGGCGGCTTGCGGCTCACGCTCTACCGCGATTCCACCAGCAAGGAGCCCGCTCCGCCATTGCTTCGCGCCGGTGATCGACTGGAAGCCCTGGCTCGAGCGAGCGTCCCCAGGAACTTCCTGGATGCTGGAGCATTCGACGAGCGCAGCTACCTCCTCCAGCAGGGAATCGAACTGACGGGCTCGCTCCGTGCACCCGAGCTGCTTATACCCCTTGCCAGCCCTCCGCTCACCTGGCGAGACCGCTTGGCCCGGGAGCAAGGCCGCCTGCTCAGGAATGTGAGTGCGCTTTTTTCCGCTCATCCGCAGCGCGCCGCCGTCTTGCGCGCAATGCTATTGGGCGATCGCACCTTCATCGCCTCCGATCTGGCCGCGGAATTTCAGAAGTCGTCGGTCTATCACGTACTCGTGCTGGCGGGGCTTCACGTGGCCGCGCTGGTCTTCTTTCTGCTCTGGCTGGCACGCCGGCTGGGCATGCATCGTCTTTGGGCCACTCTGTTCGCTCTGGCGGCGCTTTGGATGTATGTGGCGATCGTCGAAGACCGGCCATCCATTTTTCGCGCGGCACTGATGGCCACACTGGTTTTGGCTTCGCGCCTGCTTTTTCGGCGGGTGGAGTTGCTGAATGCCGTAGCTCTCTCTGCTCTAATCCTGCTCCTCTACCGGCCCGCCTATCTCCTGGATTCTGGATTTCAGCTTTCCTTCCTTGCCGCAACTGCCATTGCCGCGCTGGCGCTTCCCTGGATTGCACGCACCAGCGCACCCTACCGCAAGGGTCTGCGTCACCTGGCGGATGTCACCCGCGATGGAACTTTCGCTCCGCGCGTAGCCCAGTTTCGCCTGGACCTTCGCGCAATGGCCGCATGGATGGCCAGGCGAATGCCAAAGGCCATGGCCAGCCGCAGCGCTCGGGCTCTCGCCTTTCCTTTCCGCATCGGCTTCCGGTTATGGGATATGGCCGTACTCGCTTTGGTAATTCAGCTCGCGCTGCTCCCGCTTCTTGCGTCTTCCTTCCATCGCGTCAGTCTGGCTGGCCCGATCAGCAACATACCCGCTGTCCTGCTCACCGGTCTGATCGTTCCCCTCGGGTTTGTTTCGATTGCCTTAGGTTTGCTGTGGCCCACGGCGGCGCGCCCACTGGCCGGCGTCGTCAGCGCCCTCACAGGGCTCCTGATTCGTTGTGTCGAATGGTTTAGCCGCTCGCCGCATGTTTCCTATCGTATTCCTGGCCCTCCTGTGTGGCTCATGCTCAGCTTCCTGTTGGTTCTTGGCCTCCTTTGTGCCGCCTCGCTCGCCATGCATCGCCACCCTTCCGCCCTTGCGCGTCTTGCCGAGATTTCCTCGGCCTTCCTGCTTCTTTTCCTTGCGGCATTAGTGGCTCTTCATCCCTTTCCGCCGCAAATCTCAAAGGGAAAACTTGAGGTCACTGTGCTTGATGTTGGCCAGGGCGATTCCATCTTTGTGGCTTTTCCGGACGGCCGCACACTGCTGATTGATGGCGGAGGACTGGCCGCAAGTTACCGCGCCTCCGGCTACCGCGCTGGCTTCGACGTGGGCGAGCAGGTAGTCTCCCCTTACCTTTGGTCGCGCGGCGTGCAGCGGCTGGATGCCGTAGTGCTCACCCACGCACATCATGACCACGCAGATGGGCTGCTCGCCGTGCTTGAGAATTTCCGCGTCGGGGAACTCTGGCTGGGGCGGCCTGAAGATGCGCGCGCCTACGACGAGCTGGTGGCCAGCGCCGTCTCCCACGGCGTGCGAATCACCCATCTGAAATCAGGAGACAGCTTCGCCTGGGACGGAGTGGCAGGCCGCGTGCTCTGGCCGCAAGACGATTCCCCGGCCACCAAAGCCTCCAACAACGACTCACTGGTGCTCCTGCTCCAGCAGGGCGTCACCCGCTTCCTCCTGCCCGGCGATATCGAGCATCCCGTCGAGCAAGCGTTGGTTGACGATGGCGCCAGCGTGGCCGCCGCGTTCCTGAAGGTTCCCCACCATGGCAGTAAGACATCCTCGACCGAGGGCTTTCTTCATGCCGTGCACCCGCGGTGGGCGGCTATTTCCGTAGGCGCCGATAATACCTTTGGCCATCCCAGCCCGGAGGTGCTTGCGCGCTATCGCTCGCTTCAGATTCCCGTTTACGAAACCGAATGGCAGGGCGCCATCACGGCATCCAGCGATGGCAAGGACATTGCCATCCAAACCTTTGCGGCCATCCCGCCGCAGTGACGGGAAAGCTCGCAGGGCGCGTCGAGCGGCTCACTCCCGGGGCTCGGATTCCTTCTCTCCGCCCTCATCCTTTCCGCGAACCAGATAGCTCTCGATCACGGCGCGGGCGTCTTCGGCACGGCCTTCCAGCGTGCATATTTCCTCTTCGTTGAATTCCACTCCGGGAAGAGTTTCTGCCGCTTCGCCCCCGAGTACCGGAATCCCCTCGCTCTGCAGCAGACTGCGCAGCACCATCGCCTCCGGCATGTTTCCCGCTCGGTGCACCACCACCCAGCGATCGCTTTGCATTGACATGTATTGCTCCCTTCCCCCCATCGCAAACTGTTGCCGCTTCGCAACGCCTTCGCCGCTTTTTCGCTCGCAGAACCATTTTACTCGCAAGCCAGCCTGCTGGACCAAGAGAGTCACACCAGAAAGCATGTGAGGAGGGAGGAGCCATAGGCGCGCTCCCAGGCCGCTTCGCCCCATTTTCTTGCCGGGCCGCCCCTTTCCGTCAGTACCGCCAGAAATGCATTTTCAGCCACAGCGCCAGCAAGCCCATCAGGCTGCCCAGGAGCGCCTGGTATTCCCGGTTGGAAATATACTGCGCGGAGGAAAACCCGCCCACTGGCTCCCCGGGGAGGATCTGGGGCAGAAAAAGAGGCACTTTCTTCGCGTACTCCATGAAAGCCTCGCCGTATTGGCGCCGCAGTTCCCTTTCCTCTCTCTTCATCACCGCTGCATAGAAAATGGCGAAGTATCCCAGAATCAACCCTGCGCCAAGCAGTGAATTGCCCGCCCAGGCAAACCCCGCCGCAAGAATCGCGCTTCCCAGATACAGTGGATTCCTGGTGCGCGCGTAGGGCCCGCTGGTCGCGAGGCCCTGATGTTTTCTCAGGAAGCCTGCGGCCCAGGCGCGAATTAGAAGGCCCAGGACGATCAGCGATGCTCCATTTTCCAGAGAAGCTGAAGCCGGACGCGCCAAAAAGAAGAACGCCAGTGCCAAAGGATAGCCAAGCCGGACGCGCCAGTGCGTCCAAAAACTCGATTCGTACCACATCAATCCCATCCCATCAGCTTCTCCATTGCCTGCGCCGCCTGTTCTGCCGTGATGGAGAGCATCGCCGGAGAAAACTCCCGCCCGCGCTTATAGCTAGTCTGCGCGCGACCCACGTTCCGGACCACCACGCTTTTAGCTCCATAGGGGCCATTGCGCGCGGGGTCGGTGGGTCCGTAAAGGCCGGCCACCGGCGTGCCCAGCGCAGCGGCCAGATGGAGCGGGCCGCTATCCGCGCCCACATAACACGCCGCACCCGCCAGCAGCGCCGCCAGTTCTTTGATATCAAGTGGTAAAAGAATGGGCGGCGGATCCCCTCCCGCCGCGCATACTCGCTCCGCCATCTGTTCTTCCCCGGGTCCGAAGCTCACCACCGCTCTCCGCCCATGCCTCTTCCACAGAATCTGGTGCAGTTCGCCATAGCGCTCAGCGGGCCAGAGCTTCGAGGCCCACCCTCCACCCGGGCTCAGTGCATAATATTCCGCCAGGCCGGCCTTCCCCACCGCGCGCCGCACATCGCTGGTGGTCTGCTCGGAAATGGCAATCGGAAATCGCGCCCTTCCCGGCGCCGCTCCCACACTCTCCGCCAGCGAGAGATTCTGCTCCACCTTGTGCCGCCCTTCCGGTCGCGTTCGCCGGGTATAGAGGATGCCTCCCAGCGGCTCCCTCATGTACGCGAAACTGAATCCAGCGCGCTCGGGCGCTCCTGAGGCGAACGCCAGGATTGCGGATTTGTAAAGCGATTGGAAATCCAGCGCACAGCTGTATTTTGCCTGCCTCAGCGACCCGATGGTTCGCAGCACGCTTCGCCCCGATCGCCGCTCGATTTCCACCAGGTGATCCACCGTCGGATTCCCCTCCAACAGAGTCTTCCACCTGGCCTCCACCAGCCAATCGATCCGCGCTCCCGGAAATCCGTCTCGTAGTGCTGCCACGGCCGGGAGCGTATGCACGATATCGCCTAACGAGCCCATGCGAATGATCAGGAAGCGGGGCTCAGGCATCGGCGCCGGCGCGCAGCCGCGCCAGAAGCTCCCGTGTGGAATGATTCTTGGGGTCACCCACGATTACCGTTTCAATTCCGAGCCTCTGCGCAAGTTCCCTCTCCGGCACGGTCTCTCGCGTGTAATCGGTGCCCTTGGCGTGCACGTGGGGCCGCAGGCTTTCCAGCAGCGGTCCGGCATCCGGCTCGGCAAAAATCAGCACATAGCTCACCGCCGCCTGCGCCGCCACAAGCTCCGCCCGTGCCTGCTGCGGCAATACGGGCCTGCCCGAACCTTTCAGACCGCGTACGCTCTGATCGGAATTCAATCCGACCACCAGCAGGTCACCCGCAGCGCGCGCCCCCTGCAGGTACCGCACGTGACCCGCATGCAACACGTCAAAGCAGCCGTTCGCCAGGACAATCCTCTTTCCCGCGCTCCGGGCCAGCTCCAGCCGCTCGCGCAAAGCCTCCCGCGTCACAATTTTGTTCCGGCTATCCAATGGCCTTCCCTCCGGCCCCTGTGTCAAGTTGTATAACCTGCCGCTCTTCTCACCGCCCCATCCAGTTCGGCCGCGGTGACAGTGGCTGTCCGGCGTTTCATCACCACTATTCCGCCCGCATAGTTTGCCAGGTGCGCCGCTTCCAGGAAGGTGGCGCCCGCCGCCAGGGCCAGCGTAAAGACGGCAATCACCGTATCGCCCGCCCCGGTCACATCCAGCGCCTCATCTTTGCCGAAGGCCGCTATCCGGCAGGGCGCCTCCCCCGCCTGATAAAGCACCATGCCATCTTTCCCCCGGGTCACAAGCAGGGCGCGGACACCCAGTGTACGCAGCGCACGCTGCGCCACGTGATCCAGCCGGTCTCCCTCGCGCCCCAATGGCTGGTGAAACGCCGCCTCCAGCTCTGCTTCGTTGGGCGTAGCCGCGAGCACAGACAATCGGGAATAGTCCATCAGGCGATATCGCGAGTCCAGCGTCATCCGCGCGCCTCGCAATTCCCGCACGAGCTCCGGCGTCACGATACCCCCTCCATAATCGGAGAGCAGAATCGCGCTGCATTTTTTTGCCTCTTCCAGCGCCTTTCGCTTCACCGCCTGCATCACCTCTTCCGAAAGCGGTTCGCTGTGCATCTGATCCACACGCAACACCTGTTGCGCGGTGGTATGCGTCCAGCCTGCGAGGAATCGCGTCTTCGTGGTGGTTGCCACATCGCCGGCACGCACAATTCCGGAAACATCCATTTTGGCGGCGCGAAATTGCCCCACGAGGGCCTTCGCCGCGTGATCGTTTCCCAGCACGCCCACAGGCGCAGCTTTCGCTCCGAGCGCGGCAATGTTCGTTGCCGCATTCGCTCCGCCTCCCGGCAGGATTTCTCCATGTCGCTTCGCTAGGATCAGCACGGGCGCTTCCCGCGAAACTCGCGTAATTTCCCCGGTGACGAATTCATCAGCCACCAGATCGCCCAAGACCATGATCCGCTTCTGCCCGAAGCAGGAAATCAGCTCCAGCAGCCTGCCCAGGTCGGCTCCTTGGTCTTTATCTTTCTTCTTCACCGCATTTCTCTCAGGATGATTTCCACGGCTTCCTGCAGATTTTCCACCACGTGGTGCGGCGGCGCGGGCCACCCGTGGCGGTTCCATTCATATTCGCCGCGCCCGTAGCCGGTCAGCACCAGGATGGTGAGGCAGCCCTGCGCAAGGCCCATCCGGATGTCGTCATAGCGGTCGCTCACAACCGTCGAACCCCGAATCTCCAGATTGTGCTCCCGCGCCGCGCGTTTTAGCATCCCCGGAATCGGTTTACGGCAATCGCAGCCGTCGGCGGCGATGTGCGGGCAATAGTAGATGCCATCCACGCGCGCGCCGGCCGCGAGCAATTCCGCCTCCATCCGTTCGTGAACCTCCTTGACCAGAGCCTCGGGATAGAAGCCGCGCGCCACTCCCGACTGATTGGTAATCACAATGACGGGCAGCTGCGCGGCATTCAGCCTCGCGATGGCGGCCGGCGCAAAAGGAAACATCTGGAAGCGGCTGATGTGGTTCAGGTAGCCAGCCTCTTCCGCGATGGTTCCATCTCGATCCAGAAACACGGCGCGCCGCTTTTTCCCCACTGTTTCACCGGCCATCTGTCACCTGTTTTTTCGCCGCCTGAAATACGGCTTCCACTTCAATTCGCGTCATGCAGCGGTGATCAATGGGACATTCTCGCAGAAAACACGGGCTACAGAAAACGCTGCGCCGCACCACCGTGCACCGCGGCGTCACCGGCGCCGTCCCTTCCGGATCCGTCGGCCCGAAGATGGCTACCACGGGAAGGCCCGCGGCCGCGGCAACGTGCATGGGGCCGGAATCATTGCCCACGAAAAGCCGGCATGCGGCCAGAAGCGCTGGAAGCTCCTCGATCCGCGTCTTCCCTGTCAAATCCAGCGGAGCACGTTTCATCCCGGCGGAGATTCGCTGTGCCATGCCGCGCTCCGCCGCCGAGCCGAAAAGTATCACATCCGCGCCATACTCGCCATGCAACCTGTTTGCCAGCTCCGCAAACCGCTCCGGGGGCCAGCACTTCGCCGCTCCAAACGCCGCCCCGGGCGCCATGGCGATTCTTATGCTTCCTGAGGGCGAACCTTCCTCGGCCAGGCGGGTCTCCGCCGCCGCTGCCGCGGCTACTGAAATCGCCAGGCGGATCTTCTTCACCTCCGGCAGGCTCTCGATCCATCCCGCGCGCCGCAGCAATTCCAGGTAGTAATAGCTTTCGTGCGCGGGAATTTCTCCTTTCCGGGGCACAGACACCGCCCGGGTCAGCAGCAATCCCCGGCCATCCCTCGAATAGCCGATCCTCTCGCGAATTCCTGCCCGCCAAGCCTCCCAGGCCGATGAAAACGAGTTTGGGAGGAGAAGCGCGCAATCGAATTTCTCCGCTTTCAGGTCCCTGCGGGCGCGGCTTCCCTTCTCATCGCGGGCTGGCTCATTTCTTCCCGCCGAAACTGTCATCACGCGGTCGGCGAAGCATTGCCCGCGGTAGAGCCCCGCCACCCACGGCCGGGCCGCCACTACGATTTCCGCATCCTTCCACCGGCTTCGCACCGCATCCAGCGCCGGAATGGAGAGAATGGCGTCGCCCACCCAGTTCGTGGCCCGCACCAGAATCTTCACGCCGCGGCTCCGCCCGATTTTTTCCCCGCCACATTCCCGACAATGGCCCAGAACGCTTCCGAATCATCCAGTTCCAGCCGGATGCGACAATGGAATATGTCCGTGGCCTGGGCTTCCTCCGGAGGCAGGTTGAATATGTCTTTTTCCGTACACATGAGTGCTTCCGCGCCCGCCGATTTTGCTTCGGCACGCAAAGCCACCATCTCCGCCCCGGTGAACTTGTGGTGGTCGCGGAAGGCGCGCTGGCCGCATGCCCTCACTCCCCAGCGCTTCAAATCGCTCAGGAACGCTCCAGGATTCCCAATGGCACAAAAGGCGAAGACGCGCTCGCCATTCAAAGCATTTCCCGCTTGGGCCCGCTTCCCGCGAAAGATTCCCTCCAGTTGCGTGGTAGACCGAAAAAAGCGGGCATCGGTGAGGCTGCGCATCTCCCGCTCGATGCGTTCGTCTGCCGGCCCGCGCGTCACCACCACGATTCCCGCGGCGCGCAGCGCGGCGGGCGACTCACGCAATTGCCCCGCGGGCAACACGTGGCGATTATCGAAGGGGTTCGTTGCATCCACCATCACGATATCCAGATCGCGAGCGAGCGAAAGGTGCTGAAATCCATCATCGAGCAGAAGGCACCCCGCGCCTTGAGCAAGCGCCCGCTGGCCGCTGCCGCGCCTGTCTGCTCCTTGACAAAGAAAGAAACTTTTCCCTTCCTCTCCGATTCCCGAGAGGCGCTCGGCGAGCAGGGCCGGCTCGTCGGCCAGTCCTCTTCCGTCCTTCCCCGCCGCCGTGGCCGGGCCGCCATATCCCCGCGTCAGAATCGCGGGCCTTCTCCCGTCGCGAGCCAGGCGCTCGGCAAGATAGAGCACCATCGGGGTCTTTCCCGTTCCGCCGGTGGTCAGGTTGCCCACACTGATGACCGGTCCATCCAGCCGCTCGGGCGTCAGCCAGCCGGAATGATAGGCCGCCCGCCGGGCCGCGGCAATTCCACGGTTCACCGCCGCCAGCGGAATCAATGCCTTCTGATACAGCCTCATCCCGGTCCGGCCCTTTGGGCCATCAGTTTGCCGATGGCCTCCAGCGTCCTCACCGTCGCGCCGCGATTCTCCTCCAATATAGCCGCAGCCGCGGAGCCCATCCGCTGCCTGAGAGGCCCATCGGCCAGCAGTTTATTCCAGAATTGCCCGAGTTCTTTTCCCCCGCTCACCTGCGCGCCACCCTCTAATTCGAGAAACTTCCTGGCCATTTCCGGAAAATTTTCCATGTGCGGACCAAAGGCCGGCGCCTTCCCAAATGCCGCCGGCTCGAGCACATTGTGCCCTCCCGCCGCGACGAACGATCCTCCCACAAACACCACGTCCGCCGCTCCATACACCGCCGGCAATTCCCCAATCGTATCCAGAAGGATTACATCCGTAGCAGAGGGCCACTGCTGGTCCAGCCGCAATCCGCTCCGGCGCACCACCCTTCGCCCTCCAGCTCGCATTGCCTCCGCGGCGCCTTCAAACCGCTCTGGCTTCCGTGGCGCCAGGACGAGGACAGCACCGGGCCAGCTCCTCCGTACCTCCTCAAATGCCTCGAGCACTTCCGCTTCCTCGCCCGCGATCACGCTTCCGGCGACCAGCAGCGGACCCCATCCTGCCTTCCCGCTCTGCTCGCGCAGCCAGATCGAAAAGGGATTTCCAGCCGGTGTGGGAACGTCGTATTTCATATTTCCGACCACAGCCACTTTTCCGGCCGGCGCGCCCAGCCGGAGCAGGCGCTCCGCATCCTGCTGGCTCTGTGCCAGAAATAGCGCTGCATCCCCAAGCGCCTGCTGGAGGAAACCTCCGAAAAACCGGTTTACGCGCTCATACTTGGGAAGCGAGCCAGCCGAGATCCGTGCATTCGCAAATGCCACCGGCACGCCCTCCCCCGCAGCCTCCCGCAGAAAATTAGGCCAAATCTCGGTCTCCAGGATCACCACCAGCCCCGGCTTCACTCCCCGGAAGGCTCGCCGCACCGCCCAGGGAAGGTCCAGGGGAAAGTAAAACAATCCGCCCGCCCATTCCGCCAGGCGCTCTCGGGCCGTGGCCTGGCCCGTTTCCGTGGTTGTGGAAACATAGACCGCACGTTCCGGAAACCGCTGCCGCAGGCCACGAATCAGCGGGATGGCGGCCATCGTCTCCCCCACGGATACCGCGTGCACCCAGATGGCTTCAGTCCCCGCTACCTGCCGCGACGCGCTTCTCACAATTTCCACCGGCACGGAACCCAGACGGCCACCCAGGCTGCGGAGGTATTTCCCTCGCCGCAATCCTTGAAAGAGGAAATAAGGCGAAAGCAGCACCAATCCGATTCCCAACGCCAGGCTGTAGAGTAGATACATTTCCGAATGCGCCGCAGGCGCAGCGCGCGCCACGTCCAAAACGCGTATTATAGTGGCATGCTCCATCTCAAAAACAAAGACCTCCGCTGGCTCTACTTCCTTCCCGCTCTCGTCCTTGGATCCTTCCTTTTCACCTTCCCCTCTTTCTCCGCCGCGCCGCGCCAATTCCCTTCCACTTCCCCTGCCTCCACTCTTCCTCACGACGAGCACCAGGGCTTCACAGTCTCCGCCGACGCCTATAGTGATCAGGCACGCGCCAAGCAACGCTTCGGCAAAAGCAATCCCTATGACGCCGGAATATTGCCCGTCGAAGTGTTTCTCACCAACAAGAGCCAGCAAGCCGTGCGCGTGAATCTCGATTCCATCCGCCTCGATGTGGCCCATTCATCGTCTCCCAGCCAGCACCTTGTGCCGCTGACGGTTGATGCCGTGGCCGCCCTCATTGCCTACCCGGCCGGTTCTCCTTCCCCGGAATCTTCCCGCGCTCGACTTCCCGGCCCGCTTCACCTGCCACATCACGACAAGAAGGCCGCCAAAATCGCCGCCGGACTCCAGCCACTGGCTCTGGACGCGGATGTCGTTGGCCCCGGAGCCACCGTCGAGGGTTTCCTATTCTTCGATCTGGGCCACCGCTTTGATGAACTGCCCGAAGCCAGCCTCTATGTCCCCGACGTCCGTGCGATTGTGGGCGCGCAATCACTCACTTTCTTCGAGGTTCCGCTGAAGCCGGTTTCCTCCCGCTGACCGCCTGGTTTGGTCAATTGGGCGCGCTCCGCTAAGATTGATTCCTGAATTCATGCTCTCCCTCGACAAGCTAAACGCACGCCAGACGGAAGCCGTCCTCGCCACCGAGGGGCCGCTGCTGGTTCTTGCCGGCGCCGGCACCGGCAAGACTCGCGTCATCACTTGGCGCATCGCCCAGTTGATTTCCCAGGGCGTGGCTCCCTCCTCCATCTTGGCCGTCACCTTCACCAATAAAGCCGCGGACGAGATGCGCGAGCGCGTCACCGCCATCGTCAGCCCGCGGGGCATCACCGCCGGGGAGGTCTGGATTTCCACCTTCCATTCCTTCTGCGCAAGGCTGCTCCGCCGCGAATCCTCCCGCGCGGGCCTGGCCCGCGATTTTGCCATCTACGATGATGAAGATCAGCTTGCCTCCATCCGCTTGGCCCTGCGTGATTCCCCCGCCGGTGATTCGCCCGCTTCCCCGCGCAGTTTCCGTGAACGCATCAGCGCCGCCAAGAACGCTGGCAAATCTTCGGACGACGTGGCCGCCTCCGCTTCCGATCCGCTCGAAAAGCGGTTCGCCAGGATATATTCGGCCTATGAAGCCATCCTCGCCAGGAACGGCGCGGTGGATTTCGACGACTTGCTCATCCGTGCCGTCAAGCTCCTGCGCCAACACGCGGACGTCCGCCAGGCCTGGCAACGGCGCTTTCCCTACCTCCTTGTGGACGAATTCCAGGATACGAATACCTGGCAGGCAGAACTGATCCGCTTGCTCGCCGGCGAGCGCTGCAATGTCTGCGTGGTGGGGGATGAAGACCAATCCATTTACGGCTGGCGCGGAGCGCAGGCCGGCAACATGCTCCGTTTTTCCGAGGATTTTCCCGGCGCCCGAATCATCCGTCTGGAGGAAAATTACCGCTCCACGCAGACCATACTCGATGCCGCCGCAGCCGTCGTCTCCCGCAATACGGGCCGCCTGGGCAAGACGCTCCTCGCCACCAAATCTCCAGGCGAGCTCTTGCGCTTCTTCGAAGCACGCGACGCCACTGAGGAAGCCCAATTCATTGCCGGCGAGCTCGGCCGCCGGATTCGCCTGGCTGGGCCCGGCGAAGACGTTCACGCGGCCATTCTCTACCGCACTGCCGCCCAATCGCGGCTGCTCGAGGAAGCCCTCCGCCGCAGCTCGATTCGCTATCGCGTTGTAGGCGGCGTCAGCTTCTACCATCGTGCGGAGGTGAAGGACGCGCTCTCCTATCTCCGCACCGTCCTCCATCCGGAGGACGATCTGGCTCTGCTGCGCATCATCAACCTGCCCCCGCGCGGGATAGGCAAGACCACACTGGCTGCACTTCAGGCGCGCGCCAGCCAGGATTCTCATTCGCTCTGGCAGGTTCTGCCCGAATCCTCGGCCGGCTCGCGCGCCGCGGCGTTGGTTTCTTTTCGTCTTCTGATCGAAGAGGCGCGCTCGCAATCCAGCTCACTTGCGCCCGGCCAGCTCCTTCGGGCGCTTCTGGATCGCAGCGGCTACCTCACCTGGCTCGAAGAACTCGATCGCCTGGAACATACCTCCCGCACGGAAAACGTCCTCGAACTGCTGAACGCCATCTCCAGCGCCACCGAGCGCGGGGAATCGCTAGAAGATATTCTCGATCGCGCCGCTCTGGTCAGCGATGCCGACGAATGGGATTCCGCCATCCCCGTCTCCCTGATGACCCTCCACAGCGCAAAAGGCCTGGAATTCGATCATGTCTTCCTGGTCGGGCTCGAAGAGGGCCTCTTCCCCCACGGTCGCTCGCTCGGCGACAAGGACCAGATCCAGGAGGAGCGCCGCCTCTGTTACGTCGGCATGACCCGCGCCCGCGAGACGCTCACACTGACGCGTGCTGTATTCCGCCGCGCATTCGGCAACGAGCAGCTCTCCGCTTCAGAACCTTCGCGTTTCCTCGCCGAAATCCCGCAAGAGCATGTGCAGGTGCTTTCCGGCTCGCTCACCTCTTCTGCGGAGAGCCGTGATTATGATTCCGATGTGGATGTCGGCGATCTTTCCGATTGGCCCGCTAGGCGAGCCTCTTCCCGGCCATCACCCTCCCAAACATCCTCGCCGCGGCGCAGCCGTTCCGTGGTGGGAACACGGGTGGTCCACCCCACCTATGGCCAGGGGACTATCCTTGCCGTCGAAGGGGAAGGCAATGACCGCAAATTTACGGTAAGCTTTCCTGTGTATGGCACGAAGAAGCTGGTCGAACGGTATGCCAAACTTGAATTTGCCTGATTCTCGCCACGTGACCACACGCCCCCTTGCAGGGAATCATTGCGCGGGAGCCCTGTTCAAGGTACATTTTTCCCTTTTATCGAGGCGGTGACGATTGGACCCACAATTCTTCCGCACCAAGAGCATTGACAAGCTTCTGGCCGACGCCGAAATGCCAGAGCGCCGCCTCAAAAAGACTTTGGGCTGGCTGAGCCTCACCGCTCTCGGCATTGGCGCCATCATCGGCACTGGCATTTTTGTTATGACCGGCACAGCCGCAGCCGGCGAGGATTTAAGCACTCCCTCCATCTTTCAGGCCCCCGTCCTGGACCTGCTTCTCCATGGCAGCCATGCCGTAAGCACCCATGGCCGTCCTGGCGCTGGCCCGAGCATTGCTCTCTCTTTTTTTCTGGTGGCCGTGGTTTGCGGGCTGGCTGGCCTTTGCTACGCCGAGCTCGCCTCTATGATTCCTATCGCCGGCAGCGCCTACACCTATACCTATGCCACGCTGGGCGAGCTCGTCGCCTGGATCATCGGTTGGGACCTGATCCTGGAATATGCCGTCTCCAACATGGCTGTCGCCGTGGGATTCTCCGCTTATGTGGATAGCCTGCTGGCTACCTTTGGCATTCGCTTGCCCGATTGGCTGGGGACCCCTGCCTATATGCCCGACGTCGGCTGGCAATGGCACTTCAATATCGGCGGATTTCTGATCGTCATGCTGCTCACCGTCCTGCTGGTCACCGGAATCCGGGAATCCGCCGGCGCCAACAACGTAATGGTCGGCATCAAACTTGTGGCCATTGTTGTGTTTATCGTCGCCGCGGTTCACTACATCAAGCCGGTGAATTACCATCCCTTCTTCCCCCACGGTTGGCAGGGCGTGCTCACCGGGGGCGCGATCGTCTTCTTTGCCTATATTGGCTTCGATTCCGTATCCACGGCCGCCGAGGAGTGCAAGAATCCCCGCCGCGACCTTCCCATCGGCATCATTCTTTCTCTCGCTGTTTGCACTTTCTTCTATGTGGCCGTCGCGCTGGTCCTTACCGGAATCGTCAACTGGAGAACTCTGAATAATGCAGCGCCCGTAGCCAATGCGCTCCACGCGATTGGCCTTACCAGAATCGAGCGGTGGGTCACCGTAGGCGCCCTGATGGGCATGATTTCCTCCCTGCTCGTCTACCAATATGGCCAGGCGCGCATCTGGTTCGCCATGTCTCGCGATGGCCTGCTGCCCCGCAGCTTTTCACGCGTCCATCCCAGATTCCGCACCCCCCACGTGGCCACATGGGTCGCCGGCATCTTCGTTGGCATTCCCGCGGGGATCTTCGATATCGGCACGCTGGCCAATCTCTCCAATATCGGCACGCTGTTTGCCTTCATCCTTGTCTCCCTGGCGGTTCTGGTGCTGCGCAAGCGCCAGCCAGACCGCCCACGCGGCTTCCGCGTTCCCTTCTCGCCTTGGGTGCCCGCCGCTTCGGTGCTTTTTTGCCTGGTGTTGATGGCCAGCCTCACCCTCGAAAATTGGATTCGATTTTTCGTTTGGTTGCTCATCGGTCTGGTCATCTATCTGCTCTATGGGCGCAAGCACAGCCAGCTTGCCGAGCCGGGCGGTGCCGGATGATACTGGCACCCCGGCGCTTTCTGCTCTTTCTGCTCCTGGCGATCTTGCTGCTGCCCGCTTCGCTACCGGCATGGAATGCCAATGCGCTGCGCCTGGTCACCAACAAGTCTATCGACTTGCTTCCAGAGGAAATGCGCCCGTTCTTCGAGGCGAACCGCCGCCTCATCGTCCAGCATGTGAATGACCCGGCAGATTCCCCCCTCCGCGATACCACGGAGCGCGCCAACCATTTCATCCAGCTCGATCACTACGGTTCGTTTCCCTTCTCCGCCCTCCCGCGTGATTACAAGACGGCGGTGCGCAAATATTCCAAATCAATGCTCGAGGAGCATGGCCAGCTTCCCTGGCAGATTGGCGTCCTGAGCGCCCGCCTCACGACTGCCTTCCAGTCGCACAATTGGGACCAGGTCCGAGGACTCTCGCCCGCGCTGGCCTACTATGTCGGTGAAGCCCACGACCCGTTCAATACCACCGTGAATGATGACGGCCGCCTTTCCGGACAATCGCAGGTCAATCTCCGGTTCGACGCCAGCCTCTTCGACCGCTACTCCCTTTTTTTTCTGGTTCATCCCGGCCAGGCCGCTTATATTCACGACCCCACCGATCACGCCTTTGAGATGTGCCTTACGGCTCACAGTAATCTGGAGAATATCCTCCTGGCCGACCGCCGGGCCCGCGAAGGGCTTGCCGGTTACACAGACGAGTATTACGATCGCTTCTACAGCCAGGTAGGCGAGATCTTAGTAAATGAGATCTCCGACGCAGCCACCGACGTCGCTTCCTATTGGATGACTGCCTGGGTGAACGGGGGAAAGCCCCCTCTTCCTGCCCGCTAGGCACGCTGGCCAGCCCTCCGCGAGCCGAAGCCTCCTCTATTTACCATTAGGACACAGGCCGCCCGCTCTTCGCCCCCATTCTGTTCTCTAAGTTATTATTCGAATCGTTATTCTACTCCCCATTACTACTGCCTCCCCCATCCCCACCGGGGTTCCCATTCTCGCCGTCCCCTTCTTCCGCCTGTACTGCGGGGGTCCAGATGTCCAAACCGTGTTTGAATCGTCACGTTGTGGGCCGTGCGCGAACGGCCCACCCTCTGCGCACGCGCCGTCCTCCGCGCATCCCGCGACCTCTTCTTCTACGCACCTTTCAGGCGCTTCCGGTCAGAAAGGCCCGGCCGCCAGCAATCCCCGTTTGTGGCTTCGCCCTCGAGATCGTCACGGTCCGTGAGATTGATCTCTTCTGGCTGCCCCTGGCCTCCGGCCTGGTTATGGAAACGAAGGAGGCATTGGACCAGCTCATCGCCGAAACCCTCTTTGAACAGCTGGCCAAGGAACGTTCCCTGGCCGCCGCGCATTCCGGATGGTTATTCCGGTCCTCGATGGACCTCGATGGACGGCCGGCCCGATCCCTCCCGGAAGTCCAGCGTTACTGACGCTCCTCGCCTCACATTCCCCACCAAAGCCGGCCGAAAGCACGCCAGGCACGTCCCTCCCGCGCGGCGCACACAAGGGTAGATCACTCCAGCGGATCCCGATTCCAATAGGCGCTCCGCCACCGCCTGTGACGCCGCATAACTATCCCTTGCCAGGCATTCGGCAAACCGGACATCGTCTCTCAGATCATGGAACTCCGCCCGAAAATCAGCCTGGTAATCCACGTAGCTCGAAAGCTCCCGGTGGCGCCAATTAATCTCCTTCAATTCCTGCCCGCGATGATAGGCCGCCTCCGCACACGCTGTTTCCATCTCGAAGGCCGCGTACCAGCATCCTCGCTGCCCGCTGCTGAAGCGGCTGCCCCCCGGTCGCGCGTGGGTGAATGCCGCATTCACAATGTGGGCGTAGGAGATTCCATAGACCAGCTCCTGCACCTGTATCCCGCCAAGCATCCCCGCTTCGCCGAGCAGCCGCTCGTTTGTCGCGCTTTCCAGTTCTCCAAGTTCCTGCAGATTCCTCCGGCTGGTGGCCAGCTTTCTGAGCACGCCGGCTCCGCGATCGCTGTATTTCCAGGGGATCAGGCGGTGAGTCCCGTCCTGCCGTATCGCCCGCAACGCCGGCACCCTCAGAAAGCACCTCGCCGCGCATCCAGCAATTGCCGCACCCGGAGCATTCCCGGCAAACCTGTGCGAACCATGTATTGAAGCGGAGACTCACCACGGAACATCTCGTTCGCATTCGGCAGCATCACCCAGGAATCCGCCAGCTTCCCGCTATAGAGAATGTGCAGGCCTTTGAAGATTCCCAGCAGGAGCGATATGCGCGTCAACCTGTCTTGATCGAATCTCTTCCCACTGCCCGCCTTGAGCTGGTAATACGCTCCGTGGGAGACTCCGCCCAGCAGCTGCCGCGCATCCTGGTCTCTCAGTCTCCAGTGTGCCGCCAAACGGAAGAATCCCTCCCGTGCCGCCGGGCTGAGCCGTTCTTGCGTACCGCGGTCGGAAAGGTCGGCCGGCCGAATATCGGAGAATCCCGCCACGGATCTGGGCAGCGTCGCCATTCGTTTGCCTCCCATTCCATGGTACTCCTCTTGCGTATACTTTAGTATCCATTTATGGACTTAGATTTTAACGCCCCTAAAATAGGAAGGCGCCTCGCGTTGCCCCTTTGCCTGCGGACACCGCGAGGCGCCTCCACTGAGTACTCCCTCTTCAGCGGGCGGTACCCCTCGCCTTTACTTTCCCGAGACTACGCCCAGCAATCCATTCGCATAGTTGTTTGGTCCCGCCGTATAAAAGAGTTGATTGGTTTTTCCATCCATCGAGTTCCCTCCTCCGAAGGTGATCGCCCAGAGTTGGTCAATGGCCACGGGGTTGCCATTCGTATCCTTTACCCTGCCCACAAACTTTCCCGTAGTGGCGTTGAAGGCATTGATCTGCCCATTTGCGGTGTTGTTCCCGATGAGCACCGTACGGCTGAGCGTGCCAAAATTCGAAGGCGCCATGGCCACACCCCAGGGCTGGTTCAGGGGGCTGCCGGAGGCGAAGCGCTTCACAAACGTTCCACTGCCATCCAGCAGGTCCACATACCCTCCCGAGCCGTTCGTGTTGCTGGCAAAGGTGACGTAGAGTTGGCCCAGCACATTTTGTACGTTGAACACGGTGAAGCCCGGGGGAATCGTCGAATCGGTGAAGGTTCCCACGAGCTGAAACGAGCCATTGTAGATATCCACCTTATTGTTGGCGTTATCGGCGGCAAAGATCGCCGGCTGGTTCCCGTTATAGGTGGTCGAGATGGCCAGGCCGGTATAAGAGGCATTGCTGCTCGAGTTGTTTACGGCGATGATCGCATTCGTCGGATCGGCCAGCGGCGTCCATCCGCTGATCGTGCCGTCCAGCGTCACAAATACAAACAGCGCGGGCCAGGAAATTCCCCCCTTAAAGATTGGGAAGCTCGATGTGGAGTTTGAGACGATGCCGGTCGGTGTCCCCACTCCGCTTCCAGTGGCTGTCGGAACGGTCACCACCAGCGACTGGGGCATGCCCACGCCATTATAAAGCGTGGAAAGTCCCGTGCCAGCATCGCTGACCCAAAACGCCCCGCCCGGCGCATAAGCGATCCCCCACGCATTGACCAGATTCTTGTCTGTGTTCTTCGCCTTTCCAGCCTGGTTTGACACTAAGTTCTGCACGCGGTACTGCGCAGAAGCGACCTGTGTACTCACCAGCACTCCCGCCAGAATCACCATTGCCCATCCGCCTATTTTTGCTTTCATTGCCAGTTTCTCCTTGGGTGCCTTGAATAGGAGAATCGGCCGCGCGCTGCCCTTACAATCGCATCGGTTGGCGCAACCCCTTCTCCACTGGTGGGTTCCTTCCCCACGCACACAGGATGAAGAATCCGGCAGCCCTGCATGTCACCGACTTGTCACTTCACTGTCATCCCTTTGCGTCTCCCCCACCCGCGCGCTCCACCTTCCTGTGAAGGGGGCTCTTCGCCCCTTTCTCCACCAGCGTTGGTTGCGTTCTGCCTACAGGATTACACTATCCTTATGCCCGGCGTGACCGCGAAGCAATCCACCGACTTCTCTCCCAGGTTCGCCGATTTGCCGAAGGCTGAGCTTCACCTTCATCTGGAAGGCTCCATGGCTCCAGCCACAATCCGGGAACTTGCCGCAAGCCATTCACTTCGCCTCGCCCTGCCGGAAATCCAGTCCCAGTATCAGTTCGCCGATTTTCACTCTTTCCTCGCCGCCTTCAAGTGGGCGACTTCCTTCCTCCGCCGGCCGCAGGATTACGGACTGATTGCGCGCCGCCTGTCGGAAGAGCTGCTGCTTCAGCATGTGGTCTATGCGGAGATCACAGTTTCCGTCGGCGTCATGCATTTGCGGCAGCAGGACGTAGCAGCCAATTTTGAAGCCCTGCATCACGCCTCTACCTGGGCCGCGGCCCAGGGTCTCCAGATCGCCTGGATCTTCGACGCCGTCCGCCAATTTGGCCCCGAAGCCGCTCTCGCGGTTGCGCGAGACGCCGCCGAACTGGCTCCTGGTGGCGTCGTCGCTTTTGGACTGGGCGGCGACGAACTCTCCATCCCGGCCGGTGAATTCCGCGGCGTCTACGAATTTGCACGTGCGCGCGGCCTACACTGCGTGGCGCATGCCGGTGAAGTGGGTGGCCCTCGGGAAGTCCGCGCAGCGCTGGATTTGCTCGGCGCGGAAAGGATTGGGCACGGCATCGCGGTGATGCACGATGCAGGGCTCCGCCGCGAGATCCTCCAGCGTGGCATTGCCCTCGAGATCTGCCCCACCAGCAATTTTCTCACCGGAGCGCTCGCCCGCCAGCTCGGCCACGCGGAAGCGCCCCTCTCTTCTCATCCCCTCCGCTTCCTCGCCGAGGAAGGCCTTCCCGTCACTCTTTCCACCGACGATCCCGCCATGTTTCGCACCTCCCTGCTGGCCGAATATGGCCTCGCATCCCGCCTCGGCATGGCGGAACAGGCCATCCTCCAAATGGCTGCCCGCAGTTTCGAATTCGCCTTCCTTCCCAGCCATGAAAAATCTGCATTCCTCCGCCACTTTCACCAGCGTGCCGCGGAACTGAAGCTGGTATAATTTCTCCCATGAACGCGCACATTCGGGTGATGTTGAAGCCGACAGTTCTCGATCCGCAAGGCCAAGCCATCCAGCATGCGCTCGCCTCGCTCGGCTATTCCGCGGCGAAAGACGTTCGCCAGGGAAAATATTTTGTCATCCGGTTTGAAGGGCTTACCTTTACAGAGGCCCGGGAGCAGGCCGACCGGCTGGCGCGGGAGATCCTCACCAATCCGGTGATCGAAGAATTCCACTGTGAAATTACCGAATAAGCCTCTGGGGGGCTGATCGTTATGTGCGGAATTGTTGGCTATATTGGCCCAAAGCGGGTTGTCCCGCTCGTTCTCGATGGCCTCAAGCGCCTGGAATACCGCGGCTATGATTCCGCCGGAATCGCCGTGGTGGACGAGGCCAATCATCTCGAAATTCGACGCGCCTCGGGCAAACTGAGGAATCTCGAAGAAGTCCTTCGCCTATCACCCATCGACCACGCCATCTATGGCATCGGCCACACACGCTGGGCCACTCACGGCCGCCCCACCGAGGAAAACGCACATCCCCACCGCGACTGCTCCGGAGAAATCGTGGTCGTCCACAATGGCATCATCGAGAACTACCTCGAGCTCAAGCAATCGCTGGTTGCCGAAGGCCACCGCTTCGTCACCGAGACGGACACGGAAGTGATCGCCCACCTGGTTGAAAAGCACATGTCCGCCACTCCTTCGCTGCCGCTCGAAGATGCGGTGCTCAGGACCGTCCGCCAGCTCACCGGCGTCTACGCCATTGCCGTGATTTCCACCCGCGACCCCAATAAGATTGTTGCCGCGCGGTGGGGGCCTCCCGCGGTGGTCGGGCTCGGCCAAAATGAGTTCTTCATCGCCAGCGATATTCCCGCCCTGCTGCACCACACCCGCGACGTCTTCTTTCTGGCGGATGGAGACCTCGCCGTCCTCACCCCTCAGGGCGTCCGCCTGATGGATTTCGATGGCCGCAACATCGAGCGCACACTGCAGCACATCACCTGGGATCCCATCCTCGCCGAAAAGGGCGGCTTTAAGCATTTCATGCAGAAGGAGATCTTTGAGCAGCCTCGCGCCGTCCGCGATACTTTGCTGGGGCGCATCTCGCTTGATACCGGAAAAGTCTTCCTCGATCAGACCGAAATCTCCGAAGCGGAGTTCCGGGCCTTCCGCCAGGTCAAGATCGTTGCTTGTGGCACAAGCTGGCACGCCGGCCTCGCCGGGAAATTCATGATCGAACGCCTCGCCCGCATCCCCGTCGAGGTCGATTACGGCAGCGAGTTTCGCTATCGAAATCCCATCGTCGATCCCCATACGCTGGTGATTCTCATCAGCCAATCCGGCGAAACGGCCGATACTCTGGCGGCCCAGCGCGAAGCCCGCCGCAACGGCGCCCGTACCCTGGCCATCTGCAACGTGGAAGGGTCCATGGTCACGCGTGATGCCAATGCTTCCATCTATACCCACGCCGGCCCGGAGATCGGCGTGGCTTCCACCAAAGCCTTCACCGGCCAGCTGACTGCCCTGTTCCTGATCGCTCTTTACTTTGCCCAGGTTCGCGAACAGGCCACCTACGCCGAATCCGCCCTGCTGCTCCAGGAGCTCACACGAATTCCCCAAAAAATGGAGACCATTCTCCAGCGAGCCGAGGAATGCGAGGAATTTGCCCGCCTCCTGTTTCGCTTCTCCAATTTTCTTTATCTCGGCCGTGGCATCCACTATCCCATCGCCCTCGAGGGCGCGCTTAAACTGAAGGAAATCTCCTATATCCACGCCGAAGGCTACCCCGCCGGCGAGATGAAGCACGGCCCGAACGCTTTGATCGATGAAAACCTTCCCGTGGTGGTGATTGCTACGCGCGACGAGCAGGATCCTTCTTCCATGACCCGTTACGAAAAGACTGTCTCCAACATCGAAGAGGTCAAGGCCCGCGACGGGATCGTCCTCTCCATCGTCACCGAATCCGATGTTCTCGCCCGCCGTACCTCCAATTACTCCATTGAGATTCCCACGGCCCCCGAGCTGCTTTCCCCTCTGCTCGAAATCGTCCCGCTTCAGTTGCTCGCCTATCACATCGCGGTTCGCCGCGGCTGCGACGTGGATCAGCCTCGCAATCTTGCCAAGTCGGTGACTGTGGAATAAGAACGCTCATGCAGCAACCCTTCCCGCGCACGGTGACTTTCCCTCACATCGGCAGCATCGCCTCTGGTCACCGCCATGGCCTCCTCCTCATCCTCATCTGTAGTCTGTCTGGAGCTGCGGGCGCCCGCGCCGGCTCTCCCCATCCGGGTCCCGCCCAATCCTCCCAGGGGCCCAGCGCCAAGCTCGGCGCCGTCACCATCCACGGATCCAGCCGCTACACTTCCATCCAGATCCTCGCCATTACGGGCCTCCATAGCGGTGAAACAGTCACGAAGGAATCGCTCCAGGCCGCCGCCAATCGCCTGGCCCAGGTCGGCTATTTCTCAGATGTTTCCTACCAGTTCACCAGCACCGGTGATCGGGTCGACGTCACCTATTCCGTGAAGGATGCTCCCGCGCTCCCCGTGGATTATGACAATTTTCCATGGTTCACCGATGAGGAGATAAGCCAGGCAATTCGCACCGAGCTCCCGCTTTTCGATGGTACTTCTCCTCTCTCTGGCACCGTCCCGGAAGCGATCGCCGCCGCCATCCAGAAGCTCCTTCTCGCTCACGGAATTCACGCCAGCGTCCGTCACGAGGAAAATCTTGGGGACATTCCCGGCTCCTCAAGTCAACTTGTCTATAGCTGCTCGGGAGCTTCGCTGCCCATCGCCTCGCTGGAGTTCACCGATCCACTGGCAACCCAGGATAAATCTTTGCAACTTCGATTGCGGGATCTGATCGGCAAGCCCTTTTCCCGCTCCGGCGTTTCCGTTTTCAACCTTGAGCAGGTCCGTCCCCTCTATCTCTCCCACGGCTTTCTGGCCGTTCATTTTCTCCCTCCCGAAGTGCGTTTCTCCGGCAATCCCGGCCAGCCGCAGGAGAAAGTCATTGTCCTCGATCGCATCCAGACGGGCAGCACCTATACCTGGGGCGGCGTCGTCTGGAGCGGCAATCAGGCCCTTTCCGCCTCTGATCTGGGTCGCTTCACCCCATTCGCTACGGGAAGCGTGGCCGACGGAATGAAGATCCAGGGGGCCTGGCAAGATGCCTCCGCAGGCTTTGCCCACATCGGCTATCTGGATGTCAAGCTGAACGTTCAGCAACGCCTTGACGATACTTCCCGCGTCGCATCTTATTTCGTGGCCGTCACCCAGGGAATCCAATACCACATGGGCGATCTCGTCCTCACCGGACTTTCCCTCGAATCCGAACGAAGGCTCCGCCAGGCGTGGAGCATCCCCAAGGGCGCCATCTTCGACAAATCCGAGTATGACTCCTTCATTCTTTCGGGCGTGGGCAAAGCTCTTTCCGGTCTTCCCGCGCGTCTCGATCACGTCGGCTCGGTGCTCGATGAGCATCCCGAGAGCGCCACCGTAAACGTTCTCATGGATTTCCACTAGTTCTATTGCGTTATACTCTTTGGGAATGTCGCTTACACCCCAGCCGCCGGAAGCTCCGCCCGTTTCCCTCCCGGAAGCTCTCGCTCTGGATCGCGAGCAACTCCTGTTATCGGCGTTGCGACAACTGGATTCCCTGCTGGTGGCCTATTCCGGGGGCGCTGATTCGGCCTATCTGGCCTGGGCGGCACACCGCGCCCTCGGCCACCGTTTTCTTGCGGTCACCGCCCTTTCCCCCAGCTTTTCCGCCCATGATCGCTCGGCCGCTGCGGATCTGGCTGCCGCCTCCTCCTGGCCCCACCAGTTCATTGAAACCTCGGAATTTCAGAATCCTCTCTACGTCGCCAATTCACCCAATCGCTGTTTCTATTGCAAAGACGAATTGTTCCTGAAAATGGAGGCACTGGCCCTCGAGCGCGGCTTCTCCTTCCTCGCCTATGGCGTCAACGCCGATGACACACGGGATTTCCGGCCCGGCCATCGTGCCGCGGCTCGCCACAATGTCCTCACTCCCCTTCTCGATGCCGGCTTGACAAAAGCGCAGATTCGCTCTCTTTCCCGCGCCGCGGGCCTGCCCACCTGGGACCGCCCCGCCGCAGCCTGCCTCTCCTCCCGCATTCCTCACGGCACGCCCGTCACGCCGGAACTCCTCGAGCGCATCGAGCGCGCCGAAGACGTCCTCCGTGAGATGGGATTCCGGCAGTTTCGCGTGCGCGTCCACCAGGAGCTCGCGCGCATCGAAATAGCTCCCGGGGAGCTTTCCCGCGTCTTTTCTGATTCTCTCGCTCCCGCCATCTCCTCGCGCCTCCGGGGGATTGGCTTCCTCTTCGTCACTCTCGATCTCGAAGGCTATCGCCAGGGTTCCCTTAATTCGCTCCTTCCTCTCCTTCGCTCGTCGCGGGAAGATCCGTGAACCCTGCTCGCCGGACCTCAAAAGGAACTTTGTCCCCTCTCCTTGCGTATCTTCCACCGAGGCATTCGGAAAGGAGGTCCTCCTCATGGCACACCCTGGCGCTCACCGAAATGCTTCGCTCCTGAAGCTGCTCGCCGTTTCCTTCGCCGCTCTGAGCATCTTCCCGCTCACCTCCTGTGGCGAACGCAGCGCGGCCCGCGGCCATTTTGATAAATCCTTCATCGTCACGGGTCCCGTTCGCCTCGAAATCAGCAATGGCTCCGGTTCAACTACGATACTCACAGGTCCGGATGGAGAAGTGCGCGTCTCGGCGGAGTTCAGACTTCAGGCGTGGCCATGGGAATCTGCCTCCCGCCATCTCGCCTCTATCCAGGAGCACCCCCCCGTCGAGCAGCAGGACAACACGATTCATATCAAGGGCCTCTCGGGATGGAATGGATCCGTGGATTATCAAATCACTGTTCCCGTCGAAACGCAGGTGCATTCCGCGATCGGATCAGGGACATTTGATGCTCGCGGCATCCGCGGACCGCTCAACGTCACCACAGGATCCGGCGATCTGACTGCCTCAAACATTGGCGGCGACATCCAGGTAACGGCGGGCAGCGGGGATCTCACGCTTTCCGATGTCTCGGGCAACGCGGATATCACCGCTGGCTCAGGGGACATCCAGCTCCGCCGCGCGCAGGGCGACTTGCGGCTGCGCTCGGGTTCCGGCGACTTGACGATTGAGGATCCTGGCCGCTCCGTCATCGCCGATACCGGCAGTGGCGACATAAAGACCATCGGCGCCAAAAGCGATCTCCGCCTCCACTCCTCATCAGGCGATATTGACGTCACTGGCGCTCCCGGCCAGACTTCCTACTGGGACCTGCACACCAGCTCCGGCAAGGTTACGATCAACGTTCCCTCGGATGCCGGCTTCCGCTTTTTTGCCCACACTTCTTCCGGTAGCATCGCCACCAGCCTGCCGATCGTCATCGACGAGAAGAATTCTTCGCATGAGATTCGCGCACACGCGGGCGCGGGTGAAGGGCGCATCGAAGTGGGAACCTCCTCGGGTGATATCGACCTGCACTGACCTCCCTGTGGTTTCATTCATGTGGCGGCTGCTGATAAACTGGTGCCTTCATGCTGCGGCGCCTTGCTATCACTTTCCTCCTTCTCTGCCTCGCCACCCCGAGGCTTTTCGCGCAGAATCAAGCTTCTCCGGCTCCAGTGCCCTCTTCCGCCCCCGCACCGGCCACTTCCCTGCCAGGGCAGGCCACCCCCGATTCCCCGCCGCAAAATCAGGCCGCTCGCAATCACAATGCCCAGGTCGCTCTCCAGGAGGCCTTCGATAAGGCCGGAAACGATCATGCCGCCGTGGTGAAAAATCTCGAAAACTATTTGCACGATTACCCCGATTCACCGGAGCGCGAAAGCGTCTACCGCGCAATCGTCGAGGATGCCGAACAGCTGCGCGATTACCCCACCGCTCTCGATTTTGCCGAACGCACCATCGCCCTCCAGCCTCGGGACATCGACATGATGATGCACGCCGCCGGCCTGCTCGAACGCCAGGGAGATTCGCAGAGCCTCATCAAGGCCGCGGGCTACGTTTCTCGGGTCATCGATCAGGTGGAAAAGCTCTCCCCGGGCGCGCGGCCCGCTCGCGTCTCTCTTGATGAGTGGCATACTCATCAAACGCATATCCTGCAGGCCGTCTATTTTGTTCGCGGCCGCATCGAAATGCTCCAGCACGAATACCCCTTGGCGACCAAGGATCTCGAGCACAGTTTCTCGCTCGCTCCCACGGCTCCGGCAGCGGAGAAGCTTGGCCAGATCGCCGAAATCCAGAAGGATCTGCCTGCGGCAATCCATTACTATTCACTGGCGTTCCTGCTTCCGCAGAGCAGCTCCCCCGCCGCCGATGACCGTGCCTCCATCCGCAAACAGCTCGGCAACGTCTGGCGCCAGCTCCATGGCACCGATGCCGGCCTGGGCGACGCCATTCTCGCCGCCTACGATGCGCAGGCGCCGGCGCCCTCCGCGGATAAAACCACGCCGAACAAGGGTGTTCGCGATCTCTATGGCTTCGTCCTGCGGCAGCTTCCAGGCGGCTTGCTTCACTTCTCGTCCCTCAAAGGCCAGGTAATCGTTCTTGATTTCTGGGCCACCTGGTGCGGCCCGTGCCGGGAGATGGAGCCGCTCTTCGCCCGCCTCTATGCACAGTACGGAAAAACTCCCGGTATCACTTTCCTCGCCGTCAATGCGGATGAGGATGAGTCCCGCGTCGCCCCTTTCGTCGCCGCCAACAAGATTTCACTTCCCGTCGTTTTCGGCGATGGCCTGGATCAATTCCTGGGAGTGGATGGGCTCCCCACCGTCCTGGTGGCTGATCGCGCCGGACGCATTGTCTACCGCGTCACCGGCCTGGACCGCGATGCCTTCGTCTCGAGCCTTTCGGCCGCCATCGAGAAAGCCAGCGCCGCGCCCCAATAAACTTTTCCTCCCCCGCCATCGCTTCCCATCCTCCCTTCGCCCCACTCACCGCTTCCCTTCTTCTCGCTCCGCTGCTTCCTTCGCCGCCAGCAGCGTATTGATGTGAATCCCCACAGTGTCTTCTACATCGCGTGCATAGCCTCCGGCCAGCACGATCGCTACCGCCGCTCCGCTTCTCCGCGCATGCGCGAACACGATGCTATCTCTGCGCATCAATCCCCTCTCGCTCAGTGACAGTCCTCCCAACTGGTCCTCGCGGAAGGGGTCGGCGCCGGCCAGGTAGATCACCAGCTCGGGCGTAAACAATTCGAAGGCGTTCAGCAGACTCCTTTCCATCATCGCCAGGTAGTCGTCATCCCCGATTCCCGGCGGCAGGTTTACGTCAATATCCGAGCGCTGCTTCGGTTCAGGATAAATATCCTCCTGGTGGAGTGAGACGGTGAATACGGAATTGTCCCGGGCAAAAATCGAGGCGGTTCCGTTTCCCTGATGCACGTCGGTATCCACTGTCATCGCCCTTCGGAGCATCCCTTCGTTCTGCAGCTTGCGGATGGCCACGGCCACATCATTCACGGCGCAGAATCCCTCGCCATGCTCCGCAAATGCATGATGGAATCCTCCGCCCAGATTCATAGCCCAGCCTTTCTTCATCGCCTGCCGCGCCGCCAGAATCGTTCCGCCGGTAGCTAGCCAAAAGGCCTGCCTTGTCTCCTCGGTCCAGCGGATCTCCAGGCGGTTCCGTTCCGCCTGATTCAGCTCGTTCCTCCTCAGTTTTCCGATGTATTCGGCCGAATGCACAAGCAGCAGGTCTTCGTCTCGGGCAGGCGCCGGCTCCAGAAAATCCTCTTCGGCCGCAATTTCTCTTGCCCGCAGGGCCGTGCGGATCAGCCTAAACTTCTCCGAGGGAAACACGTGTTCTCCCAGCTTCAGGTCGTATCCTTCCGCGTAGACGATGGGGAATGGCAGCATGCTCCGCAGCCTACAGGGAAGCTCCCCTGGAGGCAATGATTCTCGTCACTTCCTAAAAAGGTATCAAAACGATTTGCTAAACGATTTGCATTGTATATAATCGTACATCCTTGGCCGCCACGGCACGGTGGCCCGGGCAGGTCAGGGGGTCCACCCATGAAGTGCGGGCGTCTGTTGAGTCATGCTTGCCGGCTCGCTCTGGCAATCTTCGTCGCCGCATTGGTTTCCACGCCCGCTCTGGCCCAGGCAAACACCGTGGAAATCACCATCACCGTTCACGACCCCTCGTCCGCTCTGCTTCCCCAAGCTGTTGTTGTCGTCACACAGGATTCCACCGGCAGAACCATCCAGAGAACCACAGGCGTTTCAGGCCAGGCCTATTTCCCCGCTCTTCCCCCGGGCATCTATACCATTTCCGTGCAGGCTCAAGGATTCGAATCCTGGGTCCGCACCGGCCTCCATCTTCTTCTTGGCGAGCAACGCTCTTTGGATGTCGCTCTGAAGGTTGGTTCCGTCACCCAGAAAGTCTCCGTGGCGGCTTCCCCACCTGCTCTGAATGTTACCTCCCCGGAGATTAGCGACACCATCGAGAACCGCCGGATCCTGGATTTGCCCCTCAACGGCAGGCAATTCCTCCAACTTGCCCTGCTCAGCGAGGGCGTCGTGATTCCCCCGGGAGGAACGCGCGGGGCGGCTCTCGAACAAGCGGGGCCGCTCGTGAATATTCTTGGCCAGCGCAATGGCCATAACCTTTATTTTCTCGACGGCGTTTCTGTCACCGATGAATATTTCAATAATCTCGCCGTCACTCCGTCGGTCGATTCCATTCAGGAATTCGAAATAGAGAAAGCCATGTATCCTCCCGAATACGGCGGGAAATCGGGCGCGCTTATCAATGTTGAAACCAAGTCTGGCGCCAGCACCTTTCACGGCGGCCTCTACGATTTTCTGCGCAATAGCGCGCTGGATGCCAAGAACTTTTTTGATTCGCCAACGGCTCCCATCCCGCCGTTTCGACAAAATCAGTTTGGCGGCACGCTTGGCGGCCCGCTGGCCTTACGCCCTGGCCCGGGCGGCCAGCCTCCTAAAACTTTTTTCTTTCTCAGCTACGAAGGGCTTCGCTCGGACCAATCCATTACCCAGACCTTCAGCGTTCCCACCCCCGCCGAGCGCATGGGAAACTTTTCCGCTGACCCTGTGATCTACGACCCCCTCACCACCACTTCCTCCGGGACCCGCTCGGCCTTCCCAGGAAACATCATTCCCCCCGCGCGTCTCGATAACCTGGCGCTTCAGTTCCTCGCGAAGCTGCCCTTGCCGAATCTGCCGGGCGAGGTTCAGAATCTAGTGACCGCTCTGCCCCAGAGTACGAACATGAACCAGGGCACGCTGCGGCTGGACCATCAGATCAACAACCGCGATAACCTCTTCTTCCGCTTCATCGATTACGACGTCGCCCAATTCCAGCCCTTCGGTTCCAGCGCGCTCAATGAAACACTCCTGCCTGGCTTCGGCCGTAATCTATCCACCCAGACCGCCAATCTTGCCGCCGGTTTCACCCATATCTTCAATCCCGACTTGTTGAACGAAATACGCTTCGGCTGGATGCAGGTTTCCGGCGGACAGACCAGCCAGAATCAGGGTGTGAATTTCGCTGCTCAATCCGGCCTGCAGGGGGTCACCTCCGATCCGCGTGATGTCGGCTACCCGCAAATTTCTTTTTCCAGCCTCTTCAGCACCGCCGGCGACCCCACCGATTTCGTCTCCCGCAACGATAGCGATATCGAAATTTTCGACACCGTAACGCTTCACCACAACCATCACAATCTCAAATTCGGAGCCTATTTTTTCCATCTCGAATTCAATCCCCAGGATCCCCAGGCCGCACGCGGCTCGTTCGTTTTCTCCAATCGCTGGACTTCCTCCCAGCCCGGCCTCACCGACGGAAATGCCTTCGCCGATTTTCTTCTCGGTTTTCCTACCTCTGCACAGGGAGGCACAGGCCGCGGCCAGGAGGATGGCACCACCAATTGGCTTCATTTCTTCATACAGGATGAGTGGAACGCCACCCCAACCCTCACTCTCAGCGCGGGCATTCGCTATGAATTGGATGGGAATATCCAGGACTCCCAGAATCGTTTGTCCGCCATCAATCTCGCGGCCCAGCAATTCGTGATCGCCAGCGATTCTTCCGGCAATATCTCGCCCACCGCCGCTCCATTGCTTCCCTTCCTTCCCCTCCCCTACGTCACTTCCTCATCGCTCGGCTGGGCTCCCAGCCTATTGCGGCCCATTTATCATCGCATCGGCCCCCGCCTCGGGCTTGCCTGGCGCCCTCTGGGTTCCGAGAACACGGTGATCCGCGCCGGTTTCGGAATCTTTCAAAATCAGGCGGCTTACAGTGTGCAGCAGGCTCTCGCTCGCAACCTTCCCTTCTTTCTGCTCAAAAGCATCAATACCACGGCCACCACGCCCATCCCCACCCTCACCACCGAGCAGATTCTTGCCTCGAACGCGCTCGGCACCGTCGGTGGTAACAATGTCAACTATGACTACCGCACCGAATATAACCAGCAGTGGACCCTCAGCATCCAGCACGAGCTTCCGGGCCGCGTGCTTCTCGAAACCACCTACCTTGGCTCCCGCACCGTGGGTGCCGATAATTCCACTGTTCTCAACGTTCCCGTTCCCGGTCCCGGCATTATCCAGACGCGCCGTCCCGTGCCTCAACTCAGCAACTTCAACACCATTCGTTGGGACGGCTGGTCGGATTTCAATGGGCTAACCGTAAAAGCCGAGCGCCGCTTTTCCCGCGGCATCTGGTTCGATGCCAACTACACCTGGTCGAAATTGCTCGATGATGCTTCCGACCCGGGCGCCACCGTCTCCGAATACAATCTCCCCCAGAACGTCCGCAATCTGAGCGCCGAAAAAGGCCTTTCCAGTTTCAACCACACTCATCGCTTCGTTGCCAGTTTCCTCTACGATATTCCCTTTCCTTCTTCCGCTTTGGTCCCGCTTCGCAGGCTCTTCGCGGACTGGCAGGCGGGAGGCATCGCCACCGTGCAGAGCGGCGCCCCGTTCACCGTCAATCTGGCCACGGATCAGGCCAATATCGGCCCCGGTCCGGCCCAGCGACCTGACCTGATTTCCAATCCCAATGATTTTCCCCAGCGCGGGCCAAACCAATGGTTTAACACCGCCTCCTTCACACTTCCCGCTCTTTATACGTTTGGCAACGCCGGTCGCAATATCGTCACCGGTCCGGGCCTGGCAGATGCCGATCTTTCTTTGCAGCGGGATTTCCCCATCCGCGAGACCCAGCATCTGATTTTTCGCGCGGAATTCTTCAATGCCCTCAATCACCCCAATTTCGATACCCCCAATCGCATTGCCTTCACTCCGAATTTCGGCAGAATCTTCAGCGCTGAACCGTCCCGCCAGATTCAGTTTGCCCTTAAATATAATTTTTAGCCTTACCCGCATCCGGCGGGCGGGATGAAAGCGTATGCTAAAATGAACCCTGTGAAGCGCCCCTCGGCCATTCTCGCCACCCTCGCACTTCTCGCCGCTCCGCTCATTCTTCTAGCGCGCTGCCAGGATTGCTGCGCCCGCATGTGTGCCCTTCGCTCCACTTCCTCCGCGGCTTCCAGGGCTGCCGGGCATTCCACGATGGCACCCCTCGCTGGCCGCCATTCCGCTTCGCGGGGTTCCACCTTCTGTTCTCTTCACTCTCAGTGCCGCAACGGCCTGGCCTACGGCTACATTCTTCCTCTTCCTCCTTCGAGCGCCTCGCGCCCCGCTGCGCTCCCCGCGCCTGCCCCGGCCTCCACCAGGATTCTCGTTGCCCGCCTGATGCCTTTGGAGGGATTCAGCGGAATTCTCACGCCCCCTCCTCGCACCTCTCCCTGGCAAGCCAACTGAACGGACGCTCCGCTGCTTTGCGGCGGTACATGTGTTTTTCGGGGAGATTTCTGTGCGCTGTCGAGCGTGCCTTATTTTCGCATTGCTTACCCTCGCTTTTGTTTCATCAGGTCTCGAGGCCACGGAGATCTTTGGCACCCTCCGTGGCATCGTGCACGATCCTCAGCACCGCCCCATCGCTGGCGCTTCGGTGACCCTGGAATCCCTCGCCTCGCACACACGCAAAGCGGTCACAACCTCCGCTGAGGGGGAGTTCCGCTTTGATGCGCTGCCGCTTGGCAAGTATCGGCTCACCGTTTCGCATTCAGGATTTGACGATGGGGTGGAAGAGCTCACTCTGGATTCCGGCGCCGCTCCCATCCTGCATATCCCCCTTCAGATTGCCTCCTCGGCCACCACCGTCGAGGTGCGCGCAAACTCGCCCGAGCAATCCGCTTCCTCTGCCACGACCTCCACGCTGGTCACTCGCGCGGAGATTGCCGCCACACCCGGAGCCACCCGCACAGACAGCCTCGCCATGATTACCGACAACGTTCCGGGGGCGTACATCACTCACGACCAGCTACACATACGCGGCGGCCACCAGGTGACATGGCTGGTGGATGGCGTGCCTGTGCCCAACACAAACATCGCCAGCAATCTCGGACCCCAGTTCGACCCCAAAGATATCGAGGACCTCGAAATCCTGCGCGGCGGCCTCTCCGCCGATGCTGGGGATCGCACCTACGGCGTTTTCAATATAGTTCCCCGCACCGGCTTTGACCGCAACAGCGATGCCGAACTCATCGTCACCTACGGCAGCAACGATCAGACCGACGACCAGATCAATTTCGGCGGCCACACGGATCGTTTCGCCTACTACGCCAGCCTAAACGGCAATCGCACCAACCTCGGCATCGAGACTCCCGTCAGCCAGATCATCCACGATGCCGCCAACGGCTACGGTGGATTTACTTCTCTGATGTACAATAGGGATCCGAGTGACCAGTTCCGCGTCGTCGCTTCGCTGCGCCAGGACTATTTCCAGATCCCCAATACTCCGCAGCAAGTGGCCAGCAGTGTTGCCGATTCCCAGCGCGAAACCGACGGATTCCTTAACGTCTCCTGGATCCGCACCATTTCGCAGGATATCCTCCTCACCCTTTCCCCCTTCTTTCATTCCAATCGCGCCAATTATCTTGGCGGACCGGACGATTACCCCACAAGCACTCAAGATAATCACCGCTCCCTCTATGCCGGAGGGCAGGCCACGCTCGGGATCACGGCTGGGCGGAACAATGCCCAAGCCGGCCTTTACGCTTTTTCGCAAAACGACAGCGAGGCCTTCGGCCTGGTTTTCAACGACGGCAGCAATCCCAATTTTTCTCAAACCACTTCCCTTTCGGGAAATCTCGAAGCGGCTTGGATCGAGGATCAGTTCCACCTGGATTCCTGGCTCACGCTCAGCGCCGGCCTGCGCCAGACGCATTTCTCCGGCGGTGTGGCCGAAAACGCCACCGATCCTCGAGTAGGCGCCACGTTCCGCGTCCCGAAACTCAATTGGGTCTTCCGCGCCTCCTATGGAGATTACTACCAGGCTCCTCCTCTTCTCACGGTATCGGGGCCGCTTCTCGATTTCATCACGCAGCAGAATTTCAGCTATATCCCCCTTCGCGGCGAACGCGACGAGGAACACGAGTTCGGCCTGGCGATCCCCATTCGCCGCTGGACGCTCGATGCCGATACCTTCGAAACCCGCGCAAGAAACTTCCTCGATCACAATCCCATCGGCAATTCCAATCTCTTTTTCCCGATCACAATTGATGGCGCCCTCATCCAGGGATGGGAAGTGACACTGCGCTCTGCTGCTCTGTGGCGCGCTTCGCGTTTCCACCTTGCCTATTCCAATCAGCTGGCGCAGGGCCGCGGCGCCATCAGCGGCGGCCTCACCGATTTCACACCGCCCCCCTCAGGCTATTTCTACCTGGATCATGACCAGCGCAACACGCTCAACCTCGGTTTGGAAACCCAGCTCCCGCTGCGCATCCACGCCTCGGGAAATCTCTACTACGGTTCAGGCTTCGCCAACGGATACCCGCCTCCTTCACACCTGCCGGGCTACGCCACGCTGGATCTTTCCGTAAGCCGTGATTTTGGCGAGCGGATCTCCGTGGGATGGAGCGCGCTGAACCTCACCAATCGCCATCTGCTGATTGACAATAGCCAGACCTTCGGCGGCACGCACTTCAACGACCCTCGCGAGCTGATTTTCCAGCTTCGCTACCGCTTCCATTATTGATTTTCTTCCGGGAATTTCCGGGAGGGGAAAGAAGCAGCCGGCGCCGCTTCAGCTTTCGCGATCCAAAATAAAATCGGGCACGGCGAGAAGCGCCCGCGCATACTCCGGGTTTCCCCCCGCACGGAGGCATTCTTTAGCCTTGAGTCCGTATTCCTGGGCCATGGCTCGCGCCCGGTCAAGTGCCCCTGTTTCCAGCATAAGCGCTGTGATCTGCTCGGGCTTCACGCTCCAAAAACCCTTCTCGGCCAGGACGGTGGCCACCACCTCCCGGCCTCTCGCTCCGTCTCCGGCCAGAGCATAGATCAGTGGCAGCGTCACTTTTCCCTCTTTCAAATCGCTCAGCACCGGCTTGCCCAGCTGCTCTTCGCGCGCGGTAAAATCCAGCACATCATCCACCAGCTGGAAAGCGAGCCCGGCGTAACGGCCGTATTCGGCCAGCGCCGCTTCGGTGGCGGCGTCCGCGCCGCCCAGCACCGCGCCCAGGCGCGCGCAGCCACTGAAAAGGCAGGCCGTCTTACGATAGGAGAGATCGGTGGCCTCGGCTTCGCTCAAATCCTGGCGGCCGAGGCAGGCAATCTGCAGCAGCTCGCCTTCCACCATGCCCTGTGTCAGTTCGATCAGTATCTCCAGGATTCTAAAATTGCGCTCCTCGAGGGCCACTTCAAACGACTGCATGTAGAGCCAATCGCCGGCCAGCACGCTCAGCTGATTTCCCCAGCGCGCGTTGGTGCTTGGCCGCCCGCGGCGCGTGTTTGCTCCATCGATCACATCGTCGTGCATGAGCGTGGCGCTGTGGATCATTTCCATCACCGCGCCAATCCGAATGGCGCTCCTGCCGCGGTAGCCACAGTAGCCTGCGGCCAGCAGCAGCAGCGCAGGCCGCAAGCGCTTCCCACCGCCTTGCAGCAGATAGCCGCCGATCTCCGCCACAGGACGGATGGCCGAATCGCTCTGCGCCGCGATCTCCATCTCTACCAGGGCGAGATCTTCCCGCACCAGCTCAAAAATCTCTTTTGCCGTGATTACTGCGATGGCTCTCCCTCTCTGTCACTCGCGGCGCCGGGCCGGTGTTCCCGTTTGCCGCTGGAGAAGCGGAAGAACCGGCAAAAATTTTCCGCCGTCGCCCCGCCCACTTCTTCTAGGCTCGAGTTTCTCACATTCGCCAGCGTGCGCGCCACTTCGAGGACGTTGGCCGGCTCGTTCCGCTTCCCTCGAAGCTTTTGCGGAGGCAGGAAAGGTGAATCGGTCTCTATCAGCAGCCGGTCCATCGGCAGCACCGCCGCCACATCCCTCAGATGCTGCATCTTCGGATAGGTGAGATTCCCGGCGAAGGAAACCAGGAACCCCATGGCCAGCCCTCGCTGGGCATCCTCGAGGGTTCCTGTGAAACAGTGCAGGATCCCACCCAAGCCCGTGGGCCGCCAATTCTCTTCCATCAGTTCAAGGCAATCGGCCCAGGCGTCCCGGCAATGAATCACCAGCGGCAACCGCGCTTTGGCCGCCTGTCCCATCTGCCGAAGGAACACCGCCTTCTGTACATCGCGCGGAGAATGATCGTAGTAATAGTCCAGGCCCATTTCCCCCCAGGCGATTACGCGCGGGTGCTGCGCCAGCTCGTCGAGGCCAGCGAAGTGTGCCTCGGTGGCGTCTTTTGCTTCGTGAGGATGGATTCCCACCGTGGCGTAGATCCAATCATGCTCTTCGGCAAAAGGAATGGCGGCATTCAGCCGGTGCGGCCCCGTGCCGCTGCCGATGGCCAGGAGCAACTCGATGCCCGCCGCCCTCGTGCGCTCGATCATTGCCTGGCGGTCCTCGTCGAACTGTGGGAACTCGAGGTGCGCGTGGGAATCCACCAGCCTCACTGCCGCCTCCTGATCACTTCAGCCGCGTTCCCGGTGGGACGTCTTCGGCGAAGGTGGCGAGGACGGGATGCCCGTCCGGGGCCACCGATGCCGCAAGGATCATCCCATTGGATTCCACTCCGCGGAGTTTTCGCGGCGCGAGATTGACCACCACTACCACTTTCCTGCCAATGAGGTCCTCGGGTTTATAGGCTTCGGCGATGCCGGCCACCACCTGGCGAACCTCGCTGCCGATATCCACCAGCACCTTCAGCAGTTTGTCGGCGCCTTGCACTTTCTCGGCGGATTGCACCACTCCCACACGCATTTCCACTTTAGTGAAATCGTCGATGTTGATGCGCGCGGGCGCGGCGGCAGGGACTGGGGCGGCCGGGGCCGGGGCGGCTGGTGTGGCGCCGGCTGGTACGGCAGGAGCAGTGCTTCCCGCTTCGCTCGGTGATGGGACTGCGGATTTGCTGCGTATTTCGTCTTCCATGGCTTCGATCCTTTCGCTCATAGCTTTCTTATCCACTCGCGGGAAAATGGCTTCCGCCTCTCCCGTTTGCGTTCCCGGTTGAAGTTGATTGGCTCGCGCCAGCACTTCGCCCGGCAAGCAGATTCCCTCCGGCGAGCCGGAAAGACCCAACTGCCTCCAGATCCTGAGCGCCGCCTGGGGCATCACAGGGGCCACCAGGATCGTGACGACGCGGAGACATTCCGCCGCGGACCAGAGGATGGAGGCGAGGCGGCCGCGCTTTTCCGGAAGTTCCGCATAGGTCCAGGGCTTGGTCTCGACGAGGTACTTATCCACGGCGGCGATGAGGCTCCAAACGGCCTCGATGCCACGCGAGAAGGCAAAGCGCTCAAACTCCTCGACGAAAACGCGGACGGCGGGCTCGCGCTGGGCGAGAAGCATTTCGTCCACGGGATCGAGTTCCCCAGCCGACGGCATCTCGCCCGAGAAATTCTTTGCAATCATGGCCAAAATGCGGCTGGCCATGTTGCCAAGTCCGTTGGCGAGGTCGCTGTTGTATCGCGTGAGGAGCGAATCGCGGCTGAAATTGCCATCCTGGCCGAAGACCATTTCGCGCAGGAGGAAATAGCGCAGGGCATCGGCGCCGAGCGCCCTGGCGATGGGCTGGGGAAACTGCATGTTGCCGCGTGACTTCGACATTTTTTCTTCGTGGAAGAGCCACCAGCCGTGGGCGTAGATGCGCTTGGGCAGAGGCTCCTCGGCGGCCATCAGGAACGCCGGCCAATATACGGCATGGAACCTGAGGATCTCTTTCCCGATCAGGTGCAGGTCCGCCGGCCAGTATTTTTCCCACTGGAGTTCGTCGTCGCCGTAGCCCACGCCGGTCATATAACTGGTGAGCGCGTCATACCAGACATAGAAAACGTGTTTTTCGTCGTCGGGCCAATCGATGCCCCACTTCACGGAGGTGCGGCTGACGGAAAGGTCGCGCAAGCCGCCTTTGACGAAGGCGATCACTTCATTGCGGCGGGTCTCGGGCTGGATGAAGTCCGGCTGGTTTTCGTAGAGCTCGAGGAGGCGAGGCTGGAATGCGGAGAGCCTGAAGTAGTAATTCTCCTCGCGGATGCGCTCGGTGGGGCGCTCACATTCCGGGCAGAGGCCGCCGGGAAGGGTTTCATCCACGTACATTTCATCGTGGACGCAATAATCGCCTTCGTAGCTTCCCTTATAGATGAAGCCATTATCGCGGGCCTGGAGGAGCAGGCGATGCACGGCGCGCTCGTGGCGGCTTTCGGTGGTCCGCACGAAGCGGTCGATGCCGAGACCCAGCTCCTTCCAGAGGGTCCGGTATTCCAAGGAGATTCTGTCGGCGTATTCCTGGGGAGTGACACCGGCGGCTCGTGCGGCGCGTTCGACCTTCTGGCCGTGTTCGTCCGTGCCGGTGAGCAGCACCACGTCATCGCCGCACATGCGGCGGAAACGCGCGATGGTATCGGCCACGACGGTCGTATAGGTATGGCCCAGATGCGGCCGTGCGTTCACATAATAGATGGGCGTGGTGAGATAGAATTTTTTCTTTTCCGCGGTCATCGACTGACCCGCCCTTCGCGCGTTCTGGCATAGTGGCGGGAGGCCTCCGCCAGCACTTCCTTCAGCGGGACGCCCTTTGCGGCGGCGATGCGGGCACAATCCTCATATTCCGGAGCGGCATTTAGTTCGACGCCCTTTCGCCGGCTGACCTTCATGGCCACCCTGCCGAAGGCCGTATCCACGGGAACGAATTCGCGTTCGAGGGTTTCGCGGCGAGATTCCCGCGTGCGGACGCCGATGGTGGTGGTCTCGCGGAAGATGAGCTCGACAAGCTCGGGTTCCTTCGACGGCGCGCAGACGACGGTGAGCAGCACGCCGGGGCGCCCTTTCTTCATCTGAGCGGCGACGCAAAAGACTTCGAGGGCGCCGGCGATTCTGGCTTGCTCGGCAAAGTAGCCGTAGAGCTGTGGGCTCATATCGTCCACATTGGCTTCGATCACGCTTACCGTCTGGGCTGGCTCGGAATCCGCCTCGGCGGCTGACGATTCGCCGATGAGCAGGCGAAGGACATTGGCCTGGGCGGGAGGATCGGCGGAGCCGGCCCCATAGCCCGCGGCCTGGATACGCATGGGGGGCATGGGGCCGAAGGTTTCGGCGAGCGTGGAAGCAATGGCGGCGCCGGTGGGCGTCACCATTTCCAGCTCGACGCCTGTGGAATAGACGGGAGCGCCGCGGAGGAGGTCCGCGGTGGCCGGGGCAGGCACGGGCAGGACACCATGGGCGGCGCGGACCGTGCCGGCGCCGACATTGAGAGGCGAAAAATAAAATTCATCGATTCCCAGAAGGTCGAATCCAATGGCGGCGCCCACAATATCCACGATGGAATCCACGGCGCCGACTTCGTGGAAGTGGACCTTTTCGACGGGCAGGCCGTGGATCCGTGCTTCGGATTCACCCAGCCGCTGAAAGATTCTAGCGGCGCGGTCGGCCACCCTGGGTGAGAAGTCCGCGGCGGCAATCATGACCAGGATTTCGGAGAGGCCGCGATGGGCATGCTCGCCGGCAGAATCCACTTTTACCTGAGTGGCGGCGATGCCCCGGCGCTTTACGCGCTGGGCGGAGAGTCGCCAGCCGGTGAGGGGCAGACGGCGGAGCTCCTGCTCGAGAACCGGGAGGGCGGCTCCGGAATCGACCAGGGCGCCCAGGGTCATATCGCCGCTGATTCCCGAAAAACAGTCAAAGTAGGCTCTTTTCATTGGGATGCGCTGCTCCATCACGCGACCGGGCGACCGGCGGCGCCTTGGGGCCCAGAGTTTGCCGAAAGTGTGATACTAGTCGTCCGCCGCGGGTCTGTCAAATTTTGGATCAGACGGGGAGTGGGCGGAGGAGCGGCGGCGGTGTTATACGATTTCATGTGACGATCAGGCAGTCTACCGGTGTTGAAAACAAAGGGGTTACGCGAAAAGTCGATGGAATCCGTGTGACGATCAGAATGGGGCTTGGTTTTTGACAGTGGCCGGCCCGGAAAGCGATGTTCGCCGGGGCGCTGGCGGGGCGAATGGGACGAATCCGATGGCGGGACGGCTGGAAGCATTATGGCGCTTCGCTCCTTTGGAAGGTGATGCGACTTTATTGTATTGCCCGGTGGGGTGGTGCGTACCGATGGCGCCGGGGTAGTATTGCGGGCGGGAGCCTTTCTGCGACGCTGATACCGACTCCATTTGTAAAGATACAGGAGGGCGCGGTGATTGTCAAGCTCTAATTGGAGGATT
>VFSW01000412.1_pt1 | contig 62173 bp, 50 predicted proteins | sample 5358111 | NCBI WGS metagenome assembly VFSW01 (sample SAMN11554181, study PRJNA540505) | mine drainage metagenome | isolation source: sediment from site ElyBrook_90M | place: USA: Ely Copper Mine, Vershire, VT | collected 2017
GCCGGGCCCTGATACAATGCCCGCCAAAAACGCGGCAAGACTCAGAGCGGGATTCTTCGTCGCCCGCGGCTCCTCGGAATGACGGCTCAAGGCTGATAGTCACGGCGCGTTACGAATGGCCTCCGGCTGGTACGCCCGCGTGCCGTGGGCGGCCATTGCCGGGAGTAAACCCGGCAATACAGCGACGCCGCTACAGCCGGAGCCGCTACAGAAACGGCGGTCAGACCAATACCATGCTAACTGCGGATTGCCATCGGTCGGCGATCAATGCGCCGCAATTTATAAGGCTGTGGCGGCCGAGGAGTCTGCGGGCTGCTGCTGGTGTGGCGTTGGTATTTCAAGGTACGTATTTAAATAATTATTCGGAGGCCGAAGCGTTTGTTATAATGGAGAGTTACGGGCGCGCGTTTGGACCGGCAGGTATTGCCAGGCAGTGCCTGCGGGTATCGTGCGCTCACCGGCCAGGAGAAGGCCAAGGAGCGCACTCCTCATGAGCCACGAACCTTCCCCCGCTTGGCCGTTATACCTGCAGTGAACTTGACCAATCAGGAGGTCCTCCCGGAAATTTATGGCCACGACGCACGTTGAAATCAGCGAGACCGAAAGCCCTTCGGGGCAACGGCGAATAGTGAATGATTTAAGCATTCAGGTGGCGACCGCCAACGGCTCCGGCAGCCAGTCATCCAACATGGTTCTTTTGCGAGCCATTCTGCAGATGGGCATTCCGGTATCCGGCAAGAATCTGTTCCCCTCAAACATTGAGGGCTTGCCCACCTGGTTCACCATACGGGCTTCAAAGTACGGATACATCGGCCGCCGCAAGGAGATCGATTTTCTGGTCTGCATGAATCCCGAGACGGCGCAGGAAGACGTGATGGGCGTAGACCCGGGCACCGCGGTGGTCTACGACCAGAGGCTGAATCTGGAACAGTACCGCAAAGACCTGATCTTTTATTCCGTGCCTTTTGACAAGCTGACGGCCGGGGTTTGCCCTGAAGCCAAGCTGCGTAAGCTGGTAAAGAACATGGTTTACGTGGGGGTTGTGGCCTACCTGCTGGGCGTGGACATGGCGGAAGTGGAAAAAGCGCTTCGCAAACAGTTCAAGAACAAGGCGAAGGCAGCCAATCTGAACCTGAACGCCGCCAAGGCGGGATTTGAATTCGCGCAGACCAACCTGGAGAAGAAGGACCGCTTCTACCTGGAGCGCATGAATCTGACGGCGGGAAAAATATTGATCGACGGTAACTCGGCCTCCGCGCTGGGCTGCATGATGGCCGGCGTAACGGTGGTGACGTGGTATCCGATTACACCCTCCTCATCGCTGTGCGAAACGCTGATTGGCTACATGAAGCGCTTTCGCATTGATCCGGAAACCGGCAAGGCGACCTTCGCCATTGTGCAGGCCGAAGATGAGCTGGCGTCAATCGGCATGGCGCTGGGCGCAGGCTGGGCGGGCGCACGCTCCATGACGGCGACAGCCGGACCGGGCCTTTCGCTGATGTCGGAGTTTATCGGGCTGGGATACTACGTGGAGGTTCCGGCGGTGATTTTTGATGTGCAACGCGTCGGACCCTCCACCGGATTGCCCACGCGCACGGCGCAGGGCGACGTTCTGACCACCGCCTTCCTGTCGCACGGCGATACCAAACATCCGCTGTTCTTTCCCTGCTCCGTTGCGGAGTGTTACACCATGGCGATCGAGGCATTTGACCTGGCGGAACACATCCAGTCGCCGGTGTTTGTGATGACGGATCTCGACCTGGGGATGAACTACTGGATGTCGGACCCGTTTCCGTATCCGGAAAAGCCCATTCGGCGGGGCAAGGTGCTTTCCAAAGAGGATCTGGACCGGCTTGGATCCTTTGAGCGCTATCGCGACGTGGATGGGGATGGCATCGGCTATCGCACCCTGCCGGGCACGGACCATCCGGCGGCAAGCTACTTTGCGCGCGGCAGCGGCCACAACGAAAAAGCCGCTTACAGCGAAAAGCCGGCCGACTACGCCAACAACATGGACCGCCTGGCGCGCAAGTTTGAGACGGCGCGGGGAATGCTGCTGAAGCCTGAGTTCCAGGGCAGCGGCAAGGCGGATATCGGCATTATCGCTTACGGCACCAGCCACTGGGCAGTAACGGAAACGATTGACCAGCTCAAGCAGGAGTCTGGCGTTGATGCGGACTACTGCCGCGTTCTGGCTTTCCCGTTTGCCGCTGAATTGACCGATTTCATTCGCCGCCACAAACGCATTTACGTAGTTGACCAGAATCGCGACGGGCAGATTTACAGCCTGATGCGGCTGGATCTGGAGGCGGAGCTGATTCCGCGGCTGCGCAGTATCCGCCACTACAACGGCATACCCATCGACGCGCGCAGCGTAACCGATGCAATTCTTGCGCAGGAGGCACAGCAATAACCATGGCAACCACTACAGTACCCCCCAAGAAGGTGAACCGCATTGGCCTGGAGCTGGCCACTTATCGTGGCGGCAAAACCACGCTATGCGCCGGATGCGGCCACAACTCGATTACGGAGCGCATTATCGAAAGCTTTTTCGAAATGGGCGTGGATCCCAAGCGTGTGGTCAAGCTTTCGGGCATCGGCTGCTCTTCAAAAAGCCCGGCCTATTTTATGGGCACCTCGCACGGCTTCAACGGTGTGCACGGACGCATGCCCTCGGTGGCGACCGGCGCCATGTTGGCAAATCGCACCCTGCTTCCCATCGGGGTGAGCGGCGACGGCGATACCGCCTCCATCGGCATCGGCCAGTTCGTGCATTTGATGCGGCGCAACCTGCCCATCATTTATATTATTGAGGACAACGGCGTGTATGGATTGACCAAAGGGCAGTTTTCCGCCACGGCGGATATGGGCGCAAAATTGAAGACCGGCGTGATCAACGATCTGCCTCCCATAGATACCTGCGCGCTGGCCATCGAACTGGGCGCCACCTTTGTGGGACGATCTTTTTCCGGCGACAAAAAGCAACTGCTGGCGCTGATTGAGGGCGCAATTGCCCACAACGGCACCGCGATGCTGGATGTGATTTCACCCTGCGTCACCTTTAACGACCACGAAGGATCGACCAAGAGCTACGATTACGTGAAAGACCACGATGAGCCCCTGGCGGAAATGAGTTTTATTCCCTTCTTTGAAGATATCGACGTGGATTACGATCCGGGCACGGCAACAACCGTCTCCATGCACGACGGCTCACATCTGGTTTTGAAGAAGCTGGGCCGCGACTATGACCCCACGGACAAGTGCTCCGCTCTGCGGTTGCTTACGGAAGCCCATGAAAAGGGCGACGTGCTGACGGGGTTGTTCTACGTGAACACAGAGCGAGAGAATTTTATGCAGTTGCTGAACCTGGTTGATGAACCGCTGGCCACGCTGCCGGAATCGCGGGTGCGTCCTCCCAAAAGCGCTCTGGACGAAGTGATGGAAGAGCTTCGCTGACCTGATTCAAATCCAAACGGGGCGGGCCGCGAGATGAGGCCGCCCTTATTTTTTTTCGCACCTGGAGGTAAAAATAAACCCGTCGATACCGTCCCCCTCCGCCACATCGGCGCGCTCATCCTGCTCCGGACAGCCCTTGTGCTTGAGGCTGACATAATTGCTGCCCGGGATCAGCTCCAGGGAGGCTATTCCGTTTGCATCCGTTTTGGCGCGGATGTCATCCAACACGGCTCCGCTTGACCATGTGACATCAAGGTTAACGCCCTCAAGGGGCGGTCCGGTACGGTCAATGACGCGAATGAGGACGGGTTTGTGAAGCATTTGCCTGGCTTGGTCTATCTCGATATTGAAGAGAATCAGCCGCAAGGACGGGGAGAGAGAATCCGCCTGAACCATCGCGCGCTTCACCAGCCCCGTTTCAACGTCAGCCTGCTCATCGCGCACGGTGACCCAGTATTCTCCCTCCGGCAAATGCGAGAACTCAAAGCGTCCGTCAGCGGCGGTAAGGCTCTGCCCCATCATGCGGCCTTCGTGATCCGTCAGCGATACCAGGATGCCTTCACTCGGTCGCGATTGCGCATCCACCACAATGCCGCTTACGCTGCCGCGCGCGGAAGCGGGTGCGGGCTGCAACTGTATTGAGACGGTGTTGCTGGTGATATTGCCCTGCCAGATGAGCGTGTTCAGGTCCCGGTTGAGGGCGTCGGCATTGCGGAAATGCTGGCTGTATTCAACCCATAGCCGGTAGTTGCCCCATACCGGTTGCGCGCCAGCCATGGCGGGCGAAAGGCGCACCACGGCCTTCTCCTCAGCGTCGCCGCCGGCTTCAATCTGCACCAGTTTGGGATGCGGCAGGCTGGCGCTTTCGTAGACAAACCCCTTCCCCGCCGGCGGCAGAGCGCCCGCCGCAGCACCGGATGGAACCGTGGATGGCACAGGCTGCAGGTGAATCATCAGCTTTGAGCTGTCATGAAAGGGCGCATAAAGATTCAGGGCAACGGCATTCTGCACGTGCTGGTAAAGCCACAGGGGTTCGGATGCGGCATTGTGAAAGTGAAGTGTAATGCGAAGCGCGTTGGGCTCTGTCACCAATTCACTGTCAATGGAAATCAGCAGCTTTAACGGCTGTTCCATGCCGGTAGGCGCAGCAGATTGGCCTTTGGTGCTGCATGGCACGGCCAAAAAGACGCCCAGGAATGCCCCCAGCAACATCAGACGCGCCCGGCGCTGGCTGCCAGTCCCGGCCTTGAGAAGGTTGTGCGAAAAGAGCATATCAAGATCACCTCACGAGGCTACGCGCAAAATCAGGCACTTCAGGTAATGCGTCTCCGGCACGGTTAGAAGTATGGGGTGGTCGCGCGATTGGGTGCGGCGTTCAACCACAGTTACACTGCGGTGGGCGTCAAGCGCGGCGCTGGCGGTAACCTGCAGCAGGTCTGCCTCGCTCACGTGGAATGAGCACGAACAGGTGATTAAATAGCCGCCAGGGCCCAGCATTTTCAGCGCCCGCAGATTCAACTCCTTGTAACCGCGCAAAGCGGCATCCTGGCTGGCGCGCTGGCGGGCAAAGGCCGGCGGATCCAGAACGATGGTTTGGAACTGCTCGCCGCGCTGTTCGCAATCCCTCAGAAAGTCAAAGGCATTCGCCTCCTGCCAGGCGACGTTGGTAATGCCATTCAGTTCCTGGTTGCGGCGGGCGAGAACAAGCGCATCCGCGGAGCTATCCACGCCGAGCACGTTGGAACAATTCGCCGCCAGGGTCAGGGCAAACCCGCCGGTGTAGCAAAAGCAGTCCAGGGCGCGACCCCGTGCGTACTCGCGGGCGGCGGCGCGGTTCTCACGCTGGTCAAGAAAGGCGCCGGTCTTTTGGCCGCGCAGCAGGTCAACCTGAAACTGCAGGCCATTTTCACGAATGATGATGGATTCCGGCGCGCTGCCCGACAGTACTCCAACCATCTCCGGCAGGCCCTCCAGCTTGCGCACGGCGGCGTCATTGCGCTCCACAACGCACCGGGCCTGGAATAGGCGCGCAAGGATTTGCACCACCGCATCCTTAAACTGCTCCATTCCCTGGCTCAGGGTTTGCACTACAAAACAGTCCTGATAGCAGTCAACGACAAGCGAGGGCAAACGGTCGCCCTCCGCAGCCACCAGGCGAAAGGCCTCCGCGTCCGGGGCGACCTCCTTGCGGTAAGCGGCGGCTGCAGCAATGCGCTCTTCGAGAAAAGCGGCGTCAAACGGGCGTGTTTCGTGCGTAAGCAGACGCAGCGCAATCTGCGACTGCGAACTGTAAAGCGCCTGACCCAGGTAGCGCTTGCGGTGGTCAGCCACTCGCACTACCGCGCCCACCGCGACTCCCGCAGCGTCCAGAACATCGGTGCGGTAAATCCACGGGTGGCCGGAAAGCAACCGGTCAGCTCCGCGATTCGAGACGATGACTTCCGCGGTGATCATCCCCAAACTGTACCACACCTGCCGGGCAGGGCCGCTGCTGTGCCATGATAGACTGGTGGCGTAGCGCCTGCTTCAGGCCACGGCGCTGGTCTCGCCACAAAGCATGCTGTTAAGCGACTTCGACTACAATTTACCTCCGGAGCTCATCGCGCAATATCCGCTCGCGCAACGCGACGCCTCGCGCATGCTGCTGCTTGACCGCAAAAGCGGCATGCTTAAAGATGACTTGTTCCGGCAAGTGTCCGAGTGCCTGGAACCAAAGGACCTGGTCGTATTTAACAATACCAAGGTTTTTCCGGCGCGCCTGATCGGCCGCCGCAAGGGGCTTGGGTCACAGGTTCCCGGAAAGAACAACCCGACCGTACGCGAATTCCTGACCTCGCCCGTCGAGCTGCTGCTGGTAAACCGTGTTGACAACGTAGAGTGGGAAGGCTTGGTGCATCCGGGGCGCAAAGTAAGGTTGGGCGAGGTGCTTGTGTTTGGCAACAACGAGCTTTTTGCGGAAGTGACTGGCCGCGAAGCTTATGGGTTGCGCCGGGTGCGGCTAAGCGCTTCCGAAGGCAGCGTTGAACAGGCTATTGACCGCCTGGGCCACATTCCACTGCCGCCGTACCTGCATCGCCCTGAAGAGCCGGAGGACCGCGAACATTATCAAACGGTTTACGCCCGGGTGCGCGGCTCCGCAGCGGCGCCGACGGCCGGATTGCACTTTACTCCTGCGGTGTTTGAAGCACTCCACACTCGCGGCATAGAGACGTGTGAAATTACGCTGCACGTGGGACTGGGCACTTTTCAGCCGGTCCGAACCCCCATAATTGAAGGGCACGCCATGCACGCGGAGCGTTATCACATTGCGGAAGCGGCCGCGGAGGCCATTCTGCGCGCGCAAGCCGAAGCGCGCCGCATCATCGCCATCGGCACGACTACGGTGCGAGCATTGGAGCACGTGGCCCGGCTTAGCAACGGCCGCGTACGGGCCGGATCAGGTGAGGCGGACCTGTTCATTTACCCTGGCTTTCATTTCCAGGTTGTCCAGGGCTTGCTGACTAACTTTCACCTGCCCCGCTCCACCCTGCTGATGCTGGTGTGCGCCTTTGCGGGCTGTGAGACGGTTCTGCGTGCCTACCGGCACGCAGTTCAGCAGCGCTACCGTTTTTACAGTTATGGGGATTGCATGCTGATACTTTAGCTTGCCGCCGGCCGTTACCAGCGCGAGCGCACACGATACTTGAGCACGGCCTCGCCTCCAGCGGGCACCGGCACCTTGAAGCGCGCCGAAAAGGCCGAGGTTTTGGTGTAATCGAAATTCGACTGCAGAATCTTCCACTCACCCCTGAGGGGTTCTTCCACCTGAACCGTAATCCCCACGGGTTTGTGGTTCCGAAGCGTGATCTCGTAAGCCATCTCCGCGCTATTGCGACCCAGCACCTCGTAATCCGTCTGCTTGCGGTCCTCGGCCACGTCAAACGCGTTACCAATATGGAGCTTGAGCGCCTCATCAACCGGCGTGTGGCGGATGGAATCCTCCCCGATAAACTGGGCGCGTCCGGCGGAATCCTGCTTATAAACGCGCACGGTTCCGGCCGGCAAGGGCATGCCCAGCCCATTGGTTTTAGAGTTCTTGCATTCGATCTGCACCTGGATGGGATCATGGGCTACAAAATCAGGCTGCATCGATGTCTGGTAGTAATAGCTCTGGCCCGTCACCCGATAAACCTTTTCAATCGAGATGCCCTGGGAGGCAAGAAGGCTGATCTGTTTAGACTCCTGATCGCTCAGGTCTGTGCGCCGGTCAAGCGTATACAAGTGATACTCCGAAAGCTGCTCTTGTGCAAAAGGCACAGGGGCACTTTCAACGGCATTCATCATGCGGCGGCTTACACCCCTGGGACCCGGCGCCGCCTGCACCGTGTGCACTTCGCCGGCCACAAGCTGCAACAGAGCGCTTGCGTATTCCGTGCCGCTGTGGTTCTGGATGGTTACCCATCCGTTTAAGTCACCGGTTTTTTCATCGGGGCCCAGTGTCAGCACGTAGTCGGCGGTCCAGCCCATTTCTCTGGTCAGGTAAGAGACCGCCAGGGTCTGCCTTCCAGCAATGTGGCTGTTCAGGAGCCAGATCAGAGTCGGCTTGCTGTACAGGTTGTTGGGCACATCGGGGAAGACATAGCGATCCGCCCTGATGCCGGTGACGATCTGATCGCCGATTTTCCAGACCGGCTGGTCATTATCCGCCAGCAAAATAGCCTGAACCGTCTTTTCCACAGTGGAATTGTTTTCTAGAAATGTTCGGCTTAGTGTTACCTCTCTCCCCAGGTATTTCTTAAGCAGGTGGTCGGGGTTCAGCAGGTCATACTCATAGTTCTGTTCCAGCACCTGGAAGTTGTCAGGGCCGTGGCTTGATGCAATTTGCACAGTTTCCGGCTGGATTTGGGCCGCAATGTCCAGAAAGTTCAAGCTCACCTTTCCGCGGGGCAGTTCCACACGCCGCACATCACGAACCAGGGCGCGGTTGGAGTTGTAAACCGTTACCGAAATATCGCTGCGGTCTTTTGCGGTTGAAACGGTGCTGGCGGCAGCAGCAGCGGCTGCCTCTGGGCTGCCCGCCGCTTCGCGCGGCGGGGTTTGTGGCGCACCGGCAGCCGCAAAAACCAATAAAGCCGTCAGCGCGAGAACGGCGGTATTTCGGGATAACTCTTTCATAGCCCCTCCTCATTAAAGTTACGGAACCGCTGCGCACCCTACTGCACCCGTATCCAGGAAAACCCCACAGCATGCCTTGCAAACGATAGTTGTATAATATTGCGCGTGGAGAAGATATGAGTTTCGCTGGCCCGGCTCTGGTGCATGGCAACAAAATCAAGGCCTCGGCTTTGCATGGTTCGATGTTACCCCGGAGCGGAAGATGGATTTACTGGTAGTAGCCAAGCTGGCGTTAGGCGCTCTGGCGCGCAACAAAATGCGCTCCACGCTGACCATGCTGGGCATTATCATTGGCGTGGCCGCGGTCATTTGTGTGGTAGCCATTGGGAAGGGCGGCGAGAATCAGGTGCAGGAACAGCTCCGCAACCTGGGCGACAACCTGGTATGGATTGAAGCGGGTTCGCGGAACCGCCAGGGGGTTCGAACCGGCAGCTACGGCACCAAGTCGCTTACCCTGGGCGACGCGCTGGCCATAGGCGAACAGATACCCACGATTAAGCGCGTTTCGCCCCACGTGGACGGCCATGCACAGTTGATCTACGCCGGGCAGAACTGGAACACGCAATACCGGGGCGTTTCACCAGATTATCTGGAGATTCGCGCCTGGCCTGTGGTGCAGGGCAGCAGTTTTTCCGTGCCGGAAGTGGAGCGGGCTGCCGACGTGTGCGTGCTGGGCAGCACTGTGGCCCAGAACCTGTTCGGAAATAGCGATCCCATTGGCAAGACAATCCGCCTGCAGAACCTGCCCTGCCGGGTGATTGGCGTACTGGAATCCAAGGGCCTTTCCGCCTTCGGCTTTGACCAGGACGATGTGGTTTTGCTGCCTTACACCACGGTGCAACAGAAGGTAGCCGGCATCAACTGGCTTAAGGACATCATGTGCTCTGCCACGTCAGAAGACCTGGTCGACACGGCGGGCGTGGAAATCAGCAAACTGCTGCGCCAGCGCCATCATCTGCAGCCCAGCCAGCCCGATGACTTTAACGTGCGCAGCCCGGAGGATATTATTCTGGCGCGCGGCCAGGCCAATCATACTTTTGCCTTGCTGCTGGCCAGCATTGCCTCTGTTTCGCTGGTTGTGGGCGGCATCGGCATAATGAACATCATGCTGGTTTCAGTCACGGAACGCACCCGCGAGATTGGCGTCCGCATGGCGGTTGGAGCCACAGAGTCGGACGTCAAAATGCAGTTCTTGACGGAGGCCGTGATGATGAGTCTGGTGGGTGGGATGGTAGGGATTGTGGTTGGAGTCAGCGCCTCGGGACTGATTGCGCGCATGTTCCACTGGCCGGCGTTGCTGCCCGCTTCCTCCATTGCGCTTGCGGTAATCTTTTCCGCCAGCGTTGGCATTTTCTTTGGCTATTATCCCGCTCAAAAGGCCGCCAGCCTTGACCCGATTGATGCTTTGCGGTTTGAGTAGAGCCGCTGGCCGGGATACGTTTTCGGAGAAGCTGATGCACAACATACGAGGGGCGGGCGTACCCCTTTTTCTGCTTTTCGCGCTGCCTCTGTGGGCTCAACAGTACACGGTGCGCCAAACCGGGTCGATTGCGCTGAATGGAGTCAATGGCCGCATTGACCACTTCAGCTACGACGCCGCCCACCACCGCCTGTTCATGTCGGCGCTGGGCAACCACACGATTGAAGTGATGGATACTCTCCGCAACACGCGCCTCCACACTATTCCTGGGCTTGCCGAGCCGCAGGGCGTGCTTTACGTTCCCCGCACCAACCGCATCTTTGCAGCTACGGCGGGCGATGGCAAGGTCCGGGTATATGACGGCGCATCCTACAAGCTGATGAATACTATCCACCTGGGCAGTGATGCAGATAACCTGCGCTATGACGCACCAGCCCGCCAGGTGGTGGTGGGATATGGTGACGGCGCGCTGGCTTTTCTGGACGAATCGAGCGGACAAATGGTACGTCAAATCCCCCTGCCGGCGCATCCGGAGTCGTTTCAACTTGAGCCGGGGGGTGGCAGCATATTCATCAACCTGCCGGACGCCCGCCACACGATTGCAGTCGCTGATCAGGCATCCGGCAAAATTACGGCAACGTGGAGTTTGAAGCCGGCGGATAACTTTCCCATGGCGCTCGACACCGCCAATCACCGCCTTTTCGTGGTATGCCGCCACCCCGCCCAGTTGGTGGTTCTGGACGCTGTTACCGGAAGTCAGGTGGCGGAGCTGAGCGCGCCAGGGGATGCGGATGACATTTATTATGACGCGGGCCGGAAGCTGATTTTGATTTCAGGCGGCGAGGGCAAGCTGGTCGTAATCCAGCAACTGGACGCCAGTCATTACCGCGCGCTGCAGTCCGTCGGCACAGCGCCGGGCGCGCGCACCTCATGCTACATTGCGGACCTGAACCGCCTTTACGTGGCCGTGCCGCACCGCGGCGACCAGAACGCCGCCCTGCTGATTTTCCAGATTAATCCTTGAGGCGCTTCAGGCAAAGGCCCCAGCCAATTCATCAAGCTGAATGTCGCTGAAGCTTTGCCTTACCCAATCGGCGTGGGCAACCTCGTTTTGCGGGCGGCTGTGGGTTAAGGCCAGGCATTTGATGCCGGCCCGCTGCGCGGCAACAATGCCTCCTGGAGCATCTTCAATAGCCAGACATTCGCTGGCCCGCAGCGGCCGTTCGCAGAAGGCCGGTGCGCCACACAGCCGGTCGACCGCTTTCACGTAGACTTCCGGGTCAGGCTTTGACGCTCCGCAATCGTCGGCCGTAACCATCACTGAGAAAAAGGTCTTCAAATCCAGCGCGGCCAGCAAATGCTCAATCTCCGCACGCAAACTGCCGCTGGCGATAGCAATGGGAAACCGCGCGGCGGATTGTTTGACAAATTCCAGCGCCCCGGGTAGCGGCGGCAATCCGTGCTGAATCACTTCCATGTATCGCCGTGCTTTCCATTCAATCTGGCGAGCCCGTTCCTCCGGGGACAATTCCACGCCGTGATCCTGGAACATCGCCTCCACAATACCGCGATCGTCCAAGGCCAGATACTTCCGGTAATACTCTTCCTCACTCAGGGTCCAGCCTTGCCGCCGCGCCATCTCCTGATAAATTTCCAGGATAACGGGTTCGCTATCAACAATGATTCCGTCGAAGTCAAAAATAATAGCTCGCAGCAACTGCACGCGCTCCTTGTTCCCAAAATAGAGGGCGATTCAGGCTTAAACCCGGACAATTTCCTTACGCGCCTCTGCCTCTTTCACGCTTGCCCGGACGATTGATGAAGAGTACACCTTCATACTACTGAATACACCACAGGTTGCGCTATGATAAACTTTACTGTTGACGATATTAAGCGATTGCGCCGTTCGGGCCGAACATCTTTCCATCGGAAACCGGCTGTATCCCTTTGCGGCTTGTTCAAAAACGCATGAAACTCCGTTAGTTCTTATGCATCTTATGTTTGGTGCGCCTTTTGGCGCCCTTTGGACCGTGCATGACCCAACAACTTAGTATTCCCATTGCATTTCTGGCCGGAGTGGTTTCCTTTCTTTCGCCCTGCGTTCTGCCACTGGTTCCCGGTTATATTTCCATGCTCTCCGGGGCCTCCATGGAAGAATTGAAAGCCGGCGGCGGCGCGGCAATGGTGAACCGCATCCTTCGCAACTCCATCGCTTTCGTGATTGGCTTTTCTATTGTCTTTATTTCGCTTGGAGCATCGGCCACAGCGGTGGGTAATTTCCTGGTGGCCAAGCGGACCCTGTTCAACGTAGTTGCCGGAACAGTCATCGTGATATTCGGACTGCACCTTACCGGCTTGATCAGAATCCCGCTGCTGTATCGCGACGCCCGCGTGAATACCGGCGCTCCGCGCCGCGGCCTTACGGGCTCGTTCTTGCTGGGCTTTGCGTTTGCCTTCGGCTGGACGCCGTGCATTGGGCCCATTCTTGCCGGAATACTGGCCCTGGCCGCCACGCGCGACACCGTTATTCAAGGCATGTTCCTGCTCGCGATTTACTCCGCCGGGCTTGCGATACCGTTCCTGCTGACCAGCCTGGGTCTCAGCCAGTTCCTCAAATTTTACGGCAAGTTTCGCCGCCATTTGCACGCCGTTGAGGTGGCATCGGGCATGCTTCTGATTTTTCTGGGAGTACTGATCGCCTTGAACAAATTTGCGGTTCTGTCGGGCTATCTCACGTTTTTGAACCGCTTTACTTTATAAGGCATTCACCGTAAGCGTGTAAAACACTTATGCATCCGATTCTGTTCAGTATTGGTTCTTTCCGACTGCCTTCGTACGGCTTTTTGCTGGCCATCGCTCTGGTCGCGGCCCTGCTTGTTATTGTGCGCTTGGGACGCCGTGAAGGGCTTCAAACTCACGTGCTGGTTGACTTCAGCACCTGGATCATTCTAGTGGCGCTGGTTGGCGCCAAAGTGCTGATGATTGTTTCCGACTGGTCAAGCTACGCCAGCGATCCACGTGAGATCTTCAGCCTGGATACTCTGCAGGCCGGCGGCGTGTTTTATGGTGGCTTCATTGCCGCAGTCCTCTTCTCCTGGTGGTATACACGAGCTCATCACCTGCCCGTTTTAAAGGTCTTTGACGTTTATGCGCCGGGCATTGCACTGGGTCAGAGCATCGGCAGGCTGGGTTGTTTTGCCGCGGGCGACGACTACGGCAAGCCCACGCACATGCCGTGGGGAGTGGTATTTAAGGACCCGTACGCCCACCAGGTGGGTGGAGTGCCGCTGAACGTGGCGCTGCATCCGGTGCAACTGTACGAATCCGCGGCAACACTGTTGATCTTTGGCCTGCTCATGTGGTTTTATCCCCACAAACGGCGCGACGGCCACGTTTTTCTGGCCTATCTTACGCTTTATGCGGGCGCCCGGTTTATTCTGGAGTTCTTCCGCGGCGATGAGGATCGCGGGTTTGTGTTCCACCACCTGCTTTCAACTTCTCAGTTTATCGCCATCCTGGCGCTGCTGACAGCGGCGGTTTTGTTCTATGCGCTCAAGCGTTCTTCGGTGGGCGCAACGGGCGCCAAGCCGGTTTTGCGGACCGCAAAGGGCGTGCAAAGTTGACGGCCGACGGCTTGGTTTTCGTGATTGGCGTTGCAACCAGGTTCGCGCCCGGTGGAAAATAGGGTTGTAACTTGGCGTGCGCAAAGGACAGAGGCGGCTTTTAAAGGAGATTTGAGATGTCAAATGGTAAGAAAATTGGCGTTACCTTGTTTTTGGCCATCGCCGTGATTGGCGGCCTTTACCTTGCGCAGCGTTACTGGATTGCTCCGGCAACTGCCCGGGCTTCCGTCGCCAGGGGCAAGTTCCCCGAAGCCCCCGCCTTTTCCGTAACCGACCTGAATGGCTCCCGGCTTGCCCTTTCCGACTACAAGGGCAAGGTGGTGCTGCTGGATTTCTGGGCGACCTGGTGCCCGCCATGCCGCATGGAAATTCCCGGATTCGTGGCCTTGCAGGATAAGTACCGCGACCAGGGATTTGCCGTAGTAGGCATCTCCATGGACGACGACCCGGCTCCAGTGCGCGACTTCTACAAGCAGTTCCGCATGAATTATGAAGTGGCCATGGGCAACGACAAATTGGGCGAGCTTTACGGCGGAATTCTCGGCCTGCCCACCACGTTCCTGATTGGGCGCGACGGCCGGATTTATGACAAGGTTTCCGGTGCGGTTAATGCCGCACGGTTTGAAGAAGAAATTAAAACCTTGCTGGCTGCCGATCCCAGCTCCTCGGTGGACGGATTCAAAGCGGCCGGCATTTCCGACGCCATTGAAGTTGAAACTCCTGCCGAAGCCAATTCCCCTATTCCCGGAATTGACATCAGTAAGCTGACGCCGGAGCAAGTGGCGCAATTCAAGGCTGTGCTCTCCAAGCAGCAATGCACCTGCGGTTGCAACTACAGCCTGCTCGACTGCCGCATCAAGGACCGCACTTGCGGAGTAAGCCGCAAACTGGCCAAAGAGGCGCTGGCAAAATTCCTGAAGCCCACGGTATAAGCACGCAGTCATGGCGATGGATTACCAGCCACTGGTCCCGGACGAATGGCAATCAAGCTGACAAAAAGTTCATCCCTAATCCGCTATTCATTTCTGATCCTGCTGGCAGCAGCGCTGCTCGCCTCTGCCGCGCCAGGCCTGCACGGGCAGAATGTTCCCACTGTTGTCAAAGCGGAAGCGCTGCTGGCCACCGATGCGGTGCATGCGGGCAGCACGGCCAAAGCAGCCTTTATTGCCCACGTGGCCAGCGGCTACCACATCAACGATCATCATCCCTCGCTGGATTATCTGATCCCGACGGAATTGCGCATGAACTCTGGGCAGAAGTTTGAGCTGCAGAATTTGGTCTACCCAACCGGGAGTAAAGTCCGCTTCTCATTTTCCGAAACCCCGCTCTCCGTCTATCAGGGCACAGCCGTTATTCTGGCAAACCTTAAAGTTCCACCGGGCGCAGCGCCAGGTCGATATCAGCTTACCGGAAAGCTGGCTTATCAAGCTTGCAACGAGCACGCCTGTCTGCCGCCCTCCAGCGTTCCGGTTACGCTGAACGTGCGTGTGGTTGGGCATAACGTGCCCTTGAAGCGGATACACCCCGATGTTTTCAAACCAATCGACAGACCCTAAGCCAGCCGGCGCTGCGCCCGGAAGGCGCAATTGGACGATTGTGGCAGTAGTCTTTGCGGCCCTCCTGGCCTTTGTTTATGCGATTGCGCCGGCGAGGTTCCACCGGCGCCCGGCGCCGCTTGAGCCGGTGGCAGCGGGTTGCCCAAAAACGACGCAGCTTTTTGTTCCCACCGACATCACGGGCGATATTGATGCGGCCCTGAAAAACCTTGACGAAACGGATAAGTACCGCGTGCTGCTGCGGCTTAACATGACGCCCTGCAACTGCGGGTGCCTGCTGAGCGTTGCCGCCTGCCGTGTTCAGCATCCGGATTGCCGGGCCGTTGCCGCGCAGATCCAGCAGGCCATCCGCGCCGCGCAATCCAAACCGGAAACCGCTCACGGCGGCAAGCCATAAGCGCCTGCGCCGCGAGCGTTCCAAGGAGTCTGCCGCCCCATGCGCATTGGAGTCGTCTCCGACACTCACGGCTATTTTGATCCCCTCCTTCGCCAGCTTTTCGAAGGCGTCGATGCCATTATCCACGCGGGAGATGTGGGCAGCCGCGACGTGCTGGACGAACTGAACGCGCTGGCGCCCGTAACCGCGGTAAAGGGCAACGTCGATTCGCTGTTTGTTGATCTTCCGCTTTCCAGCAAAAAGCAGTTTGGCGGAATTTGGATTGAGACGCTGCACATTCTGCCTGCCGCCCAAGGCACCGTGGAGGAGTGGCGCAGCAGCGGGGCGACGAACTCCAATCGCCGTCAGGCGGAGGCTTTCCTCACCTGCTTCAGCCCTGCAACCCGCGTCGTGGTTTTCGGCCATAGTCATGAACCTGCCTGCATCACCTGGGCTGGAAAACTCTTTCTAAACCCGGGCAGCGCCGGGCGCAAACGTTTCTCGCTGCCGCGTTGCTGCGCCCGCATGGATGTGGAGTCCGGCGCCCTCCGGGTTAAATTCGAAGGCCTGGAGGGTTATAATAAAGGTGTACCGGAGGAGCTCCACATCAGGTTGGAGGAGCTGGGGTCATGGTAAAACTCAAGAACATCAAGCGCGTCCTGAAGATAGTGGCGACAGTGGCAACGGTGGCCCTGCTGATTATCGAGAAGTTCGAAAAATCCTAGGGCCTCACACTCCGGCAGGCGCTCTGAAACGGTTAGCAATCGATTGCGCAGCGCGCTTAAGTCGCGCGATTACCTCCTCTCTTCCCAGCGCCATCATCACTTCAAAAAGTCCCGGCGCCACGCCCTGCCCGGTCAGGGCCACGCGCGCTGCATTGATCAGCAGCCCGGGCTTCACGCCCTGCTGTTCGGCATAGCCCCTAAGGGTGGCTTCCGTTCCCTCAAGGCTAAACGCTTCAAGCCCCGCCAGGCGATCCGCCAGCCCCGCAAGCAAACCAGCAAGAGCCTCCTCCTTCCAGAACTTTGCCGCAGCCGCTTCGTCGTATTCAAAATCGGAAGTAAAGAACGCCTTGCCGCTGCCGGAAAAATCCTTCAGTGTCCGTGCCCGCTTGCTCAGCAAAGCGACGCATTGTTCAAAGCCGGCTCGTCCCTCGGCGGCAAAAGCTGACTTCCACAGCCCCGTGCTTTCCAGTTCCGCTTGCACCAGGGGCAGCAACCTGGCCGCGGGCAGGTTGCGCAGATACTCGCTGTTCATCCAGGCCAGCTTCTCAACATTAAACACAGCATTTGATTTGGAAACCGCGTCCAGTTCAAATGACTGCGCCATTTCGTGGAGTGAAAGAATCTCCACCTGCCCGGGAGGCGTCCAGCCGAGAAGCGCCAGGAAGTTCACCAGCGCATCGGGCAGAATGCCCTGCTCGCGATAGGCGCCCACGGCTGTTGCGCCGTGGCGCTTTGAAAGGCGCTGCCGGTCAGGTCCCAGAATCAAAGGCAGGTGCGCAAATATTGGCGGCTGCTCACCCAGCGCCTGGTACAGCAGAATCTGTTTAGGCGTGTTGGAAATGTGGTCCGCGCCGCGCACCACGTGGGTAATGTGCATGTCCAGGTCATCGGCCACAACCCCCATGTGATAAGTCGGCTGGCCGCTTGACCGCAGCAGAACAAAGTCCTCCAATTCGCTATTCTGCAGCCTGATTTCGCCAAACACCCGATCTTCAAACACGGTCTGGCCGGTTAGCGGCGCCTTAAAGCGCAAAGCGGCGGGCCGCCCTTCGGCAAGATACGTCTGGCGCTCCGCGTCGGAAAGGTTGCGGCAGCGCCCATCGTATTTGGGCGGCTTGCCCTCAGCCTGAGCGCGTTCCCGGCGTTCCTGCAGCTCCTCCACCGTGCAAAAGCACGGATACGCCGCACCGCTTTTTTCAATCCTGCGCGCCAGCTCCTGATAGCGGCCGATACGCTCGGACTGATAGTAAGGGCCTTCATCCCAGTCGAGCCCCAGCCATTTCATGCTTTCCAGAATGGCCGTCACCAGTTCCGGGCGCGAGCGATCCGCATCCGTATCCTCAATCCGCAAAACGAACGTACCGTTCGTGCGGCGGGCAAACAGCCAGTTGTAAAGCGCCGTCCGGGCGCCGCCCACGTGCAAATAGCCGGTCGGCGAGGGCGCAAACCGCACACGAATCTTTTCGTCTTTGTTCAAGAGGCTTCCTTTGGCCGCGCAGCAATGGCCGCGGCTGATTGGTGTATCTTTTTCATGCTATTCGATTTTTCGAAGTCAGGGAAGCGCAGCCGCGGCTGCCCTGGCGCTGGTAACGCGGGCCGCGCACCGGCGTGGCTGTTAACCACCTGTAAACGATTTGTTGCGAGGGTTGGCACGGAGCGATTTTCTCTTTGACGGACTGCCACTTTGATGATGAAATGTTAATGAATCGCCACAGGCACAAAAACCAACGGCGGCATCTTTCGTATTCGGGGGTTCTTATTATCATGCAGCGTTTACTGAATTGGACCTTGGCCGGCATTCTTCTTGCCAGCCTGCCAATCGGGCTTCGCGCTCAATCCCAGGCAGACGATCAGGTAAACGCGGACCAGATCACGGTTCCCGAAGGGACGGAATTCAAGCTGCAGCTTCACACCTCCATCAACTCCAAAACTTCCCGCGCCGGCGACCGCGTAATAACCACGCTGCTGGACCCGGTCAGCGTGGAAGACACCGATGTTCTGCCCAAAGGCGTCCGCGTTGACGGTCACCTGGGCGACGTAAAGCACGCCGCGCATCGCGGCAAGGGCGGCTACCTGACGATTGTTTTCGACACGGTTGAGATGCCCAACGGCGAAAAGATCGCGATTCTTGGCTCATTGACGGAAGTCTTCTCCAGTGAAGGCGGCGGCGACCCGAACGTAGGCCCGGAAGGCGACCTGAAAGGCGGCGGCCCTTCGCACAAAAAGCAGCTTGCCCTGGTGGCCCTGCCCACCGCGGCGGGCGCGGCCGCAGGCGTGCCGGGAGCCATTGCCGCGGGCACCGCCGGAGTTGTTGCGGCTTACATCCTGCCCAAAGGCAAGGAAGCCAAGCTCTCCGCCGGCTCGCTGATCGGCATGCGGCTGGACCGTGACGTTACCATCAACCTGCCGCCCAACAGTCAGAAGTAGCCAGCTCGTTCCACTTTCCTCCTGCGATTGCACGTGAGGCAATTCAACCTCCTGAACCGGTTTTTGCGAGCGGCCAGCTACATGGCCCAGCCTCGCGCGCGATCCACGGCGCGCTTCCAGCCGCCAAACAATTCCTCTCGTTCCGCCGCGGCCATTAAAGGCTCAAAACGCTGCACGCCCCCGCCGCCATCGGGCGCGCCGGTTGCGCTCTGGATTTCCTGCTCGCTTTTCCAGAAACCCGTCCCCAATCCCGCCAGGTAAGCCGCGCCCAGCGCCGTGGATTCGGCCTGCGCTTTGCGCTCCACGGGAATGCCCAGAATATCCGCCTGAAACTGGCAAAGAAATCGATTGCGCGAAGCGCCGCCATCCACGCGCAGCGCCTGCGGACGGCTGCCCGACTCCGCCATCATCAAATCCACCACTTCGCGGGTCTGATAGGCCATTGCCTCCAGCGCGGCGCGAACAATATGGCGGCGGTTGCTGCCGCGCGTCAGTCCCACAATAACGCCGCGCGCGTAGGCATCCCAGTAAGGCGCGCCCAGCCCTACAAAAGCCGGAACCAGATACACACCGCCGTTGTTCGGCACTTCCGCCGCCAGCGCTTCGCTTTCCGCCGTGTCGTTGAGAATTCCCAGCTCATCGCGCAACCACTGCAGGGCCGCACCCGCCACAAACACGCTGCCCTCCAGCGCGTAGGTAGTGGCGCCGTGGCGCTGCCAGGCTACCGTGGAAAGCAGCCCGGAGCTTGAGCGCAGCGCGCGAGTGCCGGTATTCATTAGCAGAAAGCAGCCGGTGCCGTAGGTGTTCTTGGTGTCGCCGGGCTTAAAGCACTGCTGGCCAAACAGCGCCGCCTGCTGGTCGCCGGCAACGCCGGCAATGGGCGCGGCTCCGGCCCCGGGCAGCACGGTTTCCGCCAGCGCCTGGCTGGAGCCGCAGACGCGCGGCAACATGGCCGCGGGTATCCTGAAATAGTCCAGAATTTCCGCGTCCCAGGCGAGCGAATGGATGTTGAATAGCAGGGTGCGCGAGGCGTTTGACGCATCCGTAAGGTGAACTCGCCCCTCCGTCAGCTTCCAGATCAGCCAGCTATCAATGGTGCCACACAGCAGCTCGCCGCGCTCCGCTCGGGCGCGAACGCCGGGCACGTTCTCAAGAATCCATGCGATTTTCGTGCCTGAAAAATAGGCATCGGTCACCAACCCGGTCTTTTCCTGCAGGACGCGGTCAAAACCTTCCCGCCGGATGCGGTCACACATCGGCGCGGTACGGCGGCACTGCCACACGATGGCGGGATACACCGGCTGCGAGGTGGCGCGGTCCCACACCACCACAGTTTCGCGCTGGTTGGTAATGCCCACCGCCGCCACATCGCCCGGGCCGGCCGCAGCCCTGGCCAGCGCCTGGGCGGCCACCTCGCGCTGCGACTCCCAGATTTCCAGCGGGTCGTGCTCCACCCAGCCTTCGCGCGGATAATACTGCCTGAACTCCTGGCTGGCGGCGGCGCAGGCCCGGCCGTGAAAGTCAAACACAATGGCCCGCGAGCTCGATGTTCCCTGATCCAGCGCTAATACGTAACGTCCACCCATGTGTGGCCATCTTCTCCTTGTCATTGCGAGCGCGGCGGTGTTGCCTGCCCCGGCCGCCCGCCCGCGCGCCATCAGCCGGTTCGGAAGGCCGCGGCGGCTTCTTGTATATCATGAAGGCGCATCCGGCATCCATGATCACCTGGCGCGTGGGCATGCGCAATCCGTGTGCCGGGAACGTTGCCGGCGCCGGCGCCGGGCAGGCGATCGTATGAATCCGTTTGCGCCGCGCCGCCTGTGGAGTTACAATCCCGCGCATGACAAACCGACTGCTGCTTGCCACTGTTACGCTGGCTGTGGCGCTGTGCGCCGTTCGCGCCCCGGCCCAAACCCTCGGCTCTATTGAACGCGACGACCCGGCGGTGAACGCGCTTGTCCCCACCGGCGCCAAAATCGAAAAGGTTGCGGGAGGCTTTAAGTTTACCGAAGGCCCCATCTGGATTCACAGCGGCTACCTGCTGTTTGCGGATATTCCGAACGACCGCATCATGAAGTGGACGCCCGACGCGGGCGAGCGGCTGCCGGGCGTGGTGACGCTGTTTCTGCATCCCAGCGGCTATCTGGGCAAACAACCCTATACGGGCCCTGAGTCCGGTTCGAACGGCATGACGCTCGATTCCGAGGGCCGCGTTACCGTGGCCGGCCACGCCGGACGCCGCGTTTACCGCATTGAGAAAAACGGCGACATCACCACGCTCACCGAGAGCTACAACGGCAAGCGCCTGAACAGCCCCAACGATCTGGTCTATGCGCCCGACGGGTCGCTCTATTTCACCGATCCGCCTTACGGCCTGCCCACGCAAAGCGATCACGACCCGCTGAAGCAGTTGCCTTTTAACGGCGTTTACCGCCTGCCCGGTGCCCATCTGGTGGGTGGCAACCCGCAATTGCTCATCAAGAACCTGACGCGCCCCAACGGCATCGCCTTCTCGCCGGACCATAAATACCTTTACGTGGATAACTCCGAACCGCGCAAGCTTTACATGCGCTACCAGGTGGATGCCGGCGGCGGCCTGAGCCACGGCAAGGTTTTTTACGACGTCACTTCCGCCACCGCGCCCGGCCTTCCCGACGGCATGAAGGTGGACGTGTACGGCAACATCTACGCCACCGGCCCGGGCGGCATCTGGATTTTTTCTCCACAAGGCAAACATCTGGGCACCATTAAGCCGCCTGAAATTCCGGCCAATTGCAACTGGGGCGGCGCCGACGGCAATACGCTCTACATGACCGCCCGCACCGGCCTTTACCGCATCCGCCTGAACACGGCGGGCGTAAGGCCCTGAAGGCCAGGGGCGCTCTGGAATGCGGCGCGCCACCGCCATAGTAGTGGGCGGCTGCGCCGCCTGATGTGCGGAAAACCTTGCGGCCTTCGGTCAAGCGCCCGCTTGTCTCCCTCTCGCACCCTCCGCCCCGGCAAGCCGGGGCGGAGGGTGCGGGCACAGGATTAAGAATCAGGCCAAACCCGGAAAGGCAAGCCTTTCCGCAAATCAGGCGGCAAAGCCGCTTGGCACAGGTCGTGCCGTGATGCAAAGCGACCTCAAAGAACATTAAGATCGAAGGATTAAAGGCTTCGTTCGGGTTCATTTTTTAGCAAGTTTGTTGCTTTCAACAAACATTTGTCTCACTTCGTAAAAAATTGAAAAATACTGGTATATTAATTTCCCTGTAGCGCCGCTCTGCGAGGGGCGAAAAACCGCCGCCGGTGACACACCGGCGCTACAGCAGTCTGCCCATCCGTAAACGGCAATGCCGTTCGCCATGGAGTCTCACCATGAATCATCCTCACTTTTCCAACTTGTCCCGCCGCCGGCCGCTTGCCGTTTGCGCTGTCTTGCTGTTTTTTAATCTGGCAGGAGTGGCCGGCGCGCTGGCCGCCGACGGAGATTTGCAGTCCGCCTCGATTGGCGATCTGCGCCTGCAAAACGGCCAGGTGATCCGCGACTGCAAAATCGGCTATCGCACCTTCGGCACGCTGAACGCACAAAAATCCAACGCTATTCTCTTCCCTACCTGGTTCACCGGCACCACGCAAGGCCTGGTGGGGCTTGTTGGCCCGGGCAAGCTGGTGGACTCCAGCCAAAACTTCATCATCCTGGTTGACGCGCTGGGCGACGGCGTTTCCTCCTCGCCCTCCAACAGCGCCACGCAGCCACACATGCAATTCCCGCGCTTCAGCATTCGCGATATGGTTGAATCGCAGCACTTGCTGCTTACCCGCAACCTGCACATTGAGCATCTGAAGGCGGTGATGGGCATTTCGATGGGCGGCATGCAAACCTTCCAATGGTTTGTGGCCTATCCCGGATTTATGGATAAGGCCATCCCCATCGTTGGCTCGCCGCAGCTCACCTCCTACGATCTGCTGCTGTGGCAGGCGGAAAAGCACGGCATTCAAACCGACCCCGCCTGGCAACACGGCGATTACACCTCGCCGCCCGTCGCCGGCATGGCCGTGGCCGCCGATATTCATTCCCTGGCCCTCACCACGCCCGATTACCGCGTGGAGCACACGCCGCCCGCCGACTTCCCCAAATTTCTGAAGGATACGGAAGCTTCCACGCTGCGCAGCTTCGACGCCAACGATTGGATTCGCCAATTGCAGGCCATGATGGCCCAGAACGTTTTTGCGCCCTTCGGCGGCTCGCAGGAACAGGCCGCCGCCGCCGTCAAAGCCCGCGTGCTGGTGGTGGCCGCGCTGCAGGATCATATGGTGAACCCGCATCCCGCGCTTAACTTTGCCCGGCTGATTCATGCCCAAACCCTCGAACTCAATTCCGACTGCGGCCACTTGAGCACCGGCTGCGAGGAGCATAAGATCAGCGCCGCCCTGGCCTCGTTTCTGTCCGCGCCCTGACCGGCAAGGCGAGCGCCGTCGCGCCGCGTTCCCGGAAGTTTGCCCGCAAAATGCCGCCTTCTGTGGGCGCTGGGTTCTAATCTTCGGCTTGAGCCCCGAATTATTGCCCCGCCTTCTTGCCGTTTGAAGCTCGATGACCATTTTTGCACTCGCTTGATTTGTTTGTACTTAGCTCGAATTCACCTAAAAATGCGAATAAGATTTGTGGAATGAGCAATTTATAGATTTTCCACGTCAACTGGCCTTGGGGCTGAGAAGTGGGCCAAAAACGGTAGCAGCGCGCTGCTCCCCGCATATTTACTGCTGTTTTGTAGCTTTGCACCTTTGGGAGCGTGTCACGGCTGCCAGCGCGTTGGACATCCATTCTGGTCGCGCTGAGCGCGTCCGTAATCCGGCTGAGCGGACGAATATTAGAAGGGACGGCTGACGCTGCGCCACCGGCAGCGCCGGCTGCGCTGGCGGTGAGCCGTTGTTCAGCGAACGGCCAATATTTCCTAGCAACGGTGTGAGGCCTACAAACGGGCATTTTTAATCCCAATACTGTTCACTTAAGCCAAAAGGAGACCCAGGGCAACCGCTCTGTATCAGGGCACGGCTTCGGTCGCGCCCTGATCCGAAAGTAGAATCGCGTCGCGGAACGCATTCGCCGTCACCCTCGCGAAGGCGGGGGTCCAAGGTTGGATTCCCGCCTGCGCGGGAATGACGCTGCTACCTTCATACGCGGAACGCATTCGCCGTTGGTCTAAGTTAACCGCATGGCGATTAGCCCTCCAAAAACGAAAATAAACGTCGATGCTAACAACCCTAGCAAACCCCGCTGAGACGCGGGAGACGATTGGGACAAACGGGACGGAATTTTTTAAGCCCTGACATTAGAGCAGCTTGGCGAGGGTGGCGGGCAGCGAATAGCGTTGGCGAAGGCAAAATTGGGGCAAATCGCGCCAGCGGTTACTTAGCGCCTTTTGTAGCGCCGGGCTTCAGCCCCGCAGGTTTCGCCCGGCAGATCGCGACAAAAGTAAATATGCCGCCCTAAAGGGCGGCGCTCCGTTCTGGCAACCCACGGCATGCCGCTCTCGTAGCGCCGGGCTTCAGCCCCGCAGGTTTCGCCCGGCAGATCGCGACAAAACAAAACATGCCGCCCTGAAGGGCAGCGCTACGTTCTGGCAACCCACGGCATGCCGCTCTGTTAGCGCGGGGCTTCAGCCCGGCACGCTTCGCCCGGCAGATCGCGACAAAACAAAACATGCCGCCCTAAAGGGCGGCGCTACGTTTTAAAGCAGCTCACTGCTTACAAGCCCCAGCCATTTACTACCGGTAACTGAAGTGCTACGCTGTGCCCACTAGCGGAACCTTCGAATCGAGGGGGATCTTCAATGAACGCCTGGATCAAGGTTGTAACCCACCCCTTGGGGCTGGCTGGCTTTGCGCTGTTTCTTGCGTTCAGTATAACGGCCAAGAAAATCCCCGCCAGGAGACCGGCCTGGCTGACTCCGCTCTTCTTTGCGATGGCCTGTGCTGCCTTGCTGGGCGGCCTCGTCCTTTCCTATCGCCAGGTCAACCGGACCGTCCCTCCGCCGACTACGGTGAACCAGCAGCGGATCAATCAGATTAACCAGCAGTCGAGCGGAAATGGTGCGGTGAACAATGCCGGGGTGCAAGGCGGCGTTACAATCAACAACAGCTCAACCACGAAAGCCAAAAAGAAGGCGGCGCAATGAGATTGCTTGTTCTCATCGCGCTCTCAGCCGCATCGGCGTTGGCCCAGCAGCACCAACAGCAACAGGTCGGCTCGATCCGCCAGAACAGCAGCGGACCCTGCACGGTGAATAACGCTGGCATTCAGGGCAGCGTCGAGGTCACGATCATCTGCCCCGGCGTTGACCCGAGGGCCATGCAATTCTTCAACCAACAGCTTCGCCTGCAGGCAGGCCAGATCAGGACTCTCATTGAGAAGATCGCCGCCGCAGAAGAGTGGCGAAGGAAGTACGAGGAGCTTATTGAGCGCCTGGCCAATGCCGGTATTGATGCGGCGGCCGCGCACAAAGCCGCAGAGTTAATCCATGAGGGCCGCCTGGATGAGGCTGAGAAGGTCCTGGATGATCTGATAAAAGAAGACGAGCGTGAGGTAGACCGAGTGGCCAGGGATCACTTCAACCGGGCTCAGTTGTACGAACTGAAGTTTGAGCCCCTGAAGGCGCTGAAGGATTACGCAGAGGCTTATCAGTACCGAAGTGATCATCCGGATTACTCCATAAGCTACGGCAATTTGCTGCTGAAGCAACATGAATTTGGCAGGTCTGAGGCCGTCCTTACAAGGGTTCTAGGGCGGTTGAGAGACGCAGCCAAGGCCAATCCCACAGCCTACCAGGCTTACGTGGCGATGACGCTGAACAACCTGGGGATCCTCTACAGCGAAACGCAGAAGTTGAAAGAAGCCGAGGGGGCGTACCGGGAGGCGCTGGATAGCTACCGGCAGTTGGCCAGGACCAATCCCGCCGCCTACCAGCCTGACGTGGCAATGACGCTGAACAATCTGGGGCTCCTCTACAGCGAAACGCAGAAGCTGAAAGAGGCCGGGGCGGCGTACCGGGAAGCGCTGGAGAGCTACCGGCAGTTGGTCAAGTCCAACCCCACCGCCTACCAACCTTACGTGGCGGGGGTGCTAAACAACCTGGGACTCCTCTCCAGCAAAACGCAGAAACTGAAAGAGGCCGAGACGGCGTTCCGAGAAGCGCTGGATGGCTACCGTCAGTTGGCCAAGACCAGTCCCGCCGCCTACCAGCCTGACGTGGCGCAGACGCTGAACAATCTGGGTAACCTTTACCGCAAAACGCAGGAGCTGAAAGAAGCGGAGGCGGCGTTCCGGGAGGCGCTGGATAGCTACCGGCAGTTGACTAAGACCAATCCCTCCCCCTACCAGCCTTACGTGGCGGGGACGCTGAACAACCTGGCCGTCCTCTATAGCGAAACGCGGAGCCTGAAAGAGGCCGAGGCGGCATACCGGGAAGCGCTGGACATCCGTCGGGAGTTGGCTACGACCAATCCCGCCGCCTACCAGCCCGATGTGGCGCAGACGCTGAACAACCTGGGGAACCTTTACCGCGAAACCCAGAAGTTGAAAGAAGCTGAGGCGGCTTACCGGGAGGCCCTGGGCGTCCGTCGGCAGTTGGCTAAGACCAATCCAGCCGCCTACCAGCCCGATGTGGCGCTGACGCTGAACAACCTGGGGAACCTTTACCGCGAAACCCAGAGGTTGAAAGAGTCCGGTGCGGCGTACCGGGAGGCGCTGGATAGCTACCGGCAGTTAGCCAAGACCAACCCCGCCGCCTACCAGCCCGACGTGGCGAGGACGCTGAACAACCTGGGGATCCTCTACCGCGAAACCCAGAGGTTTAAAGAGTCCGGGGCGGTGTACCGGGAGGCGCTGGATAGCTACCGGCAGTTGGCCGAGACCAATCCCGCTGCCTACCGGCCCGATTTGGCGCAGACGCTGAACAACCTGGGGAACCTTTACAGCGAAACGCAGAAGTTGAAAGAAGCCGGGGTGGCCTACAGTGAAGCGCTGAATAGTTACCGGCAGTTGGCAATGACCAATCCCGCCGCCTACCAGCCCGATGTGGCGCAGACGCTGGACAACCTTGGCGGCCTCTACAGACGTACTCAGAATCTGAAAGAAGCCGAGGGCGCGTACCGGGGGGCGCTTGATAGCTATCGAGTGTTGGCTAGGGCCAATCCTGCTGCCTTTCAGCCCGGCGTGGCGCTGACACTGAGCAACCTGGCGCTTCTTCACCTGCAGGAGGGCGACGCCCAGCAGGCAAAAGGCGAAGCCGCGCAGGCGCTGGCGATTTACAGAGGACTTTGGAAGGCCAATCCGGCTGCGTATGCCGACAATTTGGCGAAGAGTTTGGGGATCATGGTGATGGTTCTCCAGAAAACCGGAGAGGATGCCTCAAAGTGGTGCCCGGCTGCCCAGGAAGCGGCAAATTTGGCGCACGACCGGGGCTTGAAGAAATCCGCGATGGCCCTGGCTGCAGATTGCAATTGATAGCAATAAGGCGGGGTTGGTGCGAAAGGGCTTGCGGCCGAGCGTGGGATTTGTCCGCGACAAAAGGCCCCCGGCACAGAAATCGCGCCATAGCTACCTGGCGCGAGAGGGCGGCGCGTGGCCCTCTGCAAACGACTGTCCAGCTCTTGCAACTGGCGCTGGCATGCGCCAGATGTTACCAAAACGTCAAGCCAATGCAAAGCTTGGCGGTGGCTGCAAAGTGCGTTGATGGGTGCCCGTTGGTGTGCGCTCCGGCGGCTATTACCGGGCCATTCCGCGCACCGACCTTTTAGTTAAGTCCGAAGCAAGCCGCCCAACGGGAAGCGCTCAGGAGTTGGAAGGGGACGATGTTGAAGCTGCGGGAGACTCCCCACAAAAGGCCTCTCAATTTCGCTATGGGTCAAGAGGTTGTGGAGTCAAGGATTTGAATAGAATGGCTCCTCGGCCAGGACTCGAACCTGGAACCCTTCGGTTAACAGTCGAACCCATTTGAGGTAACTCGTTGATTTTGCGGCACGATTGGCACCCGTAAGTCACTGAAAATCCCGTTCGGAACGCTCAAGTTGTACCGATCTTGTACTCGCAGATTTGGGGTGAACCCCTCCAGTGAGACAATTTTGATGTTCACACTTTACGTTCTTTTCACTGAGCTTTTCCCGAATATTCTGGCAGGGGATAGGGTTCGGGGAAGGGGACGGCAATGGAGTCCCCTTCCCCCCATCGCCCTCAGTCTCCGCGTTTTTCGTGGCCAAGCGGCATTTTGTGTGTAAACGGAAGCCCATTGAGAGAGGGGATAAAATCTCCAGCGATACTCCATGGCCTGGGCCACATAAGACCGGCAGCGATACGTGGAGATTTCTCCGCCCGTCACTTCCGCGCTTTCCACATCCCCGCCTCCATCAGCCATTGCCGGAGCGTCTCTCCTTCCTCACCTCCACCCGGTGCTTCTCCGCCAGGTACTCGGCCGCCAGCGTCGGTCTGAAATCTCGATACTTGGCCTGCACCAGCTTTACCGCCTGCTGCCGCTCCCGGTCGGCTATCTTGCGGTTCGACGGCTGCCCGCGCAGTCGGTGAACGACCCCGCGTCGCCTTCCTTGCCAACCCGCCCCAGCAGCTTCCGCACCCGCCGCTCGCTGACCCCTAATTGCCGGCCGCCTTCTCCCTGCGTGATGTGACCGCGACGAACCTCATGCAGCACCTTCAAACGTTCCCGATCTTCCCTGCTCAGCATCAGCATCTCCTGTTGTGGTTTCATCCGGCCAATATGCCGGGATTCAACAGGAACTTTCTACTTTGCTGAAACAGGATCTTCTCACTTTGCTGAGACACTGTGCCGCTGCATGGCACACAAAGTTCTACAGCCGCGGTACAATCAACCGACACGGGCCTCTTGTCGCCGAATCCAACTTCACTTTGAGCTAGCCGTCAAGACCCGTGCCTATTTCGCAACCCCAAACCGGCGACTGTCCGTTTCACGCGGAACCAAGACAAATGCATCTTGCAGTAAACCGTCTTCGCAGTACAATACAATTCCAGTGAACGGCGAACAGTGTCGTAACTGTTCGTCTCAGCCCAATTGACAACCCCATCTCTGTAGCTTGAGGTAAAGGAACATTGAAGACCATTGCTGAACAGCGCCTTGCGAAGAGAGTTCATGATCTGCGGCACGCTAGAAATATGACCCTGCAACAGGTTAGTGAGCTAACTGGCTTGAGCAAGCCTCTTCTTTCGAAGATTGAAAACTGTCTCGTGTCTCCACCGATTGCCACCCTAGTAAAACTTGCCGAGGCTCTAAATGTTTCAATTGGTGAGTTTTTCATATCAAGCGAGCCCGAGGATGATGTCGTGTTCTTTCCAAGGAGCAAGCACACGAAAGGACGCGGTCGTCGAAGTTCTCTCAACTATACTTACGAGTTGCTTGCACCGGGGCGAAAACATCGAGATATGCAGCCGATGTTGGTGAGCATCGATGGCCAAACTTATAAGTTTGCGTTGCTTGAGCATCCGGGGGAACAATTTGTTTATTTGCTCGAAGGTGAGATGGACTACATCGCAGGCGATAAAACGTATCACGTCCGGCCTGGGGATTCGCTCTATTTTGATGCCAGGATGCTCCACGGACCAAAGCTCGACAAAACGCAAAAAGCCCGTTACATCGTTTTGTTTTCGGGAACTTAGCTGCGTGGTTTATTTCCGTGCAAAGACGCCCTCATATACCGAGTCGAGGCCGGGTAAAGGCGACTGGAGGGCGAAGTTTACAGCTTCGACGATCAAAGCCAGGGCTTCGCTCTCAATCACGCTGATTTGCTCTGGCGAAGCGCCGAGGTTTTGGAGATGGGCTTTGAAGCGAGGGATAGGATCGACCTTCTTCCAGCGTTGGGCTTCCTCCGGGTCTTCATACTTGCCGGCTGAAAACGCGCTATGCCGTTCCCAGCGGACAGTCTTGCATTCAATAAGGGTCGGACCTTCACCCCGGCGAGCCCTCGTCACGGCTTCCGTCGTCGTTCGCTGAACAGCTTCGACGTCGTTCCCGTCCACAATGCTTGCCGGCATGCCGTAGCCTCGGGCCCGGTCAGCAATATCCTGCGTACTTTGGGACAGGTTGGTCGGAACGGAGATTGCATAACCATTATTCTCGCAGATGAAGACAAGGGGTATCTTCCACAGCGAGGCCATATTCAGTGTTTCCGAAAATTCGCCTTCACAGCTAGCGCCATCTCCGAAAAAACAAAGCACCACTTGTCCTGTTCTTCTAAGCTTGACCGACAACGCTACACCGCCCGCGATTGGAATGTGAGCGGCAACCACGGCGTTGGTTCCGAGGAATCCTTTCCTTACGTCGCAGATGTGCATCGATCCTCCCCGACCTTTGCAGCAACCGGTGGTTCGGGTCAGCAATTCGGCCATAATATATTTGGGGTCGCACCCTTTCGCCAGCGCGACACCATGCCCCCGGTACGTAGCCAGCACGAGGTCCTCGGATTTGACGGCCGAGCATGCCCCCACTGCGATAGCCTCCTGACCGATACATGGGTGTGTGGATCCTGTGATGAATCCTTTCGAAAACAAATCGATTGCATTCTCCTCGAAGGCCCGAATGAGCACCATCTGCCGGTAGAGGTTCAGCTTTGGTTCAGAAGCGGTATCGATGGTGGCCGACATGGGAATCTCCTCAGTTCATTATTTGTTGAATGGCGGATATAAGCTTGCCCCGGTCCGGCACGACGCTGGCGTGGAGCGGGCCGGAGGGTACAGGTACATCAAGACCGGTCACGCGAGTGATTGGCGCATTCAAATAATCAAAGGCACATTCCATCATGCGCTGGGTTATTTCCGCTGCGATCCCGCACGTGCGATAGGCGTCGTGGGTAATGACCATACGGCCTGTCTTCCTCAGGGATTCGGCCAGGGCATTCTCATCGAAGGGATTCAGGGTGCGTGGGTCAATGACTTCCACGGAGATTCCCTGCTTTTCCAGTTCTTCAGCGGCTGCGAGAGCTTCAGGGGCGGTCCCGGAGATGGTGACAAGCGTGACGTCAGTCCCTTCCTTAAGCACCCGAGCTTTTCCAAACTCGATCACATACTCTTCTTCAGGGACTTCACACTTCGTGCCGTACAGTTTGACGTTCTCGATGAACAGGACTGGATTTTCATCCCGCAGCGCAGCCTTCAGAAGCCCTTTTGCGTCATATCCATTTGAGGGGACTGCAATCTTGAGACCCGGCACGTGCATAAACCAGGCTTCCAGACTCTGGCTGTGCTGGGGACCCATGCCCATGCGGCTCACGATGGGAGTGCGGATGACTAATGGGACTGCTAGTTGGCCTCCCATAAAGTAATGGAGCTTGGCTGCCTGATTGACAATCTGGTCCATCGCGACCGTTGTGAAGTCCATAAATTCCAACTCCACAACACAGCGCATTTGATTGATTGCCAGGCCAATTCCGAAGCCCACCGTTGCCGATTCACAAAGGGGACCGTCGCGCACGCGCTCGGGACCAAACTCCTCGAAGAGGCCTTTATACACACCGAAAGTGCCGCCATAGGCGCCAATATCCTGGCCCAACAGCACCAGATTCGGCTGCCTTCGCATCTCTTCCTGCAGAGCTTGATTAATGGCTTCTCTCATACTTAAAGTCGGCATAAGGGCAGTCTCCCAAAAGATGGGTAGTGTCTCAGTTTGTCTGCTGGTGCGGAGCTCCCAGAAGAAGAGAAATGTTGATGCTTATATTATCTGAGCGTCTCGTAGAGCCTCAATTTCCACATCGGAGTAATTCAGGTATTCCCTCAGGATGTTTCCGGTGTCTTGTCCCAAGGCTGGTGCGTAACGGTGGCTTCGTGTCGTTTTAGAAATGCGAACAGGCGTGTTCACTTCCTTTAGCTTGCCAAATGCCCAGTGTTCCACCTCAAATACCGTTCCTCTTTTCTCCAGGTTAGTGTCCTGGAGGGCTTCCGATAGAGTTCGAACCGGGGCGCATGGCACCTTTCCCTTTAAAAGCTCGACCCACTCTTCGGTCGTTTTTTTCGAGAAATGCTCCTGGACGGATTGGACAACCAAATCACGACTCTTCAAGCGGGCGTCAAACGTCGCGAAGCGAGGGTCTTCGGCAAGCGCCGTATCTCCAAATGCCTGGCAGAGCGATTGCCAGAACTTTTCCTTCCCACAAAAGACTGTGATGTAACCGTTCAGTGTGCGAAACGTCTGAACAGGCACTAACGTTTGGTGGGAGGAGCCAGGATAGCGTTGAGGCTCAAACCCCCGGTTGAGGTTCCAGATTGCAAGGTAAGTCAGCATTGAATAGGCTGTGTCCCAAAGGCTCACCTCCACATCACGGCCTGTCCCGGTCTTCTGTGCCGCGTAAAGCGCCGCGACAATTCCCATCGCCGCTGCAAACCCGGCAGCATGATCAATGAACGAGACTCCGCAAGCTGCAGGGGGCCCACAAGGATCACCCGTAAGGCTCATGTATCCTGTCCAAGCCTGCATCAGGTAATCGTATCCGGGTTCAGTTGCGTGACTTCCCTCAGCGCCAAAGCCATTTAGCGAGCAGCAGATAATCTTTGGATTCAACTCGCGAAGGCTCTCATAGGTGAGCCCTAACTTTGCCGGCTGGTCTCCGCGGAGATTGTTGAAAACCACGTCCGTTACCTTAACCAGGTCATGAAAAACCTTTTTGCCTTCGTCTTGACGAAGATTGAGCGTAAGGCTGTACTTGCTGCGATTCCATGATTGAAAATACAGGGAATCTCCTTGATTTCGGTACGGAGGCACAAACCTTGACACCTCACCACCTGTGGTGGGGTCTTCAATCTTGATCACCGTCGCGCCCATATCGGACAGATTGAGCGTCGCAAAGGGGCCGGCTCCAAACTGTTCCAAGGCCAGGATCTTGACACCTTCGAGGGGAAGATCTGTATTCATGATGCCTCGTGCGGCCGCTTCGGGATCAGTACGCGCCGCCGCAACGTGAGAACTGTCTCTTCACGTTGGTTGAAGCCTCGCGTCTCGACGTAGATAATGCCGCGGTCGGGTTTTGACAGGGATTCGCGTTTGTCCAAGATTCGGCTTTCCGCGTAAATTGTATCTCCATGAAAGACCGGCGCCACATGCTTAATCGCTTCGTACTCGAGATTAGCGATGGCCCGTCCGCTGATATCGGCAACACTCATTCCTACAACAATGCTGAAGACCAGAGTCCCAACGACAAGCCTTTGTCCATGCTGGGTCTGGCTAGCGTAGTGAGCGTCAATGTGAAGCGGGTTTTGGTTCATCGTCAACAAGCTGAACCAAGTGTCGTCGGCCTCGGAGATCGTCCGGCCCGGCCAGTGCCGAAGCACCTGTCCCACTTCAAATTCTTCAAAATACCTTCCAAAAGCCATAGACCATCATTCCTTAATTGGATTTCACAACCTCAACCCGGTACTGATCGATGATCTCTGCTTTCAGGGGCAGGCCCAATCCCGGTTCCTGAGGAACGTGCATAAAGCCGTTTTGGATTCTCGGTTGGAAACACGGCAACTCGTTCCACATCGGGTCGCGGGCAGGATCTGGAAAAATCTCAACGTACAGCCCATGAGGAATCGAAGCTAGTAAATGGACTGCAACCTGTGGTTCCTCGTGGTGGGCCATGGAGGTATTGAACGAACTCGCCAGAGCTGCGACACGGCGCCATTCTGTGACTCCTCCTCCGATGGTTGCGTCGAAATTCAGAATGTCAACCGCTCCCGCCATGACCAAGTCGCGGCAGCCAAATCGAGAAATCTCCCCTTGTCCGGCTACCACGGGGATCCCCCCTTGCTCACGAATCCTGGGCAAGCCGCGGAGCTGGTCGTACCACTGAACGGGTTCTTCGATCCAGCGGAGGTTAAGACCCTGGACTCGCCGGCAAAAGTCAAGCGCCTGCTCTACCGTCCATGCCTGGTTCGCATCGCAGGCAAGAATAAATTCATTGCCCACAATTTGCCTGGCGCAACGCACCCTCTCGGCGTCCTCAGCGGGCGGCATGCCACCCACCTTAAACTTGATGCCTGCCAACCCAGCGCGCTTGTAAGATAGCAACTCTTCCGCAATATCCTTATCTGTCTTTCCATCCTTGTAGTACCCGCCAATGGCAATCACCGGGAGCTTATCACGATGCCCGCCCAGCAGTTTATGAAGTGGCAGATTCACGGTTTTTCCAATCGCATCCCATTGTGCGATATCCACGGCCGCGATGGCTTGCATGAGGATCGCCTTATTGGCAAGGTCAAGCGTATGGATGCCGCGATTTACCAGGTCGGGAGAAACACAATCAAACATCACCTGCCAAGTGTGTTCCACGTCAAAAACGTCGCAACCTACCAGAAGGCTTTGAAACGGCCCGTTGATGAGCGAGGCGATTTCCTTTTGATATTTCTCTTCGTCCCCTCCAAAGGTTTGGCCGGTAATGCCATTCTCGAGCACGACCTCGGTTACAAGCGTGTAGCGCGAACTGATGCGATAGGTGGAGCCTTGGAAGACCCTATCCAGGGTTCTTTCAAGGGGTATTGCATGGATAGCACGTATCCTTGTCTTCATGACAGTTTTCCGAACTCCTCTGGAAGTTGGTTGATTTTGTGTTGAAGAGCAGTCAGAAAGCGAGCAGCAGACATGCCGTCGGCCGATCTATGGTCCACGGCTAGGGTCGCCCACATCCTCCATCCCACACCCAAGGCGCCTCTGGCCACAACTGGTTTTTGTGCGGCGCGTCCCACCGCGAGGATCGCGGTCTGGGGCGAGTTGATCATCGGAGCAAAAAAATCGACCCCTTCCACGCCCAGGTTGGTAAGAGTAAAGTTCCCTCCGCTCACTTGGTTCGGGCCGAGTTGGTGTTTCAGCGCGAGATCGGTTAATTCGCGGCGTCTTGCGCTGATTTCCTCGACAGTAAGCGCGCCAATGTTGTGGATGACCGGGGCAACAACGCCTCGGTCCGTGTCTATTGCGAGGGAAGTGTTGATCTCTTTGGCTGCTTTCAGCACTTCCCCTCTCCAGGTCATAGCTAATTCAGAGAAATCAGGGAGGGTTCTGGAGATAACGTATAGAATCACATCTGTCAGTGAAATGTGTGGCCCGCTTCTTGTCGCCGGCCCTTTTCTCGCATCAACAATGCCACGAGCGTCAAGTTCGCGGCTTACATAAATGTGAGGTACGGTTTGCCAAGTGCCAGCGAGGCGGCGGATGAGGACTTGACGGTCCATTTGTCGTTGCGACACGCCAGTCCCCGGGGATTGGATTCTTGAAGCTGCTGCGTCTTCCACATTCTGCTCGACGATTCTGCCCCCCGGACCGCTGCCGATCAACGTCCCAAGATCCACACCCAGTTCCTTAGCGCGTCGCCGCGCGGCCGGTGTTGCCGCTCCTCTTGAAGGCTGGCTCGGTTGGCGCTTCTGAGTGATCTCTTCAACCTTGTTTGATGTGGCCGGTGGTCGATGGAGTACGTCCTGCACCTCTTCACCGCGATTGCCCACCCATCCGACAATTTGTTCTGGCTTGACAGGGCCTTGTGGCAAGATAATCTGAAGCAAAATGCCTGATGCAGGCGAGGGAACTTCCATGACTGCCTTGTCGGTTTCCAGTTCAAAAAGTAATTCGTCTTTCCCAATCGCGTCACCTTCCGCTTTCAGCCAGCGGACGACAACGCCCTCTTCCATGGAAATGGTTGCCTTCGGTATGGTGATCGGAGTCGACATAAAAATGCGAATGATGCGAGACTATATCCGAATAAAAAAGAATGCTAACATGACAAAATGTTTCGTGCAAAGCATTAAATTGACTTGTGATTAATATAATATGCCTGTCCGCCCGATTCTTCGAAGTCTGTTATTCGTTCCTGCTGACAATCCAGCGAAGCTGGCGAAATCCAAGCATGCCCCAGCAGATGCTTTGGTGCTTGACTTTGAAGATGCGGTAACGCCCGACCGGAAACCTATTGCGCGCATGTTGGCATGTGAGTTATTGAGAGAGCGCAGAGTTCTGGCGCAAGCAGTTCTGGTGCGCTTCAATCCAGCCTCTGGGCAACACTTTGACTGCGACTGCGAAGCAATAAGGGAATGCATTCCGGATGGAGTCGTGCTGAGCAAGTGTAGATCAGTGGAGGATATCCGCCAATTGCAATTGTTTCTGGACAAGATTGACGCGGAGGGTAGATGCCGGATCTACCCACTGATCGAGTCTGCTTTTGGGCTCTTAAATGCTTATGCCATCGCCTTGAGTTCCTCCCGTGTGGCTGGAATGGCATTTGGCGCCGAAGACTTTTCTGCAGATGCGGGGATTCAACGCACGACCGATGAGACAGAATTGCTCTACGCCCGGTCTGCGTTGGTTACGGCCAGCCGAGCCGCGGATTGCGAACCGATTGACTCACCTTGCTTGGACTTCAAAAATGTGCAAGCTGCTCACAATGCCGCGGTCCGCGCTCGCAATCTCGGCTTTTCAGGAAAACTAGCGATTCATCCATCTCAAATACCCGCGCTGAATGAGGCATTCTCGCCCAGCGCCGCCGAGATAGCGACAGCTCAAGAAATTATCGCTGCCTACTCAGCCAGAGGCGAAGGTGTTATGGCGATGACAGGACACATGGTCGATGAGGCCATCGCACGAAAAGCCCGCCGAACTTTGGAGATTGCCGATCTTATTCGCCAGGATCGCAAATTAGGCTCTTACTGAAGCTCTCTAATTAGAGTCACAATAGTCTGCGGGGGGGCGCTACCGTTCCCCTGCACACGCCTCTTACTCCGCGACGGCATTTCCAGGAACTGGTGTGGCGGGGCCGTAATGCCTGTCTGATTGCCTCCTTTCACTGTCTTCGTCTTCCTTCAGTTGGAAATGGACCGTCTGACTGTTAAGATAGCGACAGCGGAGAGGACTGATGAACAACGAACGTAAGAATTTCACCCCCCAGAAAGATGTCTCGATCCTGCGCCGGTACTTGATCGACAAGAGTCAGTTCTAGGACCTTTGTCAGGAATACCATTTCCATCCCAGCCTGTCTTACCGCTGGGTCAAGCAGTTCTTCGAAAATGAAGCGGCGGGCTTCGGCCCTCCGGCTTGACCCCAGAAGCAGGTCGAAGCCCGCGAACAGCGCATCGCCCTCCTGGAGGCCAGGTTGCAGAAGAAAGACGAAGTCCTGGTGGAGTTGACGGAAGAGCACGTGGGCTTACAAAAAGTCTTGGTGAGATCTAAAAAGCCCATGGACACCCCACGATACCCGCGACCAGGTGGTGGACTTCGTGCGCCGCTGGGGCGAGCGGACCGGGATCGCAATCCAGAGGTTCATTCGCTGGCTGGGCATGGCCCCGAGCAAGTTCTACGAGTGGTGGGCCCGCTACGGCCAGGTGAACGAGCACGACCGCTGGATCCCCCGCGACATCGACTATTACCATCAGTTCCGCTTGCACTCGGCACTTGGCTATGTGACTTCGCTCGACAAGCTGGAAGCCCGCGCGGAGCATATCTTTGCCGAATGCGACCGCAAGCTGCAAAGTGCCCGATCAAACGGCAACGTCGTCGCCGTGCTTCTTTCTCTCTTTTGTCTTCGCCTGGGGCGCCGCCTGGCGCACAAAGTTCAGCAACCACGGTACAATCAACCGGCACGAACCTCTTGTCTCCGGCTCCAGCTTCGCTTTGAGTTAGCCGTCAACAGCCGTGCTTCTTTCGCAACCCCAAACCGGCCACTGTCCGTTTCATGCTGAACCAAGACACTCCAGGTACACGTGAACCTCTCGCCGCCAGCTTCAGCTCTTATCCGCTCCACGTGCTACGAGGCCTCGATGCCCAAAATTCGTCGATACAATTCGCGATCTTGCTTGCCGGGAGTTGTTGCACGAATTCACTAAAAAGCCAAAAGTTCCCAATTATGGGGACTAATAAACAACAAATATTTCGATGCAACATTTATATTGACAGGCAACATACAATGTGCCAAAGTCTTTCCCGAATTGTTGCAAGACGCGAGGCAAGTGCTGATTTCCCGGAGGCTAGGAGAGACCAAATGAGAAGGAAAAACTATCGGACGATATTTGCGATTACCTTATGCGGGTTTTTGGCTGTCATGTTTACGCCATCATTCTGCCGCGCTCAAGCGACGACAGCAGGATCGATCACCGGCACGGTGACCGACACGAGTGGTGCTATCGTGCCCGGAGCTTCAATCAAGGCGCTGAACCAGAATACGGGCGCGACAACAACCACGCAAAGCAATACCGACGGCTCGTTCGTCGTTTCGGGACTTCCGGTGGGTATTTATACCGTGACTGCCACCAAACAGGGTTTCAATACCTATTCGGTAACAGGCATCCAATTGCATCCCGGGACTGTGACCACGGTCAGTCCCCGCCTTCAAGTTGGGAATGTGGTCTCGACGGTTACAGTGAAGGCAACGGCAACCCAGGTCCAGTCAAGCACGCCGGAGATCTCAAACGAGGTTTCGGGCAAGCAGGCTTACACTCTTCCGCTTAATGGGAGGAACTACCAAAGCCTGGCTGCCCTCATGCCTGGCGTCACAAACGCCACACCGGATACCGCCCTGAACCAGGGTGGCTTCTTGACCAACAACGTCATGTCGGTTAATGGGATGGGCGTGGACGGCAGCATCTATTATTTGGATGGTGTCACGAATATGAACACAGGCAGCCAGACGTATACTGGCATTACGCCTAACCCAGACACACTCCAGGAAGTACGAGTGCTTCAAAATAGTTTCAGCGCCGAGTACAGCCTGAAGGGGGCGAGCGTTGTACTACTTCAAACCAAGAGCGGAACCGACCAATTCCACGGGACAGCCTTCGAGTATCTCCGCAACGACGCCTTCGATGCGCGCAACTTTTTCGCGCCCACGGTACCCCCGCTTCATCAGAACATCTTCGGCGGCACCATCGGCGGCCCTTTGTTTTTCCCTGGCCATCGCCAAACGAACCCCAATACATTCTTTTTTGCCAGCATGCAGTGGTCTCACCAATCGATCGGCTCGGCCGTACTTGGGGCCACACCGACAGCGGCCATGCGAAACGGAACTTTCAATCAACCGATTACCAATCCACTGACCGGCCAACTATTTCCTGAGACTGCACCTGGCCAATATCAGATTCCGCAAAACATGATCAATCCGCAGTCACTGATTCTGATGAACGCGTTTGAACAATTGCCAAATAATGGGACTGGCTTTTTAAACTTCCTGAACCTCAATCCCCAGATCAACAAGACTTGGGATGGCGAATGGAAAATTGATCACGACTTTAGCCCGCGGTTGCGGCTGATGGCCGAATACCTGACTGAGCATCAAATTAACGGTAATTCCTATGACACTTTCCTTGGGTCTCCCTTCACTACCAGCACGGACCCTATCACAAGCATCAATCAGTTGGCCCAAATCCAGCTCACGGCAACGCTTTCTCCGTCGATGACCAATACTATTAGCATCGCCACAGAGCAAGCTATCCCCAACCTGCTCCTCGCGGGGCTTGCCAACCAAAATCAACTCCCAGCTTTCCAAGAGAACCTCCCCTTCAAAGGGGGATTTCGCTCAGACCGGCTGCCACAGATCTCTTTTGCCAACGGCTGGTCACCGTTTGGCGTTTCGACATCCTTGCCTCTTTCACATTCTGGCTCACTTGACGATACCCTGTCAGATGACTGGAGCTGGCTACGCGGAAACCATTACATCCAGTCCGGCTTCGACCTCGATTACGGTACAAAGCGCCAGGATTTGTTCGCAGCATCCAATGGAGCGTGGTTCTTCAGTGGCTCCTTTACAGGAAACCCGATTGCGGATTACCTGCTTGGGGACGCCACGAACTTCTTTCAGCAAAGCAGTGAGGAGAGGCCTTACGTGCACGACGTCATTGCCTCTCCTTATGTTCAGGACCGCTGGAAGGCCACAAGACGGCTCACCCTGACGGCCGGTCTGCGGGTCTTGTACGAGCCTCAACCGAGTGCGCAGAAGGGAGAGGACAGCGCCTTCAATCCCGCCCTCTACAATCCCGCCCAGGCCCCGATCGTCAATCCCAATGGGACCATCACCGCTACCGCCAATTACAACCCACTGAACGGTGTTGTGCTCAATGGGCTCGGTGGTGTGCCGCTGAACTTTTCTAATTCTCATAACTGGTATTGGGCGCCAACTTTTGGCTTTGCCTTCGACCCATTTGGCGACGGAAAGACTGCGCTGCGGGGCGGGTACGGAGTAACTTATGAGACGATTCCGGCCGGCGCAGATTGCAGTTACACGTGCGCTGCCAATATCCCCAGGGTGGCGTCGATAACCCTGATCAGCCCAAGCTTCCCTAATCCCATCGGCGCGGCCACCCCTCCTCCAGGCGCGCCATCGTTCAATAACAATTCCGGGTTCAACCTTCAGGCGGTGTCAGTCCAGAATTACAGCCTAAGCCTCGAGCATCAGTTTGGTAACGATTGGCTTGTTTCTGTTGCCGGAGCGGGTAACATTGCGAGGAATATTTGGGGAGGTTATAACATTAACCAACCACTCCCCGATGCGCCCTATAACTTTAATCCACTTATCAACAGTGACCCAGCCCTTCCTGGTAACGCCGGAATATTCCCTTACGTCTATGCCCCTTACTTGGGTTATGCGAACATGGGTACTTCCCTTAGCCAGGCCTATGCCTACTGGAATGCTCTAGAGATATTGGTTCGTCATCCAGTAGGACACAATTTGTTCTTGAATATCGCTTACACCTGGCAGCACGATCTTGGAAATGCTACAGGGACTAGCCAGCTGGATGGGGGAGGAGCACAAAATGTTTACGCCCCTAATCAGGACTATGGCAATACCTACATGAACGTCCCACAGGTCTTCAACTTCAGCTACATCTACGATTTGCCGTGGCTCCAGAACGCGCGTGGGTGGAAAGGCCTGGCTTTCGGGGGCTGGCAATATACTGGCATGACCAGCGTCCAGAGCGGCTTCTCGTTGAACCCCGGATTGAGCGTCGCCTTCCCGGGTCTTGCCACCCGGCCAGACCGTGTGAGTGGTTCTGTCACGGGGCCAAAGACGGCGCAGCAGTGGTTTAACACAAGCGCCTTTGCGGCGGCCCCCTTCGGCTATTTCGGTAACGCTTCTCCAGGCTCGATTTATGGACCGGCAATGGTGGACTACGATATGGGCCTTTACAAGGACTTCCATATCAATGAACGGAATATGATCGAGTTCCGGGCGGAGGCATTCAACATCTTCAATCGTACGAACTATAGCGGGGTGCAGACAGCTGTTGGAGCTGGCAACTATGGCCAAATTACGAGTGCGCTGGACCCTCGGATTCTTGAATTTTCTTTGCGGTATCAGTTCTGAGTTCGCGTACTCTCTCGGCGGATGGATGGCGATGTTGTGGTGTCGGCTCCAGACAAGCCCATAGCACCCGAGTAGAGATCGACAATGTCCACCGGAGAGACACCGGGCGGGTGTCTCTTGGCGACACCCGCAAAAGCAGGACAGTCCGCGGTCAGCAGGTGTGGTGTGGGTGTGGGGCCATACCACCATCGTTCAGGCTGCCGGTTGGACCGATTATCAACGAATGCCAATTTTCGCAAACGCTGATTTAGGGGCAGGGTTCGAGCACATCAACGAAGGCTCGAGCCACCGGTGGCCTTACCGTGTCTTTCGGATACCGCGAAATGATATTAATGACCCATAGCTTTAAACGAGTAACAAGGATGGCGAGGTCATTATCTTGCATGCGGCCGAGTTCGAGCGAGTGACGCCATGAAGAGGCGTGAATTTATTGACCGCACGATTCGACTCGGCTTAGTTTCCTTGCTGGCGCCGGACGTTTCGTTGCGTGCACAGGTGGAGCCGGTGCGCCACCAATCCTATTCCCTTCGCGTTGACTTCAGGCAAGACAAGCCAGCGCTTGCGGTGCTGGCAGTGGATTCTCTGGGCAAAGGCGATCTGCATGTGAATGTCCTGCTTCACCCGGGCGCTGCGGCAGGCGCTTTTGAAGTACGACGGAATAAGCAGAGGCTTGAATACCGTCCGGCAGGCGTACGGCTTGCCTCACCTCCAATGTGGATTTTCGAAACCTCGGAACGGCAGATGCGCTTTCAATCGTTGTACTCGCCCAGAATTCCTGCCCAATTACTCGTCATGGATTTTGATTTGCATGCTTGCCATGCGACGCTTCTGGGTTTGATGAATGACGACGGCAGCGTCCGAGTGCCTGCGTTGCTCCACCTTCCTGACCATGGAACGTTCCGCATCGCTTCGACCGCGCTTCAAAGTCCTAGCCTTGATTATGAAGTGCTTCGACGTCCGGCACCCCGGCAGAAAGAGAAGTACGTGCGGGTAAGTTTCCCAGGCGCGTCGCAAGCCCTGCAGCGCATTGATTACATACTGGACGTGGTGGCAATTCACCCGACAGGACTGGGACTCGATGGAGACTCTCGCTTCGATGGATTCCGGCGGAACTTCCTCAATATCTTTCAACTCAACCCACGTGTTCGCGCGCTTGCCAACAATACCGCGAGCGATGCCTGCGCCATTACTGTTTACGAATACGCGGAGGTAGCGCTCCGTACTCCGCCTCTGGCGCAGAATCTCACAGCGCTTGATCTTCTGCGTCAGACACTGGATCGCTACTTGGGCGGGATGAAAGGATGTGGTATGAAGGGATACCATTCGGAGGCCGGAGGAGACACCGGATACGACTTTCTGGATGCCTACCCCTCGCTGGTGATTGCGGGCACCTGCTATGCGCTGGGCAGCAAAGACGCTTCGTGGTTGCAAACTAATTATCCCGGCCTGCAAGCCTGGGCTCGAAAGATGTTGGAATTCGATCGCGATGGCGATGGGCTGCTTGAATACCCGCAGACCCGCGAGTCAGGTCCGTGGCCTTGGAACCATGCAGCCAACTGGTGGGACACCATCTGGTTTACGCACAAGGATGCCTATTCCAACGCCCTCGCTTACCGGGCTTGCCTCGGCATGGCGAAGGTCGCCCGCCTAGCCCGAAATTCGGAAGACCAGCGGTACTATTCTGCTTGCGCCGCAAAGCTGCGAAGCGTTTATTCAACGACATTTTACAACCCGGGTACAGGTGTGCTCGCTGGCTGGAAAGACACCAAAGGAAAGCTCCATGATTACTACTTCACTTTCGTCAACGGCATGGCAATTGCGTACGGTTTAGTTCCCCACCCTCAGGCCAATAGGATAATGGACCGCCTTTTCGCAAAAATGAATGAAGTCGGTTACGACCGCTTTGATTATGGATTGCCCGGTAATTTGATTCCAATTCGGAAAGAGGATTATCTCGCAACTGGAAAAGAATGGGGTGGGCCTGAAAAATCTGATGGGTCCGACGCCTTTCAAAACTACGAGAATGGCGGCGCTACGGCCTGTTTCGTGAACTTCACAATTGAGGCTCTTTATCGTCTCGGCCGCCGGCAGGATGCCGATAGGATCCTGTTTCCAATCCTGCTCGCATTTGAAAAGGGGGCGTTTCAGGGATGGGGACCTAATGGCCGATCCTACGACTGGAAACGCTGGGACGGCACGCCCAAGGGCTACGAAGGATTTTTGGCAGACGGCTATATGACGCTCCTTGCTGTGCTATCACGGCAGTCACCACGCCGGTCGACCCGCTCCTAATCCGAAGCCAGGCCGAACCAAGCTTTGAGGTGGTTTCGTTGAGGATAGTGCCTATAGTCACTTGCACACCGCGACCAGGATTGGATTAAGCGGCAAAGATATCCATTTCCACATCGTACTTTGCATTCACGCAGTCTTCGGGAGGGCAAGAGTCATGCGGGCTAACCCCATATACGAGCACACAGACACTGGCCGCTATCTTTCAGCCGTACAGCGCGCCGCGCTGTTTGTTTCTGGGTGGTGGATCGCTGTCGACTTGGACAAGAACTACCAACAACTCGCGTTTGCCAGAAGCGCGCCAGCACCAGTTGCGGCCTCCAGCCCTTCATTTGGCAGGGAATCTCGTAACCCCTTGTCTGACCAACGGTTCCAGCCCATCGCTGTTTTGGGAGACGAACCAAGAATAACTTGCTTGAGTTCATTGGCATTCCGTAATCAGTTGATGGCCTGGTGGATCGTCTTCTTGTCACTGGTCAGTCCTGTATCAGCCCTAGCGTCAAAATCCGCAGATTCCGTCTTGGTCGCTACAAAGGGGAGGGCGCGAGCCTCGATTGTACTCGGGGAGGAAGCGGCTGGAACATATCGATACGCGGCGACGGAGCTTCAAAAATATCTGCACGATCTGTCTGGAGCTCAAATCAGTATTATTTCCGACTCACAGGCTTCCGCTCGACCCAAGCAGGAAACATTGATCTTTGTGGGTGGGCCTTCGGTCAACAGTGCAGTCGCCCCACTAGCAGATAAGCTCGGTTTGAACCTCGGCAGTTTGAAGTCAGGAGGTTTTGAGATTAAGACCGGCCGCGTGATAGGTCATACGGCAGTGGTGGTAGCGGGGCGGGACGGTATCTCGACCATGTATGGGGTCTACGACTTGGTTGAGCGTTTGGGCGTAACGTTCTTGCTGACAGGCGATATTGTGCCCAAGCAACGAGACGCGGTTTCGATACCAAGGCTGGATGTTCGGAAAGAGCCGGCATTTCCGCGAAGAGGTTTCCTTTTACAGGACGGAGGTTATGAGAACTTGACGATGTTCTCCTACGAAGATTACGCCAAGTTAATAGATCAAATGGCAAAGATGAAGTGCAACTATCTGCAATTTTGGTGGTTCGCCTTTGAACCTTGGTTAAATTTCACATATCGGGGCGAATCCAAGTTGATGGGAGACGTTTCAACCAAAGAGAGTGGATATCTCACCTGGGCCTATGGAGGTTTTGGCTCGCGCACAACCGACGATGTGGTTATTGGAAAACATTGGTTCAAAGGCAAGCGGATAGCCCCTCCGGAGATGCAAAGAGTCGAAACTCCAGAACAAGCGTTCTCTATTGCGCAAGACCTCTTACACCGAATCATTCGCCATGCACACGAGCGCGGGATCAAAGTATGGCCGGCAATAGAAATGGCTGCTTTGCCTCCGAATCTTGCACGTTACTGCGAGAGGGTGGGAGACCTACCTTTCAATCCAATCTTTGGAACCTTCGTTCAGCCACTCGATAAGACTTGTCGCGAAATCCAAGTCAACCGCCTGCGTGCTCTCATCACCACATACCCGGAAGCAGACGGGTACTTTCTTGTATTCCCGGAAGCCTATCCGGAAATCAACACTGCGAAGTATCGAAACTTCTTCATCCAGATGCGTCCCAAATTTTTCGAATTACGCCGACTGCACTGGCCCTGGATTGTGGACATATCCCATAGCGCCGACCAGGTGGTTGATTCCAATATCGGTTACTTTGACCTGTTTCAATACCTGCTGAACGTGCGAAATCAAATAGCGCCGAAGGCGAAAATCGGCCTTCTGGGAATTGGGCGTGGTTATGCGTTACCCGTGTTCGATAAAATGCTGCCCAAGGATATTCCTTTTACGGACATGGAATCAAACGGAGTCTGGACGCCGACAGGGATTCCCATGGAGGATTTCGGCGGAATGGGAAATCGGGAAAGAACCATCGAACCTCGCATTGACGATGACGCGGACATGATGGGAATGCAGTTTAATGTAACGCAATACGCAAAGGACCGGATTGTCACGGACGGAGTAAAGTACGGGCTTTCAGGCTTTGCGGGCCAACTTAATCGCGTCCGTGGAACTGAGACCAACAGCCTTTTCTTGGCAGAAGCAGCATGGTCCCCTTCTCTCACCCCAGAGAGCTTTTACAAGGATTATTCGACACGCGTCTATGGCGAACGCGCCAGCTCCGAGTTGTACCATGCTTTCATGACCCTCGAAGAAAATGACAGGTATCTTGGTTACTATAACTATAACTACTCTCCCATGAATTGCTGTGGTGCTTTGCCGGAGGTCAGTGCCGCGTATGGATACTCCCAGCAGCCCGATTCTTATGACGGGCCCACAACTCCTGGCTGGAAGAACTTTATTGTTGGTTCACCCGACGTGATTGAACGTTACCAGGGAGCGATCCAACTGTTGAATGAAGCCTTGAACGAAATGCGTATTGCATTACCGAAGTTAGCGCCGAAAGGAAAACCTGAGCTTGTCTACATGGTGAACAGGACGGAATCTTACCGTGACTACCTGCAGGCACTCATCACCATCCGTAGAGCTTACCTGTCATTCGACAGCGCCTTCGCCGGCAAGAGCACGGTCTCTCACGAGGAGTTTATCGGCAATCTTGAGGCGAGCCTGAAAGAATTTGAAGCTGCGGAAGGCCAGGTGAAGGCAGCCACTCAAGAATACGCTCAAATCATCGATCACCCGTCCGACCTTGGCGTTCTCTACCACTTAAACGCACGAGCGGTCCTGGGCTTCAGCCTGGCACGGCAATGGATTCAGGAGGTAGTGAGCTTTCAGGAGGGAAAAGGGTATTTGCACCATGTGGCATTTGAAAGGCTTTTCTTATCCAATCCTCACATAGCTGCAGGGAGATGAACGCTTGCGATATCAAGAGCCGCCGGTGGTTAAAAGGCCGGCCAGAACAGCAACACATTCCTCTGGTTATATGAACCTCCTCGCGCCGCGGCTCAGTTACGCTAGCCCGCACTGTGGGAGCCGGAGAATTCTGATACTCATTACAGCTTAGGTCTGGTGCTTATGCAAGAAGGGGACACAAAGGACGCCGTCTCCGAATTTAGGGAGTCTATCCGGCTCGATCCAAACAACCCGCGCCCCCATTACAACTTCGGTCTTGCCTTGGAAAAGGAGGGAGATCGCTCAGGGGCGAAAGTTGAATTCAATGAGTTTCAACTCATCAAACAAACAATGAAGGTCAATATGCAATAGGCCGTGCTGATCCGACCAGTACATAAGGTGTCCTGCCGGGTGTATGAAGGTGCCCCCTACTTGGCCGATGTTCGAGAAATGCGGGACCCGCTTTCTGCGAACCCCTCTTTTGCTTGTCCGCTGATGTATATTGCTTTGATGTTGGGTGGGAAGTGCCGGTACCACGAACGCGTAATTCGCCCAACAAGAGTACGCGCTAAATAATCTTCGCATCACGAAATAAGGGGGGGTACGGATGAAGCGACGCGATTTCATAAAATCCGGGCTAGCGTCTTTGGCCTCGACCGGAGGCCGGAGGATCGAGGGCGCCAGTTTAGCAAAACCGCAACGGAAAGAAGAGAACTATGTGGAAGGGCAACGACTGAGCTTAAGCAATCAATACTTAGATTGGGAATTGTTGATGACGGGCAGCAGCATCAAGAGTGTAGGTCTGCGTAATAAGCTGAGTAGCCGCCATTACGACTTGAGTGATTCCAGGGAGCTCTTGCTCACATTTTCACGAGCTAAGGCGCGGGTAGAAATCCCCTGGTGGTACGTTGAAATTGGGCCGGACAATGACAAGTCTTCACCGGACCAAGAACAAGGCTACCTGCGAGGATACCAATTCGAAGATTTCCGTGGTGAGGAGGCGTGGAAGACAACTCTCAATCTCATGCGGCGAGGAGGTATGCAAGTTGAGGGTCCCCCGGCCTTTAATGGCTATGCATGGTTTCGACAGCGGTTTGAGATCCCCCAGGAAGGAGAAGGGCAACCCATTGTGTTCTGCCTTGGGGGATACAACCAGGAGGACTGGAACGAATACTGGGTTTATGTAAATGGGAAACAGATAGGCCACTGGAAGAGATCGGGCCGCTGGCGGACACCTGAGGAGTTGACCATCCATCCGGGTTCACCCGAGTACGCGGCTTTAAGATTTGGCGTGGGGAAAAAGAACCTTCTGGCGATTCGAGCCTATCAGATCGACAAGCGGTTCGAGGGAATACGTGATGAAATTCTCGATCGCTTTGATTTTGAGGGACGGCTTTGTGACCAGTTTATTGCGGTAGGAGAGCCTTATCTCTATATTTCCGATTTCAGGCTAAGCAAATGGCGTCAGGAGGGCTCAGGAGAGCGGCCCAAGTACGTATTTGAACTGACCAACACCCAGGAGCAACTGCAAGTAAACGCGCATTACGAGCTTGACAAGTTTATCCGAAGAAAGTGGTTTGAGGTCAAGAATTCGGGAAATCATGAGCGTCTATTGCTGGATGTGGATGTTGACGACTTCCGCATTCCAGTATCGATGAGCGAAGGCGACTACGGCTTTCCGATAATCGTCGGGCAAGAGATGTTTTGTGCTGTCGAGCATCCCGCGGGACTTAACCAAGGTATGAACGGGCGCATTCGATTACGACATTTCCCTGGGAAGAAGCTGGTCCCGGGTAGCTCAATCAACAGCAAGGTTTCGATCGTCGGTGTGGGCCGCCAGGGGAGTGGCCGCCAGCAATTCGTGGATTACATTCAAGCCCAAAGTCCTAGGAAGAAGATGCTGAGTATATACGATCCACTAGGAATCAACGGCTTTCGTGATCCTTGCTGGACCTTAGACGATGAGGAGATGCTGGAAACCGCTGATCTATTGGAGAAGTGGCAGAATCAAGGAGTAAGGTTCGACTATTTCGTTCCGGATGTAGGCTGGCAAGATTGGACAGGTGATTTAACACGGTTTTGGCCTCACTGTTTTCCCGAAGGCCCTCAGAGGGTCATCAAGAAAATGAATGAACTGGGCATGAAGTGGGGACTCTGGTTTACGGGAACCTGGGGGGACTGGTCTTGCGGGCTTAACCCTAAAACGGTCCCTAGCCGAACCGTCGTCGCGGGCGGCAAGTGGCCCGATTATCTCTTTCGGGATAATTTTGATATCTTCGATGGGGCAAGGCAGCTGTGTTTGGCCTCAGAGCCCTACTTCAGCATGTTGCGCGACGCGTTGCTTTATCATATACATAGCAACAATCTTAGATTCTTCAAGTTGGACGCGTCGAGCTATTTCTGCAACAATACCGATCATCCTCACCTTCCTGGAAAATATTCAACAGAAGCCAACTTTGATGCCGTGATTGAGATTGCGCGGGTGACCCATCAAGCCACGCCTGATCTATACATCATGTGGTATTGGGGAATTCGATCGCCTTTTTTTGCGTTGCATGGAGATTCGATCTTCGAGAGCCGGATCAGGATGGAAGGTGCGAGCACGGGCGACTATCCCGTACTTTTCTTCCGTGATGCGGTGACGCTCGCTCTGGATCAAGGCGCGCAGTTTAGCAGCTTGATCCCGCCGATGAACAAGGACAGTCTGGGAATCTGGATCACCGACACGAGGTGGGGAAACATCATGAGAAAAGAACGCTGGCGCGAGGCCCTGGTGATGGATCTGGGGCGAGGAAACCTCTTGTTCCCGCAAATCTGGGGCGATTTGAGGCGGTTTAATGCTAAAGACGTAGCGTTCCTCGCCCGGATTCATAAGGTGGCCAAGGAAAATGAGGAAATCTTTTACAAGCGAAAGAAAATCCTGGGCAACCCATGGGAAAATGAAACCTATGGTTACGCGTATTTCCAAGGCGCACATGGATTCGTGTTCATGAACAACGTGGACTTCCAATCCCGCCGCGTGAGCGTGAAGCTGGATGAGACGATCGGCCTTAAAGCACCGGGAGGTACGCGAGTGAGGGTGATTGCGCACTTCCCCGAGCAAGCACAGTTGCAAGGGGGTGGCAAATCGACGTTCCAAAGTGGACAAACAATTGAAACGTGGTTAAGACCCTTTGAGGTGGCAATGTGGGAAGTGGCCCCGGAGGAGCATGGACCGAAGGCCGCGCGATTTCACCCTCGCGAACTGCCGACCCATACGCCGGATGTTGAAAGTCATCGGCTGGCCCTGGAAACCCAGGGGGTGCAGGAATCGGTACCCGGCATGCCGGGATACTCGGGTATGGAAATCTACTATGGCCCTCCGTTGGATGAGTTCGAGCGCATGGGGTACCAGAAGCGGATTCTGCAGTGGCGGACGACATTCCCCGACTATGGATCTGATCCGCACGTGCTCGCCATCGTGCTCCGGTTCCGAAAGGAGGGGAAGTGGTGGAGGTATCGGCAACCAGCGGACTTGGTGCAGGCTAAGGCTACTATCGGTGGGCAACCTATTCTGCGATTTGAGACGGTGCCGAATTTCCGGCAGATGGGAAACAACGAGTGGTGCCCCTGGCTTGTTTTCAAGTCTCGCACAAACCATGCATGGTCAGGAAGTGATCTAGTGCTGGCCATCAATGCGTATCTCCCACCAGAGGTCGAGATTGAGCTTGAAGGCTGGCTGGTTCCCCAATGGTGGAATCCAAGCCCAGCAATGTAATTCTCAAGTCAAAGGCTGATCCGGAGTAACCGAAAGGTTGCGTCTGTGACAACGCGCAGACTCAACTTTTGTCGGATGTGTTGCAAGATTCAACACTGGCCTTCGCACCTACGATCGGTTGTAGTGGGACGATCCGCCAACTGCAAGATGTAGCGATTCGGCCGGGTGGTCCCAAGAGTTTGCAACCCATCCAGAAAGAGTGCCTCATGAGAATCAAGTCTGTCACCGCCCATCCCTTGCAATACCCGGAACCTCACGATCACAATAACATCAGGTATATTACTTTGGCGCGGATCGAGACCGATGATGGTACGGTGGGGTGGGGTGAATGCATCTCTCAATTTCCTGAATCCTCCTTAGCCGTGAAGACTATCATTGAGCATGGCTACCAACCGCTGCTCGTTGGCGAAGACCCTCTGGAGGTGGAAAGACTTTGGCACAAACTGCTGGCGCGTATCTGGTGGTACGGTCCTCAGGGGATTGCCGGGTTCGGTGTGAGCGCCGTTGACATGGCGCTGTGGGACCTGAAGGGCAAGGGTCTTGGCTTGCCGGTGGCGACCCTGATCGGCAGCCGGCTCAATGAAAAAGTTCATGCCATGGCTTCCATCCATTTTGACATGGAAGACCTCGATTGGACTTTGAATGAGTTTCGATGGTTTCGCGAGCAGGGTTACCACATCGTAAAAGGAGGCTGGGGGAAAAAGCCCAGCGCGGTCTTCGGCCTTGACCGCCACCGGGACCTGGAGATGGTTAAGAGGGTGCGAGAGGTCATTGGAGACGACATCGAATTTGTGGTGGACGTGCTCGGCGCTCGAGTCAAGTGGGACGTCCCCACAGCTATCCAGCGAATCCACACTTTTGAGCCTTACCGGTTGAAATGGGTCGAGGAGCCTCTCCCTCCGCACGATCTCCCGGGACACGTACACCTTCGCAGCGCTATCAGCACAAATGTAGGAACCGGTGAACAGGAATGGAATGCTGAAGGTTATCGCCGCCTCATCAGGTCAGGCGGAGTAGATATCGTTCAAATGGATCCCGGTCGCTGCCTTGGCATTACAGGTTGCTCGCAGGTCATCAAACTTATCGAAGCAGAAAACCTCCACTTTACAATGCACACATGGAGCAGTGCATTGAACACGGCTGCAAGCGTCCAATTATTGGCCAGCTCCACCCACGGCATATGCATGGATTTCAAACCTCATGAATCGCCCATGCAACACGAGCTGGTCACTGATCCGTGGATCTCGGAGAACGGCTTCGTAGCTGCACGAGACACCCCAGGACTCGGCGTCAACGTCCGGGGTGAAATTGTTGAGAAATATGAGTATCGTCCATGAGTTTGCGCGGGACAACTCGCGCGGAGTAGGGGTAGTGAATGACCCGTCAGTATGACTATGTTAAGTCTGTTAGGAGCGCGTCAGGGCATGGCTTCAGCCATGCCGTTACAGCACGCCCCTCACTCCCCTTCCCCTCTCCCGGTGGGAGAGGGGGAACCTCGAAGCGGTGGGTGAGGGCCTTGGCGTCACGGCTGAAGACGTGCCCTGACGGCGATTGATTCAACCTAAACATAGTAATACTAGCGGATCGAGTATGTCTGGAGCGACTGTTATCAATATAAGGAAGTGGACGGCGTAGCCTAGACCGTGGTGATTCGGGGCCTCGTCAATCAATTGCGATGAGCGTCTTTCGATTAGATAACAAAGTAGGTGTGATTACCGGGGCAGCAGGCAGCATTGGCGCAGCGGTTGCGAAACTCTTTTCATCGCAGGGTGCCCGCCTTTTATTGGCTGACTTGGACTTCGACAAGGTGCAGGCACTAGTTGCAGTAATAGGTCGGGATGCTGTCGCCTGCCGAGCCGACTTTAGCCAGGTTTCAGACTGCCGCATGGTAATCGAGAAAGCTGTAGAGCATTTTGGTCGGTTAGATATCCTCGTCAATAACGTCGGCATTTGCCCTCGCATTCCATTCCTCGACTCAACTCCGGAAGATTGGGAGCGCGTTGTAGCTATCAATCAGAGAAGCATGTTCTTTTGCTCCCAAACTGCCGCGCCACATTTGCGAAAAGTCAAAGGACGGATCGTCAGTATGGCTTCCTACGGTGGAAGAGCAGGAGGCGCTGCGAGCGCCTCAATCTATAGTGGAACCAAGGGAGCCGTGATCTCCTTGACAAAATCGCTGGCCCGTGAACTGGCACCCGACGTGCTTGTTAATGCCGTCGCTCCCGGAGCGATAGACACTGCCTTGGTTCGCAACCTCCCCCCAGATAAGATCGATGCACTCATTGAAACCATCCCGCTCAGACGGTTGGGAACCGCCGAAGAAGTTGCAAGTGCCGTCCTTTTCTTGGCCGCCGACGATTGCGGGTATCTCACCGGCGCTACCATCGATATGAACGGGGGTTGGATGATGTTATGAAAATCGGATTGATCCCAATCTACGTGGATTACTACGAAGGTCTCGCGCCGAAAGTACGCGAAAATAAGGAAAGACTTCTTGGCCAAGTCATGGGAGCCATAGAAACCGACCATGAAGTCTATCTCTTCGAATGGGTGACCTCCGTGGCCAAGGCCCGGGCCGCTCGAGAAAAACTGCGGCGAACCAAGCCCGATTGCCTGATAGCATTTCCTCTGGTTGCAGCTTTTTCGGTGCTCAGCGACGAACTTGCTAGAGGCTGGCACGGACCACTTGTCCTTCTAAGTGCCATGGCGGGGACAAAGGTTCCCACGCGGTTGAGTATAGCGAAGGTAGTTGCCGAGAACCAATCCCTCGGTTGTCAGGCAATCGCAAACGGGTGGCACCGTTTGGGCATAAAGTTTTGCGCCGTTCACCACATTCCCGGAACAACAGAGGGGAACGCTGCCCTTCGGCGCCTCCTTAGAGCAATCGAGTTGCATCAGCAATTTGGGCTTCTGCGAATAGGCCTAATCGGAGAAACCTTCGCGGGAATGACCGATGTCGTTCTTGCTGCGAAGCAATTAGAAGAACAAACGGGCGCACGCATTGTAAACATCCCAATGAAACATGTGCTGTCCTTGATGGCAAAGGTCCCCAAACCGAACCTCTCAATGTTTGAAAAGCGCTTGGCTCAGACTTTCGCATTAAGTAGCTTCTCCGCACGTGAGAAAGAGTTCTCATTCCGTGCTGCGGTTGCGATTCAACAACTGGTGTTAGAAAAGCGATTGGATTGCGCCGCATTCAATAGCCATGGCCCCGAGGGGCTGAAAAGTGAAAAACTTGGATTGATGTGCGCTCTGGGTCTGACCCTCGCAACGAGTTCAGGCTGTCCCATGGCTGAAGTAGGCGATCTTTGCACCGCCACCGCGATGTGGATTGGCCGTAAACTTGGCGGTGCCGCCTTCTACACTGAGCTGCACTCCGCATATATGTCAGACCAGGAGTGGCTGTTGCTGAACTCCGGCGAGTACGATCTCCAATGGCTTCGTCCGGGGTTCAGACCGCAACTGGTTCCCAATACCAATTTCGTGGGCGTAAACGGCCGTGGGGCCTCCCTCTGCGCTCCGCTCCGCACCGGACCTGCCACCATGATCAACTTCACCCCCACCCCTCATGCGGAACAGCCCTATCGGCTTCTGGTCTGCGAAGGTACGGTCGCAAAGGATTGGATTCCCGAATTGGGGGTCGTTAATGCCCGTTTTAGTGTGAACGGCAATGCACGTGCCGTTTACGAACAGTGGTTGGCTGCTGGCCCGGTACATCATTCTGCTACTTCTCCAGGGCACTTATCAGAGGGGATACAGACCTTCTGCCAACTTCAGAATTGGGCTTTCCGGAGGGTAGGCTAGTACTACTGTGTGAAAAAAAGTGATATCCTCATTTCATGAGCGCCAACTTGACGGCGCCACGCGCACAACAGAAACGCCTTGCGGCTTATCTCAACGGCCTGGCGCAAGCCGCAGGGCACGCTGACCGGGAGGAGCCGCTGAAGGCATAGTACACCGGCTTGCAGCTGCCCGGCGGACGAAAGAGTGTGGAACCGATGGCGGCCCGTCTGTCGCCCTCGAACGTGCGGCGGACTCACCAGTCGCTGCACCACTTGGTGGCCGATGCCCCCTGGAGCGACGAGGCGGTGCTGCGGCGGGTTCGGGAATACGCCCTGGCCGCGATGACGGCGAAGGGGCCGGTGGTCGCCTGGGTGGTGGACCACACGGGGTCGGTGAAGAAAGGCACGCACTCGGTGGGCGTGGCCTGACAATATTGCGGGCAAGCTTCGGCGCTCGCGAGAAATGACCCACGTTTGCTCATCAGAAATGACCCACCGATTTTTGATCTGATTTTCCGCTACCAGTTCTGATGGCACGGTGATGATAGTCACCATGCCTGATACTCGGAAAAGACCCTGCTGCATCTGCCGCCATTGGTTCCGCCCCAATCCGCGCGTCGGGGTACGGTGTAGGCGCACACGTAGAAACGTAGTAATTTGCGCAGAGCCGGTTTTTATAACCTCAGCATCATCGCCGAAGGCGGTGTTGCTTTTATATCATCGCCCCAAGCGGTTTCGGGGATAACGGGATTTGGTAGGATGAATTCCCCGAGGTGTAAGTGGAGAACCCCGGATGTTTCCACCAACCGGGTTTTTTCACTGGCGGCCCGATCAGCGGACCTCCAGCGCGAATATCGGCTCCGTTTGAAAGCCCGCGTGACGGATCAATCTTCCCTTCGACTCTCTCCCTGTGCCAATTTACTTGCGCCTTCGGCTTGTGAACTAGCCGAGATAGATTTCATGCCGGATCATCACCCGGCCGCAGCCGCTGAGGTCAGCGGCGGGGTGGTCTGTCAGATTTGCGGACACCGAGGGCGCTGCATCGATCCGTTCGCGGGGTGAAGCATGATTTCCAACGAGCAAGTCGCCCGGATTCGTTATCTGTTTCACGCTGAGCACTGGAAAATCGGCACCATTGCCGCCGAATTCGGGTTTCACTCTGACACGGTCCGACGCGCGCTCGCAACGGACCGCTTCTCGAGTAACCCGAAGCGCTCCCGCCTCTGCCTTACCGCACCCTATCTTGATTTTCTGCGCCACACCTTGCAGGAGCATCCCCGTCTGTGCGCCACGCGCCTGTTCGAAATGATCCGCTCGCGGGGCTATCAGGGAAGTGTCGCTCAATTGCGCCGCGTGGTGGCAGAAATCCGCCCAGCCAGCCGGGAGGCTTTTCTGCGGCTTTCCCTATTTCCAGGCGAACAAGCGCAGGCCGACTGGGCTCACTTCAGCGAGGTCACCATCGGGCAGGCCCGCCGCCGCTTGTCCGGCTTTGTCCTCACCCTCTCGTACAGCCAGGCCTTGTGGCTCGAATTCTTTCTGGACCAATCGCTCGAGAATTTCCTCCTCGGCCACGTTCATGCGTTTCACGATTGGGGCGGCGCACCCAGGAACCTGGCGACCGATAACCTCCGCAGCGTGGTGCTCGAGCGCCGCGGTAATGCCATCCACTTCCACCCCCGCTTCCTGGAACTTTCAGCTCACTATCATTTCGCCCTGCGTCCTTGCCGCCCGGCGCGTGGCCCTTTTCCCAGGCGGCCCGCGGGTTGCAGGCTCGGGGATAAAAACCATACTCGCGCGCGAAGGCGAGGAAGCGAGGATTGAAGCGAATCAGGCGGCCGTCGTGCTCGGCGACCACGGTCAGAAGGTTGTCGTACCAGCACTCTCTGGCCACGCCGCCCAGGGTCTCGAAGGCGTGCTGATGCGAGCGCACGAAGGTCTCGAAGCTCTGCGAGTGGGTGAATTCGACATAGAGCATCCGGCTGTGAGCTTCGACCAAGGCGAAGGCGTAGAGCTTGCGCTTGTCGCCCTGATAGTCGAGCGCTCCGAAGTGGCCCCAATCAATCTCAAAGCGCTCGCCGGCCGCCGGTTCCATGCGCACGAAGGCGCGCGGGGTGGAACGAGCCACACGCACGCGCTGCAAGTGCTCGCGCAGGATGCTGTGGCCGCCGGAATAGCCGGCGGCTCGAAGACGATCGCGGATGACGACGCCCGGAGCGTGCGGGTCCTGTTCGAGCAGTTCGGCAATGAGCGGCTTAAAGGCATCGAGCTTCGACGGGCGAGGGCGGCGGACCGGCGCGGGCGCCGGCGTTTGGAGATACTTCTTGACGGTGCGGGTGTCCATGCGAAGCTCGCGAGCGATGCGCCGCAAGGACCAATGTTCGCCTCCAGCCAGCCGGTGAATTTCATTGATCTGATCCGTCCTCAGCATGCCTCGCTTATAAACCGGCGCGGGGAGCAACACCAGACGGATGTTCTTTACAAGAAGCCGCCCGTGCCGCCACGGGAAGCGCAGCGGGCTGAAGAATCAGCAGTTGCGAGCGAGCTAAGTTGTTCTTTACAAGATCGTCGGCCACCGGTCCCACGAGCCAAACGTCGGCAGGAGAATGCTTTAGGTCCAAAGCTAAGTTGTTCTTTACAAGATGCTGGAGGCGACGGCCGTGGTCGCGCCGACGTTGCTGCTGGCGATTGCGCTCGGCCGCTTCCGGGTGTGTCCGCCAGTACTGCTTCTGGTAGCCGGCATGAGCGTCGCGCCACTTCCTCTGGCTGTCGCGGACGACTTGGGCGTAGAGGGAATCGGACGCGACCTTCTGCCGGTGATAATCACGGCGGCGTTGGCGCTGGCATGAGGGCTGGCTGCAAACGAGTTGCTGAGGATGGCAAGGGACAGGCTGAAAGGCTTGCTGACAGTAACGACAACGACGGTCATTCATCAGGCGGCTCCGGATCAGAATCGAATCCGTTCATTCTGACCGGAAGCGCCGTCGAACTTGACCGTGCCAACGGAAAAAACCGTTTCCTATAGAATCTTTTTTAGAGTGGTACCGCCTCCCCGCCAACGGGACCGCTGTTCATCAAACCGGCACAACTGATGTTCTTTCTCACCGGCCCCGACAGCAAGACCCCCCGGAACTCACATTATGATTGGTACAATGAAGGGGGGCAGGTCACAGCTAACCGCGCCTCATTTCTGCTTTTCCAGGATGACGATCCATTGCTCAAAGGTCGGGAGTACTGGAACTTCCCATGCACCTGCCGCGTCGCGTGTGACAACACCAGCGGGCAACTGCGCCCCTGTTCGAGGGTTGAAGAAGAAGGCCTGATAATTTACACCGGGCTCAAGATGCGTGATCTTCGGCGAGTCCCACTGAGGCGGGACAAACACAATCCGCAGTTCACCTGCGATTCCTGAGCAATAAGGTAGTTGATAGTTTTGCGTGGTCCAGTGAGGCTCGACCCACTCCGAGTGCGGCTCCAGACGCCACCACTCATAATGCTCAAGTAGGCTCTTGCCAAGGCCTACCTGGTGCGAGCCCGGAAGCTGGAAAGCTTTGTCCCAAGGCGGCCCGCCCCACGAACGGCCATGCGGAGAGGGCCCGAAGGGTTGCTCTTGGGTGTTTACCTGCCAGATTCCATCCGCTCCGTAAGTGTGACCCGCTGCACCACTCAGCACGCAGGCCCAAAACACAAACCGCTCAACTTCCTGCCGGTTCTCGTCCAGAATGCCTTCGTAGCAGACCTCGCCCACAAGAACCGGCATCTGCGGATTTCTCTGCAACTCTTTCGTGACTGTGTTGATGGTGTTTGGGTAACTCGTTCGGTCGCCGTGGCCAGTCTGAAGCATATCGAAATCCAACACGTTTGGGTCTTCCACTGTGTCACGGGCAGCGGAGGAGGGATGAATTGTGATGGGATGATGATAGGGATCAATGCTGCGCACATATCGTGCCACTTCAGTCCAGCCTGCCTTCTGCGTCTCCGCATCTTGCTGTTTGTTCTTCGAAAGGTAATAAGGCATAGTACCCTCGCCTGCCAGACACCAGAAAGCAGGATAAGCGCCCCACCGCGCGATGATGTAACGCCAGTGCTGTTTGATTTTCTGCAAACCCATGAAGACTAGGAAATATCCCCAGCAGCCAACAATGCAAGGTGTCAGACCTCGATTCACAAGTTCCCGGATGCGCAGGTCCGCCATGTCAAAGTAGTGAGGGTTGATTCGGGAATAGTTTTCCTCCCAGGGATAGCCCGCTTCGTTAGCTCCACGTGGGTCAAAAGGAGGCATATCTGGGTAGAGGCCCGCAACAATTTGAATGACGGAAAATCCCTTTGAGGTGCGGTCTGCCGCCAGCAACTGAAAATCTTCCGGCCATCGCAAGCGGTTGCAAAGGCCCATCCACCAAGTGTCGCCCAACCAGAAGAAGGGTGACCCGTCCTCGTGTTCAAAATGCAAGTGACCAGCAGCCACACGCAATGGTCCGCGTTTCTGTAATGCGTTGTTACCTGTATAAGGCGAAACCTCCAGTACTCCGGTCTGCCCGTGCAGGTCGGTGTTGGAAGCATCGCTCGACTCTGTGCGAAAGGTGTATCGGCCCGCCGTCAACGGCGCATATCGGATTCGCCACACCTGGCCTCCCGCCCAAAATGCAGGAACTCGTTGCCTCCTCCCTTGGGGGTCCACAAAAATCAGATCAAGTTCCACGTCGTTGAATGGGTCGGCGTAAGCCTTTCCGGATGAGTACGCCCATTCTGCGACGCAGTGCTGCATCCCGTATTGAGTCGATGCCGGGTTTCGGTTACTTGATTCGCGTGGTAAAGAATCAGCGTTCGCTTGGTTTCCTTCCGCTCCCTCCACAAGCGATACAAAGCCTGCTGCCCCAAACCCAGTTTTTTCTAAAAATGATCGGCGGTTCATTGGACTGATGCTCCTCTCTTGAAACTTTACGGGTCCGCACGCTACGCGCGGATCACACGGATGACGACATCCTCTGCAAATGGGGCGAGTTCAAACGTGGCCAAATCCCCACCACGGACCGGCAACCGAGGTGAGTACTTCCCTGTAGTGGGTGAGTAGAGACAGACGCTGTAGTTTCCTTCCGGAAGTCGGAAGGAAACGTGGCCACTGATCGGCTGTCCCGCGGTAGGATCTGCTAACTCCCGGCCATCTGCAAGATAAGCAACGTAATCCTGCCCGGGTTGGGCCATGGTAGCGTCCACCAGATGCGTCGGCATGGTTGTGATCCAGGCTCGCATAGGTTGAGCGTGGATGAAATCGAAGCTGTGAATGAACTCGGAAAGGTTGCGCATCCAACTGCGAATCTTGTGGCGGGAATCTTTGGTTCCTGCTTCGATGCCTGCTTTGATGGAGAAGTCGATGAAATCATAGTGCGCTCCGCTCATAACGGCTGTCCATGCGCGTTTGCGGTCAATGGTCCATTCAGCATCATCCAGGTAAAGGCTTGCGGCGTTGTCTTCGTCCGAAATGCAGGGTTTGGGTTCGTGAGCTGCCGTCAGAAAAAAATCGCGGAACTCTACGAGTTGCAATTCTTTGGACATAAAGTGCCCAAGTTGATAAGTGCGTCCTCTTAAACTCAAGTCGGGAAGAGGATGAACGTTCACAGCGTCCAGCAGCGAACCTTTGAAGCTCGCATCGAAGCTTTGGTGGAACTCTGGCATATAGGTGAACGCGTTTTGCCCCATGAGCAAATGTTTCCGGTTGAGCTTTCGAAGTTCGCCACGGAGGGTTTCGGCCATCGTTTCCTGCCAGCTATCGACATCAGCGGGGGTCACGTGGTTTGTTACTCCACCTCCCGGCTCGTTACACACTTCGTAATAAATATTGTCATAATTACTGGTTTCTCCGACAATCTTCCGCACATAAGCTGACTGCCGCGCTACCAGTTTCACGTCGCGCAGCGAAGTATAGTCAGGCCATTCAACACCACCAATTCCTTGCAGGTTGTTCTTGTCACGGAGAGGATTCAATGCCCAAATGTTGTCCGCGTAGGTGTTGCTGAAGACCGTTAGCTCGACGACGATGCCCCGCTTTGATGCCGCGGAGAGGAACCGGTGCAGACGCTCAAAGTACTCCGGGTTCCAGCGGTCCAGGTCATATTTCGGCTCGCCGTCCATCGCTTTGCCCGGTCCGGTGCGCGGCCAGGGGGCGATATAATCGGGGGACTCGGGTTTGACGGGGGAACAAGGATTACGCGCGGACTGCAATTCCCGGTAGAGAAGGAACGTGCGGGTTACGGTCTGTTTCTTGTCCCCAGCTTCGGCAAGGTATCGCTCAAAATCAAAGCGACGATTTACGACAGAGCCGTAATGTTCACTCGCCGCAACCAATACGAGCGACTTTCCTCGAAATAGGAAGTATTTGGGGTTTTCGGGATGGAGGGTGAAAGGGATTTGAGCAGATCGCGTTAGCCCTGATTCCTCCTCAATCTGAGGCCCATTCAAAAAAGAAGGAAAATGCTTTGCCTTCGGGGTGCCCGACGCCAGCGCTGAAGCAAAGCCTAAGGACGGTACGCGTTCCATGAATTCACGTCTCTTCATCGTGCTTTCCGTTAAACTGCGGCATCGACGAGAATCTGATCAACAGCCACGTTAGTGTCTCGCTCGGGGGTGGAGGAAACCCCTCGACTTCAAGTCGAGCGTTGTTTAGTTAACATCTACCCGCATGCCCAACCCTGTCACTGGCGTCGTTGTAAAACCACGTTCAGACCGAATATGGCTTTCTGCCTGCAATGAGACAGCACTCGTAGCTCCCTCCACCCTTGCTTTTTGGGACATCGACCCGACGCGGAGCTTGAAATCCTGACTGAGTGTTTGGATGATACCTAATTTAACCTCGCTTGTGACCTCCTTAAAGCCCTGCAGTGAAACACTGATTTCGTAAGATCCTGGGGGCAACGAAGGAAATGTGTACAATCCGGACACGTTTGTCTGAACCACGCGAGTCGCCGTGGTAGTGATATTTTGAATTTTCACTTGGGCTCCCGGCACTATCGAACCGGAAGGATCCGTGACTCTGCCCGTAATCGAGCTCAATGTGAATTGGGCGCGAGCAAACACGGCGGTAATTATCACAAACACAAAAGCGGCGGCAAAATGTTCGATATTTCGCCTTGGATTTCCCATTAGTACCCTCCTAGCATGACATGGTGAGTCAAAACCTTAATAGTTTCTTCCCCGTCGTTACCTGAGTTAGGCGTGTCGTTCTGAATGATCTCTAACTGACTGGCGAAATCGCTGTTCAGTATCCACTCGCATGGTCCCCACAAACAATCGGAACAGTCGTCGAGACCGCGGTTGGCAGGTATATTGAGGAGTGGCTTAGAACCCGAGTAAAAACGCACCTTTCCGACATCTGCGTCAAGAGAAATTCCATTCTTAGTTGGCTATTTATTATCAATAGCTTACAACTCGGCCCAATGGATCATCTTGGCTGCCCTCGCACGCAAGGCGCGTTCAGATCAAGGAAATGTGGCTTAAGTCGAGTCTTATAGTCGTGTGCTACCATTTTGCTGGTATCACGGTGCTCTCTCATTTGAGCGAGCTCGTGCAACACCCCAGATCCACTATGGTTCGTGTCGGCTCGCTGCCGGCGTAAACCCATATCATTGCCATAGAGTAGCGCGATTCATTAAGAAACCGATGGGGCCGCCCTCGGGGTACAAAAGCCGTGTCGCGTGCGCTGAGACGATAGCGGCGGCCCATTACTTCGCACGTTGCCTCCCCTTCAATGATCGTGATGGATTCATCGTAATCGTGAACGTGGCAAGGCAGCGAAGATCCGGGCTTGAATTTGCCGTACCCTCCGCAAATGCCAATCGCTCCGAAACGACCCGCAAAAAAGTCATAAAATTCTGTTCCGGGGGCCAACTCGTAACTGGGGGCCTTTTCAAACCGAACGACATTTTCGGGAACGTCGGGGCGGGGATCAGCATATGAGCAGTCTTCCCTAGAAAATCGGTCATTCACCAGATTGCGGGTGGGCGTTGGGGAGGCAAATGCCCAAAGCGCTACCAAGCTTTTGTAATCAGAGCCATTGATCACCTCATGTGGTGCCCCGGAAGGAACGTGAATGCAATCAAACGGTCGTAGCCGATAGCATCTCCCTTCGACTGCAAACTGAGCCTCCCCGTCCAGGACAACGACGGCCTCGCTGAACTCGTGCTCGTGATACGGCAACCGTGCCAAAGGAGCGAACATTGCGGTACCGGTGCTTATACCTCTTGCACCACATTCACCAGACACAAAGACATGCAATGCAACCTCGGCTATCGATTCCTGGTTCTGGCCCTGGCTACATGGTCCAGGAAGAATGCATTCGGTCACATCCGGCGGAGTATCCATCATAAAAACCTTTGAGCTTTATCATCAGTAAGTATCCTCCGGCAGAGCCGGAGGCTTTACGATTGCTGGCCCCTCAAAG
>VFSW01000413.1_pt1 | contig 62097 bp, 53 predicted proteins | sample 5358111 | NCBI WGS metagenome assembly VFSW01 (sample SAMN11554181, study PRJNA540505) | mine drainage metagenome | isolation source: sediment from site ElyBrook_90M | place: USA: Ely Copper Mine, Vershire, VT | collected 2017
GTGACGAAAATCAAATGGTCATAGCAAATCAAAACCCCAGGCTCCTTCAATTAATAACTATCCCATTGCCTATAATGAAATTCGATAATTACACATTCGTCCAAAAAAACGGGGAGTGGATCAATGTAGTTTCTCCCTGAGATTCTGAGGTTGGCCCATTTGTCAGGCAAGCCTATTCGCTTCAGGGGTCATACCAAGTTTTTAACGCGAAGCGCTATAGGTTTTCGTGAGGTAATCCACGATGTCAGGGATTTCGTCGTCGGGAATTGGCGCACCAAACGATTTCTGCATCTTCAGTACCGTAGCTTCCCAGTATTTGCGCGGTGATCCCGGCGGTTGGGTCTGTACGTACTGTGAGGAGTGGCAGGTCAGGCAGTTTTTAAGGACCAGAGGATAGCCAGGCAGGTCATTGGCCTGATAGCTCGTGGTATCTCGCGGCAAGGAAATTTCCAGGGCACGCACCGAGGCAATCAACAGGGTCAGTCCTAAGGCCACAGCGAATAAACGGCGTAACGAGTTCATGACTGTCTACCCCGCCACCACGCGTACGGTTTCTATCGCGTTGTACATGTACCCGCCCGGATTCCACAAAGCCTCTACCGGCTGGGTTTCGCCGATGCGATTGGTCGCTTTTGCCTTCAGCACATACGTGCCACGTTTTTCAGGCCGGAATGACGCATGCCATTCCCTGAACGCGTAACGACCATAATCGCGTCCGAGGACAGCTTCGCGCCAGGTCTGTCCACCATCTGCAGAAAATGCCACGTCGCTGATGCCATAACCGCCATCGAAAGTGATACCCCGTACGTGATACTGCCGTCCTGTGTGCAGTCGCTCTCCGTCGCTCATACTGGTAATGAAGGAGCGTACGTTAAAACGGGTAATGGGCACCGTCGCCCGGGCGTGCTCACCGGGCAAGGTGCAGTGGCAGGCGTCTTCCGGCAAACGGTAGGCCTTGTCCATCCAGAAACCTTTAAAGGGGTGATCCAGCACCTCAATGTTGGATAAATGCTTGACCCAGTACGTTCCGTAATACCCGGGTATCACCAGTCGCAACGGATACCCGTTTAGCATGGGTAAATCCTGACCGTTCATGCTCCAGGCCAGCATCACTTCCCCGTCACGGGCGTGGTCGATATCCAGGGCCTTGATAAAGTCCGGGCTCTGCGGAAGAGGTGGATGATCAAGCCCGTCGAAGGAAACCTGGAGCGCACCGGCTTGTACTCCTGCCGCGTCGAGGACTGTCTTGAGCGGAATCCCGGCCCAAAGCGCGTTGCCCATCAGGCCGTTGGACACTTGCCCGCCGTTAACGCGAGGGACCATTTTTCCCCGACCGTTGCCGGAACACTGGTGCACTGCTGCAATCTCCACCGGTGGTCCCAGCGCTTTCAATTCATCCAAAGAAAGCGACAGGGGTTTCTCTACATGCCCACCCACATTCAGACGATAGGTTTGCAGATCCACCGTCGTGGGGATTTCGCTCCAGTGGTAACGCACGAAAAATGCGTCGTTGGGTGTAAAAATACCTTCATTGAATACGGAAAATGGCGTTTCCAGCTGGGGAGGCCTGCTGGTAAGCAGGATCAGGGGCCGCTTCTGCGGAAAGGCCACCAGGGGCCGGTGGCCATTGCTAAACGGCAGGTCGATTTCAGTGGAGGTGGGCTGGGGTTTTGCCCAGGAATTCAGTCCGGTGCTACCAAGCGCTGCCGCGCCCACACCCCAGGTTCCCAATGCGCGCAACAACGCCCGCCGCCCGCCATTGGGCTGATTTTTTCCAGACATGCCAACTGGTCCCGAACTTAATTACTTGCAATTATATTAGTAGATCGAAACAGTCTATAGAAAATTATGTAACAAGATTTGGGGTCATAGGGTCAGACCTCAAGACTGAGGTCTGACCCCAATCCTATACCCCCTTCCTTATCTTGATCGCGGCCGCCTCAATCCGGCGCAGGGCACAAGTAGCCCCGCCAATCCGCACCGCAAGCGGATCGCCGCTGGGAAACCCACGACGGATTACATGCACCTGCTCGCCTGGCACGAACCCCAATTCTTTCAGGCGGCGCACCCCGTCCTCACCCAGGCGCGGGTCGGCCCCCTCATCCAGGCTGACCTCGGTAATCACGCCGGATTCCCCAGGAGCAAGATGGGTGACTCGATGAACTCGGTTTTTCATGGAAACTGCACCTTACATTTAGACACAGTATAAACGAGAACATTTCTTATTTACAATGGGCCGGAAACAGGCCAGAAACGGGCTCATGGTAAGATGGCGCATTCCAAGCGCAACCCGTTATCCCGGCACACTTAGATGACCGCCTCCCTAACCCTGACCCGCCCCGACGACTGGCATGTGCACTTGCGCGATGGCGCCGGGTTGCAGGCTGTTGTCAACGATACGGCACGTCAGTTTGCGCGTGCCATCGTCATGCCCAACCTCAAACCCCCGGTGACCACCTTGGCCGAAGCCATGGCTTACCGCGACCAAATCCTCGCCGCGTTGCCCGCCGCCAGCACCTTTACCCCCCTCATGACGCTGTACCTTACCGAGGCCACCTTGCCCCTTGAGATAGAGCGGGCCAGCCGTTCTGGCCTGATTCATGGTGTAAAGTACTATCCGGCGGGAGTGACCACTCACTCCGAGGCCGGGGTCCGCGACCTGGCCAACTGCAGTGAAGCGCTGCGCGCCATGGAAGATCTCGGGGTACCCCTGCTGATTCATGGCGAAGTAAACGATCCCAGGGTGGATATTTTCGATCGCGAACGCGTTTTCATCGAGCGCCACCTCATTCCGCTGGTGCAGCGCTATCCCAGGCTCAAGGTGGTTCTGGAACATATTACAACCGCTTCGGCAGTCAAGTTTGTGCTGACGGCCGACGACAATGTCGCGGCAACGATAACCCCGCATCATCTGTTGTATAACCGCAATGCCCTGTTCCAGGGAGGAATCCGGCCCCACTACTATTGCCTGCCGGTGCTAAAGCGCGAGGAACATCGAGAGGCCGTGGTTCGTGCGGCCATCTCGGGCAATCCCAAATTCTTTCTGGGCACCGACAGCGCGCCACACGCCCGCAGCACCAAGGAAAATGGCTGCGGCTGTGCTGGCATTTATAGCGCCCATGCGGCGCTTGAGCTGTATGCCGAAGCCTTTGAAGCGGCGGGTGCATTAAGCAAACTGGAAGGGTTTGCGAGCCACTTCGGTGCTGATTTTTATGGTTTGCCACGCAATACGGAAACCATCACCCTGGTACGCCAATCCTGGACCGTGCCGCCCACCCAGCCCTTCGGCCTTGACACATTGGTTCCCCTGCGCGCCGGCGAAGCCCTTGCCTGGAAGCTTCAGGCGCCAATCTGATAGAATCGGCAGCGAAGCTGGCTGGGCAGTCGCCGCGTGCCTTGGCACGGGGAGGAAAGTCCGGGCTCCACAGAGCAGGATGCCGGTTAACGACCGGAGGCCGTGAGGCCATGGACAGTGATACAGAGACTTAAACCGCCGAAGCGCTGCGCAAGCAGGGCTGGCAAGGGTGAAAAGGTGCGGTAAGAGCGCACCGCGGACACGGCAACGTGGACGGCAAGTTAAACCCCATCCGGAGCAAGACCAAATAGGGAAGCAATCGCGTGGCTCGCGCGGCTTCCGGGTAGGTTGCTGGAGCGACCGGGTAACCGGCCGCCTAGAGGAATGACTGTCCTCGACAGAACCCGGCTTACAGGCCAGCTTCTTTTCTTTTCAATGGCCTTTCGGGGCCATTTTTGATACATCCCCCCCGATTTCTCCTTTCCCTCAAAAAAATCAGCCAGTTGGCCGTAATAAGCCTTGACCCTGTTTTATCGTTGCCCTATAGTGGAAAAAAGTAGGAATAAATGGGAATTTGTGGTCACAACTAGGGGGCAAGGGGGAGATTGTGTTTCAGGGACCATCAGAAATCAGTCTGGATGCCAAGGGCCGGTTAGCAATTCCCACCCGCTATCGCGACGCCTTGCGCGCCCAGGGTGACGGCCACCTCGTCATCACCGCCCATCCGCATCGTTGCCTGTTGCTTTATCCACGCCCCTCCTGGGAGCCCATCCGGGCCGCCATCATGAAGAAATCCGGCCTTGATCGCCAAACCACCCTGTTGCAGGGGTTGCTGGTGGGCCATGCCGACGATGTGGAAATGGATGCGGCGGGCCGGGTCTTGGTATCGCCCGCGTTGCGCCGCTTTGCCGGCATCGAGCGCGAGCTGATGATGTTTGGTCAGGGAAGTCATTTCAAACTCTGGAATCCTGCCGCTTGGGAAAAGCAATTCGAGGAAATTGAAAAGCTTGGTCCCAACCTGGTGCCCGCCGGCATGGAAGACCTTTCACTCTAGCAATGACCCACTGCGAAACGGTCCGCCCTGCCATGCAACACATTACCGTTCTTCTTGCCGAAGCCATTGAAGCCCTTGCCATTCGTCCCGCCGGAATTTATGTGGACTGCACCTTCGGGCGCGGGGGCCACAGCCGGCGCATTCTCGAGGTGCTGGGCCCAACCGGCAGCCTCATTGCGCTGGATCGGGATGCGGCTGCGGTCAGCGCTGCGGCAAAGTTTGGTGACCCTCGTTTTGAAATCGTGCGCGCCAGTTTTTCTGCGTTAAGCGAGGTATTGCGGCAGCGAGGAATCATGCAGGTGGATGGTGTGCTGCTGGATCTGGGCGTTTCATCCCCTCAGGTTGATGAGGCCGCACGCGGTTTCAGTTTTCGTCTGGATGGGCCGCTGGACATGCGCATGGATACCGAGCGCGGGCAGCCCGCAAGCGAATGGTTGGCGCATGCCGGACGTGATGAAATTGCGCGGGTTATTCGCGAGTATGGTGAAGAGCGTTTTGCGCGACAGATTGCCCAGGCCATCGTGTTGGCGCGGGATCTGGAACCGATCAGCACTACCGGCCAACTGGCCCGCATCGTGGCCTCGGCAGTTCGCACCCGCGAGCCCGGACAGGATCCGGCCACGCGCACTTTTCAGGCGCTGCGCATCCATCTCAATGGCGAACTGCAGGAAATTGCCGCCGTATTGCCCCAGGCCCTTGAAGCCCTCAACTTTGGTGGGCGCCTCGTGGTCATCAGTTTTCATTCGCTGGAAGACCGGATCGTCAAACAGTTTCTGCGCGAGCACGCGAGGCCTCCCGAAATTCCTCGCGGACTTGCGGTGCGTGAAGCGGATCGTCCTGCGCCACGCCTGCGTCTGGTTGGAAAAGTGGTGCGCCCTTCGGCGCAGGAGATTGCAGCCAACGCCCGCAGTCGCAGCGCCGTAATGCGTGTGGCGGAAAGAACAGCCGCATGAGCCGCATCAACATCATCCTGTTTGCCGTGGTTGTGATACTGGCCATTGGCGTGGTGCATGCCCAGCATCGCGCGCGCCGCCTGTTTATGGATTTGCAGAAAGAAAAGGACACGGCCGAGCAACGGATTGCCGAATGGAATCAGCTTCAGATCGAGCAGGGCACGCTAAGCTCCAGCCATCGCATCGAGGAAGGAGCGGTTCGCGGCTTGCAGATGCGCCTACCCACTTCATCCGACACCCACATGATTATTGTCGGGCATCCTGATAGTCAGGGGGCGCAATGAATGTCGGGGTCAACAGCCCACGTCTTAATCTGCGCCTTGACGGGTGGCGTTCGCGTTTGCTCCTGATCACCCTGATCGCCTGTTTTGCAGGCCTTGCAGGGCGCGCGGCATGGTTGCAGGGAGTACACGCAGGGTTTTTGCAACAGAAGGGCGATGAACGGTACAGCCGCGTTATCGAAATTCCCGCCAGTCGCGGCATCATTCGCGATCGCAACGGCCAGCCCCTGGCAATCAGCACGCCTTCAGAATCGATCTGGGCAAGCCGCGACGATGTGGCGTTGTCGCACGGCCAATACCAGGCACTGGCAAGATTGTTGCACATGGATCCCAAAGAGGTGGAACAACGCCTCACCACGGGCTCTGGCAACTTTGTCTATCTCAAGCGCCAGGTTGCGCCCGAAATTGCGCAGCAGGTCATGAATCTTGGGTTTACCGGCCTGTACCAGCAGCATGGGTTTCATCGCGCCTATCCCAAGGGAGAAGAAACGGCACATCTGGTGGGCTTTACCGATGCCGATGATCATGGTCAGGAAGGCGTGGAACTGGCCTATCAAACTGAACTGGGCGGAAGCACCGGTGCCCGTCGGGTCATCAAGGATCGTGCAGGGCATATCATCGAGGATGTAGAAAGCATCCGCGTTTCCCATCCCGGAAAGGACATCGTGCTCAGTGTGGATGGGCGAATCCAGCATCTCGCTTATCGCGAGTTGCGCAACGCGGTAACCATCAACCGGGCCAAGGCCGGCGCCGTGGTGATTCTGGACACGCAGACTGGCGAAGTGTTGGCGTTGGCCAATTATCCTGATTACGATCCCAACAACCGCGACCATCTCTCGGGTGCCCAGTTGCGCAACCGCGCCATCACGGACACCTTTGAGCCCGGCTCCACGTTGAAGCCCTTTACCATTGCCACTGCGCTTGAAGCCGGCAAGGTTACTCCCACCACCATCATCGCCACCGGTGGCGGACAAATGACGATTGGTCCCAACACCATTCGCGACACCCATCCTTCGATGGCGCTTACGGTAGCCCAGGTCATCCAGCATTCCAGCAACGTGGGGGCGGCGCGCATTGCTTTGTCCCTGCCTTCGGAAACCATGTGGAACATGTTTACCGACGTAGGCTTTGGGCAAACGCCCAAACTGGGCTTTCCGGGTGAAGCAGGAGGCAGGGTGCGTCCGTTCAGAACCTGGAAGCCCATCGAGCAGGCCACCATGGCTTATGGCGCCGGCATCTCGGTGAGCCTCATTCAGCTGGCCCGGGCTTACACGATCTTTGCCAATAACGGTGTGATGCGGCCCCTCTCGCTAACCCGGGTTACGGCATTGGCGCCCGGGCGACAGATCATCTCGGCGCTGACAGCGCATCAAGTCAGCGACATGCTGGAGAGTGTGGTCAAACCCGAAGGAACCGCACCAGCGGCCCAGGTAAGCGGCTACCGTGTGGCCGGCAAAACCGGGACCGCACATAAGCTCATCAAGGGGCGTTACGTCAATCAATACGTGGCGTCGTTTGTGGGATATGCGCCGGCGTCCGCGCCGCGCGTGCTGATTGCAGTCATGATTGACGAGCCCTCGGCAGGCAACTATTACGGCGGAATGGTGGCGGCACCCGTGTTTTCCACATTGATGGGAAATGTGCTGCAGATGCTTGCGGTGCCCCCGGACGATCCCACCAGCAGTGCATTTGGTCCGCCGCATCCTGCGCTCAGCCCCGAGTCGGCGGAGGACACATGAACCCTGCGCCACACTCCCGCTACGCTCCTGGCCGCGCACAACCGGTGGATGTCGCGGCCCTGCATCATCTGGGGTTGCCCCTGGTGGCGCTGACGGCTGACAGCCGCTCTGTAACGCCGGGGATGACCTTTGCGGCTTACCCGGGGGCGCAGTCCGATGGGCGTCGTTATATTCCCGAAGCCATTGAGCGCGGTGCCGCTTCTGTGCTGTGGGAGCGTGAGGGATTTACCTGGGCGTCAGAGTGGACCGTTCCCAATCTGGGGATTCCGGAATTACGCGCACAGATCAGCAGCATTGCCGGACAGGTGTATGGCCAACCTTCCCACCACCTGTGGGTTGTGGGAATTACCGGCACCAACGGCAAAACCAGTTGTAGCCATTGGCTTGCGCAATTGTTGCAGCAGGCGGGCAAACCCTGTGCCGTCATTGGCACGTTGGGTAACGGCCTGTTGTCACAACTCGAACCCGCACTCAATACCACGCCCGACGCCATCGTGCTGCAACAGTCGCTGGCCCGTTATCGTCAACAGGGTGCGGCAGCCTGCGCAATGGAAGTTTCGTCTCACGGGTTGGACCAGGGACGCGTGGCGGGCATTACCTTTCGTGGCGCGCTGTTCACCAACCTCTCGCGCGATCACCTCGACTATCACGGCACGCTGGAGGCTTATGGCGAAGCCAAGGCGTTGCTGTTCCAGGCGGCTGGACTGGAGTTTGCGGTCATCAATCTGGATGATCCGTTTGGGCTGCAATTGATATCGGGGTCAGACCCCATTCCTTTCACCATCGGCTACACCCTTGAAGACGCTCCGGCCCCACCCGGAGTCTCACTCCTCAAAGCCTCAGATATTGAAGTGAGTGCGCACGGGTTGCGTTTTGAGGTGACAGGAAAATGGGGGAGTGCGCAGGTCAAAGCCCCTCTCATGGGTCGCTTCAATGTGTCCAACGTGCTGGCCGTGATGGGCGCGGCGCTGATGGGGGGCATGACATTCCAGCAGGTTTGCGCTGGCGTGGCGCAATTGAAGGCGCCCCCGGGTCGGCTGGAGTGCCTGGGTGGCAAAGCCCGTCCTCTTGTGGTGATTGATTATGCGCATACGCCCGATGCATTGGAGAAAGCGCTGGTTACCTTGCGCGAGGCAACTGCGCCACGGCGCCGCCTGATTTGCGTGTTTGGTTGCGGGGGCAACCGCGATCCCGGTAAACGGCCGTTAATGGGAGAAGTGGCTGCGCGCCTTGCAGATCAGGTGGTGCTAACCAGTGACAATCCGCGCTTTGAATCCGTCGAGGACATTCTCGATCAGATTGCCCAGGGACTTCCCGTTCCGTTCAAACGCATTCCCGATCGCGCTGAGGCGATTCGCGAAGCGATTGCCTTGGCAAAGCCTGGGGATGTGGTGCTGATTGCCGGCAAGGGACATGAAATGACCCAGGAGGTGGCGGGTCAGAAATTGCCGTTCAGCGACCGTGCCGTGGCACAGCGTTGTCTTGACGAGGGGCCCGCATGATGAGCCTTCAGGAAGCAGCCGAAATTTTGGGTGTGCACACCCCCCTCTCGCCGGTGTCATTTAACCGGGTTTCGACAGATACCCGTCAGCTTGAAGCGGGTGATCTGTTCGTGGCATTGCGTGGTGAAAATTTCGACGGACATGCCTTTGTGGTGGATGCGCTGCGTAAGGGCGCAGTCGGGGCCATTGTGGAAACCTCCGGAATCCATTGGGCCGATGCCAACTGTCTGATTCAGGTGCCCTCCACGGTGCAGGCGCTGGCCACGCTGGCGCGCGCCTGGCGTCGGAAAATCAACCCGCGCCTTATCGCAGTAACGGGCAGCAATGGCAAGACCAGTGTCAAGGAAATGCTCGCGGCCATCCTGCGTTGTGCCGCTGGCTTACAGGGGTTGAATCCGCAAGACAGTGTGCTTGCTACTGCGGGCAATCTGAACAACACCCTGGGTTTGCCCATGACGCTGCTGCGCCTGCGGGCCGGACATCGCTGGGCCGTGGTCGAGATGGGAATGAATCATACCGGTGAAATTGCCGCCATGACCCGCGCTGCCGAGCCCGATGTGGCGCTTATCACCAACGTGCAGCGCGCCCACGTGGGAATGGTGGGCAGCCTTGAAGCGGTGGCGCGTGCCAAGGGTGAACTCTTTGAAGGGCTCTCTGCTACCGGTGTGGCGGTTATTCCGGCAGCTGAAGCCATGACGCCCGTGTTGCGCCAGTGCGCAGCGGGCCATCAGGTCGTGGACTTTGCGCTGGATCAGCCCGCCATGGTACGGGGCGAAGCGCAGGGCGAGATGCTGAAGCTGATTTTGCCCGAGGTCGTTCTTGAGGTTCGGCTCAATGTTCCGGGCCGGCACAACCAGAATAATGCGCTGGCTGCCGCAGCTGCAGCCAGTGCTTTGGGCATTGATGCAAAAGCCATTCGTGAGGGACTGGAAAGTTTTCAGGGGGTGCCAGGGCGGCTTCAGACCAAATTCTCCGCACGCGGCGCGTTGATTATTGATGATACCTACAACGCCAATCCCGACTCGGTGCGGGCTGCAATTGCCGTACTGGCGGCACGTCCGGGCCGACGCATTCTGGTGTTGGGCGACCTTGGCGAATTGGGCAAGGAAGCGCCGGGGTTGCATGCTGAAGTGGGCGAGGTGGCGCGTACGGCAGGCCTTGATGACTGCTTTACTTTAGGGGAATTAACCCGCGAAACCTGTCGCGCATTCGGCCCGCAGGCCAGCCATTTTGATTCTGTTGAAGCGCTGGTCAATACCTTGCATCCCCAACTCAACGCCGATGCCACCGTGCTGGTGAAAGGATCGCGATTCATGCAAATGGAACGCGTCGTAGCAGGATTGGTGCAATGACAATCAACCCTTTGGGAAACACACCATGTTGTTAGCCCTGGCCCACTGGCTATCCCAAAGCATTCACGGTTTTCGCGTGTTTGAGTACATCACGCTGCGCGCGGTTTTGGCAACGCTGACGTCGCTTACGCTGTCGTTTGCAATCGGGCCCGTGATGATTCGCAAACTGACCGCCTACAAAATCGGCCAGGCCGTGCGCGACGACGGGCCGCAAACCCACTTGATCAAGACTGGCACGCCAACCATGGGCGGCGCCCTGATCCTGGTGGCGATTGCGGTAACCACGCTGCTCTGGGCTGATCTCACCAATCGTTACGTGTGGCTGGTGTTGGCCACCATGTTGGGATTCGGTGTCATCGGCTGGGTTGATGACTATCGCAAAGTGGTCCATCGCAATCCCAAAGGGTTGTCCGCGCGCGTCAAACTTTTCTGGCAGTCGGTGATTGCCCTGCTGGTTGCTTTTGCATTGTTGCAGATGGCGACAACTCCCGCCGAAACCGAATTGATCGTGCCGTTTTTCAAGACCGTGGCTTTGCCGCTGGGGGGGGTGGGCTTTGTCATCCTGACCTATTTCGTGGTGGTGGGCACCAGCAACGCCGTCAACCTGACCGATGGCCTGGATGGCCTTGCCATCATGCCCACAGCAATGATTTCCGGAGCGCTGGCGATCTTTGCTTATGTGGCCGGCAACAAGGTGTTTGCGCTTTATCTGGCGTTTCCAAGCGTTCCCGGTGCGGGCGAGATGGTGGTTTTTTGTGCCGCCATGACCGGTGCCGGGCTCGGGTTTCTGTGGTTTAACGCCTACCCTGCCGAAGTGTTCATGGGCGACGTGGGTGCGCTGGCTTTGGGCGCAGCGCTGGGTTTGGTGGCAGTCATCGTGCGCCAGGAAATTGTGCTGTTTGTGATGGGTGGCGTGTTTGTGCTGGAAACCATGTCGGTGATATTGCAGGTGATTTCCTTCAGGTTAACCGGCAATCGCATTTTTCGCATGGCGCCGGTACACCATCATTTCGAACTAAAGGGCTGGAAAGAAAATCAGGTGGTGGTGCGGTTCTGGATCATTACCATCATCCTTGTCCTTGCTGGTCTTTCTACACTGAAGCTGCGCTGATCCCACCATGATAAACGCGAGTTTTCCCGCCACCTTAAAGTCCCGCCAGATTCTGGTACTGGGCCTGGGCGACAGCGGGTTCGCCACAGTGCGCTGGTTGCGTAGCCTTGGTGCTCGGGTGCGGGTGGCCGATACGCGCGCGCAACCTCCGCACGCCGAAATCCTGCGCCGCGATTATCCGGAAGTGGATCTGCATACCGGTCCCTTCAGGCGGGACAGTTTTGGGGGCGTGTCCATGATCGTGGCAAGTCCTGGCGTTCCCCTCTCCGAACCTGAAGTGGTCGCTGCCTTGCGCCGGGGTCAGGAAGTGGTGGGTGATGTGGAGCTGTTTGCCCGCACCATCCAGTCGTTGCCGCAACCTCCGCGCGTGGTGGCCATTACCGGGGCCAATGGCAAAACCACGGTAACCACCATGGTGGGCGCAATGGCAAAAGCTGCGGGCCTTGAAACCGCAGTCATCGGCAACATCGGCACACCGGTGCTGGAAGCGCTGATCGAAACCCCGCCTGCACAAGTCTATGTGCTCGAACTCTCAAGCTTCCAGCTTGAGACAACCTCCCACCTCAAGCTGCGGGCCGCCACCGTGCTTAACATCACGGAAGACCATCTGGACCGCTATCCCGATATGGCGGCTTACACGGCAGCCAAGGTGCGCATTTTTGCCCATTGCGCCCAGCGCGTCCTGAATCGGGAAGACAGCCGCTCGCTTGCCATGGCAGTGCAGGGTGCCGTGACCTTTGGGCTTGATGCCCCACCCTCACAGCGCGATTGGGGGCTCTTGCTGCTGGACGGACAGGTGTGGATCAGTTGTGGTTCAGAGCCTGTGATGGAACTTGCAACACTGCCTTTGAGTGGACGCCATAACGCCGCCAATGCCATGGCGGCTTTGGCCCTCAGTGACGCGCTGGGGATTGCGCGTACGGTGTCGGTTCATGCCCTGCAAACCTTCAAGGGGTTGCCGCATCGGGTGGAGCGCGTAGCCGAAATCAACTACGTGACCTATTTCGATGATTCCAAGGGGACCAATGTAGGCGCCACGGTGGCTGCCCTGACGGGAATGACGCAACCGGTGGTGCTGATTGCGGGAGGCGATGGCAAGGGCCAGGATTTTTCGCCGCTTAAAGCCGCACTCGCAAAGCACGCCCGTGCACTGGTCCTGATCGGGCGCGATGCCCCGCGCATTGAAGCGGCGGTCGCTGGTTGCGGGGTGACTGTTGTCCATGCTTCTGACATGGAAGAGGCCGTGCATCAGGCCGCGCGTTTTGCTAAGCCTGGCGATATCGTACTGATGTCGCCTGCCTGTGCAAGCTTTGACATGTTTGACAACTACCTGCACCGGGCCCGCGCGTTTGTTGCCGCTGTAGAGGCGCTCCCCCGGAAAGCTGCAAGGGTGATGCCATGAACACCGCCATCGCCACCCCGCGCCTGCTGCGTTCCGAATACGACCTCACGCTGCTGTGGACCATTCTGGCCTTGCTGGCCCTGGGAATCGTGATGGTGTACTCGGCCTCTATTGCTACGGCCGAAGCCGATCGGCACATCGGGTATCGCTCCACCTACTATTTTGTGCGCCAGCTGGTTTATGTCGGCGTGGCCCTGCTGGCGGGCGTGGCGGCCTTTCAGGTGCGCGTGGATGTCTGGCAAAAATGGGCTCCTTATCTCTTTGCTGCGGGATTGCTGGGATTGGCCCTGGTCCTGATTCCGGGAGTGGGCAAGGAAGTCAACGGCAGTCGTCGCTGGTTGTCGCTGGTGCTGATCAACCTGCAGCCCTCCGAGTTCATGAAATGTTTTGTGGTGTTCTATGCCGCCGATTACACCGTTCGCAAGGCCGCATTCATGCACAGCTTCAAGAAGGGCTTCGTGCCCATGTTCATTGTGATGTTTCTGGTGGGATTTCTGTTGTTGCGTGAACCGGATTTTGGGGCGCTGGCGGTCATGACGGCCATCGCTGCGGCCATTTTGTTTCTGGGCGGTCTTAACTGGCGCCTGTTTGTGGTGTTGATGGTGGTGCTGGCGGTTGGATTTGTGCTGTTGGTGGTGTTGTCTCCCTATCGTTTTAATCGGCTGATCTGGTTCTGGAATCCCTGGGCCGATCCGTTTGGCAAGGGCTACCAGCTTACCCATGCGCTGATTGCTTTTGGACGCGGCGGATGGCTGGGGGTGGGGTTGGGCGCCAGTGTTGAAAAGCAGCTTTATCTGCCCGAAGCCCATACCGACTTTTTGATGGCGGTCATCGCCGAAGAGCTGGGATTTGTGGGAGTGATGGTAACCATTGCACTGTTTGTGTTTCTGGTCTGGCGCGCGTTTGCCATTGGCAATCGGGCCGCCTCCATGGAGCGCTACTTTGCGGCACTCACAGCGCAGGGCGTGGGCGTGTGGTTTGCCGTTCAGACGGTGGTCAACATGGGCGTCAATATGGGGATGTTGCCGACCAAGGGGCTGACCCTGCCGTTGTTAAGCTACGGCGGCAGTGGCCTCATGGCCAACATCCTCGCCCTGTCCGTGCTGATGCGCATTGATTACGAGTCGCGCCAGATGGTGCGAGGGCGCGCGCCATGAGCCGCTCTGTGCTCATCATGGCCGGTGGCACCGGCGGGCATGTGTTTCCGGCGCTGGCGCTGGCCCAGCAATTGCGCGCCGAGGGTTGGCGCGCAGTGTGGTTGGGCACACAGGCAGGCATTGAGGCGCGTCTTGTGCCGGAGCAGGGGTTTGTTCTCGAGACCATTTCCATTAGCGGTCTGCGCGGCAAAGGGCTGCTGCGCATCCTGTTGGCACCATTCACGGTTTTGTTGGCGTGCGCGCAAAGCCTGATGATCCTGTTGCGCCAGCGCCCTGACGTGGTGGTCGGTTTTGGCGGGTTTACGGCTTTCCCCGGGGGCCTCATGGCGGCGCTGTTGATGCGCCCCCTGATCATCCACGAACAAAATGCCGTGGCAGGGCTGACCAATCGCGTCCTTGCATGTTGCGCACGTCGTGTCTTCGAAGGGTTTCCTCATTCCTTTAAAGCGCGCTCGCGCCACCCGCTGGCGCGACTCTTTGGCGCACCGCGCACCGTAAGCTGGGTGGGCAATCCGGTGCGCCCCGAAATTTCCGGCCTCGCGCCACCCGAGCAACGGTTTTCCGGGCGCAGTGGCGCACTGCAGATTCTGGTTCTGGGCGGCAGTCAGGGCGCGCGTGCGCTCAATGCCCTGATCCCCCAGGCGCTGGCGTTGATTCCCTCTGAACAGCGCCCGCAGGTGCTGCATCAGGGCGGCGCCAAATTAATGGACATCCTGCGCCAGTCCTATCGGGAACAGGGCGTGGATGGAGAGTTGCAGCCCTTCATCAAGGATATGGCGGCAGCGTACGCGAAGTGCGATCTCGTGATCTGCCGGTCCGGAGCGCTTACAGTGGCCGAGCTTGCCGCCGCAGGGGTGGGCAGCATTCTGGTGCCGTTTCCATCAGCGGTGGATGACCACCAAAGCGCCAATGCCCGCTTTCTTGAATCGCATGGCGCTGCGCGCGTGATGGCTCAGTCCCAACTGAATCCGGAATTGTTGGCGCAATGGTTGCGCGGCATGACGCGCCACACCCTGCTCGTTATGGCGATGGCCGCACGCAGGCTGGCCAAACCCCAGGCCACCGAAGATCTGGCGGTGGCCTGCAGGGAGTTGGCACTATGAGACATAAAGTCAACCACGTGCATTTTGTGGGCATCGGGGGCTCGGGCATGAGCGGTATTGCCGAAGTGCTGCTTAATCTGGGCTATCAGGTCAGCGGTTCTGATCTGACCAGCAATGCCGCAACCACACGTCTTGCGGGGTTGGGAGCGGTCATCTCCAAAGGGCATGATGCAGCGTATGTCAACGGGGCGGATGCCGTGGTGGTGTCCACTGCAGTGGCCCCCGACAACCCGGAAGTGGTGGCAGCACGCACCCTGCGCATTCCGGTGGTGCCGCGCGCCACCATGCTGGCCGAACTGATGCGTCTTAAAAAAGGCATCGCGGTGGCCGGAACCCACGGCAAAACCACAACCACAAGCCTGATTGCCAGTGTGCTGGCCGAAGCGGGGCTTGATCCAACCTTTGTAATTGGTGGGCGGCTTAACAGCGCAGGCAGCCATGCGGCATTGGGCAGCGGCGAATTCATCGTGGCTGAAGCAGATGAATCCGACGCCTCGTTTCTGGTGCTGCAACCTGTCATGGCGGTGGTCACCAACATTGATGCCGACCACATGGATACCTATGGCCATGATTTCGAGCGCCTCAAGTCGGCCTTTGTGGAGTTTCTCGAGCACCTGCCGTTCTACGGCGTTGCGGTGCTCTGCACTGAAGATCCGGTGGTGCGCGACATTCTCCCGCGCGTCAGCAAAGCGGTGGTGACCTATGGGTTCTCGCCCGAAGCCGCGGTGCGCGCCGTGGATGTGGTGGCCAAAGCGGGGCGCATGCATTTTGGTGTTGAACTGCGTGCCGATCGCACACAGCGCGTGGCACGGCGTCTGGACATTACCCTTAATCTGCCCGGCCATCACAACGTGCTCAACGCACTGGCTGCCATCTGTGTAGCCATCGAAGTGGGTGCGCCCTATCCATCCATCATCAGGGCCCTGGAAAAATTCAATGGCGTGGCGCGGCGCTTTCAGCGCCATGGCGAACTGCCCCTGCCATCCGGTGGAAGTTTTACCCTGGTGGACGACTACGGCCACCACCCGGTGGAAATGGCGGCCACCCTAAGCGCCGCGCGCGGCGCCTTTCCGGGACGACGTCTGGTGCTGGCGTTTCAGCCGCACCGCTATACCCGCACGCGGGATTGTTTTGACGGGTTCATCAAGGTGTTGTCCTCGGTGGATGCCCTGGTGTTAACACCCATCTACGCGGCTGGCGAAGCGCCCATTGCCGGTGCCGACAGCGCTGCCCTCGTGGCTGCGCTCTCCGCTGTCAGTTCCCTGAAGCCGGTCCTCGTCAAGGATTTGTCGCACATGGCACAACAGTTGCTGGACATCCTGCAACCCCAGGATGTGCTGGTCACCATGGGGGCGGGCAGCATCGGGCAGGTTCCGACACAACTGTTGGCGCTGACCGGAGGCGCGCCATGAATGGCGAATTGCGTTGGGACGAGCCCATGAGCCGGCATGTCAGTTGGCGTGCCGGGGGTGTGGCTGCCCGATGTTATGTGCCAAAACATCGGGACGATCTGGTGGGCTTTGTCACGACCCGTGCCAGTGATGAACGACTGCATGTGGTGGGATTGGGAAGCAATCTGCTGGTGCGCGATGGCGGGCTGGATGCCACGGTGGTGCTGATGCATGGTGCGCTGCGCACGAGCGAAGTGGTGGGAACGGATGTAAAGGGCACCACGCTGCTTGAAGTGGAAGCCGGGGTGCCGGCACCCAAAGTGGCGCGCATGGCGGCACGCCTGGGGTTGTCCGGGGCCGAATTTCTGGCGGGCATTCCAGGCACGATTGGCGGGGCGCTTGCCATGAATGCCGGATGTTATGGATCGGAGACCTGGGATTTTGTGGAGTCGGTAACGACGCTTGATCGCACCGGACGGATTCGCATTCGTACTGCGGCCGATTATGAAATTGGCTACCGCCATGTGGCGCTATGCCATGCCGATTCTGTAACGCGTGCGGGCGGCGAGGGATTGGCCCCACTGGAACCTGATGCGGAATGGTTTCTGGCGGCGCGCATGGCCTTTCCCAATGGCTCGTCAACACAGGCGTTGCAGCGCATTCGCGAACTTCTGGCGCAACGTGTGGCTAGCCAACCGCTGGGGCAACCCAACGCAGGGTCGGTGTTTCGAAATCCTGCAGGAGGGCATGCCGCGCAGTTGATTGAGGCTTGTGGATTAAAAGGTGAGCGCGAAGGGGCGGCCGAGGTGTCGCACAAGCACGCCAATTTTATTGTCAACACGGGCGGCGCCACGGCCCGGGATATCGAAACGCTGATTCAACGTGTTCAGGCGCGGGTCCTGCAAGAGCAGGGCGTGGCACTGGTTACTGAAGTACGGATTATTGGAAAGGCGGCATGACGAACAAGGAGAGCGTGAAATGGCTGTATTGACGATTCCAGGATGGATGGCTTGGGGGCGGCGCGCCAGCCGGTCGCGGCGCGAGCGCGAAGCGCCGGTGAAGATGGGCCGCCATCGCGGGGCTTCCATGGGAACGCGCCGACGCAACGAATCCCGCATCGCTAACCGGTTTCCCCCGCTGCGGCGCACCCTGGTGCTGGTTTCGAAAGCCCTGGCTGCAGGCTTGGTGCTGGCACTCCTGCTGACGTTCATGGGCTGGGTGGCCCAACGACCGATGTTTCAGATTCAGCGCGCCGTGGTCAGGGGCGATTTGCAGCAGGTGGATCGCGAGCTGGTAATGAAACGTGCCCATGCCCTGCGCGGCAATTTCTTTACTCTGGATCTTGATGCAGCGGCGGCCGAGTTGCGCACCATTCCGTGGGTGCGCGCTGTCAATTTGCGCAGGCTCTGGCCCAATGGACTTGAAGTGCAAGTGGAGGAGCAGCATCCGCTGGCCTACTGGGGCGATGATCAACTGGTCAACAGTTGGGGCGAAGTTTTTGTGGCCGATAACGCAGGGCCCCTGCCTCGTGTGGATGGTCCTTCGGGCAGCGGTCCTGAAATCGTTCGCGAGATGCAGCAGTTTAATCGTGAGCTTGCACCCATCGGGCGCCGGGTTGAGGCGTTGGGCCTGTCCGAGCGGCGGGCCTGGATGCTGCGACTGGACAACGGGCTGACCTTGTCCCTGGGGCGCGACAACATCCATGAACGCCTTGCGCGCTTTGTTGGCGTGTATCCCATCGTGTTCAAGGAAGAGTCGCCCCGTAACGCTTTTGTGGACTTGCGTTACGCCAGCGGGTTTGCAATGCGCTTCGCTGATTTACGAGGCTAAGGCCCATGATTCCAAAAAATCGGGACAGCCGCAGCCTGATTGTTGCACTTGATATCGGTACCTCGAAGATTGCGGTCATCGTGGCTGAGGCATCCGTGGACGGAACCGGATTCGAGGTTATCGGCCTTGGCCAACACCAGTCCCGGGGCCTTAAGCGCGGCGTGGTGGTGAATATTGAATCGACAGTCAGCTCCATCCAGCGCGCGCTGGAAGAGGCCGAGCTGATGGCCAACGTCAAGATTCGCGAAGTGATCACCGGCATTGCCGGCAGCCATGTTAAAAGTTTTAATTCCCACGGCATGGTGGCCATCAAAGACAAGGAAGTGGCGCCCATGGATGTGGAGCGGGTACTGGAAACGGCACGTGCCGTCAGCATTCCAACCGACCAGCAGATCCTGCATATCCTGACCCAGGAATTCATCATCGATGGTCAGGAGGATGTGCGCGAACCGGTGGGGATGAGTGGCGTGCGCCTGGAAGTTAAAGTTCATATCGTCACCGGAGCAGTTTCAGCGGCCCAGAACATCATGAAATGCGTCCGCCGCTGCGGGCTTGAAGTACGCGACCTGATTCTTCAACCGCTCGCTTCAGCCATGGCCGTGTTGACGGAAGACGAAAGGGATCTGGGGGTTTGCCTCGTTGATATCGGTGGCGGAACCACTGATCTGGCCGTATTTATTCAGGGGGCCATTCGCCACACCGCGGTCATTCCCATTGCAGGAGATCAGATCACCAACGATATCGCCATGGCCTTGCGCACGCCCACCGCTGCGGCCGAAGAAATCAAGATCGTCCACGGATGTGCTTTGCGGCAGTTGGCCGATACCAACCAGATGGTGGAAGTTCCCGGCGTAGGGGATCGGGGGCCGCGACAATTGTCGCGCCACACCCTGGCCGAAGTCATCGAGCCTCGCGTCGAGGAGCTGTTTACCCTGATTCAGGCCGAGTTGCGCCGCAGCGGCTTTGAAGAACTGCTGTCCTCGGGCATCGTCCTTACCGGGGGGACCAGTGCCATGAGCGGAATGCTGGAATTGGGCGAGGAAATTTTTCACATGCCGGTGCGGGTGGGAGTGCCCAATTATCGCGGCGGACTCTCCGAAGTGGTGCGCAATCCGCGGTTTGCCACCGGCATGGGATTGCTGATTTCAGGTTTTGAGCAGCATCAGAAAGCACAGGTGTCACGAGCTGGCATCGGGTCACTCACACAACTGGTTGATCGCATGAAAAACTGGTTCAAGAGTGCATTTTAACTTAGTACCATTCGTTCTGTCGCAGAGGAGAAAACATACCATGCCAAATTTTGAAATAGAGGATTGCGAGTCACCAGATGCTGTAATCAAGGTGGTTGGAGTAGGCGGATGTGGTGGCAATGCGGTGGAACATATGGCCACCCGCGGGGTTTCAGGTGTGGAGTTTATCGCCATGAATACCGACAGCCAGGCGCTCAAGCGCAGCAAAGCAGGAAAAATGCTGCAGTTGGGCGCAGCCCTCACCAAAGGTCTGGGCGCCGGTGCTGATCCGGAGGTAGGTCGACAGGCGGCGCTGGCCGATCGCGAACGCATTGCCGAAATAATTTCCGGAGCCGACATGTTGTTCATTACTGCAGGGATGGGAGGGGGCACAGGCACCGGCGCCGCACCCGTGGTGGCAGAAATTGCGCGCGAACAGGGAATTCTGACGGTCGCGGTGGTTACGAAGCCGTTCAGCTTTGAAGGCCGGCGCATGAAAACGGCGCTGGCAGGTATCGAACAGCTGTCTGAATTTGTGGATTCGCTCATCATCATTCCCAATGAAAAATTGATGAGCGTGCTAGGCGATGACATCAGCATGCTGGAAGCCTATCAGGCTGCCAATGACGTGCTGCAGGGTGCCGTGGCAGGAATTGCCGAAGTCATCAACTGCCCGGGGCTCGTTAACGTGGACTTTGCCGACGTCAAGACGGTCATGTCAGAAATGGGGGTGGCCATGATGGGCTCGGCTGTGGCTGCTGGCATCGACCGCTCCCATGTGGCCGCTCAGCAAGCCATCGCAAGCCCGTTGCTGGAAGACGTCAACCTGTCCGGCGCGCGCGGGGTGCTCGTCAATATTACGGCAAGCCAGGGCATGAAGCTTAAGGAAGTCCACGACGTCATGAATACCATTCGCTCCTTCACGGCCGAAGATGCCACCGTCATATTTGGTAGCGTAGTGGATGACGCCATGGGAGATGCGTTGCGCGTTACCATCGTGGCGACCGGGTTGGGTGCACCTGTAATCAGACGGGCACAACCGCAGGCGCAACCGCTTGTGATGGTACGCACCGGCACAGACAACGTGCCCATGGAGGTGGATTACGAAACCCTGGACCAGCCGGCGGTAATGCGCCGCGGACGCAATACCATGGTGGAAGCCATGCGCGACAATGGCATGGACATGCTTGACATTCCGGCGTTCCTGCGCAAACAGGCCGACTGAATGCGGCAGAGCGGGGGGTTTTAGCTTATAATGGCGTAAATGTTGAAACAACGTACTCTTAAGACTGCCGTTCAGACCACGGGCGTCGGGCTTCATACCGGCGTGAAAGTGGTGGTGAACATTCGTCCCGCGCCAGTGGATACCGGGATTGTTTTCATTCGTTCAGATTTGCCGAAAGCGCCAACCGTTCCGGCTTTGGCTGGAAATGTCACCGATACCCGCCTGTCCACCCTCATCGAAGTTGGCGGGGTTCGCATCAGCACCATCGAACATCTCATGTCCGCTTTTTCAGGGTTGGGCGTGGATAACGCTTTTGTTGAAGTGTCCGGCCCCGAGGTTCCCATTCTTGATGGCAGTTCCGGACCGTTTGTATTTCTCATGCAGTCGGTGGGTTTGGTTGAACAACCCGCACCCAAACGCTACATCAAGGTGTTAAAGCCGGTTGAAGTCAGGGAGGGCGACAAGACTGCGCGGTTTGAGCCTTACCATGGTTTTCGCATTACCTACGAGGGTGAGTTCAACCATCCTGCCTTCGAAAAAACCGGGTCTTCGGTTACCGTTGATTTTGCCGAAACGTCCTATGTTCGCGAAGTGGCCCGCGCGCGCACCTTTGGTTTCACGCAGGATGTGGAAGCACTGCGTGCCCAGGGCCTTGCCCTTGGCGGCAGCCTCGAAAATGCCATCGTGATGGATGAGTTTCGGGTGCTCAATACCGACGGGCTACGTTATGCCGACGAATTCCTGCGCCACAAGATTCTTGATGCCGTGGGCGATCTCTACCTCCTGGGTCATCCCCTGATTGGATCGTTTACTGGCCACAAGTCCGGCCATGCCCTTAACAATGTCGCGGTACGGGCGTTGCTGGCCGAATCCAGCGCCTGGACCTGGGAAAGTTTTGCTCCGGGCGATCCACTCCCTTCAGCCTTCATCGAGCCTCTGCCGCGCCTTCAGCCGACGTTTTAATCGCCGCGTTTGTAATCCTTGCGGGCTTCCAACAGGTGTTCAATCGCCGTTTTAAGGGGCGAAGGCGCCAGCGTTTCATACAATTTTTTAAAGTGCTCCAAAGCCTCGGGTGATAAGGGTTGCGCAGGCCGGTGTCGGGCTACAGGGCGCGACTCGGGTAAAGCCACCTGAATGCGTAATGATTCGAGTTCGGGATGAACCTGCGCCACGGCCCGCGTCAGCGAAGGGGCCAATTGGCGCAATTTGGCCACCATGGCGCTGTTGTCCGCCTGAACCATGAGGCACCGGCCTTCCGTGCCGATGACCCGTGAGTAGGGGCGCAAACCGGGCGGCAGGGCGGCCTGCCACGCGTGTTGCAGTGTGGCAAGGGATTCCAGCCGGGTGTTGAGTAAACCAAAATCACTGTCCCGGTGCAGGATGTCTTCCAGGGCGCGAGGTTTCATGCGCTCATTCTACAGGAGCGCGGCTCACGACCCGTACTCTGGTAAAATCGTTTCTTTTGCTTGCCGGCCCACCTTGTCATGATCACGAATGTCCTCAAAAAGCTCTTCGGAAGCCGCAATGAAAGGCTTCTCAAGCAGTACCGAAAAACCGTAGATCACATCAACAGTCTGGAAGCTTCCATGAGCGCGCTGGACGATGCGGCCCTGCAGGCCAAGACGCCAGAGTTTCGTGCGCGTATTGATCAAGGCGAGACCATCGATGCCCTCTTGCCCGAAGCCTTTGCGGTGATGCGCGAGGCCAGCCGGCGCGTGCTTGGCATGCGCCATTTTGATGTGCAGCTGATCGGGGGCATGGCGCTTCATCAGGGAAAAATTTCAGAAATGCGCACCGGCGAAGGCAAAACCCTGGTGGCAACACTGCCGGCCTATCTCAATGCACTGACCGGCAAGGGGGTGCATATCGTAACCGTCAACGATTATCTGGCGCGCCGCGATGCGGAATGGATGGGAAGCGTGCACCGCTTTCTGGGGCTTTCGGTGGGCGTTAACCTGTCGCAAATGGCCCATGACGACAAAACGGCAGCCTATGCAGCCGACATCACTTACGGCACCAACAATGAGTTTGGCTTTGATTACCTGCGCGACAACATGGTCACCCAGGTAGTCGAGCGGGTGCAACGCGGGCTGAATTATGCCATCGTCGACGAAGTGGATTCCATCCTTATCGACGAAGCCCGCACTCCCCTCATCATCTCGGGGCAGGCTGAAGACAGCACCGAGCTGTATCGCCAGATCAATGCCCTGATCCCCCGACTTAAACCACAACAAACCGAGGACGGAACGGGCGATTATCATGTGGACCTCAAGGCCCATCAGGTCATGTTGTCCGAATCCGGTCACGAGCATGCCGAGGCACTGCTTGCAGAAGCGGGGCTATTAATGCCCGGAGCCAGTTTGTACGATCCGGCCAACATCCTCCTCATGCATCACGTCTATGCAGGGCTGCGCGCCCATGCCCTGTACCACCGCGATCAGCACTACGTGGTGCAGAACGACGAAATTGTCATCGTGGACGAATTTACCGGGCGGATGATGCAGGGGCGGCGCTGGTCCGAAGGCATTCATCAGGCAGTGGAAGCGAAGGAGGGTGTGCGCATCCAGAACGAATCCCAAACCCTGGCATCCATTACATTCCAGAACTATTTCCGCCTTTACGGCAAACTTTCCGGAATGACCGGAACAGCCGATACCGAAGCTTTCGAATTCCAGCATATCTACGGGCTGGAAACCGTCATCATTCCCACCCATCGGCCCATGGTGCGTGTGGATCGCATGGACCAGGTGTTTCGCAGCGCCCGCGAAAAATTCAATGCCGTCATCCTCGACATCAAGGATTGCCAAAAGCGGGGCCAGCCGGTGTTGGTGGGCACCACGTCCATCGAAAGTTCCGAGCTGGTTTCCACCTTGTTGCAGAAGGAAAAACTGCCCCATCAGGTGCTCAACGCCAAGCAGCATGCACGCGAGGCCGAGATCGTGGTGCAGGCGGGGCGCCCCGGGGTTATCACCATTGCCACCAACATGGCGGGGCGGGGTACCGACATCGTGCTCGGAGGCAACCCTGAACCCGAAATCCGCGCTGTTCGCGAGGACGCCTCCCTTGGCGCGTTGGAAAAAGAGGCCAGAATCCACACCCTTCAGGCAGAGTGGCAAGTACGCCACGATGAGGTACTCGCGGCCGGCGGCCTGCACATCATAGGCTCCGAACGACACGAATCGCGTCGCATCGATAACCAGTTGCGCGGGCGTTCCGGGCGTCAGGGTGATCCGGGCTCCAGCCGGTTTTATCTGTCACTTGAAGATCCGCTGCTCAAGATTTTTGCTTCCGACCGGGTGGCCACCATCATGGACCGGCTCAAGATGCCCGAAGGCGAAGCCATCGAGCACTCCTGGGTTACCCGCGCCATCGAAAATGCACAACGCAAGGTGGAGGCCCGCAACTTCGATATTCGCAAACAATTGCTGGAATATGACGATGTGGCCAACGACCAGCGCAAAGTCATCTACCAGCAACGCAATGAATTGCTGGAATCGCAGGACATTTCAGAAACCATACAGAGCATGCGCGATGATGTGCTGGCAGCCGAATTTCATTTGGCCATCCCGCCCGAAACCGCCGAAGAGCAATGGGATGTGGATGGGTTAACCCGGGTGCTGGCCCAGGAATACCGGCTGGATTGTCCGGTGCGCCAATGGTTGACTGACGCGCCCGATGTCACGGAAGAGGCCTTGCTCGCGCGCATCCAGCAAAGTGCCACCGAGCATTATCAAACCAAGTTTGCTCCGGTCGAACCCGACATGCTGCATGCCTACGAACGCGCCATGATGCTGCAATCCATCGACAACCATTGGCGCGAACATCTGGCCGACCTCGATCACTTGCGCCAGGGCATCCATTTGCGCGGCTATGCCCAGAAAAATCCAAAACAGGAATACAAGCGCGAAGCATTCGAATTGTTTGGTGTCATGCTCGATACCATCAAGCGCGAAGTCACACGCGTGCTGTGCGCCGTGGCAGTGCAAAGCCCCGAGGCGGTTGAACACGTCATCGAAGAAGCGCCACCGCCACTGGCCAACGTGCAGTATCATCATGCCGACTACGACGAAGCCCTGGCAGCCGACAACGAAGCAAATGCCGCAACCGGGCACCAGCCAAAGCGCCGCGAGGTGCCCAAGGTGGGGCGCAACGATCCCTGCCCGTGCGGGTCCGGCAAGAAGTACAAGCACTGTCACGGCCGTTTAACCTGAGGAACCCTGTGTCGCATCTTTACCCAGTGCCCGGTGTTTTGTTAGGTCCCGTGGCTGCCGGCATTCGTAAGGCGCAACGGCTTGACCTGCTGCTCATTACCCTCCCTCCCGTCGCCCGGGTGGGGGCCGTGTTTACGCAAAACCGCTTCTGTGCGGCACCCATACAGGTGTGCCGCGAACACCTTCGGCAAACCGCGCCGCGCGCCCTCATCATCAATACCGGATGCGCCAACGCAGGCACCGGCCAGGCGGGCCTCACAGACGCTCGTGCCACTTGCACGGCGGTGGGCAATGCCCTGGGGATTGCACCCCAAAGCGTGCTGCCGTTTTCCACCGGAGTGATTCTGGAGCGCCTGCCCATGGCGCGCCTTCTGGAGGGGATTGGTCCGGCACAGAAAGCGTTGCAGGCTGACCAGTGGGCTGCAGCGGCCGAGGCTATCATGACCACCGATACCGTGCCCAAAGCCGCGTCGCGCCAGATCACGCTTAACGGCCAGCAGGTTAGCGTTACGGGCATTTCCAAAGGGGCCGGCATGATCCGTCCCAACATGGCCACCATGTTGGGTTTTGTTGCCACCGACGCGGTCATCCGTGCCGACCTGCTGCAAACCCTGACCGAAGATGCTGCCAACCATTCCTTTAATCGCATTACCGTGGATGGCGATACCTCCACCAACGATGCCTTTGTGGTAATGGCTACCGGAGCGGCGGGACATCCTGAAATCACTTCACTTGAAAGCGCGTCCTATGGGGCGCTTCGCGAGGCAATCGTTGCCGTGTCTACTGAACTGGCACAGGCCATCGTGCGCGACGGTGAAGGTGCTACCAAGTTCATTACGGTTTGTGTGGAAGGCGGGCAGAGCGAGGCGGAGTGTCTTAAGGTTGCGTATGCCATCAGCCATTCCCCTCTTGTCAAAACCGCCTTCTTTGCGTCCGACCCCAACCTGGGGCGGATTCTGGCTGCTGTGGGCTATGCCGGAATTGACGACCTTGATGTGGCAGGCGTGCGTCTTTATCTGGACGACGTGCTGGTATCCGAACACGGGGGGCGCGCCACGACCTATCAGGAAAGAGACGGCCAGCGCGTCATGAAGCAACCCGAAATTACCGTGCGGGTGCACCTTGGCAGGGGAGGGGCCAGTGCCACCGTGTGGACCTGTGATTTTTCTTATGACTACGTGCGTATCAACGCCGACTATCGCAGCTAGCCCAAAATCATGGATGCCATCCAGCAATTGATTGCCCGCGCCGAAGCGCTGCTCACACGCCTTGAAGCCTTGCTGCCTTTGGTTCCCGCACAACCCGACTGGAGTACCGCCAAGGCCTGGCGCTGGCGCCGCCGCGGGCCCCACGGCTGGCTGCAGGCCATTGCCCGGCCTCACGCCATCCGGCTTTCCGATCTCAAGGGCATCGACCTGCAGAAAACCCGCATCACCGAAAACACGCGCCAGTTTGTTGCTGGTCAGCCCGCCAACAACGTGCTCCTGACAGGAGCGCGCGGCACCGGCAAATCGGCTTTGATCAAGGCCATGCTGACCGAATTTTCCGGGCAGGGGCTGCGTGTCATCGAGATTGACAAGGAACATCTCATCGACCTGCCCGAAGTGATGGAACAGATTGCAGGGCGCTCTGAACGCTTCATCCTGTTTTGCGATGACCTCTCCTTTGAATCCGGCGAGGCCCACTACAAGGCGCTTAAATCGGTTCTGGACGGATCCCTTGCCGCCCCTTCAGAAAACGTGCTGGTGTATGCCACCAGCAACCGGCGCCATCTGATGCCCGAATATTTTTCCGAAAACAGTGAAACCCGCCACGTGGATGGCGAAATTCATCCGGGCGAAACCGTCGAAGAAAAGATCTCGCTGTCTGACCGGTTCGGGCTGTGGTTATCCTTCTATTCTTTCGATCAGGAAGCCTATCTTGAGATTGCGGATCATTGGGTTAAAACCTTGAAGGGCGTGCAACCCGATCCCGAACAGTTTCGCCGCGATGCCCTGCAATGGGCGCTGATGCGCAGTTCTCGCAGTGGCCGCTCGGCCTGGCAATTTGCGCGCGATTGGGTAGGACGCCAGGGGAGTTAATGCGTCCATGAGCCGTGTCGAGGTGGTGGTGGCGGTACTGGTGGATCGCCAGGGGCGCTACCTGCTTACCCAACGCCCCTCTGGCAAGGCGTATGCAGGGTACTGGGAATTGCCAGGGGGCAAGGTTGAGCCCGGCGAAACGCTTCGGGCTGCGTTGGTGCGAGAAATTCGTGAAGAACTGGGTGTCGAAATTCGCGACGCCTTTCCCTGGATTACGCGCCAGTTTGAATATCCCCACGCTTTCGTGCGTCTGCGTTTTTACCGTGTAACGCAGTGGAGCGGTTTGCCCCAGTCGCTGGAAGAGCAGGAACTGGCCTGGCAAGGGCCGGGCTGCGAAGCGGTAACGCCCATGCTGCCGGCCAATGCACCCATCCTTAAGGCGCTTGAATTGCCCACGGTGTATGGCATCAGCCATGTGTCCGAAATGGGCGAAGCCGTTTTTCTGGAAGCCCTGGAGCGCGCATTTGAACGCGGCCTGCGCCTCGTGCAACTGCGCGAAAAAGATTTGCCCGCCGAACGGTTGCACAAGCTGTCCGAAAAAGTGCTGCGCGCGGCCCGCCCCTGGCAGGCCCGGGTTCTGGTCAATACAGACATCGCCCTGGCACAGGCTGTCGAAGCCGATGGGGTGCACCTTGCCTCAGGGCAACTCGCCACACTCACCGTGCGCCCCGATCTGCCTTTGGTGGCGGCCTCCTGCCACGATGTTGACGATCTGCGTCGTGCCGAAGAACTCGGTGTTGATTTTGTAGTGCTAGGCCCGGTAGCCCCAACTGCAACGCATCCTGATCGCATGCCCATGGGGTTTGAAACCCTGGCACGTGCAATCGAGGATTGTGGATTGCCGGTGTTGGCCATTGGCGGACTGGGGCTGTCCGATCTTGAAGCGGCCTGGCGTGCCGGGGCCCATGGAATTGCTTCGATGCGTGCGGTCTGGCAGGGCGAAGCCCCGATTTCCAACCGCTTCAGGGCTTAATCCAGCGGTTGTGGCCAGCGGTAAAAGTAGGGCTCGGCAGGGTCCGGGCGGGTGCGAAACCGTTTGTGACTCCAGAAGTACTGCTCGGGGTACTCACAAGCCTGTGCTTCGATGAACGCATTCATGCGTCGTACATCGGCTGCCTCGTCTTTACTGGGAAAATCTTCCCACGGCGGAAAAAATTTCACCTCGTAACCCTGATAATCCGGCAACTGATAGCACACGCAGGGCACCACCACAGCACCGGTCATGCCGGCCAACCAGGGCAGGGTGGTAACCGTTGCAGCAGGAATGCCAAAAAACGGAGTGAAAATGGAATCGCGATCGCCAAAGTCCATGTCCGGCAGGAAGTACAGGTTGCGTCCATCACGAATTGCACGGATGAGGGGGCGCAGTCCCTTTTTGCGCTCCAGCATGACCACGTCTCCAAGGCGGTCGCGCGCTGCGCGCACGTGCTGATCCACCAGATGGTTTTTGTAGGGGGTAAAAAATCCCACGCCCCGAAAGGCCATGCCCATGCGCGCGCCCTGCATTTCAAGACCCACAAGGTGCGGTGTCAAAAAAATGATGGGGCGCCCATTGGTTTTGGTGTACTCCATATCCTTAAAGCGCACCAGTTTCTCGATGCGCGCTCGCGGCGACCACCACAGGATGCCAAGTTCAAGGACGCTGCGAACGAGGGCGGCAAGATGGTGTTGGGCCAGTTGTTTTCGTTCGGCAGGAGAGCGTTGCGGAAAACAGGCATGCAGATTGATGAGGGTGGTGCGGGCAAAGCGGGTGTGAACGGCGACGGCACCGATGGCCTGGGCCAGCGCATCCAGCATGGAGAGGGGCAGAAAGTGGAGCAGCCACAAAATCCAGAGACCCAGGCGTGTACCCATGGCGCGCCTTCCTATTCCAGGGCTACCGGGTAGGGCAGGGTTAGAAGTTGCAGAACGGGCCCGGTGGTGCTCCCAAGATGCAGGGCGCTGGCGGACAGCGCCTCCAGTTGCACTACTGCCAGCAGTTCGGTTCCCTCTGCTGTGGATTTTCCCACCATGGCAATTTTTCCGGCAGGGGTGCCCGCTTCATGGAACAGTTCCTGTCCGGTCAGGGGGGAACCCATAACGCGAAAGCGCAACAGGCGCCGTTTGACCTTGCCCAGATAGTGGGTGCGGGCCACGATTTCCTGGCCGGTATAGCACCCTTTCCTGAAACTGACCCCCCCCACGAGATCCCAGTTCAGCATCTGGGGAATCCATTCGTCCTGGGTGGCAACATTGATTTCTGCAATCCCTTCGCTAACCGCGGCATCGGTCCAGTCCTTTGCTTTGTGAGGGGCACTGTGCTGTGCAAGAAGGGCTTGCAGCGGGTGAAGTACTTGAGGCGCCGCAAGCAGCATCAGGCGGTTGGAGGAGAGGGCAATGCGGGTAATGCCATCCTCTGTGTCATGAGTGCCCACAGCAGGCGGTGGTGCCAATCGAGCGGCTTTTAGCACGACAGCGATTTCTGTACCACAAAGTCCGATGCGCGCATTGTTGGCCCGGGCATCTTCCAGCACCACGCGCGAGCGCAACACGTACATGCGCAACCGGCGCAGGGCGGGCTCGGCCATGTCTTCCGGCGCATCCAGCCAATACGCATTATCGCTGTGCCAAATCAAAAAACTGGCCAGCATGCGCCCCTTGGGAGAACAGTGTGCTGCCCACAGCACGCGCGAGGGGGCCAGTGAGTCAATGTCCTGGGTCAACTGCCCCTGCAAAAACGCGGTGGCGTCTTCCCCCGTAACCCGGATCAGGGTGCGTGAACTTAAATCGATCATCTGGTGTTGTTGTTTGGCAAAGGCCTGGGTTGCACGGACGTCATAATGACATATTTGTGGGCGCCCTCGCATGATCCCCTATGGTTTCAGCGGTATGGTCCGGGTTGGGTTGCGCTCCTCCCGAAGCCTTGCACTTCTGCTGGGGATAAGCCATGGTGCCCCCGCCATAAGCCTCTTGATGTTGTCCTGGCCAAGAGCCGTGTGCTGGCTTGTGTTGGCCATGATTGCAGGCTCACTGGTGCGGGGGCTGCGCGGCGAGGCCTGGCGCTCTAGCGCCGCTACCGTCATCCGGCTGGACTTTGAAGGGGGCGGGCGGCTTTGCGTTTTTCGCAATAATGGGCAGAGACAGCAAGGCATTGTGTTGCCGGGCAGCTTTGTCGCCCCCTTTCTGGTTATCCTGCGCTGGCGGGCCGAGCGGGGAGGGCGGCGCCACTACACCGTCATTGCAAGGGATGCCACCGATCCACTGGCGTACCGGATGCTGCGGGTTTTGCTGCGGCATCCGTTATAATGACAGGCTCCCTTAACAGTGCGTCTGTTCTGCCATGCAATCGGTTCTTCATCTTCGCGGCCCGCTCTCTCTTTCTGACTTTCGGGTACAGCGCCTGAGCGCCCTGTTAACCCGACAGGGTGTTGCCATCACAAGGCTGATTGCAACGCATGATCACTACCTCTTGCTCGAAGCCCCGCTCACCCCCGAACAGCAGGCCCGACTTGAAACCATCCTGACCTATGGCGAACCCGCACCCCACGTGTCCGACAAGGGCTTGCAGGTTATCGTAGTGCCGCGCCTTGGCACGCTCTCGCCATGGTCCACCAAAGCCACCGACATCCTGCACCATTGCGGTTTGAATGTGGTAACGCGCATTGAACGCGGCACCACCTTCCACATCAATCTGCAAAATGGGGCCAGCAAAACCCATCGGGAAAAACTCATTCCCCATTTGCATGACCGCATGACCGAAAGCATTCTGGCAGGATATGACGAGGCCCATCGGTTGTTTGATCCATCGCCACCCCAGCCGTTAACCACGGTGGATGTGCAAGGCGGCGGGCGTGGCGCACTGGATGAGGCCAACCAGCAGCTGGGGCTTGCGCTTGCTCCTGATGAAATTGATTATTTGCTGGCGCTTTTTCTGGACAGCGGGCGCAACCCCACAGATGCCGAACTGTTGATGTTTGCCCAGGCCAATTCCGAGCATTGTCGGCACAAGATTTTCAACGCCTCATGGACTCTTGATGGCAAGGTGCAATCGAAATCGCTGTTCCAGATGGTGCGTGCAACCCATGAAGCGCATCCGCAAGGCACCGTGGTGGCGTATTCGGACAACGCGGCCATTATCGAGGGGGGTCCGGTGCAGCGCTTCTTTCCCGATCCGCACACAGGCCGCTATGGTTACCACCCAACCACCACTCATTTTGTAGCCAAGGTCGAAACCCACAATCACCCCACGGCGATCGCGCCATTTCCGGGGGCAGCCACGGGCAGCGGCGGAGAAATTCGCGATGAAGGAGCCACCGGAATCGGGGCCAAGCCCAAAGCCGGGCTAACCGGTTTTTCTGTATCCAACCTGCTGATCCCGGGGTTTGAGCAACCCTGGGAACAAGGCACCGGATTGCGCCCTGATCGCATTGCTTCGGCGCTTTCCATCATGACCGAAGGGCCCCTCGGTGGAGCCGCCTTCAACAATGAATTTGGTCGCCCCAATCTGGCCGGCTATTTCCGAACTTTCGAGTTGCCCTTCCAGGGCCGCATGCGCGGCTATCACAAGCCCATCATGCTGGCCGGGGGTTTAGGCGCCATTGATGCCCGGCACGCGTTCAAAAAATCCCTGATGCCAGGATGCCTTTTTGTCCAGTTGGGGGGGCCTGGCATGCGCATCGGGTTGGGGGGCGGGGCAGCCTCTTCCATGCAAAGCGGCCACAACAGCGAAGCCCTTGATTTTGATTCGGTGCAGCGCGCCAACCCTGAAATGCAACGGCGCGCGCAGGAGGTTATTGACCGCTGCTGGCAATTAGGTGATGACAATCCCATTCTGGCCATTCACGATGTGGGGGCGGGCGGGCTGTCCAATGCGTTTCCCGAACTGGCCCATGATGGCGGGGTGGGTGCCGTGTTCGACTTGCGCAGGATTCCTTCCGAAGAACCAGGCATGTCACCGCGCGAAATCTGGAGCAACGAATCCCAGGAGCGCTACGTCCTGGCCATACGCCCTGAGAGCCGGGCCTTGTTCGAAGCGCTCTGTGCGCGCGAGCGCTGTCCGTACGCCATCGTGGGTGAAGCCACCGCGGCCCATCGCCTGCGGGTTGACGATCCGTTGCTCAAAATTGCCCCGGTGGACATGGACCTTGACGCGCTCTTGGGCAAACCCCCGCGCATGGCGCGCGAGGCTAGCCGAGAGGGGTGGGTTGCAGCCCCACTTGATCTGCGTGAAGCCGAAAATGATCTCACAGGCGCGCTAACCCGCGTGTTGCGGCTGCCTGGTGTCGCTGACAAGACATTCCTTGTCGCGATCGGTGATCGCACGGTGGGCGGCTTATGTGCCCGTGACCCCTGTGTGGGCCCGTGGCAGGTGCCGGTAGCGGATGTGGCGGTAACGCTGGCCGGTTTTTCCGAATATTGCGGCGAGGCATTTGCCCTGGGCGAGCGCGCTCCCATTGCATTACTTTCGGGTCCCGCATCGGGGCGTATGGCGGTGGCAGAATCCATCACCAACCTTGCCGCTGCAGCCGTCGATAATTTGCAGGACATCCGTCTTTCAGCCAACTGGATGGCGGCCGCGGGCGCGCCAGGCGAAGATGCCGCGTTGTTTGATACGGTGCGTGCAGTCACGCTGGAATTGTGTCTTGCGTTGGGCATCAGCATTCCCGTGGGCAAGGATTCGCTATCCATGCGCACGGTCTGGCAGGACCAGGAGGGCGAGCATGCGGTTACCGCACCGCTGTCCCTGGTGGTTTCGGCTTTTGCCCGCTGCAGCGATGCGCGTCGCACACTCACCCCCGAACTCCAGTGGGTGGCTGGGGGCTCCCTGCTGATCCTGATCGATCTGGGGCACGGCAAAAACCGTCTGGGAGCCAGCGCCCTGGCACAGGTCTATGGCCAGGTTGGCGCGCTGCCTCCTGATCTTGATGCGCCACAGGACCTGAAAGCATTTTTTAGTGTCATCCAGCAGCTTAATCGTGACGGCCGCCTGCTGGCTTATCACGATCGCTCGGATGGCGGCCTGCTCGTTACCCTGGCCGAAATGTTGTTCTGCTCACGCAAGGGAGCGTCCATCGAGCTGTCGCACTTGTCTCCCGTTGCCGATGATCTGGGCCAGTTGTTTAATGAAGAACTGGGCGCTGTCATCCAGGTGGCTTGCAGTGAACGTGCCGCCGTCCTGAAGGCGCTGGCGGAGGCGGGGTTGGGGGATTGCACGCATGTGCTGGGTGAGGTGACTGACAACGAACGTTTGCGTGTGACGCGACAAAACGTGACGGTGCTTGATCAGGGCGTCAGCGCCTTGCACCAGGTCTGGTCAGAAACCACGCATCGCATGCAGGGTCTGCGCGATCATCCCGAATGCGCCGATCAGGAATATGCGCGCATTGCCGATCGCACTGATCCGGGGCTAACCTGGGCGCTTACCTTTGATCCGGCACAGGATATCGCGGCCCCGCTCATTGCAACCGGTGCAAGGCCTCCCGTGGCAATCCTGCGCGAGCAGGGCGTCAATGGTCAGGTGGAAATGGCCGCGGCGTTTGACCGGGCCGGGTTTGCCGCTGTTGATGTGCACATGAGCGACATTCTGTCAGGACGGGTGTCATTGCAGGATTTTTCGGGGTTCGTCGCGTGCGGCGGGTTCTCCTACGGCGACGTGCTGGGTGCGGGCGAAGGCTGGGCCAAATCCATTCTGTTCAACAGCCGGGCCCGCGACCAGTTCAGCGCTTTTTTTGCACGGGGCGACGTGTTTGCGCTGGGGGTATGCAACGGGTGCCAGATGATGAGCGCGTTAACCGAATTGATTCCGGGCGCCGCATCCTGGCCACGCTTTGTGCGCAATCGTTCCGAACAGTTTGAAGGGCGCGTGGTGCTGCTCGAAGTCACTTCCAGCACTTCCATCTTTCTTGATGGCATGGCGGGTAGCCGCTTGCCGGTGCCGGTGGCACACGGGGAGGGGCAGGCACGCTTTGTTGATGAAGCGGCCCTCAGTGCAGCGCGCGATCTGGTGGCGCTGCGCTATGTGGATGGCCACGGTGCGGTTGCCAGCACCTATCCCCTCAACCCCAATGGATCACCCCTTGGCATCGCGGGGCTCACTACACCCGATGGGCGTTTTACCATTTGCATGCCCCATCCCGAGCGCGCCTTTCGCACGGTGCAACATTCATGGCATCCCCGGCAGTGGGGGGAGGACGGCCCCTGGATGCGCATGTTCCGCAACGCCCGGGCGTTTGTGGGCTAGGGCGTAAACACGGCCTGCCACAGGGTTTGCACGGCTTGCCTGATGGCCTCACCTTCAGCGGGCGCAATGCGCGCTTCCAGGGCGCCTTGCAGCCGTTCGCGATGTTGCAGGGTGCGAAGCCGCGCATACCCTTTCGCAACCGCTTCTGTTGGCACCGGGTCAGTCAGCCCCGCCCCACTGGCACGGCGCAACAGGGCGCCATTGCCCACATTGTCGATCAGTTCAGGATGTTGGTGGGCATGGGCAAGGATCAGGTATTGCACGATAAACTCGATGTCCACCATGCCCCCGCGGTCGTGCTTGACGTCAAAAAGCCCGCTGCGATTGGGGTGGCCCTGGTGAATGCGTTCCCGCATGCGCAGTATTTCCAGGCGCAGCGCTGGCAGATCGCGCACCCGCACCAACACATCGCGCCGGATCTCTTCAAAGGCCCGGCCGATGACCGGATCACCGCAACAAAACCGCGCCCGCGTCAGGGCCTGGTGTTCCCACACCCAGGCTGAGTTGTCGCGATCCTGCATCTGGTAATGCCGAAAGGCATCCAGCGGACTGACCAGCATGCCGGCACTGCCATTGGGGCGAAGCTGGGTGTCCACCTCATACAGTACGCCCGCACCCGTGGGCGTGGTCATCCAGCTGGAAATTTTGCGCACCAGCAGGGTGTAGTTGCTCTGGGCCCGCTCGTCTTCGTCGTCATACAAAAACACCAGATCAAGATCCGAAGCGTAGCCCATTTCCTTGCTGCCCCACTTGCCATAAGCAATCACCGCAAAGCGGGGTTGCTCGCGATGACGCAAGGGAACTTGCAGCCAGCACCGTTCCAGTACCAGGTTCATGCTGGCGTCGGCGAGGGCGCTCAAACGATCGGCCACCGCTTCCACCGGCAACTGGCCGCGCAGGTCGCGCACCAGCACATGAAAGGTTTCGGCATGACGGGCATGGCGCAACAGGTTCATCTGCACCTCAACCTCAGGTCCGGCTTCGCGCAAACGCTGTCGCAGGGTGTCCTGAAAACGGGTCCAGTATCCTGCGAAATCGGTTTCCTGCTCGTCGCTTTCGGTAAGCAGTTCATCAAGCAACTGGGGCCGTTGCGACAGGTACCCGGAAGCCCATTCCGAGGCCGCCAATAGCGGCAGCAAACGCGCCAACACCACCGGATAATCCACCAGCAGCATGAGGTAGGACGCGCGTCGGCTGATGGCTTCCATGAATTGCAAAAACCGCGTCACTGCAGGACGGTCCGGCCTGGCATTGTCCGGGGCCAGCAGTTGGGTCAACCCTTCGCTTAACGCGCGGTCAAATTGTTCCCGGGTACGTTCACTCTGGGCTCGATAGCCCGACGTGCGCTTGAGCGCCGCAAGCTGTTGCCGCAAGCGGGCATCGGGTGTGTCGGCAAGCGGGTCACTGGTTTCCAGATTGGCGTCGCGCCACAGACGGCTTCCGATGCTGTCGGGAGTCTGGGGGTGGGCTGCCGGAAAAATCTGATCGAATATCCGCGCCACATCCTGGGTGCATTCTTCCAGCGCTTTTTGAAAAGCGGCGACGTCAGTAAATTCCAGCGCAGCAGCAACGCGCGCGAGGTCATCCGCATCAAGGGGCAGGCTGTGGGTTTGCGCATCGTCAAGGTATTGCAAACGATGCTCGAGGCGGCGTAAAAAAATGTAGTGCCGGGACAGCAGGGCGGCGCTGTCCTTATCCAGAAACCCCCGCTGACCCAGCACAGCCAGCACCTCCAGCGTGGGAATGATACGCAGGGAAGATTCCTGGCCCCCGCGAATCAACTGGAACAGTTGCGCCACAAATTCAATTTCCCGAATGCCCCCGCGCCCCAGTTTGATATCCCTGCCGCGCCAATGGGCGTGACGAAGGGCCTCGCGATCGGTCTCCTCACGAATTTGCTGATGCAATGAGCGCAGCGCGCCAATGGCGGAATAGTCGAGGTGGCGGCGATAAACAAATGGACCCACGCGCTCGGCCAACGCTGTAATGCCGCGTGCCACGCCGGGGCGGGAGGCATCAGAGACAACACGCGCCTTGATCCAGGCATAGCGCTCCCAGTCGCGTCCCTGCACGACGAAATACTCCTCCAGCATGGGAAGGCTGACTGCCAGCGGTCCAACATTGCCGTTAGGGCGCAGGCGCAGATCCACCCTGAAAACGAAGCCGTCTTCCGTGGGCTCGGACAAGAGGATGTTAAGGCGCCGACCCATGCGCCAGAAAAAGTCATGGTTGGACAGGCGCACTGCACTTCCACCGGCGTTGGTCTCGCCATCCTCTTCGTACACGAATACAAGGTCGATGTCGGACGAGACATTAAGCTCTCCTCCGCCCAGTTTGCCCATCCCCACCACCAGCAGTTCCTGCGCGAGGTTTAAGGTGTGGCCTATGGGGGTGCCATGCAGTCCACACAAATCCTGGTACAGCCACGCAACGCTTGTTGTAATGGCCACTTCGGCCAGCAGCGTCATGCTGGTGGTCACTTCGTGAAGTGAGGCAAGCCCCGCCAGATCGCGCGCCATGACGCTGATGAGGACTTCGCTTCGCAATCGGCGCAGGGCTGTTTTAAGAACCTGCTCAGGACCGGTTTGGGGAAGGCTGTGAAAAATCTGGTCCAGGCGCTGGACCAGAAAAGAACGCGTCCACGGCTGTTGCGTGGACGCGTTCAGGAGGGTTGGCGAAATTTTTCCGGCGGAAAGAATCCGTGCGGCGTAACGGGAAAAATCCCGCGCATCAGGCAAATTACTTCTCGTCTACTTTGGCCTTGGCACGCAGTTGCTGCACCATCTTGCTAAACGCTTCCTGTTCTTTGGCCTGGCGGATGCGATCTTTCACTTCATCAAAGGGAGGAGCCTCAAGCGGGCGCACATCGATCAGGCGGATGACGTGGTAACCGTAGGGTGATTTGACTGGCGTGTCGGTGGTTTCCCCTTTTTTAAGCTTGACCATGGCTTCGCTAAACGATTTATCAAGGGACACAGGAGTGGCCCAGTCCAGTTTGCCGCCCTTGTCGCGTGAGCCGGTATCAATGCTTTTTTCCTTGGCGATCTTCTCAAAGTCACCCCCTTTCTTAAGATCGGCAATGATGGCTTTGGCGTCGTCTTCCTTTACCACCAGAATGTGCTCGGCAAGGTACTCTGTCTTGCCCAGTTCGGATTTCATGCGTTCGTAGTCGGCGCGCAGCACGTCGTCACTGATGGGGTGCGCCTTGGCATAGCGTGCCTGATAGGCGCGTGCCAGAATCTGCTCGCGGGTCAGATCAATCTGGGCCTGAATCTTCGAATCCTTTTCGATGCCTTCCTTGATGGCTTGCTGGCTGATCAGTTCGAGGGCGATCAGGTTTTCGCGCACGCCACGATCAAGATCAGGGCCGGCTGTCTGTCCCTGCGACACCTGGGCTTCAACCACCAGTTCAAAGCGCGAAGCAGGAATGGTGACGCCATTCACCACAACCCGCTTGAAGCCGGAAGCATTCGTGGCTTGATCGGCGTAGGACAGGGTCAGGGCCAGCAGGCCACCAACCATAATCAGGGACATCAGGGCTTGTTTCAGTTTCATGGGGCATCCTCACATCAAAAAATAAACGGGTTTGTTACGGTAAAGGGGTGCTGGCCTTGATGGACAACGCGTGGATCTCGTTGTGCATCATGGGGCCCAGGGCATCATGGATCATTCTGTGGCGCGCTAGCGTTGGCAGGTCCCGAAACGTTTCTGCCACGATGGTGAGTTCGTAGTGGCCTCCTCCTCCAGCAGCACCGGCATGGCCTGCGTGGCGGTGGCTGTTATCCTGAATGGTCAGGGTAAGGGGTTTGAGGACAGCCAGTTGTTGGCGCATGCGCACCACGGTGGTGTCAGAGTTCATCTTTTTTTTCCAGGTGATGTGACAACAGGATGCCTTGTCCCACAATAAATACAACCATCAGCGCCAACAGGCCGAACACCTTGAACTGAACCCACACGGACTCGGCATAATTAAATGCCACATACAGATTAAGGACCCCCAGCAAGGTAAAAAACACCGCCCAGGCCAGATTAAGGCGGCCCCAGGTCGAGTCGGGCAGGTGCAGTTGCTTGCCCAGCAGGGCGCGAATCGGGTTACGGTTAAGCAGCGCGGGCCCCAGAAACAGGACGGCTGCAAAAATCCAGTACAGCGCCGTTGGTTTCCAGCGAATGAATACGGTGGGTTCAATGCCCAGGATGTTATGCTGGTGGGACCACAGCGTCAGGCCGCCAAAGATGACGATGACGACAAAGCTGACCCAGGCTGCAGGTTCTACCCGGCGTCGGGTGCCCAGCAGCCAGCCAATCTGGAGCACACTGGCCCCCACTGCCGAGCCGGTGGCCCAGTAGATGCCTCCCAGTTGATAGGCGATGAAGAACAGGAAGACCGGAAATAGATCAAATAAAAATTTCATGGCCCGCTATTGTCCTTGATTTATCGGGGATTTGTCCACGGAAACCCGGTTACCAGGTGTTTCGGTAGGGGCTCTCATTTGGTATCATGGGTTGAGGAAAAGTTCAATTAATTCAATGCAAAACATCGACTTGCACAATCATTCACGGGTTTCTGACGGGCTTTTAACCCCGACCGAACTGGTCACGCTGGCGGCGGGAAACGGGGTGACCACCCTGGCCTTGACCGACCACGACGACATCCAGGGCCTGACTGAGGCCGCGCAGACAGCAGGCAACCTGGGGATTCGATTCATCGACGGTGTCGAGGTTTCGGTGACCTGGGCGCAGCATACGATTCACATCGTGGGCCTTAATATTGACCCCTGCAATATTGCGTTGCTCGACGGTCTGGCCGGAATTCGCAGCGGCCGCATGGAACGTGCCGAAAAAATTGCCCATGAACTTGCCAAGGCGGGCATTCCCGGAGCCCTTGAGGGCGCCCTGCGCCATGCGCACAACCCCAATATTGTCGCGCGCCCCCATTTTGCCCGCTATCTCGTGGAGCGTGGCGTGGCTCGGGATGTCCGCGCCGTGTTCAAGCGCTTCCTGGTCAAGGGAAAAGCAGGGTACGTCAAACATTGCTGGGCCGAATTGGGAGACGCCATTGCCTGGATTCGCGGTGCAGGAGGGGTGGCCGTATTGGCGCACCCCGGCCGTTGTGTCATGGGTCGCGATGTCATGGACCGTCTGCTGGATGAATTCGTCGAAGCGGGCGGCCAGGCCATCGAAGTGGTCACCTGCAACCATACCAGTGACCAGGTGGCGTTTTTTGCGGCCCAGGCCAACCGGCGCGGCTTGCTGGCTTCACGGGGTTCGGACTACCATGGGCCCGGCGAGAGCTATCTCGAACCCGGAAAACTGCCACCGTTGCCGCCGCAATGCGTCCCGGTCTGGCAGGCTTGGGGCGACCTCACCCTTCACTGAGTAGCACAGGAGTTTTCGAATTTATGTACCCCGATCGCGTGTTGTCCGGGATGCGACCCACCGGTGCCATGCATCTGGGGCATTTTCATGGCGTCCTCAAAAACTGGATCAAGATCCAGCATGAACATGAGTGCCTGTTCATGGTGGCGGACTGGCATGCCCTGACCACCCACTACGATCAACCGCAGGATATCGAAGCCTATGTGTGGGACATGGTCATTGACTGGTTGGCGGCAGGCGTCGATCCCAACCAGGCCACCCTGTTTATCCAGTCCCGTGTTCCGGAACATGCCGAACTGCATCTCCTGTTGTCCATGATGACGCCTTTGGGTTGGTTGGAGCGGGTGCCCACCTACAAGGAGCAGCAGGAAAAAATTTCCGACAGGGATCTTTCCACTTACGGATTTCTGGGCTATCCGCTCTTGCAGGCAGCCGATATCCTGATCTATCGCGCCAATCGGGTGCCCGTGGGTGAAGACCAGGTGCCCCACATCGAATTTACGCGCGAAATTGCGCGCCGCTTTAACCATCTGTATGGGCGCGAGTCGGGTTTTGAAGAGAAAGCCTTGCAGGCGGTTAAAAAACTGGGCAGCAAGAAAGCCAGACTTTATCTTGAATTGCGTACGCGCTATACCGAACAGGGCGACGATGACGCGCTGGAATCTGCCCGTGCCCTGTTGGGTGAATCCCAGAACCTGACGGTGGTGGACCGCGAACGCGTGTTTGGGTATCTCGAGGGCGGCGGCAAAATGATTCTGGTGGAACCCCAATCCATGCTGACCGAAACTTCGCGCTTATTGGGGCTTGATGGCCAGAAAATGTCCAAGTCCTACAACAACACCATTGACTTGCGCGACGACGAAAGCACAATCACCAAAAAAATTCGCACCATGCCCACCGACCCCGCCCGTGTCCGCCGAACCGATCCGGGCGAGCCTCTCCGCTGCCCGGTCTATACGTATCACCAGCTCTACAGCGATGAAAAAACCCGTAACTGGGTTCAACAGGGTTGCCGTTCTGCCGGCATTGGCTGCCTGGAATGCAAGCAGCCGGTAATAGAGCGTGTGCTGGAGGAGATCCGGCCCATGCGTGCCAAAGCGCAGGCCTATCTGGATGATCCCACCCTGGTGCGCAACGTCATCGCCGATGGCTGCGAGCGCGCGCGTAAGCTTGCAGGAGACACCCTGCGCGATGTGCGTGAAAGCATGGGCCTGGAATATTCATGAACGACACCATCGCCATGGTCCGGGGCCAGCCGTTTATCGGTTTGCCGCAAGATCTCTACATCCCCCCCGAGGCGCTGGAAGTATTTCTGGAAAGTTTTGAGGGCCCGCTTGACCTCCTGCTATACCTTATCCGCAAAAACTCCCTCGACATTCTGGACATTCCCATGGCCGAGCTGACACGCCAGTACATGGAATATGTGGATGCCATGCATCGGGGCCGGCTCGAACTTGCTGCGGAGTATCTCGTCATGGCGGCTGTGCTGATCGAAATCAAATCGCGCATGCTGTTGCCCAAACCCGTCAGGGTGGCCGAGGACGATGCGCTTGATCCGCGTGCCGAACTGATGCGGCGTCTTTTGGAGTATGAGCGCATCAAGGAGGCCGCCGCCGTGCTCGATCAACTGCCCCGTGCCGGACGGGAATTTGTGGTGGTTAAGACCTGGGTGGACGAGCAGATCGGCGAGCGGTTGCCGCAGATTACCGTACACGATTTGCAGGAAGCCTGGGTGCAGGTTTTATCCCGTGCCCGCATCAATCAGCACCACCGCATTACGCGCGAACAACTCTCGGTGCGCGTTCACATGACGCGCATTCTGCGCCGGTTGCGCCATCAGAAATTTGTGGTGTTCCACGAGCTGTTTGAAAATGACGCGACGGTTCCGGTGGCTGTGGTCAACTTCATTGCCATCCTGGAGCTCGTGAAGGAGTCCCTGATCAAAGTATCCCAGTCAGAGGCCAGTGCCCCGCTTTATCTTAGCCTTGCCGATAGTACTACGGAGTTGCTTTCATGAGTGTGCCCGAATTTGATATTCCAGCCGCCAAACAATTACTGGAAGCCGCTTTGCTGTCCAGCCCCGAACCGGTATCGATAGCGCAACTAAGACGGTTGTTCGAACCTGAACAGAGCGCTGAAGTCGTGCGTCGCCTGCTTGACGAATTGCAGCAGGAATGGCAACCGCGCGCTGTGGAGCTTGTTCAGGTGGCCAGTGGTTGGCGTTTTCAAACCCGCCGGGCATTTCAGGAACAGATTGCCCGCCTGAATCCCGAAAAGCCGCCGCGTTATTCGCGCGCGGTACTGGAAACGCTTGCCATCATTGCCTACCGCCAGCCGGTTACGCGCGGGGATATCGAGGAAATCCGGGGCGTGTCAGTGGCCACCTCGGTGTTGCGCACACTGGAGGCACGCGGCTGGGTAGAGGTTCTGGGCCATCGCGAGGTTCCGGGTCGTCCGGCGCTGTATGGCACCACCAGCACGTTGCTTGATGACATCAACCTGCGCTCGCTGCAGGAACTGCCGCCGCTTAAACTGCTTACCGATGACGTTAACCACACAGAAACTGCATAAAGTACTCGCCCAGTCTGGTCTGGGCTCGCGGCGCGACATGGAAACCCTGATTGCCGGCGGTGAAGTGCGGGTCAATGGCGAGGTGGCCACAATTGGTACGCGCATCAGCGATACGGATGTGGTCACCGTACAAAGGCGCCGTGTTCGTCTTAACTTTGCCGATATGGCACCGCGCGTGTTGCTTTATCACAAACCCGAAGGCGAAATTGTCAGTCGCGATGATCCGGCGGGTCGCGCTTCCGTGTTTGAGGCGTTGCCGCGGGTGCGCGGGGCCAAATGGATTAGCGTGGGTCGCCTGGATTTCAACACCAGCGGGTTGCTGATATTTACCACGAGCGGCGAGCTTGCCAACCGCTTGACCCACCCCCGGTTTGAGATGGAACGCGAATACGCGGTGCGGGTGGTGGGGGAACTGACCGATGAGCAAAAACGGGCGGCCTGTCAGGAAATCATGCTGGAAGATGGACCGGCTCATTTTGAATACATCCGGGACAATGGCGGGGAAGGAACCAACCACTGGTATCAGGTTGCCCTGAAGGAGGGGCGCAACCGTGAAGTGCGGCGGATGTTTGAAGCGTTGCACCTGATGGTGGGCCGCCTGATCCGGGTGCGTTTTGGGATCGTGCAACTGCCCCCGCGCCTTAAACGGGGTCGGTTTATCGAGCTCGAGCCTGCGGCAGTCAATCAATTGCTGGAATGGGCCGGGATGGATCCGCTACCCACCGCGCAACGTCAAACCAAACCCTCGCGGCGAACCACAAAGACGTAGCTGTCTCCCTGGGGAAGATCAAGCCAGATCAGGGGAAGCTTTGGAAATGCCGCTTCCAGTGCAGCGCGCTGATGTCCAATTTCAACCACCAGCAGTCCCTCCGCTTTAAGAAACGCTGGCGCTTCGGCTATCAGCCGGCGCACGTGGTCGAGCCCATCGGCGCCGCTGGCCAGCGCCATTTCCGGTTCCTTGCCGTACTCGGCGGGCAGGTTTGCCATGGCCTGTGCATCCACATAAGGGGGGTTGGAGACAATCAGGTCATAGGCGCCGCGCGCCAATCCCTCAAACAGGTCGCCCTGAAGCAGATGAACCCGATCCCGCAGCCCATAGTCCGTGACATTTTTGGTGGCTACCGCCAGGGCCTCCGGGGATAAATCCACTGCGTCCACCCGGGCCCTGGGGCATTTCAGGGCCAGCAGTATGGCCAGTGAGCCGCCCCCGGTGCAGATGTCAGCCACCCTGGTTAGCGCTTCGAAGTCATCAATCCAGGGATCAAGTCCTTCATTGAGCGCATCGGCAATGAACGAGCGCGGCACAATGACCCGTTCGTCCACATAAAACCGGAACGGCCCAAGCCACGCCTCATGCGTCAGATAAGCCGCGGGCCGGCGTTCCACAATGCGCCGTTGCACGAGCTCCAGTGCGCTGCGGCGCTCATCGGGAAGAAGATGGGCGTCAAGCCACAGGTCGCGTTCTTCATGAGGCAAGCCCAGGGCATGCAGCACCAGATAAGTGGCCTCTTCCACCGGGCCTGGATAGCCATGCCCAAAATATACCGGGTTGGAGGCAAAGGCCGTCACTGCAAAACGGATGATGTCGCGCACCGTGCGAAGTTGTTCCGCTGCCTCATTCCAGTTCATGAGCGTTTTTCTGCAGGCAGCAAACGCTGCAGGATGTTCTGGTAAATAGCCGAGAGCGGTGCTATATCGGCAACGGCCACGCATTCGTTGCGCTGGTGGATGGTGGCATTGCGGGGCCCAAGCTCGACCACCTGGGGGCAGATTGTAGTGATGAAGCGCCCGTCTGACGTGCCCCCGGTGGTGGAAATTTCCGGCGTGATGCCGGTCACGGCCCTGACCGCATCACTGACGGTGGCCACCAAAGTGCCGCGTGGTGTCAGGAAAGGTTGGGCGCCCAATTCCCAGGTGATTTCAAAATCGAGGCCATGTCGCGTCAACAGGGCCTCGGTGCGCTGGCGCAGTGAGGCTTCGCTGCTGGCAGTGGAAAACCGGAAATTGAATGCGGCAGAAAGCTCCCCCGGAATCACGTTGCCGGCCCCGCTACCGCTTTCTAGGTTGGAGATCTGAAACGTGGTGGCCGGAAAATCAGCATTGGCTTCATCCCATACGGTCGCGGCCAGTTCGGCCAGGGCCGGTGCAGCAAGATGAATGGGGTTGCGTGCCAGATGCGGATAGGCTACATGGCCCTGCACGCCCCGTACCGTAAGGCGTCCTGAAAGCGATCCGCGCCGGCCATTTTTAAGGGTATCGCCCAACCGGTCCACCGCGGTGGGTTCGCCAACGATGCAGTAATCCGGTGTTTGTCGCTGTTGCTTTAACCACGCCACCACGCGCGCCGTGCCATCAACTGCCGCACCTTCTTCGTCGGATGTCAGGAGCAGGGCAATGGAGCCGGCGGGGTTGGGGGAATCGCGCAAGAAATCCTCGATGGCGGTTACGAAAGCGGCAAGCGAGGTTTTCATGTCGGCGGCTCCGCGTCCATAAAGCAACCCGTCGCGAATCTGGGGTTGAAACGGCGGCGAGTGCCAGCCGCTTTCCGGCCCCGGCGGAACCACGTCGGTGTGTCCGGCAAAAACCACGAGGGGGGCTTGCTGTCCGCGCCGCAACCACAGGTTGCGCACTTCTCCAAAGACCAGCGGGTGGGCGATAAACCCCAGGGGTGCAAGGCGCTGCGCGATCAGGGTTTGGCATCCGCCGTCCTGTGGGGTGACGGAAGGGATGGAAATCAGTTGCTGTGCCAGTGTAAGGGTTGGGTTCATGCCTTGGGTTCCGGGTTCACAGCATTATGCCGCATTCGTCGGTGGGCGCCCCTTCGGGGGTAAAGCAGCGTTCTGCAAACCAGGTTGCACCATCCCGGCGGCGCAACAAAACCGAGGTGCTGCGGGTGCCATAAACTGGATCGTGGATGAAGGCTGCAGAAATCAGTCGTTCGCGCTCCAGAGGAATGCCCGTGTCAGGCAAAAGCGCGTCAGGATACGGGTGTGTATCAGCCAATAGTTCCATCATCTGCCGGGACAACAGGTCCATGCTTTCGGGGGCGGAGGCCAGCACGCTGGCCAGGCCCGCCTTGGCTGCGCGCACTTTGGGCCACGGCGTATCCAAGAGATGATTGCTTAGTCCATACACCCCGGGGGGCATGGGAATGATGGCGCCGGTGCGGCTTTCCAGACAGTACAGCTCGTCCTCCCTACCCACCAGCAAATTGAAGTCGTTGTACTCTGCAAGGCGGGGCTTGAGGGTTTCAAGCCAGGCTCTGGGAGGGGTGTTGCCAAGCAGGAATTCACGCGTCAACTCTCCGCGTGAGCGGCGCTGCTGCTCAAACTGGGAGGGGTCGCGATAATTGGTGATGGCGGCAAAGCGCCCGGTACGGGTCACGCCAAGCCAGGTTCCCCCGCTTTTAAGGTCACGCCCGGCCAGCACTTCGGGATGGTCACCCCAGAACGCGGCAGGCGATGTGGGGCGGGCATGGAACTCGTCGCGGTTGCCCGCCAGGGCAAGCGTGTAGACAGGATGGGCCTGCCACGATAAAACGATCAGGCACATGAGGTTCAGTCACCACGCAGCAGGTCATTGATGCTGGTTTTGGCACGGGTTTTGGCATCCACTTTTTTGACGATGACAGCGCAGTACAGGCTGTATTGTCCGTTGGCAGCGGGCAGGTTGCCAGACACCACCACAGAGCCGGGCGGGATGCTGCCGTATGTAATGGCACCGGTTTCCCGATCGTAAATTTTGGTGCTCTGGCCAATATAAACCCCCATGGAGATGACCGAGCCTTCACCCACAATCACGCCTTCCACCACTTCCGAGCGGGCGCCAATAAAGCAATTGTCTTCGATGATGGTGGGATTGGCCTGAACGGGCTCCAGTACGCCACCGATTCCCACCCCTCCCGAGAGGTGCACGTGTTTTCCAATCTGGGCGCAGGATCCCACGGTGGCCCAGGTATCCACCATGGTGGATTCGTCCACATAGGCGCCAATGTTGACGTAGGACGGCATCAGCACCACATTGCGTGCAATGAAACAGCCACGACGTGCGGTGGCCGGAGGCACGACCCTGAAACCGCCGCTCTTGAAGTCGCTGTCCTGATAGTGCGCAAATTTGCTGTCCACCTTGTCCCAGTATTGGGTAAAGCCGCCTTCCACGCGGGCATTGTCGGTCAGGCGAAAGGACAGCAACACGGCCTTCTTGATCCACTGGTGGGTAATCCAGGCGCCATTGATTTTTTCTGCAACGCGAAGCTGCCCTCGGTCCAATCCGTCCAGAACCTCGTTGATGGCTGAACGCAGCCCGGCAGGGGGTGCTGCGGGGTTAAGGTCAGCGCGTTTTTCGAATGCGGTTTCAATCAGGGTTTGCAGCGCGGACATGAGGTTGTTCCTGTAGGTTGTGGAGGAATGCGACCATGCGCCTGGCCGCTTCGAGAGTTTCTTCCAGAGTGCCAACCAGCGCAATGCGCACCCGGTTTTGCCCTGGATTAAAGCCATGGGCCTGTCGTGCCAGCACGCTTCCTGGCAGAACCAGGACATGGGCATCGCGCATCAGGGCGATGGCAAATTCGGTGTCTGCAATCGGCGTAGCCGCCCAGTAATAGAACCCGGCCTCGGGGCGCTCAAGGGGCAGGTGCGGGTGTACCAGCGCATAAAACGCCTCCATTTTTTCGCGATACAGGCGGCGATTATCGCGCACGTGGTTTTCATCCTGCCACGCCGCTTCGCTGGCGGCCTGGATTGCGGGATTCATGGCGCTGCCATGATACGTGCGATACAACGCAAATGACTTGAGCAGGGCGCTATCCCCGGCCGCGTAGGCCGAACGCATGCCCGGCACATTCGAGCGCTTGGACAGGCTGCCCATTGCAATCAGGCGAGGGTAACCCTGGCGTCCCAAAAGTGCCGCAGCTTCAAGCGAGCCCAGGGGCGGGTGGGCTTCGTCCGGATAAATTTCGGAATAGCACTCATCGCTGATGATGACAAATCCGTAGCGGTCCGACAGGGTAAACAGGGTGCGCCATTCTTCAAGGGTCATGACGCGACCGGTGGGGTTGCCGGGCGAGCAGGTAAACACCACCTGGGTGTTTTGCCATACGGCGTCGGGGACCGTACTGTAATCCACGCAAAATCCGCGCGCCGGATCTGCATTGACAAACCATGGCTTGCCCCCGGCCAGCAGTGTGGCCCCTTCATAAATCTGATAGAACGGGTTGGGACACACGGCGCGTGCTTCGGGGCGATCAGGATCAATCAAGACCTGGGTCAGGGAAAACAGGGCCTCCCGGCTTCCCAGGGTAGGCAGTACCTGTGTGGCTGGATCAAGGGAAGCCAATTTAAAACGGCGTTGCAGCCACTGCGCCAGGGTGTTGCGCAGGGCGTCGCTTCCCAAAGTGGCCGGGTAATGGGATAACCCGGACAGGTGACGGGCCAGGGCTTCCTGAATGAAAGGGGGCGTTGCGTGCCGGGGTTCACCCACCGACAGCGCAATGGGGGCGAGGGCAGGGTTGGGCACCACGCCCTGTGTCAATTGGCGCAGGCGCTCGAAAGGATAAGGTTGCAGCCGGTTGAGGCGGGGGTTCATGGGGCCTTAAAGGCCAGCGGGGGCAATGGAATGGTGGGGCTCCAGCCCGGCGCACGATGTTCAATCAGGACATCGGTGAAGATGCCGCCGCGCACATTCCAGCGTGCCAGAAGGCGCATGAACCGGGGTGCCGTGGCAGCCACCAGGTCATTGAGAATCCGGTTGGTAACGGCTTCGTGAAATGCCCCTTCATTGCGGTAGGACCACAGGTACAACTTGAGGCTTTTCAATTCCACATTGAGCGCTTCAGGGATGTAGTCCAGCGTCAAACAGGCAAAATCAGGCTGGCCCGTCTTCGGGCAAAGGCAGGTAAACTCCGGCAGCTCCATATGAATCAGATAGTCGCGTTCGGGGTTGGGGTTGGGAAAAGTCTCCAGAGTCCGGCTGGGTTGCGATGCCATTGGGGAGTCGTCCTATTATCGGGTAAAATCCGCTCATTCTAAACATTATCTGTCCATCGGCGCTCAATTGCACCTCAAACATATCAAGCTTGCCGGCTTCAAGTCCTTTGCCGAACCCACACAGATTCCTGTCCCTGGAAACCTTGTCGGGGTAGTTGGCCCCAATGGTTGTGGCAAATCCAACGTCATTGATGCAGTGCGCTGGGTGCTTGGCGAATCACAGGCCCGCCACCTGCGCGGCGAAACCCTGCAGGATGTCATTTTTGGGGGCACCACTGATCGCAAGCCCCAGGGCCGCGCCAGTGTCGAACTGGTATTCGACAATGCTGACGGGCGGGCTTCGGGCCAATGGTCCCAATATGCCGAAATTGCGGTGCGCCGCGTTCTGGCGCGCGATGGCGTGTCCAACTACTACATCAATAACGTCCATGTGCGCCGGCGTGATGTCCAGGATATGTTTATGGGCACGGGGCTGGGTCCACGGGCTTACGCCATCATCGAACAGGGCATGATCTCGCGCATCGTCGAATCAAGGCCGGAAGAAATCCGGGTGTTTCTTGAAGAAGCAGCAGGCATCTCGCGCTATAAGGAGCGGCGTCGCGAAACCGAATTGCGTCTGGAAGACAGTCGCAGCCATTTGCGGCGCACCGAAGACATCCTTGGCGAACTAACCCAGCAAATCGAAAAACTGGAGGGGCAGGCCGAAGTGGCTGGCCAGTGGCGTGCCTTGCAGGATGAGCTTTCGCGTGCGCAGAACCTGTTGCTGTTTAGTCGTAAACGCGATGCCGAGGTTGCCCGCAATCGCGCGTTGCGCGACATCGAAAAAACGCAGGTTGAACTTGATGCCGCAATCGCAGGATTGCGTAACGTCGAGCGCCAGGTGGAAGAACAGCGAACCGGGCATTATGCCGCTGGCGATGCGCTTAACGCGGCGCAGGGTTTGCTGTATCAGGCCAATACCGAAGTAACCCAGGTTGAAAACCAGCTCCAGGCCCTGCGCCTCGAGCGCCATCGGCAGGAAGAAGAAATGGCGCGCCTGCTGAAGGACATTGATGAAGACCAGCGTCGTCTGGAATCCGATCAGGAATCTCTAAAGCGTTTGCAGGGCGAGCTTGATCGGGCGCTTGAACTTGTTAAGGTGGGCAGCGTACGGGTGCAGCAGGAACAGGAAGCGTTGCCCGCTGCCGAAGCGGAGAGTCAGGCCCGTCATCAGGCTCTGGAGCAGGCGCGACGCAACGAAACACAAATTCAAAACCGCATCAGCACCGCCCGTTCGGAAGGTACGGCCTCACAACGCCTGCTCGAACAATTGCACGAACGGCGCCAGCGCCTTGCTGCTGAAGAAGCGCAGTGGGTGGTTCCGGACCAGGTGCAACTGGAACAAATTGCACGCACCCTGCGCGAACGGGAAGTTCGCGGCGCCATTCTTGATGCATTGCGCGACGCCATGGGCGTGCGCGTGGCACGCTGCGAATGCGCGTTTGATGAAGCGCGCGATCAGGCCGAAGCCTTGCGGCGCGAACGCGCACGCATCGCGGCTAAGCAGGGGGCGCTGGAATCCATGCAATCCCGGCTGGGTGTTCAGGAGCGCGTTCAGGAATTGATCAAGCAACACGGCTTGTCCGACATGCCGGTGTTCTGGCAGGGCATCCAGGTGGCTTCAGGCTGGGAACTGGCCGTTGAAGCAACCCTTGGCGCACGCCTGAACGCCTTTCGCAGTGAAGGTTACAGCAGCGTCAAGCGCTGGGCTGCAGACGAAACGCCCGCTGGGGTGGCCCTTTTTCTGCCCGGGTCAAAGGCATCCCCGGCCAGGGCGCCCGATTTGCCAAACTTAAGCTCGCGCCCGCGCCCCTTGCGCGAACTCATTACCGTGCGCGCCGCACCTTGCGAAGCGGCGCTCGACGATTGGCTGCAAGGGGTGTTTGTGGTTGAAGATTTCCATGCCGCGCTTGAAGACGCGCGCCATTTGCCGCCGGGCATTATGCTGGTATCCCGCGAAGGCCACTTGATCGAACGTCATTCTGTTCTGTTCTTTGCACCCCAGGGCGAGTTTCATGGGGCGCTGTCGCGTGCCCGCGAGATTGAAGCGCTTCAGGATGCGCTTGACCAACTCAATAACCAAAGCAAAGCGCTTGAAGCCCAATGGCAATCCACCGAATCGGCGTTGGCCGCCTGTCGCGCCGAACAGGCTGCAACCGAAGAAGAAGCGCGTGAATCCGAGGCCGCAAGGCACGCGCTGGAAGTGGAACGCACGCGTCTACAGGGGCTGATGGAACGACACCAGCAACGCGCCCGCCAGGTGGCCGAAGAAAAAATCGAGCTGGAACGCCAGGAGGCCTCCGAGCAGGACAGGCTGCTGTCAAGTCAACAACAACGCACCGCCGCAGAACAGGACTTACTTGCCCTAACAAGCCAACTTGCAACCCTTGATCGGGCCTGGCAAGAGGCCGAGCGGGCGCGGGAGGTGCGGCGCAGCGCCGTGCAATCTGCCGAACGTGCCTTTCAGGAAGCGGGCTTTCTGGAAAAATCAGCGCGCGAGCGCATGGCCCATCTTGAGGATTCGCAGCGTGGGGCATCTGCCCGTTTGGCCCAACGCGAGCCGCGCCTGCAGACCTTGAAACAGGAGCTGGCCGAGGATCGGGAAGCACCCTTGAACGCATTATTGGAGGTTGCGCTGGATCGGCGCACCAACAGCGAAAAGAATTTGAGTGAAGCCCGTGCCGTCCTTGATGCCCTGGCGGCAACGCTGCGCGATCTGGAAGAACAGCGCCTTGTTGCACAACAGCGTCAGGACCCTTTGCGCACCCGGTTAAACGAGTTGGGGCTCAAGGAACAGGAAGCGCGACTTAATCTTGAACGCGCCAATGAAAGCCTTGAGGCCAACAAGGCCAACGAGGCCGAGCTTGCACAGATGCTTGAGAAGGGGGTTCGTAGCACTACCTTGCAGGCTGACATTGCCGGGTTAACCCAGCGCATTGAAGCCCTGGGCGCCGTTAATCTTGCAGCGCTGGCCGAACTTGAAACTGCCCGGGAGCGTAAGGCCTGGCTTGATGCCCAGGTTGCCGATCTGATGGCGGCCGTCGAAACGCTCGAGAACGCCATGCGCAAGATTGATCGCGAAACCCGCGAGCAGTTGAAGGAAACCTTTGAGCGCGTCAATTCCAGTTTCGGCGTTCTGTTTCCCACCTTGTTTGGAGGCGGGCACGCGCGCATTGAACTGACTGGTGAAGAAATCCTGGATGCCGGGGTACTGATCATCGCGCAACCTCCGGGCAAGAAAACCACTTCCATTCAACTGCTTTCCGGGGGCGAGAAAGCGCTGACCGCACTGGCCCTGGTGTTTTCCATGTTTCAACTCAACCCGGCGCCTTTTTGCCTGCTGGACGAAGTTGATGCGCCGCTTGATGATGCCAACACCGAACGGTTTGTTCGGCTGGTGCAGAAAATGTCCGAGCAAACCCAGTTCCTGTTTATTACTCACAACAAGATCGCCATGGAAATGGCGCACCAGCTGGTGGGGATTACCATGGCGGAGTCCGGGGTGTCCCGCATGGTGGCAGTGGACATCGAGGAGGCAATTCGCTTGACCGAAACCGTTCCCGCTTAAAGGGGGGGCTTGATGAGTGATCTGCAAACAGGATTGGCGGTGCTGGGCACGGCATTGATTGCGGGTATTTTCGTGGTCAGCCGGATTCAGGAGTTTCGTGGCCGGCGCCTGGCCGATAAGGTGCTGCCCGGAAGCGACACGGATGTGTTGCTGGATGAAAAAAACGCCGCGCCCGCGGGGCGCTCTGAACCCTCCTTCGAAAAAACACAGCCCGCAGCATCAAGCTCCTCCGAGGGTGCTGCTCCGGACCCGGCAGTGGAGTTTGCGGTGATACTGCGTGGGGACAACCCTATCCGGGCAGCTGATCTGTGGCAGGCTTTAATTGCCAGCGCCATCACGACGCGCGGCATTCGCTGGGCAGGACTTGAACCCGACAAAGCGCACTGGATTGTAATCCAGGGCCCTTCGGATAACCGCTTTGACGCGTTTGCCGCCATGTTGCAATTGTCTAGCCGCAGCGGCCCCGTCAACGAACCCCGGCTAACCCTCTTTGCTGATGAAATGCGGGGCCTCGCACAGCAACTGGGATTGAACTTCGAGCCTGGCGATATTTCGGTGGCACTGACAGCGGCAGCTTCACTGGATCAGTTTTGTGCCGAGGTGGATGTGCTGATCGGCATGAATGTGATGTTTGCCGAAGGAAAGAAGCCCACCATGCAGGCCATTCGTCGTGCTGCAGAAGCCGAAGGTTTGTCGCTTGGGGAGGACGGCGTATTCCATGCCCGGGATGAGCAGCAGCGTGAGCGGTTTACCCTCGCCCATCGGGAAGCCGCACCATTTCTTGACAATGATGTCGATACTTCGCCGGTTTCAGGGGTTACCTTCCTGCTGGACGTACCGCGGGTCAATGACGGGATGGCAGCGTTGCGTGACATGTTTTCCATGGCAGAGCGGTTGGCAGGGGCCCTGGGGGGCCGCGTTCTGGATGACAACAACGCAGCCATCGGCACGCGTCAGCTTGGAGCCATCGAAAAGCAACTGGGCGGCATCCTGCAGCAAATGGACACGCGGGGCATATCCGCCGGCAGCGCTTTGGCGCTACGTCTGTTCTCCCGCTGACCATGGCTGATCTTGCGGCGCGCGCCCGAACCCTGCGCGAAGCACTCGCTCTATACAACTTCCAATACTACGTGCTGGATGCGCCGACGGTTCCTGACGCGCAGTACGACGCCCTCTTTCACGAATTGCAACAGCTTGAGCAAGCTCACCCCGAACTGGCAACGCCCGACTCGCCCACCCTGCGCGTGGGGGCTGCGCCACGCGTCGGGTTTCGCGAAGTAAGGCACCAGGTGCCGATGCTCAGTCTTAACAACGGGTTTTCTGAAGCGGACATTGTCAACTTTGATCGTCGTGTGCGTGAAGGTCTGGCACGCGAGGTCGTGTCCTACGCCTGCGAACCAAAGTTTGACGGACTGGCTGTGAGCCTGTTCTATCGTGATGGGGTTCTGGTGGAGGGCAGTACGCGTGGCGATGGTGAAACCGGCGAGGAGGTGACTGCCAATTTGCGTACCATCCGTGCCATCCCATTGCGCTTGCCGCTGTTGCATCCCCCGCATGTGCTGGAGGTGCGCGGCGAAGTATTGATGCTCAAACAGGATTTTCTGGACCTTAATGCGGCCCAGCTTGCACGAAACGAAAAACCTTTTGTTAATCCGCGCAATGCTGCTGCAGGCGCGTTGCGCCAGCTTAATCCGGGGTTGACCGCACAACGGCCCTTGTGGTTTTTTGCCTACGGCGTGGGAGAGCTGGAAGGTTTTGAATTACCCTTAACCCATGGCGTTTTGATGGACCAGTTGGCTGCACTTCATTTTCCGGTGGCCCCGGAACGCGCAGTGGTAGAGGGGGTGTCGGGGCTTCTTCAATATTTTTCGCGCATGAGAAAAGTGCGCACCAGCCTGCGCTATGACATCGATGGCGTGGTGTACAAGGTGGATCGTTTCCGCGACCAGGAGCAACTCGGTTTTGTATCGCGGGCGCCGCGCTTTGCCATGGCCCATAAATTTCCCGCCGAGGAAGCCTTGACCGAGATTCTGGATATTGACGTCCAGGTGGGGCGTACCGGCACCCTCACCCCGGTAGCCCGTCTTAAACCCGTCTTCGTGGGAGGAGTTACGGTAACCAACGCCACCTTGCACAACGAGGACGAAATCCGGCGCAAGGATATCCGCATTGGTGATCACGTATGGGTGCGGCGCGCCGGCGATGTCATTCCGGAAGTGGTGGCCGTTGTGATGGCGCAGCGTTCGGCAAACACCCGACCCTTTGTGATGCCCCAACACTGTCCTGTCTGTGGCAGCGCCGTCACGCGCGCGCAAGATGAAGCGGCCAGTCGTTGCAGTGGCGGCCTGTTTTGTCCGGCACAGCGCAAGCAGTCCCTGTTGCATTTTGCACAGCGGCGCGCCATGAATATTGATGGATTGGGAGAAAAGCGGGTGGATCAACTGGTGGAAGCGGGTTTGGTGCACACGGCCCCCGATTTCTACCGGCTTGATCTCGAAACGCTTTCAGCGTTGCCGCGCATGGGAGAAAAATCTGCACAACTTCTGCTCACGGCCATTGATCACAGTCGCGAAACAACCCTGGCGCGCTTTATCTTTGCGCTGGGCATTCGCAATGTGGGTGAGGCCACCGCACGTGATCTGGCGCGCCATTTTGGCAACCTGTCGCCGTTGCTGGAAGCTTCGATGGAATCGTTACAGACGGTACCTGATATCGGTCCGGTGGTGGCCCAATCCATCCATGATTTTTTGGCCGAGCCTCACAACCGCGAGGTTATCAAGGGATTGCTGGAACAAGGCATCCACTGGCCCGCAGGTCTTAAGGCTTCTGAAACCGCACAGCCCCTTGCCGGGCTTACCCTGGTATTGACCGGAAGCCTGCCCCATTTGAGTCGTACCGATGCGCGCGTTAGAATCGAGAAGGCGGGCGGCAAAGTTGCTGGTAGCGTTTCAAAACAGACGCATTATGTGGTGGCCGGAGCAGATGCAGGCAGCAAGCTGGAACACGCACGCGCTTTGGGTGTTCCGGTTTTGGACGAAGCACAATTGTTGTCCTTGTTGAATCAGGAGGCCTTGTCACAATGAAACCAATCAAAAAGGCAGTCTTTCCCGTGGCCGGACTGGGCAGCCGCTTTTTGCCGGCAACCAAAGCGAGCCCCAAGGAAATGTTGCCCATCGTGGACAAGCCCCTCATCCAGTATGCCGCTGAGGAAGCCATCGCTGCCGGCATTACCGAGCTGATTTTTGTGACGGGACGCGGCAAACGCACCATCGAGGATCATTTTGACAAGGCCTACGAACTGGAGGCTGAACTGGAGCATCGGGGTAAGACAGAGATGCTGGAGCAGGTGCGAAGCATCCTGCCTTCAGGTGTGACTTGCGCCTATGTGCGCCAGTCCGAGGCGCTGGGGTTGGGGCATGCCATCCTGTGTGCCGCCCCCCTGGTGGGGGGCGATCCATTTGCCGTGGTACTGGCCGACGATCTGGTGGACGCGAAGGTGCCGGTGTTGCGCCAGATGATCCGGTTGTATGAATCCACAGGAGCTTCGGTGCTGGGGGTACAACAGATCCCGCCGGAACAGACTCAGCAGTACGGCATCGTCAAAACAGAAGCTGCCCCCGGGGGGGTTCTTAAGATCGTGGGGATCGTCGAAAAGCCGGCCCCCAAAGATGCGCCTTCCAACCTCGGTGTGGTCGGGCGTTATTTGCTAACCCCTGCGATCTTTGATTTTTTGCGCAAGGTGTTGCCCGGAGCCGGTGGCGAGATTCAGTTAACCGATGGGATTGCCCGCCTGCTTGCTCATGAGACGGTACTGGCGTTGCCTTTCGAGGGAGTGCGCTACGACTGTGGCAGCAAGCTTGGTTATCTCAAGGCCACAGTGGCCTATGGCATTCGCCACAGCGAGGTGGGTCCGGAATTTCTGGAATGGCTAAACCGATCGGACATGCTTCACCATGGCCGTTAAGGAAGTTCTGCGAATGGGCCACCCCCTGCTGTTGCAGGAGGCGCTTCCGGTTACGCAGTTTAATACGCCAGAACTTCATGCCCTCCTGGAAGACATGCGCGACACCATGGCGCATCTTGATGGTGCGGGCCTTGCCGCGCCGCAAATCGGGGTGAGTTTGCAGGTGGTTATTTTTGGGGTGACAAGCAACCCCCGCTACCCCGACGCTGAGCTCGTCCCTGATACGGTATTGATTAATCCGGAACTTACGCCATTAGGAGAAGAACAGGAAGAAGGGTGGGAAGGGTGTCTGTCGGTGCCGGGCTTTCGGGGCGTCGTGCCGCGTTACGCCCATCTGCGCTACCAGGGTTTTGATCAGATGGGGCAACCCATCGATCGTACCGTGACCGGGTTTCATGCCCGTGTTGTCCAACACGAATGCGACCATCTGATGGGCATACTCTACCCCATGCGCATCGAGGACTTTAGCCGGTTTGGTTTTACCGACGTGCTCTTTCCGTCAGTGTCTGGCGATTAGGTTACTCGGCAAGTTCCGCCAGCAATTCCTCTCGCAGTTGCCCCTTGTTGGCCGCAGATTCTACCCACGCCCCCGAAATCAGGAAGGTGTCTTCGGCACGTTCGCCCAGCGTGTTGATCCGGGCACCATGCAGGTTGATGCCGTGATTTACCAGAATGCGCGAGATGCGGTACAGCAATCCGGGCCGATCGCCGGCCACGATGGTGAGGGGGCGAATGGAATCGCGTTCGGGCTCTCCCAGATGCACCATGACGGGAATCGGGAAATGGCGCAACTGCCGCGATAGCCTTCCCTTTTGCGGAGGTTCGAGTTCGGCCTGCGTGATGAGGCGCTTTTGCAATTCGTTTTCAATGCGTTTCAGGGTGGTCCGGTAATGTTCTGATTCGGCGCTGCGGTGCATGACCTGAAAGGTATCCAGCGCATGGCCATCCAGTGTGGTGTGGATGCGGGCTTCCATGATGGTGTAGCCAATGCGGTCAAAATAGCCACAAATGCGCGCAAACAATCCTTTCTGGTCGGGAGTGTAGATCAGGACCTGAAGGCCTTCGCCCACCAGTGACAGGCGTGCCTTTACCACGGGTTGGGGCGAGGATACCTGGCTGTGCAGGCTGCGTGCATGCCAGGCAATGTCCTGGGCATCGTGGCGCTGAAAATAAGTCGAATCGAGGGTTTTCCACAAATTGATTCTGGAGGCACTGGTAAAACCGTACTGGTGCAGGATGCGCAGGGCGTCCTGGCGCTTTTCCTCAATGACCATGTCAAGGTCTGCGCCAGAGCCGGCCAGAGCCCGCTGGGTGGCCCGGTACAGGTCTTCCAGCAGCTTGCCCTTCCAGGCATTCCACACTTTGGGGCTGGTGCCGCGTACATCGGCCACGGTCAGGAGATAAAGCGCCGTCAGATGGCGCTGGTCACCCATGAGCTCGGCAAAGCGGCGAATCACTTCAGGGTCTGATAGATCCTGCTTTTGTGCCACGGCGGACATCTGCAGATGATGCTGCACGAGCCACGCAACAAAAGCGCTGTCGGCTCGCGACAATCCGTGGCGACGGCAAAAGTAACGCGCGTCCGAACATCCCAGCACCGAATGGTCCCCCCCGCGTCCTTTGGCAATGTCGTGAAACAGCGCACCCAGGTAGAGCAGGTCTACCCGGTCAAACTGGCGCATCAGCATGGAGCAGAAGGGAAACTCGTGATCGTACTGGGGTATGGCAAAGCGTCGAATATTGCGAAGGACGCGCAGAATGTGTTCGTCCACGGTGTAGACGTGAAACAAGTCATGCTGCATCTGTCCCACGATGCGGCCAAATACCGGAATGTAGCGCCCCAGCACGTCGCAGTAGTTCATGCGCCGCAGGACGTCGGCTGTGCGCAGGGGCTGGCGCAGGATTTCCATGAAACGCTGCTGGTTGTCCGGATTGGCACGAAAGGCTGCATTGATCTGGTTTTTGCCGCGCCACACGGCACGCAGGGCCGCCGGCGTGAAACCACGCAACTGCGGGTGACGCTGCAACATCAGAAAGCCTTCCAGAATCTGGTCGGGTTGGTGATCGAACAGGTCATCCGGCGTGGTTCCAAGCAGCTTGCCATGGCGCACGAAGGGCCCCTCCAGGGGTTCGATGTCCTCGATGGTTTCGGGATTGACCAGATCACTGAGTTGTTCAATCAATATCGTATTGAGCAGCAGGACCGATTTGGCTGTCTTGTAATACGTTTGCATCATCACTTCGCTGGCAAGCCGGTGACCGTGGTCCTGAAAACCCAGTTGCTGCGCCAGGGGCATCTGGTGGTCAAACAACAGCCGATCCTCGCGACGCCCGGCAATGTAATGCAGACGGATGCGCAGGTCCTGCAAAAACTGTTGTTGCTGGCGCGCCTGCTTTACTTCGCGCACAGTAATCAACCCTTCCCGGGCAAGAGCAGGCCAACTGGCATCAAGGCCCGCACCCCAGGCCAGCCACATCACCGAGTGCAGGTCACGCAGCCCGCCGGGGCCTTCCTTGATGTTGGGTTCGAGGTTGAACGCAGTGTCGTTATGTTTGAGGTGGCGGGCCCGTTGTTCGTCAATTTTTCCGGCAACGTATGCGGGCAGGTCAATGGCCCGGCGCAGGGTTGTGTGCAGGTGCGCTACGGTGCCCGGATCGCCGGCCAGATAGCGCACATCGGCCAGGGTAGTGGCAATGGTCAGATCCTGCAGGGCAACCAGGAGACATTCGCTTTCAGTGCGCACGCTGTGGCCGACTTCAAGGCCGATGTCCCACAGAAAACCCACCAGGTGTTCAATTTTTTCGGTGGTGTCAGCATCAGGAGCTTCGGGAAGCAGCAAAAGCAGGTCGATGTCGGAGTAGGGGTAGAGTTCGCCCCGTCCATAACCCCCCACGGCTGCGAGTGCCGCGCGCGTACTGAAGCCAGCCTGTTTCCACAGGATCGTCAGGACATCATCGACAGTTTGGGTCCATTCAGAAAGCAGGCGTGCCGGACGGGGCGACTGCAGGTAGGTTTGTTTCAGTGCTTCGCGTGTAGCGCCAAGCTGCTGCTTTAAGGACCTGGTGTCCGGCGCGTTCACGGCGGAGGAGGTGCGCCATCGGAGAGGGTCAGCACTTCAAAGCCGTTCTCCGTAACCAAAACCGTATGTTCCCACTGCGCAGACAGGCTGTGATCTGCAGTGACGATGGTCCAGCCATCGGCCATTTGGCGGATATCGCGCCGTCCTGCATTGATCATGGGTTCGACGGTAAAGATCATGCCCGGGACCAGTTTAAGCCCGGTGCCCTTGCGGCCATAATGCAGGATCTGAGGGTCTTCATGAAATTCGCGGCCAATCCCGTGACCGCAAAATTCGCGAACGATGCTGTAACCGGCGTTTTCTGCAAACGTCTGAATGGCGTGCCCGATGTCGCCCAGGCAATGATCAGGATGTACGGCACGAATGCCGTGCCACATGGCCTCGTAGGTGATTGCACAAAGACGCTGTGCCTGTTTGCTTGGTTCGCCCACACAGTACATGCGGCTGGTATCCCCATGAAAGCCATCCTTGATGACGGTGATGTCGATATTGACGATGTCTCCGTTTTTTAGCACTTTGGGGCCCGGTATGCCGTGGCAGACCTGATGGTTAACCGATGTGCAGATTGACTTGGGGTAGGGGGTGTGGCCAGGCGGGGTGTAATGAAGCGGGGCCGGGATGGTGTGTTGCACGTCCACCATGTAGTTGTGACACAACTCATCAAGCTCACCGGTGGTGACTCCCGTTTTGACGTGCGGGCCAATAAAGTCAAGTACTTCGGCGGCAAGGCGACCGGCAACGCGCATTTTCTGGATTTCTTCCGGTGTTTTTATGGTGATGGGCATGGCTCTGGATTTTGGTTTACGGCAAGAATGATTGCACCTGAACGAAATTATAGCACCCGGCACCCGCGAGCTTGTGCGGGGTGGGCCAAAAATGCTAGAATGCCGGGCTTTACCGGACCATGGCAATGACGGTCCGATACGGTGCGGTGGCAACATCGCAAATACGCACACCGGTCTCAAAACCCAGGGTGCCTGCCTTAAGGCAGGTGTTATTGGCCGGTGGAGGCTCAACCCTTACAAGGAGTTCACCATGTCCGTTACCATGCGGCAAATGCTTGAAGCAGGAGTTCACTTCGGGCACCAGACCCGTTACTGGAACCCCAAGATGGCCCCCTTCATTTTTGGCCATCGAAACAAGATTCACATCATCAATCTGGAAAAGACGCTCCCAATGTACCAGGAAGCGATCAAGTTTGTGCGCCAGTTGTCGGCCAACAAAGGCAATGTGCTGTTTGTGGGCACCAAGCGCCAGGCCCGCGAAATCGTACGCGAAGAAGCGCTGCGTGCCGGCGCTCCGTTTGTTGACCACCGGTGGCTGGGCGGCATGCTGACCAATTTCAAAACGGTCAAGCAGTCCGTGAAGCGCCTCAATGATCTGGCTACCATGATCGCCGATGGCTCGATGGACAAGCTTTCCAAAAAGGAAGCCCTCAATTACCAGCGTGAGTACGAAAAACTCGAACGAAGCCTCGGTGGCATCAAGGATATGAACGTCATCCCCGATGCCCTGTTCGTCATTGATGTGGGCTACCAAAAAAATGCCATCGTCGAAGCGCGCAAACTGGGCATTCCCATCATCGGTGTGGTGGATACCAACAATTCCATCGAAGGCATTGATTATGTCATTCCAGGCAACGACGACTCGACAAGAGCGATTCGACTGTTTGCGCGCGGCGTAGCCGATGCCATTCTGGAAGGGCGTTCCCAATCCCTTAGTGAAATCCCCGCAACGGAAGAATTTGTCGAAGTGGAAGAAGACAAAGCCGCAGAATAAATCAAGTGGAGTATTGAAATGGTGGAAATTACCGCGGCAATGGTCAAGGAACTGCGTGAGCGGACCGGGCTTGGCATGATGGAATGCAAGAAGGCGTTGACCGAGGCCCAGGGCGATCCCAAAGCTGCCGAAGACCTCCTGCGTATTCGAAGTGGGGCCAAGGCCAGCAAGGCTGCCGGCCGAATTGCTGCTGAAGGCGTGGTGGCATCGTTTGTTTCGACCGACGGCAAGGTGGGGGTGCTTGCAGAAGTTAATTGTGAGACCGACTTTGTTGCCAAAAACCAGGATTTTATTGATTTTGCGCGGCAGGTGGCCGAACAGGTGGCGCGCCAATCGCCCAATGATGTGGAAGCGCTTGTCAATGGCGCGCTGCCACAGGGGGGCACCCTTGAAGCCATGCGCAAGGCGCTGGTTATGAAGCTGGGCGAAAACGTAACGGTACGGCGCTTTGTCCGTTTCAGTGCGGCGGGGCATCTTGCCCAGTACCTGCATGGCTCGCGTATTGGCGTCATGGTTGACCTGGTGGGAGGAGATGCCGCGTTAGGTCGCGATATCGCCATGCACATTGCAGCCAGCAAGCCTATTTGCGTTTCCCGGGACGATGTCCCTGCCGGATTATTGGCCAAGGAACGTGAAATTTACACCGCCCAGGCTGCCGAATCGGGCAAGCCCGCCGAGATCATCGCGCGGATGGTGGAAGGGCGAGTGGTTAAATATCTGGCCGAAGTGACCCTGTTGGGACAACCTTTCGTCAAGGATCCGGATCAGACTGTTGAAAAACTCCTGGTCTCGCGGGGTGCGCGCGTGAACAGCTTTACCCTGTTCATCGTGGGCGAGGGTATCGAAAAAAAGAGTGAAGACTTTGCAGCTGAAGTCGCTGCAGCCGCAGGGGCCCTGGCCGGAGGCTGATCCTACGATGAAGCCCGTCTATCAGCGTATTCTCCTCAAATTGTCAGGTGAAGCCCTGATGGGCGATGATGCCTACGGCATCAATCGAGCAACCATCGACCGTATCGTGGCTGAAGTGGCGTCAGTCACCCAGATCGGCGTGCAGGTGGGGGTGGTGATTGGCGGGGGCAATATTTTTCGCGGCGTTGCACTCGGTGCTGAAGGCATTGATCGGGCCACCGCCGACTACATGGGAATGCTGGCCACCGTCATGAACGCCCTTGCGCTTCAGGATGCCATGCGGCGGGTGGGGATAGTCAGCCGGGTTCAGTCGGCACTCAACCTTGAACAGGTGGCCGAACCCTATATTCGTGGCAAGGCACTGCGCTATCTTGAAGAAGGCAAAGTCGTCATCTTTGCTGCCGGCACCGGCAACCCGTTCTTCACCACCGACACGGCTGCCGCTTTGCGCGGTGTCGAGATGAGTGCCGAAGTGGTGCTCAAGGGCACCAAGGTGGATGGTATCTATACGTCAGATCCATTGAAGGATGAACAGGCCAGACGTTACCCGCGCCTTACTTTCGAAGAAGCCATCGTCAATAATCTCAAGGTCATGGACGCAACCGCGCTGACCCTGTGTCGCGACCAGAACCTGCCCATTTGCGTGTTCAGTATCCTCAAACCCGGTGCATTGAAACGCGTGGTCATGGGCG